>BNJT01000593.1_pt1 | contig 45081 bp, 47 predicted proteins | sample 8540491 | NCBI WGS metagenome assembly BNJT01 (sample SAMD00202455, study PRJDB9452) | human saliva metagenome | host: Homo sapiens | reverse complement strand
CGGCCCGGACTGGCACGGGGACGCGACCGGCCCGGCCCCACCTTCGACCCCGCACGGGCAACGCGAGCTGCGCCGCATGGTGGCCGACAACGGTTGGGCCGGAAAGCTCGCGGTGGCCGGCGTCGTCGCCCGATGGCCGACCATCGTGGGCGAGCAGGTCGCCGAGCACTGCACCATCGAGGTCGCTTCGACGCCGGACGCATCACCCTGCGCGCCTCGTCGTCGGCCTGGGCCCAGCAGACCCGACTCCTCCAGCCCACCATCGAGGCCAGGATCGTCTGAGGCCCTGCGCTCAGGGCCCGGGGGTCGCCAGGCCGGAGGGATCAGCACCGGTGACGGGGTGGAGCCTGCGGATCCTGGGCCGGCCGGTCCCTCATGGAAACGCGCAGAGTCGGCCTGCGCGGCACCCGTCGGTCGCGCGATACCTACGGATGAGTGGGACCGCGGGTATCGTGCCAACGCGCCGGTCGGGGTCGGCGTCGTCGGAAAATCACGGGGCGCATGCCGGGCACCGGGCGACGCGGTGATCCGAGTGAGACAGAGGTGACCACGGGCACGCTCCCGCCTGCTCACGGTGCCGCGGTTCACGGGCCCTATCTACGCTAGAATGCGGTGAAACCGCCCAAAGGTGCGCCCAGGACCGTCCTGATGTACCCACCTACGTGTGCGCACGATCCTCCTCAGGATCGTCGTGTGAAGGGGCCGGACGGAGACATCGGACCACTGAGGTCCCGATGCGCACAGATTGAGGAGCAACTGACACGTGTCTGACCAGGACGCCACTGTGAATCCACGATTACGGAGCCTCGGACATCACCGTCCTCGAAGGGGCTCGAAGCGGTCCGGAAGCGCCCCGGCATGTACATCGGTTCCACCGGTGAGCGGGGCCCGCACCACCTCGTCTACGAGGTCGTCGACAACTCCGTCGACGAGGCCCTGGCCGGCTACTGTGACCACATCGAGGTCACCATCCTGGCCGACGGCGGCGTGCGCGTCAGCGACAACGGCCGCGGCATCCCGGTCGACGAGCACCCCACCGAGCACAAGCCCACCGTCGAGGTCGTCATGACGATCCTGCACGCCGGCGGCAAGTTCGGGGCGGTGGCTACGCCGTCTCCGGCGGTCTGCACGGCGTGGGCATCTCCGTGGTCAACGCCCTGTCCACCCGGGTGGACACCGAGGTGCGCCGGCAGGGATTCTGTCTGGCGCATGTCCTCGCCGACGGCGGCCGCCCCATCACCGAGCTCGTCAAGGGCGAGGCCACCGAGTCCACCGGCACCACCCAGACCTTCTACCCGGACCCGAGCATCTTCGAGACGATCGACTTCGACTACGAGACGCTGCGCCGTCGCTTCCAGCAGATGGCCTTCCTCAACAAGGGCCTGCGCATCACCCTGACCGACGAGCGCATCGGCGTCCAGGGACGCCGGCGACGAGATCGCCGGGGACGACTCCGCCCCCGACGCCCCCGAGGTCGGCTTCCGCACCGACTCCTACTGCTACGAGCATCGGCCTGCGCCACGTCGCCTTCCTCAACAAGTCCAAGAAGGCCGAGGCTCATCCACCCGAGATCATCGACTTCGAGGCCCGAGCAGTCCCTGGGCGAGACCCACTCCATCAGCCTGGAGATCGCCATGCGGTGGACCAGCGCCTACTCCGGAGTCGGTCCACACCTACGCCAACACGATCAACACCACCGAGGGCGGCACCCACGAGGAGGGCTTCCGCACGGCGCTGACCACCCTGGTCAACAAGTACGCCCGGGACAAGGGCCTGCTCAAGGAGCGCGACGACAACCTCACCGGTGACGACATCCGTGAGGGACTGACTGCCGTCATCTCCGTCAGACTCTCCGAGCCGCAGTTCGAGGGCCAGACCAAGACCAAGCTCTCGGCAACACCGAGGCGCGCACCTTCGTCCAGCAGATCGGTCTACGGCCAGGGCTCGGCGACTGGTTGGACTCCCACCCGAGTGACGCGCGCGCGCCATCATCACCAAGGCCTCCCAGGCCGCCGCCGCGTCGCCTGGCCGCCCGCAGGCCCGCGAGGCCACCCTGCCGCAAAGGGGCGTCCTGGAGTCCGCCTCCATGCCGGGCAAGGCCTGCGCGACTGCTCCTCGAAGAGCGCCGCGGACCTCGAGATCTTCATCGTCGAGGGTGACTCGGCTGGCGGCTCCGCCGTCGGCGGCCGCGACCCCGAGCACCAGGCGATCATGCCGATCCGCGGCAAGATCCTCAACGTGGAGAAGGCGCGCCCTGGACCGGGCCCTGTCCTCCGACACAATCCGCAGCCTCATCACCGCCTTCGGCACCGGCATCGGCGAGGACTTCGACATCACCAGGCGCGCTACGGCAAGATCGTCATCATGGCCGACGCCGACGTCGACGGCGAGCACATCGCCACCCTCCCTGCTGACCCTCCCGTTCCGCTACATGCGCCCCTCATCGAGCACGGCCACACCTACATCGCCATGCCGCCGCTCTACCGGCTCAAGTGGTCCAACGCCGAGCACGAGTTCGCCTACTCCGACGCCGAGGCGCGACAGTCTGCTGGCCGCCGGACAGGAGAAGGGCCGTCGCCCGCCCAAGGACGGCGGGATCCAGCGCTCATGGGTCTGGGCGAGGATGAACGACCACGGTCCGTGGGAGACGACCATGGACCCCACGACCCGGATCCTCAAGCAGGGTCTACGCTCGATGGGGCGGCCGACGCCGACGAGACCTTCGCGATCCTCATGGGCGACGACGTCGAGCAGCGGCGCTCCTTCATCCAGCGCAACGCCTCCGACGTCCGCTTCCCTGGACATCTGAGCAGCACCGAGCGACACGTGAACCGCCGGCCTGCCGTCGGCGACATCCTCTGAAACACGAAGGAATCCTGTGAGCGACGAAGTTGAAGAGATCATCGGCGACGAGGGGCGACGAGCGTAGCCGTCCCCGAGCGCATCCAGCCGGTCGACCTCCAGATGGAGATGCAGCGCTCCTACCTCGACTACGCGATGAGCGTCATCGTGGGCCGGGCCCCGCCCGACGTGCGCGACGGGCTCAAGCCCTGTCCACCGCCGCGTCCTGTACGCCATGTACGACGGCGGCTACCGCCCCACCGCCTCCTTCTCCAAGTCCTCCCGCGTCGTCGGCGACGTCATGGGGACTTACCACCCCCACGGCGACAGCGCCATCTACGACGCGCTGGCCCGCCTGGTCCAGTGGTGGTCGCTGCGCTACCCGCTGGTGGCCGGCCAGGGGAACTTCGGCACGCCCGGCAACCTGGGGCCCGCCGCCCCGGTACACCGAGTGCAAGATGGCGCCCCTTGCCATGGAGATGCTCCGGGACATCGACGAGGACAGCGTCGACTTCCAGGACAACTACGACGGACGCAACCAGAGCCGGTCATCCTGCCGTCCCGGTTCCCCAACCTCCTGGTCAACGGCTCCGAGGGCATCGCCGTCGGCATGGCCACCCGCATCCCGCCGCACAACCTGCGCGAGGGTCGCCCTCGCGGAGCCCAGTGGTACCTCGAGCACCCCGACGCCTCGCGCGAGGAGCCGCTCGACGCCCTCATCGAACGGATCCCCGGACCCGACTTCCCACCGGCGCCACCATTCTGGGACGGCGGGGCATCGAGGACGCCTACCGCACCGGCCGCGGTTCCATCACCCAGCGGGCCGTGGTCAACGTCGAGGAGATCCAGGGGCGCCAGTGCCTCGTCGTCACTGAGTCCCGCCCTACCAAGTCAACCCCGACAACCTGGCTGACAAGATCGCCCGACTCGTGCGCGACTGGCCAGGTCACCGGCATCGCCGACATCCGTGACGAGACCTCCGGGCGCACCGGTCAGCGACTGGTCATCGTCCTCAAGCGCGACGCCGTCGCCAAGGTGGTCCTCAACAACCTCTACAAGCGCACCCAGGCTCCAGGACAACTTCCCGGCCAACATGCTCGCCCTGGTCGACGGGGTGCCGCGCACCCTGAGCCTGGACGGGTTCGTGCGCCACTGGGTGAGCCACCAGATCGACGTCATCGTGCGCCGCTCCCGCTTCCGCCTGCGCAAGGCCGAGGAGCGCCTCCACATCCTCGAGGGCCTGCTCAAGGCGATCGACGCCCTCGACGCCGTCATCGCCCTCATCCGGCGCTCGCCCACCACCGAGGAGGCCCGCACCGGCCTCATGGGCCTGCTGGACGTCGACGAGGCCCAGGCCGAGGCCATCCTCTCCCTCCGCCTGCGCCGTCTGGCCGCCCTGGAGCGCCTCAAGATCCAGGAGGGTCCGATGAGTGCGCGCCCGCGTCAGGACCTGCGCGAGATCATCGCCTCCCCCGGAGCGCCAGCGGGGCATCGTCTCCGACGAACTGGCCGAGATCGTCGAGAAGTACGGGGACGAGCGCCGCACCCGGATCGTGCCCTTCGACGGCGAGATGAGCATGGAGGACCTCATCCCCGAGGAGGACGTGGTCGTCACCATCACCCGATCCGGCTACGCCAAGCGCACCCGCACCGACTCCTACCGCTCCCAGCACCGCGGCGGCAAGGGCATCCGCGGGGCCACGCTGCGCGAGGACGACGTCGTCGACCACTTCTTCGTCACGACGACGCACCGCTGGCTGCTGTTCTTCACCAACTACGGTCGCGTCTACCGCGCCAAGGGCTACGGCTGCCCGAGGGTGGGCGCGACTCCAAGGGCCAGCACGTGGCCAACCTCCTGGCCTTCCAGCCCGGCGAGGAGATCGCCCAGGTCATGGAGCTCCAGGACTACGACCAGGCCGACTACCTCGTCCTGGCCACCCGCCGCGGCCTGGTGAAGAAGACCCGCCTGAGCGAGTACAACTCCAACCGCTCCGGCGGCGTTATCGCCATCAACCTGCGCCAGGACGAGGACGGCAACTACGACGAGACTCGTCTCCGCCCGGCTCCTGAGCACCGGGCAGGACCTCCTGCTGGTCTCCCACGCCGGCCAGTCCCTACGATTCCACGCCGACGACGACACCCCTGCGGCCCACGGGCTGGCCACCAGCGGCGTCACCGGCATCAGCTTCCGCGAGGGTGACCACCTGCTGGCCATGGACGTCGTCGACCCCTCCTGGCAGGACGCCGACCTGTTCGTCGTCACCGAGGGCGGCTACGCCAAGCGCACCAACGTCGTCGACTACCCCGTCAAGGGCCGCGGCGGCCTGGGCGTCAAGGTCGCCAACCTCGTCGAGGCGCGAGGCAACCTCGTGGGCGCCCTGGTGACCGACTCCGGCGACGAGGTCCTGTGCATCATGGCCTCGGGCAAGGTGGTCCGCTCCGCCGTCGTCGAGGTCTCTCGCACCGGGCGAACCACACAGGGCGTGACTTTCGCCAAGCCCGACGCCGGAGACCGCATCATCGCGGTGGCCCGCAACACCGAACGGGACATGGAGGAGGCGGTCGATGCCGCCGATAGCGCCCCGAGTGCCGAGTCGGCGGACTCCGCCGACCAGGCCCGGGCCAATGTGCCCCCAGAAGGTGACACTGGCGACTCTCCTGCGGACTCAGCGGCGGACACGGTAGCGTTGGAAGACAACGAGAGTGAGGTCGAAGCATGAGCCAGCCGGTTTCCATGTCCCCTGACGGTGGGTCCACAGGTGCCGCATCCATTGTGGGTGGTGCGGATGCCTCCGGCAGCGCGTCGGGCGGCAAGAGCAAGAAGAGCAAGAAGACCATTGCCGGGCCGCGCCGCGTGCGTCTGGCCCTGACCCGGGTCGATCCCTGGTCGGTGATGAAGGCGAGCTTCCCTGCTCAGCCTTCGCCGCGGGCATCATGCTCATCGTCGCCACGGCGGTCGTGTGGTTCATGCTCGATGCCATGCACGTCTTCTCCACCATCGAGGAGCTCGTCAAGACGGTTGCCGGTGAGCGCTCCAACACCTTCTCCGCGATCGTGGCCTACCTCGAGCCTGCCACGAGCCCTGGCCGTCTCCACAATTATCGCCGTGGTGGATATCGTGCTGATGACCGCCCTGACCACTCTGGGTGCCTTTCTCTACAACATCACCGCCACCCTCGTCGGTGGGATCCATCTCACGCTTGCGGATGAGTGATCGGATTTGGTCTGTCATCGGCCGGGTAGGTTAATCTTCTCCGGTCGCAAGGGCCTCATACCAGTTGGTTAGAGCGCATCCCTGATAAGGATGAGGGTCGCTGGTTCGAGTCCAGTAGGCCCACCGTCCGCGGTGAGACGATGAGGAGGTTTCATGAGGAACCGTGCAGTCGTATCAGCCGCGGTCTTTTCGTTCCTGGCCGCTGCGGGTTATGCCGCGTGGCTCAGGTTCGAGGCGGCCCGCATGGAACGGGCCGCGTGGGCCGAGGTCACCGATCCCGTTGACTAGCAGCTGACGGGCCTGGTGATCACCCTCCCCGAGGGGCCATGGCGCAATTGGTAGCGCACCTGCTTTGCAAGCAGGGGGTTACGGGTTCGAGTCCCGTTGGCTCCACCACTGATTTCTCATACTCCTCTCTCCCCGAGATGGTCCATGATGGTGGCCCATCTCAGGGATTATTTCTGGGGACGCTCGCCCTTCTACCAGGCCGCGCTCCACGGCTACGGCATGCATACCTTCAGCCACCTGGCCACAGTGTCCCTCGCCCGGCGTTACACCCCGGGAGTGGCGACGGCGCTACCCGTCATCCTACCCTTCTGGATCGTCGCAAAACGGATGCTGCGGGCCCACGGGATCGAGGTGCGCCCTCACCGATGGGTGATCCCCGCCTTCCCGGTCATCGCCGGTGCAATGCTGGGTGGTGCGTACCTGGTGACAGCAGGGAAGTCGGGAGGACGCCGTCAAGAAGGAAAGTAACCTTGACTTAATGACAAGGTCACTTTATATTCATGTCATGACCTTCTCTTCTCCCATCACACGAACCGGGCGCAGCGTGGTTGCGCTCCTCCTGATGCGAACCGTCCTGCTCTTCGTCGGCACCGGTGTCGTTCTACCCTTCGTCGGCTGGATCTACAATCGGGCCCTGCGATGGGCCAATGTGACGGTGGTGATTGTCGACGTCATCACTCTGCTTGTCCTCTCGCGGCTACTGGCTCGCCAGGATCGTCGCCTGCGCGATCTGCTGGCCCCCAGCTGGTCGGGTACCGCCTGGGGGCTGCTGGCTTTCATCATTCTGCAAATCGGATTCTCCGCCTCAACCTTCATCGGCTTTCTGATTGCCTATCAGGGGGATCCGCCCGCCTCAGGAGTGATGCATGGCGTTCCCATGTGGATGGGATGGTGGACCCTGCTCATCATGCCGGTGACGATCGCCCTGGCGGAAGAAGGCTTGTATCGCGGGTATGCCGCCGAGGTTCTCGAATCTCGTTTCCATAAGAACGCGGCACTCGTCGTTATCGCATTCTTCTTCGCACTCCAGCACGCGGCATTGACACCATTGAGTCCTCGGGCGCAGCTCGCCAGGTTCATCACCACGTTCTTGGGAGGACTGCTCCTCGGAGGTATGCGTTGGCGCTGCCGCCGCGGCCTGTGGCCGCTGGTGGTCGCTCACTGGGGTCTCGATGTGCTTGGTCTTGGGCTTCCGATTCTGTTAGCATCGCAGGCATCATGAGTAGTGACCGTAAAGTACACGTCGCCTACCTCGTTCGGTTCACCATAGGCGTGGTGCTTTATTCTCTGGCTATTTTCGCCAACAGATTCTGGCTCCATTCCGTGGAGGGGAATCCGTGGCGATTCGTCGTTGCACTGCTTCCCATGATCGGAGCCTGCGTGTGTGCGTGGGCGATGATGAAGATGTTCCAGGATATTGATGAGATGCAGCAGAAGAAGATGCTGGATGCTCTGGTCATCTCATCGGCGGGAACGATTCTCACTTGTATTGCCTACAGTTTTATGGAGAAAGTGGGCCTGCCTCTTCTCAACGCCTCATGGGTCGTGGTGGTGTGGGCAGTGTTCTTCATCGTCGGAACGTTGTGGACGGCCTGGCGGTACAGGTGAGAAACGATCTCAAGGTACTGCGCGCCCAGCGCAGCTGGACTCAGGCCCGGCTCGCTGAGGAGCTGGGTGTCTCCCGTCAGACGGTCAACGCTCTGGAGGCCGGTCGTTACGATCCCTCTCTGCCCCTGGCCTTCACCATTGCGCGCGTCTTCGGCCTGACCATCGAGGAGATCTTCTTCCCCGATGATGACGCCCCCTAGGATGAGCATCGTGAGCCGCACCGTTAACATTCCGTCCCCGAGGCGAGGACGTCGCGAGCTCGCCGAGGACACCGGGGTGCGGCTGGGCCTGCACATCAAGTCGGCGGAGCAGGCCATGATGGCCGCCAAGACTGAGGCCCTCAGGAGCTTTGGCCTCACCGTGGCCCAGTACGCGGCCATGCTGTCCCTGTACTACGTGCCTGAACAGTCCTCGGCACAGCTGGCCAGGGCCGCTGCGGTCACCCCGCAGACGATGGCCACCGTCATCGCCAAGCTGGAGCAGAAGCGACTCGTCGCCCGCCGCCCCTCCTCCGACCACGCCAAGGTCCTCATCGCCTCACTCACGCCCGAGGGTGAGGCCCTGGTACTCCGCGCTGATGAGGCGGCGCGAGGCATCGAGCAACGCATGGCGGAGGCTTTCACCGCCGGGGAACGCCAGCAGCTCACCGAGATGCTCGGGCGGGTCACTGCGCTTCTGCGGGGCGACCTCAGCGCCGAGTAGCGGCCGAGACATCGACGATCACTGCTGTCTCAGGCCCAGATCACCACTGTGTCCACGAATCGGGTAGGCTGTTCCGTGTCGAATATCAGGTATCTGATACAGTGTTGACGACTGATACAGAAAGGTGTTGCACATGAAGGCCATGCAGATCGTCAGCTTCGATGGTCCGCCTCCGGGCTGCGCTACCAGGAGGCCCCCACTCCTGAGCCCGGACCGGGTCAGATCGCGGTGGATGTGGGCCATGCCGGTGTCGGCTACGTCGAGGCGCTCTTCACCGAGGGTCTCGTGCCCATCGACCTGCCCTGGACCCCCGGACTGGAGGTGAGCGGTCGTGTCCGTGCCCTGGGTGACGGGGTGGATGGCTACCGGGTCGGGGAGGCCGTCGTCGCCCTGACCATCACCGGGGGTGGCGGCTACGCGCAGGTCGCTGTGGCTCCCGCTGAGCTCGTTGTACCGCTCCCTGCGGGGCTTGATCCGGTCGTGGCCGCGGCAGTTCCGGCCAACTCGACGACGGCGCTCGTCGCCCTGGAGGAGATCGTCCACCTGCGCCGCGGTGAGAGCGTGCTGGTCCATGCCGCCGCCGGTGGCCTCGGCTCACAGGTGGGTCAGGTCGCCCGGCTGCTCGGTGCGGGCCGCGTCGTCGGCGTCACCCGCAGTGAGGCCAAGCGCCAGGAGATCCTGGACCTGGGCTATGACGAGGCCTGGCTGACCGAGGAGCTCGACGACGTCGAACCCGCCCAGTTCGACGTCGTCGCCGATCCGGTGGCCGGACCGGCCAGACTGCGCAGCTTCGACCTGCTGCGCACCTCAGGACGGCTCCTTGCGCTGGGTGACGCCTCCCAGGCACAGGACCAGCAGGTGAGTACCACGTCGCTGTGGTTGCGGGGCATCGGCGTCACCGGCTTCAACCTCGGGGCCTTCAGTCGGGCGAACCCGGCGCTCGTCGGAGGCCACCTGAGGCGTGCGGTGGAGCTCGTGGCCTCCGGCGAGCTCCGTGTCCACGTCACCGACCGGCTCCCGATCCAGGAGGCCGCGCAGGCCGTCACCGCAGTGCGCGCGGGAACCACCACCGGCAAGATCGTCCTGACCCACTCACAGGACTGACGGCCCGCCCAGGTCCGCAAGAATCGTCGGTGAGCTCTGGGCCCCATATGAGCATCATGGTGCGCATGAGAGAAACGATTGACTCCTTCGACGTCGTTGGCCTGCCTCTTCGGACATCGAACCGAGAGGCGGCCCGCACCATTCCTCCTCACTGGCGGGCCGCTGCCGACGCCGGGCTCCTCAAACCCGAAGCCCGGCGCCGGCCCCGCTATCTATGCGGTCTATACCGACTACGAGACTCCCGGCGACGATGTCGATGGCGCCTACACCCTTGTCATCGGCAGGCGTATCGAGGCCGGAGGTCCGGTTCCCCCTGGCCAGGTGACTGTGACGATCCCGAAGTCCACTTACGACATCGTCACGCTGGCCGATGCTCGGCCGGAGAGTGTCTATGAGGCGTGGGTGGATGTCTGGGCCCGCGAGGACCTGACCCGTGACTATCGTGCCGACTACGAGTACTACGCTCCGGACGGCTCGATTCACCTGTCCATCGGGGTCCTTTCGGACAGATGAGGGCTGAGCAGTACCAACGCCGGCTCGACGTTGTCACCGACTACATCTACGCGCATCTTGACGATGACCTCAGCCTGGAGACCCTCGCTCACGTCTCCGGGTTCTCCCGCTATCACTGGCACCGCATATACCGTGCGGTGCGCGGGGAGACGGCCGCTCAGACCGTACGCCGTCTCCGTCTGGAGCGGGCGTCCGCCATGCTCACAGAGACTTCGTGGCCGGTGGAACGGATCGCCTGGAAGGCCGGCTTCTCGGGCACCGAAGTGTTCAGCCGAGCCTTTCTCCGCTCTTATAGGACGACTCCCGGTCGATTCCGCATTGGTGGACGCCCAACATCGATCGACTCATCGGTGACGAGCTGTGGTTCAGGATCGACGTCGTCGGTGAGAGAGGCCCCGGGGTGGGCGGTGCGCGTGGAGACTCGCCGCGGCTATCGACTTGCGGTATCCGAGCACCGCGGTTCCTATATGGATATCGGCCGGGCGTTCAGCCGAGTCAGAGACCGTGTGGGCTCCGGGAGTCTGATGGTTGCCATCTATGAGGATGATCCCGACGTCGTTCCCCCGGCTGATCTGCGCTCGGCGGCTGGAACCGTCGTCGACCCCGGCATGAAGATTCCCCACGACCTTGCTGAGAGGATGGTGCCGGCCGGCCGGTACGCGATCATCCGTTACATCGGCCCCTACTCCTCGATGCATGCCGCCTACCTGTGGCTCTACGGTCAGTGGCTGCCGAGTTCGGGCGAGGAGCCGCGAGACCATCCGATCATCGAGGAGTACCTCACCGACCCGGCGACCACCCCGCCTGTCGACGCCGTCACCGATATTCTCCTGCCGCTCCTGTGAGGTGTCCGGTCTGATGGTTCATGCGGATGGGCGGCAGACACCGAGGTGTCTGCCGCCCATCACGTGCGTCCTGACCGTCTGCTCAGGTCATGAGCTGAGTCAGGAGTCCAGGGCTCGACGGCGTCGGTAGGCCTGGATCGTCATGACCAGTGCGGTGATCCCCAGTACCGCCCCTCCGCCGATGAGGAAGGTGTCAGCACTCTTCCTCCGGTGAAGGGGATGGCGGGGACCGCCGACTTGCGGTTGGAGATGTTGCCCAGCGCCACGACCTGATCCTGGGAGGAGATGGTGATGGTGCGGGGGGTGGCGTCCAGGATGTAGCCGGCCGGCGGCTTGGTCTCAACGAGCCGGTAGGAGCCGTACGCCAGATCCACCAGCTTGAAGGCACCGGGGTTCGTGTCGGTGTCCAGGCCGTCCTGGGTGCAGGTGCCCACGCAGTCGGTGATGGTGCGGGCCTGGTCCGGCTGGGGCCTGCCGTTGGAGTCAACGGGAATCAGTGACCACTGGGCGCCCTTGATGGCGTTGCCGCGCTCATCGGTCTTGGTCCAGGTGGCCGATCCCTTGATCCGGGCGTTGGTGACCTGACCCAGGTCGAGGGTGGGGGTGTTGTCGTCCTTGCTGGCGGCGGGCGCTGATCCGTCCAGGGTCTTGGTCAGAGTGGTGCCGGACAGGTGGTAGCCGGTCGGCGCCTGGGTTTCGGTGAGGGAGTAATCGCCCCAGGTCAGCCCGGAGACCCTGAAGAACCCGGCACGGGGGTCCTGGTCGACCGAGCCGTTGGGGCACGTGGCCTGGCCACCGGCGACGACGCAGTCCGCCACCTCCTTCTGGCCGCCGTTCAGTGATGTCGAGGCCAGCGTGAAGACGGTCCCTGCCAGGGGCTTGCCGGCCTCGTCAACCTTGCTCCAGACGACCTGCCCAGGCAGGGCCGTGTTGACCATCGTGCACTGCATCCACTCACCTGTGCCCAGATCCAGGGTCTTGGAGGCGGCGTTGAGCGTCGACGACGGAGTCTTGATGTCCGAGTTCGGGTGCGGTACGCAGGTGACGGCGGCCTTGTATCCGGCGGACTTGGGTGACGACGAGGACTCCGACAGCACCGTCTGGCCCTGGGGCAGGTAAGCGGCGTCGAAGCCACCGGCGCCCGAGGCGGTCTTGCCGCTCTTGGGAGTGGCGGTGAGCGTCCAGTCCTTGGCGGACAGGCCCAGGGACCCGGCCGCGGTGTTGTCCACCTGCTTGACCATGGTGAGGTTGGGCAGCTGGACCTGCACCTGGTGGTCCTCGACCTCACCATTGAGTGCGATACCGGTGGGCTGAGGGTCCTCAGCCGCCTGACCGTTGGCCAGGTTGCCGGTGATGCGCAGACGCATGAAGGTGGCTGCACCGTTTCCGTTGATGGTGCTCCGCTTAGCATCGTCGGGGACGGTCCAGGTCAGGGTGGCCGTGCCCTCGTCGGAGCAGGAGGTCACCTCGGAGCGCTCGCCGGCGGAGAAGGTGCCGTCCCGGTTCCAGTCCACCCAGCCGGCAACCTTGGTCTGGTTGCCCGAGCAGGTGATCTCCTGGCTCCACTTCTTGCCGATGTCGGTCCAGATCACCCGATCCCAGTCGTTGGACAACGCATCCTCATCACCAGTGTCAGTGATGTCATCGCCGTTAGCACCATCTGTGTAGCTGACTACGTCCTCACCATCGGTCAACGTTCCTAAATGGACTTCCCCGGACGTAGTACTTCCGATTCGCTCCTTACGTGCGGCATCACTGAAATTGAACCAAGAACCGGATTCGGCATCGGCAGGCGGTGCCTGCGCAGATATGTCGAGATTACCGGAACCATTCAGTTTTCCTCCGTCCCACGAGGGCTGGAATACGCTCCCAGCGGTACCATAGCTCTCCGGTGCGTCCCCGTAATCCATAAAGGATACCACGCCGAGAGCGGCCGCGCCCTTACCGCTGCTGCCTCCGCTGACTTCCAGATATCCGCTATTCATGTTGCTGATGAGCATCACCGATGAAGGGCCGTAACCATTGTTCGACCCAGAGCTGCACTCAGGTCCGTCCGGGCGCAGCTTGGCTGCCGGACGGTCCCCTGCAGAGGTTGACATGTTGATGAGGCCGGCCCAGGAGTTCGTGGCACAGCCGCTGGTCTGAGCGGTCTGCAGCAATCGATAGGATATTTCGCGTCCGGAATTGCTGGCGATTGGGGAGACGGTGATCGACTCCTTCTGATCAGGTCTCCAGTTGGAGGCTTCGGCGTCGGCGAACACCATTCCCTCCATGGGGGCTGCCTCTTATCGGAAGTAGATTCCAGTTGGTCACGAGTAGGTTTGGTAGATGAATTGACGAGATAGGTCTTGCAGTCAAATTTGAACTGCATGATGGCGCCCTGGTGAAGATTACCTACTCCAATGGGCATATTAGATCGGCTGTTAGCGGAGTTCTTGATAACTGAGTTGGTGTAGTTTGTGCCGTCGTTGTAAATACGTGCCAGACCATCTCCGCGCCAGGTTCCTGGGTCGTATCCGATCTCCAAACCTCGTCGAGTCCTCAAGGGTGGATCGTTATATCCTTCAGATACTGTTCTGATGTCAGATATAGTGCAGCGACTTGTGCGCCACAAGTTACTGGAAATCTGAGTCGGGGATGACCAGGTGAAGCCGCTCGAACCAGCGGGAAGAATCTTATAACTTCTTCCCGATGCGACCTCTGTAGTGGTGTTGCTCAGTTCAGCCCAGTCAATCCAGTCGATCGCCTGCGGATAGCGTCCTTCGCCTCCTGTCGGATTGCTGTAGACGGCGTCAGCCTGAGGCGCTGGAACTATGAGGACGCTCAGTGCCATTGCAGCAGATGCCATCACGGTGGCTAAGAGCTCTTCTTTTCCGGTAACGGTGAGGCTTGTGTGACTGTGTGTGTACAGATGTGGGATCCGTCTCAGATGAACGGAAGAGTGAGCGGCAGTCCATGGATAGATACCTCGGTTCAGGAACATGGGCCTTGACACGGTAGCACCGGTTAAATCACCGTAGAATCCGAATAGGATTCCTGCAACTCAACAGCAATCAATATTACGGTTGAGTGTCGACAATGAATTACGTCGTCGGTCGGAAAGTAATGCATTGGTGTTCTCTCGGATCAGTAATGCGCGCACGGCCGCGGTGTGAAGAGCTCCGCTCAGGCACGTCCCCACTGACGTGATGCCGTGAAGAACCGTTGAGGCGCTGGGATGAAGGGCTGCGCCGTCGAACGGGACTGCTTAGGATAGGTCAGGCTCAGTTACCACTCGGTGCAGAAGGATGGGGTCATGTCACAGCCATGGGAGATCTACGACGCGCTTCTTGACGGACTGCCTGAGGACGTCGTCGTGCGGACGGCGGGCCAGGGGCCCCGCTGGAGCCGTGTCCTCAACTCCGCCGGCGGTGTCGGCACGGCCTGGACCATGGATGTGCGCAGCCGCCCGGCCCTCAGCGATGACGGGCCGCTCGACTGGCGACCGCTGCGCGACGTCGGCGCCTTGGTGAAGTCCTGGAACCTGGCTGAGGCCAGCATCGGCCAGGCCGCCATCAACTCCTGGTACTCGCGGGAGGAGACGGCCGCAGCCAACGGTTTCGAGCCCACCGGGGAGGGGCTGACCTGGCGCCAGGTCTTCGACCCCTACCAGAGATGATCGTCGGCAAGAGGGTCGCCGTCATTGGGCACTTCCCCTTCGCCGAGGCCGCCCTGGCTGGCGCCGGTGAGTACATCTGCCTTGAGCGCAACCTTCAGCCCGGCGACTGGCCGGACAGCGCCTGCGAGTACGTCCTGCCCGAGTGCGACCTCGTCTTCATCTCCTCATCGAGCTTCGTCAACAAGACCGCGCCGCGCCTCATCGAGCTCTCCCGCGACGCGCACACCGTCCTGGTCGGTCCGTCGACGCCGCTCAACCCGGTTCTCCTCGACTACGGCGTGGACACCATCACCGGTTTCGTCGCGGCGCGGTCGCTCGGCGACCCCGCCTCCCTGGCAGAGATGGTCCCGGCCGGTGACATCGGCCCCGGTTTCCGGGTTCATCGTCATCGGGACTGAGCCGGCCCGGTCAGCCCCGGCCACCGTTGCGGCGGCGGAGCGCACGAACCCCGCCCACTGCCGACACCGGGGCCGGCCGGCAGGACGTCGTCCGCGCACCAGTCCCATGGAATGACGACTGGAACGATGACGGCGCCGCGCGGGTGGAACCCGTCGTGGCGCCGTCGTCGACAGAGCTGGGGCCGTCAGGCCTGAGCGTCCTCGGGGCTGATGCCGTAGCTGGCCTCATCCTCGGTGGAGTCGGCCCAGTACTCCTCAGCCCACGGGTCCTCAACCGGCTGGCTACGACGCCACACGACGTAGGCGCCGGCAGCGGCCGCGCCGGCGACGGCGAGCCAGCCCAGGGTCTTGAGCACGCGGTGCTTCTTCTGCTTCTTCACGGGAACCTCCAATGCGGCGGACTTTGCGGCAACAGCCACGCGCTGGGCGCGCTCTGTCAGGGTACCGTCCGTACCTGCGGCAGCCTGGGCAGCCACGGCGGCGCGCTGCGCGCGCGGGATGTAGTCCTCGACAACCCGGTGGCGGGCATCGTGGACCGCGGGCTCCAGACGCTCCTGTGCGTCCTTGGCGGCGCGGGCCACACCCCCGGCGGCCTTGCTGACGTGCGGAGCCGCCCACTGGGCCGCCTTCTCAGCCTGGCCGACGACGGACCCGGCGAAGGATGCTGCCTCCTTGCGCAGATGAGTGGTGTCGAGTTTCTTGTCGCAGCATGTCTTCGTCAGGCAGGACATGATTGCCTCCCAGGTTGGAAACGGATACAGACTGTTGTTGTGCAACGTGCACCAATGGTTGCACCCTTGAGCGGCCTGGCCTACACGATGTCCAGACGTTTTGCCTGGGGTGAACAGCGCCGCACGCCGCTCAGGGTTCATGCCGATGGGCTCAGGACCGTGTCACCATGGCACCCATGGAAGCGACTCTTCACACCAACCTCGGTGATATCCGCCTGGAGCTTTACCCCGAGCAGGCTCCCGAGACCGTCTCCAACTTCGTGGGGCTGGCCACTGGCCAGAAGGCATGGACGGACCCTCGCACCGGCGAGGGTCCCACGCCCCGCTGTACGACAACGTCATCTTTCACCGCGTCATCCCCGGCTTCGCGATCCAGGGCGGTGACCCGCTGGGTGACGGCACCGGAGGCCCCGGCTACGTCTTCGACGACGAGATCGACGCCTCTCTGACCTTCGCCGCCCCCTACGTCCTGGCCATGGCCAACGCCGGTCGCCGCCTGGGCAAGGGCACCAACGGCTCGCAGTTCTTCATCACCACCGCCCCCACCGAATGGCTCCAGGGCAAGCACACGATCTTCGGTGCCGTCACGGACGAGGCCTCCCGCGCCGTCGTCGACGCGATCTCCGGTGTGGAGACCGACCCGCGCGACCGCCCGGTGCAGGATGTCATCATCACCTCGGTGGACATCACCGAGTAGTCCCCAGGAGGGGATGGGACGGCCGCTCAGCGGCGACCGGCCTGCCACCGCGCTGCTACCGAACCACCGGAATCGGGTGTGATTCGCCCCTGTGACGCCGCCGGGACCCGCGTCCCGGCGGCGGTGTCGTACCCGGTCCACCTGTCATAACACGCTCAGCCCCCATCATCCGCACAGGAGTATCCGATGACCTCGATGAACTCGTTCGCACAGCAGGCACCGCCAACGTGCCCGCGGCACCCGGGCACGGTGACCTACGTGCGCTGCCAGCGCTGCGACCGACCTACCTGTCCCGCCTGTCAGGTGCCCAGCTCCGTGGGGGTGCACTGCGTGGACTGCGCTCGTCGGTCGCAGGCCGGCCGTCGCCAGCCGCGCACGCTGCTGGGTGGGAACATGGTCTCCGATGCTCTCGTCACCAAGATTCTCATCGGTCTGTGCGTCATCGTCTACGCGCTTCAGGTCCTGGTGCCCGGCCTGGCGGCGCAGTCGCTGGAGTTCCGGTTGGGCTTCATGCCGGTGGTGGCAGCCCAGGAGCCCTGGCGGTTCCTGACCGCCGCCTTCCTCCACGCGGACTACATGCACATCGGCTTCAACATGTTGACTCTGTGGGTGCTGGGCCGCGCCCTTGAACCGCTGCTCGGGCGGTGGCGCTTCACCAGCATCTACCTGCTCAGCGCTCTGGGCGGCTCGACAATGATCTACTGGCTCTCCTGGCCGGGTACCGAGTCCTGGCTCACGCTGACGGTGGGCGCCTCGGGAGCGGTCTTCGGCCTGTTCTCCGCCATGTTCATCGTGCAGCGGCGCTTTGGAAGAGACACCTCGGGGATCGTGGCGCTGGTTGGGGTCAACGCCGTCGTCTCCATCCTGGGCGCCAACATCTCCTGGCAGGGGCACCTCGGTGGACTCCTCGTCGGAGGGATCGTCTCAGCGATCTACGCCTGGGCTCCTCGCGGGAAGCGGAAGGCCGTGGGGATCGTCGGAACTATCGTGGTCGTGATCGCTCTCGTGGCGCTCAATCTCCTTCGGGCCTTCCTCGTCTGAGACACTCTCCGCGACCCGTACGTTGTGAATGACATGGGTGGAAGAACATGGTTGTGGTTCATCCACATCTGTGGACACAGGTGTGGAAACACAGGCGTGTAGTTATCCACAGGCGTGTCCACACATGGGGAAAGTTGACGTGGGTTATGGGGAGTCAGTTGTCCACCGATCCACAGGAAGTCTGTGGAGGACGAGTGAGGAGCGCTCCGAGGTCGTACGCGGAATGCATGTGACATGCGCCGTCCCCCTCGGCGACGCGATCAGGCGACTCCGCAGATCCGCTCGACCCGCCCTGCCGGTACCTCAGAGGTCACGGCACCCGAAGGTCCCAGGAGTGAGACGAGACAATGACAAGGCCCCCGAGCCGGTGCTCGGGGGCCTTCGCGGATGTCTGTCCGCGTGAGTGTCTGAGACCTGTCACTTCCAGCGCAGCAGACCGAGGAAACCCGACATCATGATGAGGAAGCCGATGTAGAGGTTGCCGTTGAACAGCCAGTCGGTGGCGTGGTGCTCGGCGAAGTAGGGCAGTGGGTACCTGCCTTCGAAGAGGTAGGTGGTGACAACCCACAGCAATCCGATGACCAGGAGCGTCACCATGGTGGGGGGCGTACCAGCGCGGTGAGGCGGTGTCCTTGACCTTCTTGGGCGTGCGTGAGACCCGGTTCGCCGCGGCGCTGACTCCTCCTCAAGGGCCTTGGCCGCCTTGGCCGGGTTGCCGGAGCGCTCAGGGTGCTTCTTCTTCGACGACGAGGCTCTTCTTCGAGCTCTTGTCCGCCTTGCTCTTCGTCTCCGTCTTCTTGGAGCCCTTGTCCTTCTCAGCGCTCTTCGCAGTGTTCTTGTCGAGGCTCTTCTTCGAGACCTTCTCCGAGCTCTTGTCGGCGTCGTCCGCTGCGGACTTCTTCTCCAAAGGCCACCCTGGGTCTCCTCACTGGTTAGGGATGGTGGCATAAGACCACCGCAATACATCCGGTCCTAGCCTAGGACATGCTGCGAAGCTTCCTCATGGAGCTTCCTGTGATGAGTCCACCACTCCTGACTGGTCATGTGGGGGGTGTCCCCCCTTAGACTGGCCGCTAGCCTGATGATGTCCCCGTTCTGAGGAGGGGCGATGACTGGAGGAGGTCTTGTGCGACACCGAGCACCCGGCCAGAGCCGTGCTGTCCGAGTCTTCAACGGCACCTTGACCGGAATCGGTGAGCTGCTCATCACCGCCGGCCTCATTGTTGCCCTCTTCCTGTGCTGGCAGCTGTGGTGGACCGGCATCGACGCCAACGCAAGTGCGCGGGAGGTGGCCACCCAGTTCCATGAGAAGCAGGTCGAGTCGCCTCAGAAGGCGGGCACGAAGCATACCGATGCTCCGCCCGTCATGGAGCGGGTCGGTGAAGGCGAGACCATCGGGATGCTCGTCGTCCCCAAGTGGTACGGCGTCACCAACAACAACATGCCCATTATTGAGGGCACCAAATCCTACGTCCTGGACCAGGCCGCTGCGGGCCACTACACCAACACCCAGCAGCTCGGCGAGCTCGGCAACTTCGCGATCGCCGGGCACCGCCGCACCTACGGCAACTCCTTCCTCAAGATCGACGTACTTCAGGAGGGTGATGAGATCGTCGTCTCCACCGCCAAGACCTGGTACGTGTTCAAGGTGACCGGTCACGAGGTTGTCGATCCCGAGCAGGTCGAGGTCATCGCCCCGGTTCCCAACCAGCCGGACGCCCAGCCCACCGACCGGTACATCACGCTGACCACCTGCCACGGGTCGACCGCTGGCGCGTACGGCAACGACAAGCGCTGGATCGTCCACGCGAAGTTCGCGTACTGGATGGATCGCTCCGAGGGTCGTCCGGACTCCGTGCTCAACGACCCGGGGGTCAACTGATGTACGGCTTCATCTGGCGGCACCTGCCGGGGCCCGCGTGGCTCAAGGCCATTGAGTCGCTCGTCCTCATCGCCGGAGTCGTCTACGTGCTCATGCAGTACGTCTTCCCCTGGGCCAACGCCACCTGGCACCTGTCCGGCAACGCCGACGTCGGCTGACGCCCGCCCCGGACCTCACGAAAGCACCCGCAGGCACCGGAACGGGAACCGGGTAGGAGGTCGGGGTGCCCGGATCTGTGACTCTGCGACAGAGACTGGTACTGCTCTCATTGAGACGGAGCGCGCGTGGAGCAACAGGAATCCTGTTCTCCACGCGCGCTCCGTTGCCGTCAGTGAGGGCGGCGTGCGGGCCGGGCCGGCGGGAGGTCGGTGGTGCCGGCCCGGTGCGGCGCCGCTCAGGCCAGCGAGGGCTGGAGGCCGAGCGTGCCCACGAGGTGCTCGCGGTAGGCCGGGGAGCCCGACCTTGTCCAGCCATGCGCGGGCCTCAGCCAGGCGGCCCTCGATGTTCAGGCGCTCGACGACCTCCTCGTTGTTCTCCGCGGTGTAGAAGCGGGTGAGGGTCCTCGATGGCCTGCTGGGCCTGGCGGGTGTCGCGGGCGACCTTGGCGTCCAGGCGCTCCGCGTACCACGACGAGGCTCAGGATGTTCTCGCGCTCGAACAGGGCGCGGAACTCCGGGCTCGTCAGGTCCCAGCCCTCACGGGAGGTGCCGTCGATCATGATCTCCAGCAGGGGCCCGCAGCGGCGGCACGGCCCACTCGATGGAGCCGTCGGCCCGGTAGTGCTCGGCCACCACCTTGTGGGTGGTGACGATGATGTCCACCGAGTCGGCGAAGACCGCCTCGTCCTGCAGGCTCGGGACGCAGCATCTCCTCGGTGAAGACGACGTCGGGGTGCAGGGAAGATGCGGCCGAAGAAGGTCGAGGCGAAGGCCTGGTTCATCCGGTAGCCCAGGCGCGAGGCCTGAACGGTGCGACCCTCGTACTCGAAGTCCTCGATGTGCTCGAGGTAGCCGCCCTCGACGAGACGGTGGGCATCCCGCTCCTCGGCGCTCATGCGGGAGAAGATCTCCGGGATGAGCAGCGAGATGTCGTGGGCCACCTGAACCTTCGGGCCGATGTAGCCGGCCGAGGACAGCCAGCCGTCATAGCCGCTGAGGGCGTAGGACAGCAGGGCCGCGTTGAGGTCGTAAATGGCCGGCAGCGCGTTGAACGGCGACTTGGTCAGCGCCCCCTCACTGCCGGCGCCCGTCGTCGAGGGGACTTGCCGGTCATGGAGAGATGAACTCCATGAACAGGCTCGGGCAGCTCCATGTAGTGCAGCGGGTTGTATGCGCACAGTGGCGGAACCCCGTCCTCGGGCGGGTTGTTGCGGCGCCCGGCGGCGACGACATCGACGCTGTGGCGCAGCGACTCGTCCAGGGGCACGTCGCGGAAGAGGTGGTTGGCCAGGTCCGCCAGCGCCACATCCTTCGGGTTGGCGATGTCGGGACGCACCTGGAGGTAGCGGGGGTTCTTAGTGGGAACTCCGTTGACCAGGCGCGGGTCGGCCGTGGAGACCCAGTAGGTCTCCTCCGTGGGGTCCTCGGCCTCGGGCAGGGCGGCGGCGCGGGCCACCAGGTCCTGCATGGGCCGGGTGAAGCGGGACAGGCCCGGGGCGTCGGCGGCCATCGCCCGGGCGTCGGCGGGCGTCAGCGGCTGGAAGTTGGAGATGAACAGGTCCGCCTGCGGATCCGACATGTCCGACTCGGTCTGCTTGTCGTAACCGCGCACGATCGCGTCGTCGGGCCGCTGGAAGAGCAGGGACTCGCAGTTGGTGACGAACTTGCGCGACAGCTCCGAGTCCGGGGTGGAGACCAGGCCGCCGGGGACTACGATCGAGGGCGGTGATGTCGTCCTCGGTCTGGACCTTGGCCGCCGGCGAGAAGTCCGGGCGCAGGGACAGCAGGCGCCAGGCGCCGTCGTCCTCGAAGCCCACGCGAAGCATGTTGACCTTGATGACCTCACCGTCCAGGCGCAGGGAGTTGCCCGTGCGGCCGTTGATGATGCCCACGGAGAAGTGGCTGCGCCAGTCCTCGCCCCAGCTGGGCTGGTAGAAGCGCTTGACGGTGAAGATGAGACTCCTTGATGTGGGCCGGGATCGACTCCAGGAAGGCGTTGTACTCCTCGGTGTACAAGGGTGATGGCGTCAGCGAGCTGATGACGCTTCCCAGCGAGCGGCGCTCGGAGAGGATCGAGCGGTGGTTGTCGCTCTTGTTGGCCGGGTCGACGAAGCGGTCGGCGTAGTTGCCGTCGAGGATCGTCTGGACGGCGTCGAAGTCCTCGTCGACATCACCGACGTAGGCCTCACCGAAGACGAAGGCGTCCAGGAGGGACTTGGAGATCTCCGACTTGCCGCCGCCGGAGACGGTGGCCGGCTTGTGGGCCTGCGTGGACCAGGGGGCGGTGCCCACCAGGTGCCACTGGGTGGCGTCGCCCTCGCGGTGCTTGGCATGGACCCGGTAGCCGTTGGGGGCCACATAGGTGTTGCTCACCAGCAGCGGGATCGAGGCCTCCTGGCCGTCGGGGCCGGTCCAGGTGATCGTCTGGCTGCGCATGGAGTAGTGGGCGCCGGCGGGCACCAGCACCACGGTCGGGTCGTCGATGGCCACGGCGGAGCCGTCCTCGCGCCGCTCGAAGCGGCCGGGGTTGCGCTCGACGACGTGCTCGAGGGTCAGGCCCTCGGGCGTGTGGGTGTCGTTGTACTCCTGGCTCAGGTTGTAGCGCGGGTAGGCGACGGCGCCGCCGGCGTGCTCCTCCTCCACGCAGCCGAAGAGGTTGGCCGAGTACCCGATCTGGGTCTTGACCTCCTTCTTGCAGTAGCCGAAGTAGTTGTCCGCGATGACGGTGACGATGACACCGCGCTCGTCGCGGGCCACGCACTGAAGGCCTTGCCGCCGTTGTAGAGACTCGGCCTCGTCCTTCCAGCACTGGCCGTCGCGGCGCTGACGCTCGGTGGCCTCCTCCCAGGAGGGCAGGCCCAGCTCCTTCTTGGTCAGGGTGGTCAGGTGCGGGGCGAGGATGACGCAGCCGGTGTGGCCGGTCCACGACTCCGGGGCCAGGGAGGAGTCGTTCTCCGGCAGGTAGGGGTCGCCGCCGTTGCCGAAGATGCCCTCGACGAAGTCCAGGTTGGAGACCAGGCCGCCGGGGGCGATGAAGCGGATCTCCATGGAGCGCTCGGCGGAGAAGCCGGGGACCTCGGGCACGACGACGGGGCGCAGCAGCAGGGACACGAAGCAGCGCGCCGGGTCCTCCTGCCGGGAGGCCCACGGCAGGGTCAGCAGGTCCTCGGGGGCCTCCACGGCGTGGGCCAGCAGGCGGGCGAAGACGTCACGCGGGACGGCGATCTTGTCGTCGGGGATCGGCAGGCCGCCCTCGGCGACGTGGAAGACGCCGGCGGTGGTGCGACGGTCATTGCGGGGATTGTGCAGGACGCCGCCGAGCACCTGGTAGCTCTCGACGTAGTCGGAGGTGAGCTGGTGGAGTCCGCCGGCAGGGGACAGTGCCCGTGCCAGGCCCGGCTGGTCCAGGACGAAGGTGGAGCAGGGGCAGCCTCGGGGTGGCGGCCTCGCCCTTCAGGTAGGAGTCGAGGAAGGTCTGGATGCGCTGGTCAGCGGCACAGGGTCGGTGGGCCAGGCGGCGGGAGAGCTCGCGCTGGCGAGCCAGGATCGGGGACATGAGACGGTCCGCCTCGCTCTGCTTGACCTGTGCCGGGGCGGCGATCCCCAGCAGGCTCAAACGCAGGGGCGATGGCGGACGTGGTGGCCGCGTCTGTCGTTGTCATGGCACGAGCCTAGACAGACGCGACGACACGGTCCTGTTACGTTCTGCCCAGAAGGACGGCTTCAGTGGTGTGTTCGACGTCGCACCTGCTGGCCGGGTCGCTCACTGTCCGCGCCGACCGGCAGGGCCCGTCGAGTGCTGTCGAGTGCTCAGGACAGGAGCATCTGGGACAGTGCGGTGCCCACGATGCAGGAGGTGAGGGACTCCGATGAGCCCGGGCACCAGGAAGGGAGTGGTTGATGACGTACTTGCCGATGCGCGTGGTGCCGGTGGGGTCGAAGCCGATCGCTGCCAGGTCCGAGGGGTAGGTGGGCAGGATGAAGTACCCGTAGGAGGCGCCGATGAACCCGACGACGATGACCGGGCTCACTCCGAGCGACAGGGCCATGGGGGCGACGATGAGCAGGCCGGCCGCCTGGGAGTTCACCAGCTTGCCGATGATGAACAGGACGATGGCGTACATCCACACGTGATGGGACAGCACGCCCGAGAGGCTGTGCTCCAGGCTCTCCAGGTGGGCGTGGACGACCGTCTCGGTCATCCAGGCGACCCCGAAGATGGAGAACATGGCGGTGGCCCCGGCCTTGAACACGGCGGTGGAGGCGATCTTGCCGGCCTGCACCTTGCAGGTCAGCAGGATGAGGGCCCCGGCGGCGAGCATGACCATCTGGATGACCAGGTTCATGCTCAGGCGCTCCAGGGCGCCGTCGTCGCCCGTGGGGAACGCCGAAGACGAGGATCAGCAGCCCGATCCCGGCGATGAGACCGAGGGCGATCCCGCCCTTCTTCGCCCCAATGATGAGGCAGGCGAGGATGATGACGACTTGAAGGATGATGCTGAGGGTCTGAAGGGCTGAGCTGGCGTCCATGGCGGATCTCCACGGTTGGGTGGGACGGGTGAGGGGCGGTGCTCCTCGAGCACCTCGAGCAGGCGAGGAGCCGATGCGTGAAACTGACCACCTGTCAGGGCTCCGCCCAGTGTCTCACCAGCGGTCGGGGACCATTGTCCTGGTTGATATCGGCTGTTTTTCGGAGTGCTTCGTTGCCGTCTGGGCGCGAACTCACATTCCGGCTCCCGCTGCGCTATCACCGGCCCCCAAAGCGCATGAGTGCACTGTTCAGGGCGATTTAGGTGACATCCAGATAACGTGAGTCGGCGGTGTCATGGTTGGTTCCCAGGTCCGCATCGCTACCATCACTGCCCTCTGTTCCCCCATACTGGACGTATATCGGTGCCCGATATGGCTTGTCCGCAGCGATCCCTCCCGATCGCCGTCGGCGTCCGAGTCGGCGCCGGCAGCCAACATCGGTCATGATGAGGACCTCAGCGTCGCAACCGGAGCGTTATCCCCCGCGCCGTCGCGGCACCCAGTCATCTCCATGACAGTCAACCGAAACGAGGAGCGCGTGGCAGAAGGCACGAATGGGGAGCGGACCCAGCCGCCCCCTCGGCAACAAAGGCTGACCCAGGTGGCCGGCGCCGGTCGACAGGCCCTGGGCAGGGTCTCTGGGGCTGGTAAGAAGCCCGGAAAGGAGCGCAAGCGGTCGAAGGCCGAGCGCTCCAAGGACGCCGCGTCGGGGCGCAAGCGCCGTTTCTTCAACTATCCCCGCGCCGGTAAGGGCAAGATTCATCGCTGGATCCCCAGCTGGCGTTTCGTCCTGGGTGTCTTCCTGCTGGGTGTGCTCAGCACCGTCGGCGCCTTCATGTGGGCCTACAACACCGTCAAGGTGCCCAAGCCCAGCGAGTTCGCGCTGGCTCAGAGCAGCACGGTCTACTACGCCGACGGAACCAGTGAGTTGGGGAAGTTTGCTGAGATCAACCGGCAGTCCGTGGACGCCTCCACCCTGCCGGACTACGTGGGCAACTCGGTGGTGGCCTCTGAGGACCGCTCCTTCTACTCCAACAAGGGCGTCGACCCCAAGGGCATCGCGCGCGCCCTGTTCAACAACCTGCGTGGAGGCGATACCCAGGGCGCCTCGACCCTGACGCAGCAGTACGTGAAGAACTACTACGTCGACACCACGAGCTCCTACTCCGGTAAGTTCAAGCAGGCCATCATGGCCATCAAGATCGACCGGGAGAAGCCCAAGAAGGAGATCCTGGGCGACTACCTCAACACGGTCTACTACGGTCGTGGCGCCTACGGCATCGAGGCGGCCTCACAGGCCTTCTTCAAAAAGCCCGCCAAGGATATGAGCCCTTCAGAGGCCGCGCTCCTGGCGGGGATCCTGCCGTCCCCCAGCGCCTGGGACCCGGCCGAGAACCCCGAGAAGGCCCAGGAGCGCTGGTCGCGAGTCCTGCAGTTCATGGCCGATGACGGCTACATCACCCAGGAGCAGTACAACACCGCCAAGCAGACGGGCATGCCGCACACCATCGAGCCCCAGACCAAGCAGGTGTACTGCCGGGAGCAACGGCTACCTGCTCCAGATGGTGCGCACCGAGCTCCAGGACAAGGCCGGTCTCTCACCCGAGCAGATCGACACCGGTGGCTTCAAGATCGTCACCACGATCAACAACAAGGATCAGGCTGCTGCCGCACACATCATGGAGGACCAGCAGCGATTCGGAGGGGCCTCGCCGAACCTGCGCAAGGCACTGGTGTCCATCGATCCCAAGACGGGCGGTCTGCTGGCGCTCTACGGCGGGGAGAACTATCTGACCAGCCAGGTCAATACGGCGACCGATGCCATCGCTCAGGCCGGCTCAACCTTCAAGCCCTTCGCGCTGGTGGCCGCCCTGGACAACGGGTGGTCCTTGGAAAGCGGTTATCCGGCCACCTCGCCGATGACCATCGAGGGACATGAGTTCCAGAACTTCAAGAACGTCTCCCTGAAGTGGGCCAGCCTCACCCAGGCCACGGAGCAGTCGCTCAACACCCCCTACCTCCAGCTCAATCAGGAGCTCATGAATGCCGACGACATTGAGGAGGGGATCACGGCCAAGGTAGCGAACCGCGCCGGCTACCCGGAGAACACCGAGGGGTTGAAGACCCCGGAGCAGCGGGCTCTCGTCCAGAACGTCCTCGGGTCGGCCTCCCCGCACACGATCGACATCGCCACGGCGTACTCCACCTTCGCCTCGCAGGGCATCCGGCGCGACACCCACATCGTGGCCTCTCTCAAGAACCCCGACGGCAAGAACCGCTACACGGCGGACACCAAGGGTCATCGAGAGTTCGATGAGGACGTCATGGCGGACACGACCTACGCCCTCCAGCAGGTCGTCAACGGCGAGAACGGCAGCGCGAACAAGGCGGCCGAGCTGGAACGCCCGGTTGCCGCGAAGACCGGATCGTCGTCGGACAACAAGTCCGCCCAGTTCGTGGGCTTTACGCCACAGGTAGTGACCGCGGTCACCCTCTACCAGTCCGGAGCGGACGGCTCGGAGGAGTCGATCGAGCCGTGGGGCCAATACGACGAGATCACCGGCTCGACCTATCCGGCGGACATTTTCATCGACTACATGAAGGTCGCCCACGAGGGGCTTGAGGTCGAGGAGTTCCCGCCGGCCGCCCAGCTCCTGGCCACCCGTGGAGGAACGATCCCTCAGACCGCCAAGCCCACCGCTGAGCCGGAGGATGAGGCGACTGCGACTCCCACTGCTCCTCCCGAGGCGACTGCGGCCCCCACGCCGCAGCCCACCACCGAGCCGACGCCGCAGGGCACCCCTCAGCCTGAGGGGCAGAAGACCGACCGACCGGAACCCACTGATGACTCGGATGGGAAGCCAGGCGGCAACGGTGGAGAGCCTGGCGGCGGTGGAGACCCCGGCGGCAACAATGGAAACCAAGGCGGCAACGGTGGAGAGCCTGGCGGCGGTGGAGACCCCGGCGGCAACAATGGAAACCAAGGCGGCAACGGTGGAGAGCCTGGCGGCGGTGGAGACCCCGGCGGTGGGGGTAACCCCGGCGGCGGCAACAACAACCGCAACAACCAGGACGGTGTCGGCTAGCGCCCCGTCGCCCGGCGGCGAATGAACCGCCACTTCGCCAGGGACACCTGACGGTGGGCCGACGACGTGTTGCACGGCACGTCGTCGGCCCACCGTCTCGGCTTTCAGGGCCGATGGGTTGTCCGGTAATGTGGCGAACTGGCTGCGCCGTCGGGCGGAAGGCGGAGTGAAGCCTGTTTCCGCCGGATGGTGCGCCGCACGCATCACCCTCCTGTCACGGAAGGACCGTGACCGCCACAGACCAGAGGAGGTGGGTACCAAGCATGCGTCACTACGAGATCATGATCATCCTCGACCCCGAGACGGACGAGCGCACCGCCAACGCGACGCTCGAGAAGCTGCTGCAGGTCGTCCCCAGCAACGGGGGCACCGTGGACAAGGTCGACATCTGGGGCAAGCGCCGGCTGGCCTACGACATCAAGAAGAAGTCCGAGGGCTTCTACGTCGTCGTGGACATGACCACCACGCCCGAGATCGCCCAGGAGCTCGACCGCCAGCTCGGCCTCAACGAGACCGTTCTGCGCACCAAGCTGCTGCGTCCCGAGGCCTGAGCCTCTACCGGGAACGGAGACAACGCCATGGCCGGAGACACCATCATCACCGTCGTCGGGAACCTCACCGCGGACCCCGAGATGCGCTTCACGCCCTCCGGGGCAGCGGTGGCCTCCTTCACGGTCGCCTCCACGCCGCGCACCTTCGACCGCCAGGCCGGTGAGTGGAAGGACGGGGAGACCCTGTTCATGCGCTGCTCGATCTGGCGCGACGCCGCGGAGAACGTGGCCGAGTCGCTGACCAAGGGCACGCGCGTCATCGTCCAGGGCCGTCTGGTCCAGCGCTCCTTCACCACCCGTGAGGGTGAGAACCGCACGGTGGTGGAGATGCAGGTCGATGAGATCGGCCCCTCCCTGCGCTACGCCAAGGCCCAGGTCACCCGCCAGCCGCGCGGTGGCGGCCAGGGTGGCTTCGGCGGAGGTCAGGGCGGCCCCCAGGGCGGCGGCTTCGGCAACCAGAACCAGGGCGGATACAACCAGGGTGGCCCCCAGCAGGGCGGCTACAACGGCGGTGGCGGCTTCGGCGGTCAGGGCCAGTCCGGGTACAACGCCCCCGCCGGCGGCGCCGCGGACGACCCGTGGGCCACGGGCGGCTCCACCTCCTTCGGTGACGAGCCCCCGTTCTAAAGGTCGCCACGACGTCGACCCGTTCCCTCACACACAACACTTTCATCTCGTAGAGCGCCCAGGCGCTCAGACCAAGGAGTACCACCATGGCGAAGCCCCAACTTCGCAAGCCGAAGAAGAAGGTCAGCCCCGTCAAGGCCATCAAGGTCGGCACCGTCGACTACAAGGACACCGCCACGCTGCGGAAGTTCATCTCCGACCGCGGCAAGATCCGCGCCCGTCGCGTCACCGGCGTCTCCGTCCAGGAGCAGCGCAAGATCGCCAAGGCCGTGAAGAACGCCCGCGAGATGGCTCTGCTGCCCTACTCGAGCTCGGCTCGCTGATCGGAGGCACGCGCAATGACCACCAAGCTCATTCTCACGCACGACGTCTCGCACCTCGGCTCCGCCGGCGAGGTCGTGGAGGTCAAGGACGGCTACGCCCGTAACTACCTCCTGCCCCGCAAGCTGGCCACCCCGTGGACCAAGGGCAGCCCAGCGCCAGATCGACCAGATGGCCGAGGCGCGCCGCAAGCGCTCCATCGAGTCCCTCGAGCACGCCCAGACCGCTCGCGCCTGGCTGCAGGAGAACGTCGTGACCGTCTCCGCCACCGCCGGTGACAACGGCCGCCTCTTCGGCGCCGTGACCACCGCGACCCTGGCCGACGCCGTCAAGGCCGCCGGCGGCCCCGCCGTCGACCGCCGCAAGATCCAGGTCGTGCCGCCGATCAAGTCGACCGGCCGTCACAGCGCCTCCGTGCGCCTGCACGCCGACGTCGTGGCCCCCTCGAGGTCAACGTCGTTCCCGCGCGCTGAGCGCCGGGCATCCTTCAGCCGTCGGGTCGGGTCCTCCACGCGGGGACTCCGGCCCGACGGCGTTGTGCTGGCCGGCTGTCCGGTTCGTAGGGTAGAGCGTGCGTTCGTACCCTCTACCCCTCGAACACGCGACATAAGGTACGAACGCGCAGGGACAGGCGGGGGACAGGTGGTGCGGCGAACGCGGTGAGGGGCCGATCAGTGGCGCCAGGCGGTGCCGCGGGCCCGCAGGTAGGTGGTGGCGCCGCGGGCGGTCATGAAGACCCAGGCGAAGGCGACCCACAGCAGCACCAGACCCGACGTCGCCCCGTCAGACCCCGGCAGCACGCCGCCCCCGATGAGCAGCGCGAGCGGCACGTAGGGCACCAGCGTCACCAGACCCGCTCGGGCCAGGGTAGCGGCCGTCACCGGCGCCCATGAGCACACCGTCGAGCAGGAAGACGACTCCGGCGAGTGGCTGCGCGCTCGCCGCGACCAGGAGTGTCGGGGTCGCGGCCGCGATGACGCCCGCGTCGGAGGTGAAGGCACGGGGCAACCAGGCGGCGCCCACCGCCATGAGCGTCCCGATGAGCGCACCTGTCCCGGCGCCCCAGGTCAGCATCCGTCGCAAGAGCTCATCAATGGACCAGCCAGCGGTCGCCGCAGCAGTCCCGGCCTCCTCCTCGGTGAGGGCCTCAGCGTCCGGTACGGCCGAGTCCGCGTCCTCCCTCTGCGCTTGTCCCAGGGCGGTGCCGATCAGGGCCTGCGCCGCCACGGCCAGCGCATCCAGGGCGAAGGCCGCGAAGGTCCACAGGGCGTTGACCACCTGGTGGGCGGCCAGCGACACCTCCCCGAGCGCCGTCGCCGCCCACACGGTGGCCAGGATCGCCACCCGGAGGCTCAGTGAGCGGATGAGCAGCGGCGTTCCACTGCCCAGAGAGGCCCCAAGGCCCTCACGGCGGGGGAGCAGGCCCACGCCGGCGGCTCGGGCCTCCCGGGCGATCGGACCGGCCAGCGCCAGCGCCATGGCCGTCTGCGCGATCGCGGTGCCGGCGCCCGAGCCCGCGATCCCCATTCCGACGCCGTAGAGCAGGATCGCGTTGACGACGATGTTGAAGACCGCCCCACCCGTGGCCACGACGAAGGGCGTGTGCGTATCCAGCAGGCCGCGCAGCACGCCGGTGGCTGCCAGGACGACGAACATGCCGGGCAGTCCTGGGCAGGAGGCGCGTAAGTAGGCCACGGCCGCCTGAGCCACCGCACCATCGGCACCCATCGCCACGGTCAGCCAGGGAGCGGCCAGTCCCAGGAGAGCCCCCGCTCCCAGACCCAGCAGGAGCGCCAGCCACATTCCGTCGACGCCGGCCCGCAGGCCCTCGGTGCGCCGGCCGGCCCCGAACAGTCTCGCTGTCGTCGCCGTGGTGGCGTAGGCCAGGAAGACGAACAGACCCACGGTGGTTGTCAGGATCGTTGAGGCCAGTGACAGGCCCGCCAGGCTCACCGCGCCGAGGTGGCCGACCATTGCCGAGTCCGCCAGGACGAAAAGCGGTTCGGCGATGAGGGCGCCCAGTGCCGGCACGGCCAGGGACAGGACCTGGCGGTTGAGGCCGGTGGAGGCGGAGCTGCTGGTGTGGGGCACGGCCTCCATTGTGGACCAGGGACCGCGTCAGATCATCAGCGCCTCGGCAGTCCTCACGGGCAGGTTGAGAATGAGGGTTGAGGATGAGGTCGCAAGGGGTGTGACGTGGACGTGACTGAGCATACTGATCGCCCTGAATTTTTCCTGGGAGATCGCACAACTATTCGACCCCCAAGAAAAAAATACTAGAAGGCTGAATATTTGCTGGAGATGTGCCTGATGAAGCCGTTGCTTGGCCGAGACGGTGGGGGTCTGGGGATAACCGGCGCGGACCACCCTGTAGGGGAGCCACAAACAGTGTGGACCTCAAGTCGAACGTGATGTTTGTCCACAGGTTTACCCACTTGTCCACAGATCATATTGTGATGTCGTGGGAAGAGCCTATGGGAAACCTGAACCGTCGTATCGCTGTCATGCCAACGAAAGGTCGCCCAGCGTCGGAGTGCTGGCGACAGGTGCACACATCTGTGTCCACAGTGTATCCGCCTATGTCCCCAGGCTCTGGGGGTCTTCCCACAGCGGTGGTGCGGATATCCCCAAGGCGGGTGAACTTGAGAGTTTGCGGGGCCTGCCCGATGGCGTTATGGTCACGCGCGCGCTCCACGCGGGCGAGCGTCCTCCTGACGCGGCGGGCCGTCGTCGGGAGCAGCAGGATGAGCCGGGACCAACCGGCGTGACAGTGCGGAAGGTGGCCGGATGGACAACGGCATGGGCGCTCAGGCCGGCTCGGGCGGCGCCGACGGCGGAAGCGTCCGCGCCGACAGCTCCGCCTTCGACCGCCTCCCGCCCCAGGACCTCGAGGCCGAGATGGCCACGCTCGGCGGCATGCTCCTGAGCAAGGAGGCCATCACCGACGTCATCGACGTCCTGCGCGGCCCGGAGTTCTACCGCTCGGCCCACGAGTCGATCTTCGACGCGATCGTCGAGGTCTACAACCGCTCCGAGCCCGCCGACCCGCTCATCGTCGCCGACGAGCTCTCCAAGCGCGGCGAGCTCGAACGCATCGGTGGCGCCCCCTACCTGGCCACTCTCATGGCCACCGTCCCCACCGCAGCCAACGCCGGCTACTACGCCCGCATCGTCAAGGACAAGGCGCTCATGCGCGGCCTGGTCCAGGCCGGCACCCGCATCACCCAGCTGGGGTACTCCACCGACGCCGGCGACATCGCCGAGCTCGTCACCCTGGCCGAGGCCGAGGTCTACTCGGTGGCCCACCACGAGGGGGAGAAGGAGGACTACGTCGCCGTCTCCGAGCTCCTGGGAGAGGCCAACCTGGAGATCGAGGCCGCCCAGAACCGCGACAACGGGGCCCTGACCGGGGTGCCCACCGACTTCATCGAGCTCGACGAGCTCACCGGCGGGCTCCACCCCGGCCAGATGATCATCGTGGCCGCGCGCCCCGCCATGGGGAAGTCCACGCTCGCCGTGGACTTCTGCCGCTCGGCGTCGATCCACCACGGCATCACCAGCTGCTACTTCTCCCTGGAGATGGGGCGCATGGAGCTCATGATGCGCATCCTGGCCGCCGAGTCCAGCGTCGACATGAACAAGCTGCGCGGCTCGCGCCAGATGGAGGACCGCGACTGGACCGACGTCGCCGTGGCCTACAACCCCGTCTCCAACGCGCCGCTGTTCATCGACGACTCGCCCAACCTCACCATGCCGGAGATCCGCTCCAAGGCGCTGCGCATGAAGCAGCAGCACAACCTGGGGCTCATGGTCATCGACTACCTCCAGCTCATGAGCTCGGGTAAGCGCGTCGAGTCGCGCCAGCAGGAGGTCTCCGAGTTCTCCCGCTCCCTCAAGCTGCTGGCCAAGGAGCTGGAGATCCCGGTGATCGCCGTGGCCCAGCTCAACCGCGGTCCCGAGCAGCGCACCGGCAACAAGCCCCAGATGAGCGACCTGCGCGAGTCCGGGTCACTGGAGCAGGACGCGGACATCATCATCCTGCTGCACCGCCCGGAGTACTACAACAACGAGGAGCGCCCCGGCGAGGCCGACATCATCGTGGCCAAGCACCGCAACGGGCAGACCCGCACCATCCCGGTGGCCTTCCAAGGGCACGTGTCGCGCTTCGCCAACATGGCGCGCGACGTCACCCCCGAGCCCGCCTACGAGTAGGCCGGCCACTCCGGGCGGAGCGGGGACGGACCGGATCATGAGGCCCGGCTCCCGGAGCCGAGAGGGCATGATCGACGGCGTGGTAGCAGGGGTTTGGGTTGGACGTGAGCGCCGTGAGCATCTCAAGGAGACCCTGGAGAAGCCTACCCGTACCTCTTGCAACACAACCTTTCGGTTGAATAGCGTTGTTTCATGGCTGGTGACTACTACCTTCTGAGCCCGAGCGATCAGCCGCAGCCGACTGGCCCCCGGGAGCAGAGCCCCCGATCGCGGAAGGGCGAGTCCCCTCCGGTCAGTGAGAGTAGGGAGGGGCTGCCGATGCCCCCGGTCGTCTATGTGCCCTGTACTCCTGGCGACGATGGGATCAACCACTTGGCCTATGGTTGGGTGGCGCGGTGGATATTAGCGACTCTTTGTCGACCCGTATCACCGACATCGCGATGGCGCTCACTACCTATGCGTCGATTCTCTCCTCCGTAAAGACTGGAGCGGAGTGCATTCGAAGCGATGCCACCGCGGGAGATCTTGTGATGAGTGGAACGGTGGTGCAGGAACCGAAAGACTCGTCGGATACGAAGAAAATTGCACTATACTCTAGTCTATCCGGGCGTATGTTCGCGGCAAATTTAACACTTGCGACTGGGCGGCAAGATATTCGTGAATCTTTAGACTTTCCAGCGATGTCGATCGAATGAAGGATGGATGTCAGATTTTTTTAATATCGTGGCAAACTTTGCTCGCAGCGGCGCGCCAGCAATATGGACGGTGTACTCGAGGAACTTCTTTTTCTAAAGAAGGAGCGCGTCTAATCGATATGGTTGGAGATATTCTTTCGGGCATCATATCGACACCGCCTTCAGGGGTACTCAATTCAACTAATGCTCGTGCGGCTAATAAATCTATCAACTATGCTAGAGAACTCGAAATGAAGGGTAACAGTATGTTATCCAAGTCAAAGAACTAGGTGGCTTTCGGTAAGGGAACCAAAGTTGCTGCGGCCGTTAAAGGCCTTGGCGCAGGTCTAACCGTCGTGGGCACTGGAATTGGGATATGGGCTGATAAACAGGAAGGAGAATCTGATGAGCAGGCTTGGACCTCTAACCTTGCCGCGGCAGGCGCAGGAGTTGCGACTGGAGGTGCAGTCGGCTCCGTTATACCGGGCCCGGGACAGATGTCGGCGCCGTGGTTGGATTCACTGCGGTTGCGGCATCGTCGTATGCGGCGTCGACGTTTACAGACGCGGCAGTAGACTCGTTGTTCGAGGACAATAAGGGTGTGGCACATGTTGCCGCAGAAGGTACTGACGCTGTCGTTCCCGATTTCATCTCGGATGACGTAGGCCGGGATTTATCAAAGGTTCATGATTTAGCGAAGCAAATGGACAAAGATATTCAAAAAGCATTAGGAAAAATGAACTGCGGTTCTCGTTCTGATTGTGACATCTCCTCGGTGCTCATGCCCGTTGTGTGGATGACTTTGACTGAAGACTCTACGTATCTCTTGAGGCATATTCGCAGACCAGGCGAAGGTTCATGTTTCCACTGTTCAGAGGTTGTGCGCTCGAGTCTGTGAATAACCCTCCTCGTTAGTTAGTGAGTCGAACTCCGTGAATGATTCATCAATGAGCATGCGAGAAACTGTGCGTGTCAGTAAATACGATCCTCGTGGTGCTGCAGGTTGGTTATTGGCTCTGATGTGGCCGGTGATTGGTCTCGGCTTCCTGCTCGCCATGTGGTCGGTCGATGATATAGCACATGGATCTGTTGGATTGATCTTCGGGTACGGTGCTCTTGTTCTGGCCTCTTTTGGGATGTGTCTATACACCTTGCACTCATTTCGATTAATGGGTTACTCCGTGTTAGTTCCTGAAATAGTTGAAGAACATCAGGGCGTGAGGCTGGTCGCGGACAGATCTTTCGATCCACTGCTGTCCTTCATTATGTTTTTGGCTGTTGTGCGCATCGGCTGCTTTTTGGGCCTCTGCTGATAATGATTAGGGCCGAAGGAGAAGCAGGTGATCTTCCTATCACACATGTGGCACTTGCGCTACTGCTTGCTGTGGCGCTAGTTTTGCATCATTCGGGGCACACATTATGCTTGGATGAGGCATAGGCGTAGACGGTTTCCTGGAGACATTGAACTGACTCCTCACGGGATTCGGCAACGTGTTGCTGATCGAGTCGTTGAGGTATCGTGGGAGGAGATTAATACGTGGGTGGGAGGGCGAAGAAGTAACATGGGTGAGTTTACGGACCTTTGGGGTGCGATCAGCACAAAGCAGATTTGTCGCTTTCGGAACCGAGAACCGAAACTGTACTCGAGGGAGCGCCCGCAGAACTTTGGAATACTCATGACTCCAGTTGCCGACATTGACGCCATGCATGCATTTATCCGGACTGCATGGATTGATCCGGCATGGGCTCGTGCGTTATTGTCATCCCCAGGCCGAGTCGGCCTACTTGCAAACATTCTCTCAGCACCGCATTTGCAGGATCCCTCGTCATAGGAGAAGCAGAATCGCTGCATCGACCTGTATCTCCGATGATGCATGTAGGGAGGTTGGTGTAGGTGAGCATCTCTAGTTCAACACTCCTGCTTCGGTTGAGGCGGGAAGGGTTGCTAGTTTTTGTTCGGGTGAATCTGGTTACGTGGTAGTTTATTGTCCAGTGGTCAATGCGGCTGCAATGTTCGTGTACTTTGTTTGCTTGAATGGTGCGACCGCTAGCGTGCTGGCGAGATATCTTTCGTGTGTGCTGATATTTACCAGCGATGTGTGTGCAAGCGTCAATGTTTATTTTCAGACAGAATGAGGCTTATTCATGGGGTGTGGGTGAATATGATTCCGAGGGTGGCTGTGATGGTTGTCTTGAAGGTTTCTGGTGGTCTTCTGTAGCCGGTGTGCAGGACTCTTCAGGTCTTGATGTTGGCGATGACTCGTTCGGTCTTGTGGCGGATCTGGTTGACGGTGGTGTTGCAGGCCTTGTCATCGGGGTGGAGCGGTAGGTTCGCGGGCTTTTTCCTGGGGGTGATCATTCTCAGCCCGGTATACCCCTTGTCGCCGATGTGCTGCGGTGGTGATGCCCCTTCCGGGAGGTCGGCGGGTGGCACGTCAAGCAGTCTGGACTGCCAGGTGTTTTTCGGACAGTGCTTGTTTTCTTGCTTCAGGCTGCCTTCTTCAGGTCCAGGAAATCGCGTTCGACCTCGTTAGGGGCGCGGTATCCCAGGGCTGAGTGAAGGCGGACATGATTGTATGTCAGCTCGATCCACGAGGCAATATCCTTGACCGCCTTATCCTTCGTGGGATACACCATTCGGTGGACTCTCTCATTCTTGAGCGTGGCATTGAATGACTCCGCCCACGCATTGTCCCAACACACCCCCGTACGCCCCACCGAGGGACGAATACCATAGGAGTTGAGGCGGTCCAGGAATCTTTGAGACGTGTACTGACTACCTCGGTCCGAATGAAAGATCGTCACACCCTCCTCAATCGGACACCTGCGTACCGCCATGTCAATGGCCTGGCACACCAGGGACGTGTGCATGTGGTCGGCCATCGCATAACCCACCACCTTTTTCGTGCAGCAGTCCAGAACGGTCGCCAGGTAGACGAATCCGGCCCACGTCCTGACATAGGTGATGTCCCCGCACAGCTTCTTGCCGGGCTCATCTGCGGTGAAGTCCCGCCTGAGCAGGTCCGGCCGCTCATCCAGGTCCTGGGCCGGCACCGTGGTTCGGACCTTTGCCCGCGGCTGTGCAGCCTGCAGCCCCAGGTCACGCATGATGGCGCGGATCGTGGACCCATCGGCCCGCACACCGAGCCGCTCCAGGACCACCTGGATGCGCCGGTACCCGTAGGTGCCATCAGAGTCCTCAAAAGAGTCCTTAATAATAATGGCCAGCTCCTCCTCCTGATGGCCGTCTGCGACTGGGGGTCGGTCGCGCCAGGAGATAAATGCCAGATCTAGAGACACTGGACCATCGACACATTGAGGAGATGGGATAATGGCCTTCTTCGCGGTTAATGAGCTCGTAGCGATCAGTCACGGTCGTTCCTTGGCGAAGAAGGCAGTTGCTTTTTCAGGAACTCGTTCTCCCCACGCACTCACGAACCTCTGCCTTTTAACTTTGCGATCTCGGCTGACTCGGAAGCCTTCTTGCGGTCCTGGTCTGTGGCGTGTTCCTTCTTGTATCTTGCGACCCAGTTACCTACTGTTTGAGCAACAAGGTCATATGAGTCGGCCACTGACGCTATCGTGCGTTCCTTCTCGATGACTTCACGCACAACCTGTGCCTTGAACTCCTCTGAGTATTTCGCTGCTGGCATGGTCTCCATCCTATCGACTCAAGGGAAGAAAAACTCCCCCAGTCCGAGAAACACCACGCACCCCAGTCCGCAGCGGCGCAGGGCCTGGGTGTCGTGGACCCCTTCCGTCGTGGGGGTGCCTCTGTGGTGTGTCAAGCGGCTGCGGGTAGCTGTGTTGATGGTTGTGGGTTGTAGAGGGTGTTGTTGCGGATCATGGCGTGCAGGGTCAGGATGCGGCGGTGGGCTAGGGGCGAGTGCGGCCTGGCCAGGTGGGGCAGCACCGTTGTGGCTGCGTTGGTGCCGGCGACCACAACGGTCTGGTGCTCCAGGGCCGAGACGATCTGGGCTGCCCAGGTGGCGTGTCGCCTGCACCCGTGCTTCTTGAGCCTGGCGTCGATCCTTGTCCTGCCCGCGTGTTTCAGGTCGGCTGGGGTGGGCCAGGCGGCGACGGGCCTCCAGAGGCGGCGTCGTGCGCCCGGCCAGGGCCCCACCACGGCTCTTGAGGGCTGGGCGGGGTCTGGGTTGAGCCACCGGCCCCGGATCCGGCCCTTGGTCTGGTTGACCTGGCGGGCCAGGTCCAGGTCGAATCCCGTGAGCATCGACAAGGCGGCCGCGTCCTCGTCCGAGGCGTTGATGGCTCTCAGGGGTGTGGGGCATGCTCCTGGCCGCGCCGGCGATGACGGCCGCGTCCTTGGCATCGGTCTTGGCGCTGCCCGGTGTCAGGGTCGGCGATGCGTCGCATCGACAGTCCGGGCAGGTAGCCCACGGTGATGCCCATGTCCTGAGCCACCGCCACGGCCAGGGCCCCGATGGTGGCAGGCTGGTCGACCACCACCAGCAGGTTTCCGTGATCGGCCAGCTTCTTGTAGACAGCGCGCAGGCGCTCCTCGTCGTTGGGCAGGGGCCCGCTCGAGGACCTTCCGCCCGTCCCGGCTCAGGGCCGTGGCCCAGTGCTCGCTCCTTGCCGACGCCCGGTGCCGACGGAGGACCTTGATGTCCTCGATATTCATCTTCGTGCCGCCTCTGGCTGCATGGGTGCAGGGCCAGCCGGTGGACAGGCCGGCCCCCGCACCCACGCCTGCGAAAGACCTCTAGCGCTTTGCGGCGGGTCGTTCCCCTTATCAGCGGTCACCAGCGCCCGGCTGCCACAGGTGACTCTCGCCCCCCCCGGATCATCTACGGACAGGGGCAAGACACCCGTGCCCACAACAGCCGGCCCAGCCCCGGACCACCCAGGACCACCAACAAGGAAACGGGATATCCCCGCACCACTTACGTCCAGGTTCGTCAGCGGTGAAGTCGCGCCGGAGCAGGTCCGGGCGCTCATCCAGGTCCTGGGCCGGCACCGTGGTTCGGACTTTTGCCCGCGGCCCGGCGGCCTGTAGCCCCAGGTCACGCATGATGGACCGGATGGTGGCCCCGTCGGCCCGCACACCACGCCGCTCCAGGACCACCTGGATGCGCCGGTACCCGTAGGTGCCATCGGAGTGCCAAAAACGTCCTTGATCATAATGGCCAGCTCCTCCCTCCGGACGGCTGTCTGCGACTGGGGTCGGTCACGCCAGGAGTAGTACCCTGATTTTGACACGCTCGACCACCAGCACATTGAGGAGACGGGATAGCGGCCTTCCTCGCGGCCCCGAGCTCGTAGCGGTCGGTCACGGTCGTTCCTTGGCAAGCCAGGCGGCTGCTTTTTCAGGAACTCGTTCTCCTGACGCAGCTCACAAACCTCTGCCTTGAGTTTCGCTATCTCAGCCGACTCGGATGCTTTCCTGCGGTCCCGGTCAGTGGCGTGCTCTTTCCTGTACCTGGCAACCCAGTTACCCACCGTCTGGGCAACAAGATCGTATGGAGTCGGCCACCGAGGCGACCGTGCATTCCTTCTCGATCACCTCGCACACCACCTGCGCCTAGCAGCTCCTCCGAGTATCTCGCTGCTGACACGGTATCCATCCAATCGACTCACGGGAAGAAAAACTCCCCCAGTCCAAAAAACACCACGCACCCCAAGGTAGACAACCTCCACAGTTGTCCTCTTAGCCCTGCCGTTTGTGTCCGTGTTCTTGTGGTTGCTGGTGGTTCGGGTGCGTCGCACCTGGAGCACCTGGGTGGCTGCGGGAAGTCGACCCAGGCGAGGGCCTCGACGGCCTTGACAGTAGCCGCCCCGCCGTCCGTGGCCGGTGTCGACACCTGAGACAGCCGGGACTTTTTTCAGGGCAAGGCCTGCCCGCCTCCACCCCTAGGGGACCCGCAGGTCGGCGCCGGTCAGGTCGGTGGCGTGCTCCCATATCGCAGTCAGGCTGCGACAGCCGGCCAGCACTCCGGTCACGGCCAGAGACAGCACCGTAGGCAGGTCATGGCGCACACCCTGCCTGTCCCGGGGGCAGGGGGGGCGGCAAAATTGGGTCAGGTGCTTGGCTGGGTGATGAGCGATGGCTGGTTTTGGTTGTCGTGACAGGGGATCTGGTGGTCGAGGCGATGCCGGCGCCGGGGCCGTGGACCAGGCGGATGAGGCCGATGGCCGGGTTGCGTAGGGATGGCCATGATCTCGGGGCCGTTACGGGTGCGCAGGCTGGTGGCGGTCCTCGTCGAAGACCACGTCCCTGACCCAGCGGAGCCGGTTCTTGATTCCCCAGTGCCCTTGGACCCAGGCCGCAACCTGCTCAGGGCTGAGCCTGCTCCATAGGCAGCGAGCAGACCAGGTAGACCACCTCAACGGTTGTCCTCTTGGCCTTTACCATTCTTGCCCGGACTCTTACGGTTCCTGGTGGTTCTCGTGCGCCGGACCTGAAGCACCTGAGCCGCCTCAGGGAAGTCGACCCAGGCGGGTGCCCAGACGGCCTCGGGCGGTGCGTCGCACCCGCCGCCCGCAGAGGAGTCAACGCTCGAGACGGACGGGACGTCCTTCCAGGGAAGCCTCTTGAGCGTCCTGCGCACACCGGGCTGGTTGTTCTTAACAGCGAACACGTAGTGACCGCCTCGGCCGACGATCCACTGGGCGGTGTCCACCTGGGTGCGCATAGCATCGGCGCTCACCACCGCCCCGCCCAGGTCGAGGGGCTCGAGAAGCTCCCCTGAGTGCCGGGATCTCGTTGGACTTGTCGGCTACCCGGGCCTGGGTCAGCACGACACCGGTGGCGTGGTCCAGGGCTGACAGGAGGTGCGGCGCCCGTGGCCTGCCCCAGGCGGGCTGCGCGCACGGTCTCACCCGTCCACCGCGATGAGTGTTCTTCCCTCGACGGTGCCGGTGCGAGTGCAGTACCAGGACCTTAAATGGGTGTTGAGGTCGGTGGGGTCCAGGTCCTGCAGGACCCTGCGAATGGATGACTGCCGAGGGGCAGGGGCTCGGTCCCGCCTCCAACCCCAGGACCTCCAGGTCGGTGGCGGTCAGGTCGGTGGTGTGCTCCCAGATGGCCGTCAGGCTCCGGCAGCCTGCGAGCACTCGGTCACGGCCAGGGGACAGGACCGCGAACAGGCTGTGGCGCACACCCCGCCGATCACGCGGGTCTCCCACATTCTTAAGAACCTGGGCCAGGGGCTGGCACGACAGGACGGTCATGGTGGAATATGACATGGCGGCGTGATCTCGCTGGTGACGGGATTAAGTAGACACCACTCATCGTCACCATGCGGGTCACGCCGCACCCGCACCAACACACCAGACCCTCTAAAGATCAGACAACCACCCACCGACTTTGCCGACCTCTGCCCATACCTCTTGCAACACAACCCTTCGGTTGAATAGCGTTGCCTCATGGTTCGTGACTACTACCTTCTGAGCCCGAGTGATCAGCCACGGCTGACTGGCCCTCAGGAGCAGAGTGCCCCGCCCCAGGAGACTGAGGCTCCTCTGGCAGGCGAGCGAAGGCGGGAGCTGACGATGCCTCCCGTCGTCTATGTGCCCTGCACCCCTGGCGACGATGGGATCAGCCATCTGGCCTACAGGAATCTGGATGACGGCCGGGTGGCGCTCCTGGTTTATACGGCTCTGGATCGATTGATCGACCTGGCCGGTGATGTTCACTGGGCGCTGTTGGACTGGGACGCTCTTCAGCAGGCGCAGGATCTGCAACGCTACGACATTATTCTTCAGGACGTCAGAATTCCGGAGGACCGGCGATGAGTGGAACGGTAAAAATCGATAGCGGCACAGCCGAGTCGGCGATCTCGGGCTTGACGGTTGCCCAAGACGAAATTGAACAGTGTGAAGGTGGGGGCCCAGAAGAGGTTGATGCGGGCCCGGTTACTGACATTGTCCTTGCCGCACTGCAAGAAGTGTTGACGAGCACCGACGAACTGAGCAGCGGAATTACTGGATTCAGCAGCAATTTGCGTGGGACGGTAAGTAGTTTCTCAGCGACAGATCAAGAAGTCAGCGATGGTGCACAGTCGCTGAATTGGAAGAAGGATAAGAAATGAGCATTGAGACAAAGGTTGAGGGAAATCCGGATCAAATTACTAGTTTGGCCAGTTGGTTGACTTCTTCGCTGGAACCTGCGGTGAGCACATCGGGCGACAAGTTCTCCTCGGCCAGGACGAGTCTTGGCTCGGAATGGCAGGGTGAGACCGCTGAAGCGATTGTCAGTTGGCTGGGTGATGCAGTGGATGCTAGTGACTCTTTGTCTACACGTATGACCGACATTTCCGCTGCACTCACCACCTACGTGACAGTTCTGTCTTCTACGAAAACGGAGGCAGAGTGCGTACGTAATGACGCAACCTCTGGGGGGCTAAAAGTTAATGGAACGGTAGTTCAGGAACCGAAAGACGCGTCAGATGCGAAGAAAACCGCGCTATATTCGAATCTTTCTGGGCGTATGGACGCCGCGAACTCGAATCTCGCTACTGCGCAGCAAAATCTCCGCACGTCGCTGGCCCCCAGCGATATCGCTCGGGTGAAAAACTGCAACGTGGTGTTCGGTGTCGTGAGTGGGCTTTCTGTGAACTATTTTAAACTGTATGCGAGTAGAGTAATTCAAAACTCTATTCTTGATGCTGGGCATGCCAAAGTTCAGCAGGCAACTAAAATGCAGAACTCTATCGCGGCAGCGAGAGCAAGGGGAGGAGCATCGCCAGCGGAAGTTCGCGCAGCCAATGCCGAACTTAATAGGGCTACGCGTCTAGAGCATCAGGGAAAGGCATACATAGACGTTGCGAGGGACTACCATGCTGCGCCCGGAACATTCAAAGGGGAGATTACAGATCCTGCCGCAGCTCGCGCAGCGAAAGTTACAGGACAAAAAAACACGGTAATGGGAGCCAGCAAAACTCTGAGTCGTGTTTCCAATACTTTGCTTGTTGCTGGAACAGGTGTGGGCATTTGGGCCGATAAGCAATCCGGAGAATCTACAGAGCAGGCGGTTGTATCGAATGTATCCGCTACCGCGACCGGTGCAGCAGTTGGGTTTGCTATCGGGTCAGTGGTTCCTGGCCCCGGAATGTTGTCGGTGCAGCAATAGGAATTGCCGTTGGGGCGACAGCGTCTGTAGGTAACGTCCACATTTACTGATGAAATGGTGGACTCTTTTATATGAGGATAATAAAGGGTGTAGGACATGCCGTTGAAAAAGGGCGGAGAAGCGGTCGTACAACTTGGTAAGGATGTCGGTAGTGGTATAGGAAATGCTGTAAAGGGTGTCGGAGAATATCTGGGGTGGTAGGTGCATAGACTTCGGATAGAGCATTTAAGTCTATGGCAGATTGGTGTCAGTAAATGTATCAGCTAGAGACGCTCAAGTGTGACCCTTGTCTATATCAAAACCTTGGATGCATATAAGGCGTGAAAAAGTTCAGTTGCACTCACGAGCACTGAGACAGCGTCATGCGCACGTCACAAAAGACAGATGTCGATTCTGGTATAATTTCATGTTTCATCGTAATGTCGAGTGTCCTTTGTGAGTTGGCATTCTACTTTCGTTCCAGGAGTACGTCGACCTATCTGCTGGTGCAATTTAAATTCGGTTCTCGAAATTTATGACTATCGAGAATATTAGATCGTAACCCTTGACGTAGCCTCAAGAGGCAGATAGAAGGGGTGTATGTAAATGAGCATTTCTGATTCACCTGCTCATGCATCGTGTGAGGCAGAGAGGGTTACCGTATTTGATAGGATGCGACTGTCTGCATGGATTTTTATTATCCTATGGCCGATCGTGGCTGCGGCGTTTGTATACTTTGTCTGCCTAGATGGTGAGGGAAGTAGTTCTACGGCGACTTATCTTGCGTCGGTATTGATGCTCGCTAGCGGTGTATGCGCAAGCATCAACACTTATTTTTCAGACAGAATGTTTAACTATCAGGTGCTGGTTCCAGCGGTAGTTCGGATCGAGCGGGGCGTGAGGGTACTTGCTGACAAAAAGTTTGACCCATTGATGTCGTCAGTCCTGGTTAGACTGGCGTGGACGTTGCTCACATTCGGACTTGTAGCACTGATGTACACCGACCCAGTGGACGGTACACCTGCGGTAGTCCCTATCGCCATTTTCATGGGAATAGGTGTCTGTTTGTTTGGGACTGTAGTTTACTATTGGTGGAAGCGTAGGAGGCGCAAGCAGTATCCAGGAGACATCGACCTGTCCGCTGAAGGAATGCACCAGAGGCTCGGGGATCGGGTGTTGGAAGTGACATGGAAGGATCTTCGCGCTTGGAGAGGACTCATACATAAGTTTCAAGGGGAGACGTATGGGGTATGGGAGGTTGTTGCTGGCTATCCGGTAAATAGGCAAACTTCTGCCGTTTCGGTGCTCTCCAGTTCTGTGCGCCCACAAAAGTTTGCTCCCTTACTGAATTCCGTTGGGGATATTGATAAATTCAATATCATGCTTGCTTCGGCTCGACGCTATCCAGATTGGGCGAAAAACCTTTTTATGGATCCGAACAGGGTTGATAGAATAGTGCGTATTCTTACATTGGATTCAACGTCGAAAGATTTTATGCAAGTAGCAGACGCATTATTCGAAAAGTATCCGGATCTGCCTTTGAGCTATGCGGATTTGACAATGCTTGATATGAACTTGCCTACTTCGTTGCTGGGGGCAGGCGAGGACTTCGGAGCGTGACGGAGGAAATGCTGTGAACTGGCATGATTATGGCATGAAGGAGTGGAGTATCGACGATGTAAGGGGCACTCGAGACGGCCCCATTTATATTGAAGGGCGACGACCTGTGGGTGTCTTCGTTGGAGTTCTTCTTATCGTGGTGGGCGTTCCTTTACTTATCGCCCTGCAAGGCGGCTGGGACCCAGTGTGGATCGTGATCGTAGGTATTATCGCATGGGTTCCAGCGCTTGGTCGATTGATTTCCATGTGGCGAGTCATGCTGAATCATTTCAGTCTCACGATCACAGAGAATGGTATTATTGACAGCAGTTCTTATGGATTCAGAAGGTGTATTCCATGGGGTGCGATTCGTGGCTTTTCAGTGACCGAGCAGTTCGTGCACTTCGCCCCGATAAAACGATCTCCTGATTACCGAGCAATACCTTTCGTCATTCGTAGCTTCACTGTTCAATCGGCAGGGTCATCGTGGCGCAGCATCTTCATTACCCTCCAACATTTCTGTTGGCGATCCTTGACAGGGAGAAGACGGCAAGTCTGGCCAGACGTCAGTGAGGGTCGCCGGTTGTCTTCGATCATGCGTACAAATCGGGTCGACGGCCGTGTTGGTGTCACCCGCGAGCAGGAGTTGGGAGGTGGGTCGTCGCAGGCGTAGGACGCCCACGGCCCAGACTCGCCGCCGTCAGCAGGGCGGCCATGGCTGCGCCATGCGC
>BNJT01001680.1_pt1 | contig 45197 bp, 40 predicted proteins | sample 8540491 | NCBI WGS metagenome assembly BNJT01 (sample SAMD00202455, study PRJDB9452) | human saliva metagenome | host: Homo sapiens | reverse complement strand
GGAGCGCTGAAGGCAGAGGGAAAGTTTATGGAAATTTTCAAAAATCAGATCTCTGAAGATTCTGCAGGGCGCAAAACTTCCGCTGAAAGGGACTATAAAGATGCGTAAGATTATGGCTAATACTGTTTGGTCCGTGGTTTATGCTTTCAAAAATCACCCCGTATGGACCGTTTCCTATCTAGTGTCTGTTGTGTGCCTATCACTATTCCCTGCTCTGCAGATGGAGGCTGTCACTAGACTTGTTGAGCATTTGGGCCAGAGCCAGGATGAAGTGCTCCCGCTAGCGCTGGGGGTTAGTTTTGTGCTGGCAGGATACATTGCCCTGGGACAAGCATCAGACTCTCTGCGTATGATTCTAAATTCTCGAATGTCAAGTACGGGTATTCAGAACGTATCTTCTCGTCTGGCGACTTGTTCCTCTCAGGAAATCGCGAGCGGTGATTATGCTCGCTCATCAAGGGCAGCTCATGAAGCTGTGACAGGGGGGAGCCTGGGGTCTCAAGTTTCCACTATGGGTGCTCTGATATTCATCATTTTTTCGACGGGAGCTCTTAGCTATTCTGTAGGAAAGATCAATGTATATGCTTCACTCTGCATGCTTGCAGGCATGATTCCTGTTGCCTTGATGTCACATCTCTATTCGAGTAAGAATGCTGAGGCAATGGAAAAAATATATTCATATAGCTACAACGCGTGGCATAGCACTAACCAGATTGCACAAATAACTACTGCTCGTGAGCTTGCAATTCTTAATGCTCGGTCGTTCTTTGCGCATCGTGCTAATCAAGAACGGAAAAAATCCGGTGAGGAGGAAATTGGCCTAGCTCGTTACATCCTCAGAATATATACAATTGTTGGTTTTATAAGCGCTGCATTGCTAGCTTTAGCCCTTATTTTTCTAGCGGCCTCGGTGCCGGCTCCCGGTGCTCTTGCTGGAGCTGTTATAGGTATTACCTCGGCTATAGTCTCGCTTGGCTCGATGGGAAGCGACCTTAGCTCGATGGCAGCGGGGTCAAACGCAATTGATATATATCGAAAGTTTATTTCTAGCGCACAGCCCAAGCAGAAAAATTCGGTTGCCGATACCTACCTCGAGATTTCCAGCGTTTCCATTAGGAATCTTGCTATCCAGTATCCAAAAGCTGATTCTTTAGCTCTTAAAAACATCAATCTCACTTTTGGTCCCGGGCAGATGATTGGTATTGTCGGGCCCAGCGGATCGGGAAAGACAACCCTAGTAAATGCACTCATGGGTATGCTTAAGCCCTCCAAAGGAGACATCCTCATGGGAGGTAAGTCGGTACAGGACATATCACCTGATGATTTGTTGGCAAATGTTGGTTTGGTGAGTCAAGACTACGGCCGTTATGAACTGACTGTGCGTGAAAATCTTCTTCTGGGTTTGTCGCAGGAGGCGGTTGAGCGTCTTGGTGATGCTGATTTGTGGTCGGCTTTGTCGGTGGCTTGTGCTGATGATTTTGTGCGTGGTCTTGAGGGTGGTTTGGATGCTCAGTTGGGTGAGTCGTTTGGTGGTGTTGGTCTTTCGGGTGGTCAGTGGCAGCGTTTGGCGTTGGCGCGTGTGGTTCTTCGGGATGCGCCGGTGTGGGTGTTGGATGAGCCGACCAGTGCTGTGGATGCTGAGACTGAGGAGGAGATTTTTGCTCGGTTGAAGGTGGCTGCTGTTGGGCGTTTGGTGGTGTTGGTGTCTCATCGTGCGTGGACGTTGCGTGGTGTTGATTCTGTGGTGGTGTTGGATGGTGGGTGTGTGGTGGAGCAAGGAACCTACCAGGACCTAACGACCGACCCCACATCACGCTTCAGGAAGCTCTTCGCCTCCCAACTGGAGGGAAAATAACCTCGCAACATACCCGCACAACGTAGAGTTAAAAGCATGGAACGTATTGAATCTCCCGTCTACCGCAGGCTCGGCAACTCCGGTCTCGTCGTACCCAGCGTCGGCATCGGCTGCAATAACCTCGGCCGCCCCGGCACCCCCACCCGCACCCAAGAAGGCACCAACGAAGTCATCGCCGCCGCAGTCGACGCCGGCATTAGCTTCTTCGACATCGCCGACCTCTACGGCGCTGAACCCGGCCTCTCAGAAACCATGTTCGGCACCGCCCTCACCCAGCTCGGCCTCGATCGCGACGAACTGACCATCGTCACCAAATTCGGTCTGCCCGTCGGCGACCTCAACGGCAACGACCGCAACGCCCGCGGATCCCGCCGCTACATCATGCGCGCCGTCGAAGGGTCCCTCCGCCGCCTCGGCACCGACTACATCGACCTGTACTTCTACCACAGCCCCGACCCGAACACCCCCATCGAAGAGACCCTCAGCGCCCTCGACCAGCTCGTCCGCGACGGCAAGGTCCGCTACCTGGGCCACTCCAACTTCTCCGGCTGGCAGCTCGCCCACGCCGAACACTGCGCCCACGAACTCGGCACCGAACGGTTCATCGCCGCAGAAAACCACTACAACCTGCTCGACCGCCGCGCAGAACTCGAAATCCTGCCCGCCGCACGGCACTTCGGCATGGGTGTGCTGCCGTACTTCCCGCTCGCTAACGGCCTGCTGACCGGCAAGTACCGCCGCGACAACATTCCCGCCGGTTCGCGCCTGTCCCATTCCAAGAAGAACGTGCTCGACGCCGCCAACTGGGACCAGCTCGAAGCCTTCCACAGCTTCTGCACCGAACGCGGTATCACCGAGGTGCAGGCGGCGTTCTCCTGGCTCGCACAGCAGTCGCCGGTCACCTCCGTCATTGCCGGTGCGACCAGCGCCGAACAGGTGCGCGCCAACGCACAGGCTGCCTGCCTGCGCTTCGACGCTGAGGACCTCGCCGCCCTGGACGCCATCTTCCCGGCACCCGAGAAGGTCGCGCTGTTCTAAACGCGGGCTCCCTCTCGAAGGGGCACTCAGACGGTCGCAACTGGCGGCCGTAAAATACGCTGAAAAATGTTCGCGGTGAGAAATAAATATCACCCGCCGAGCGTTTTCGCTAGGATTAGGTGAGGTGTGTCTAACCTGACGCACCTCACCTTACCTATGTACCCACCCCTGCCGCCTGGAACCAGCTCCGGCAGGACCACCCGCCACCGGCACATCAAAGGACACCATGAGCGCACAGAGCACCGCCTCCACCCTGCCCCCTCTGGGCACCGGGAAGCACAGCCGATACCTCGGCATCATTGCACTCATCGCCACCTTCGGCGGTCTGCTCTTCGGCTACGACACCGGAGTGATCAACGGCGCGCTCGAACCCATGAGCCGCGAACTCGGCATGGACTCCACCACCCAAGGCTGGGTCACCGGATCGCTCGCCTTCGCCGCCGCTATCGGCGCGCTCACCTGCGGTCGTATCTCTGACCGGTACGGCCGCCGAACCACCATCATTGGGCTGTCCACCATCTTCTTCTTCGGCGCCCTGACCTGCGTCTTCGCACCCAACGTCGCCGTGCTCATCACCGGACGCACCCTGCTCGGCCTGGCGGTCGGCGGCGCCTCCGCCGTGGTGCCCGTGTTCCTCGCAGAGCTCGCACCCTACGAAATTCGAGGCTCCCTCTCCGGTCGCAACGAGCTCATGGTCGTGGGCGGTCAGCTTGCCGCGTTCATCGTGAACGCCCTCATCGGCAACGTGTGGGGTGAGCACGACGGCGTGTGGCGCTGGATGTTCGCCATCTGCACCCTGCCTGCCATCGGCCTGTTCGTCGGCATGCTGCGTGTGCCCGAATCGCCGCGCTGGCTGCTGCGCGTCGGCAAGCGTGAGCAGGCGCTGGAGGTGATGAAGCGCATCCGCTCCACCGAGCGTGCCGAGGCCGAAATTGCCGACATTGAACGCACCCTGCAGGTGGAGGCGACCGCCCAGAACACCGCGGCGGGTAAGGACAGTGCGGGCGTGCGCGGCTGGTTCGTGCGCATCCTACTCGTCGGTATTCTGGTTGGCGCGGGCCAGCAGCTGACCGGCATCAACTCGATCATGTACTACGGCATTAAGGTGCTCAAGGAAGCCGGTTTCAGCGAATCCGCGGCGCTCATCGCGAACATTGCGCCGGGTACGATTGCGGTGCTTGGTTCCATCCTGTCGCTGCGTCTGATGGAGCGTGTGCCGCGCCGACTCATGGTCATTACCGGCTATAGTTCGACCGCGTTTTTCCACGTGCTGATTGCGGGCGCATCCATGCTGTTGCCCGCCGATAACGCGGCGCGTCCCTGGATTCTGCTGGTGCTCATCGTCTGCTTTGTGGGCGCGATGCAGACCTGCCTGAACGTGTCCACGTGGGTGATTATGAGTGAGCTGTTCCCGCTGCGTGTGCGTGCGGCGGGTATGGGCATTTCGGCGTTTAGCGGCTGGATGATGAACGGTGTGCTGTCGCTGGCATTCCCCGTGATTCTGGGTGCGGTCGGTCTGACTGGCTCCTTCATCGGCTTTGCCGTGGTGAACGTGATCATTGCGCTGCTGATGTTCCGCAACCTGCCGGAGACTCGCGGCGTGAGCCTGGAGCAGGTGGAGCGCGGCGTGATGGACGGCAGCATCTACCCCTCCGCACGCAAGCGCTAGATTCGGTGGTTTTTAGGCAAGAATGAGGCGGGCGGCCCCTCCCTGTGGAGGTGCTACCCGCCTCGCAATATGCGTTGAAAGACTAGTCTGCAGGGTTCTCTGCGAGGAACTCGTCGAGGCCGATGCGGTAGCCGTCATCTTCGGCGCGTGCCTTGCGAAGAGCCTCAATGTCGAGGAGCTCTTCGTACTCTTCCAGCAACTTCAAATCTTCGTAGGAGATGAGCGCGGCAACAGTCTTACCATTGCGGCTGATGAGGGGACGTTCGCCGGAGAACACGGCTTCGTTGACTTTGGTTCCGAGGTTGTCGCGGAGTTCTTTAAGAGTCGTGACATTGGAACGAGTCCGGTGAGTGGTGACAGTCATGACTGGTTCCTTTCAGGGGTTTGTGCGTTAGCTCCGAGGATAGTTCCTGTGCAGGTTCTATTCAAGAAGCTGCAGGGCGAAGAAGGGTACAGGGCACGAGTAGGGAATTACCGCATTCTGTACACCATTGATAACGGTGCGGTTGTTGTTGAGGTCTTCCGAGTCGGTCATCGGCGAGAGGTCTATCGCGGCCTGTAGAGTGAACGTGGCGTGATGGACGGCAGTGCCTACCCCTTCGCACGCAAACACCCGAAGTCGTTCGGTGAATGAGAAGCAAGGAACCCCTACCCTGCGCCACCAATCCATAAGTGATAGGGTCAAAGAATAACTAGTCAAAGAACAACTTAATGGATTCACGTGCTGAAATGCACGCCCGACCCTGCACATACGCATCGCCCGGACGCCCGCATCCAGCACACCACAACTCTATAACGAACACGGGTGAACAATGACTGAGAACGTACACAACGACTGGGACCTCCGAAGCGAAGAGGTCCAGAAGGACCAGGTAGCTGCCTACGACGCAATGCGCCGCCGTTGCCCCGTCGCCCACGACGAATTCATGGGCTACTCTGTCTTCAAAAACGCCGACGTACAGCACGTACTCGACCACCCCGAAATCTACTCCAACGTCGTCTCCACCCGCCACATCGCCGTCCCCAACGGCATGGACGCACCCGAACACACCACCTTCCGCGCGGTCAACGACAAGTACTTCACCCCCGAACGCCTCGAAAAGTTCGCACCCGTCATCCGCGACGCCGTGAAGACCCTCATCGCAGAACTGCCCCGTGGCGAAGAAGTAGACGTCATGCAGGGCTTCGGTCAGGCATACGCAATGCGCGTGCAGAACGCCTTCATGGGCTGGCCCGCATGCCTCGAACAGCCCCTCACCGAATGGATCGAAAAGAACCGCGTCGCCACCCTGCGCCGCGACCGCGAAGAAATCGCTAAGGTCGCCCTCGAATTCGACGGCTACATCCGTCAGCTGCTCGACGAACGCCGCGAGGATGCCGCAGCCGGCAACCCCAAGGACGTCACCGCCGAACTGCTCACCGACACCGTGCAGCTGCCCGGCGAAGAACCCCGCACCATGACCGACGAAGAAATCGTCAGCCTCATCCGCAACTGGACCGTGGGCGAGCTGTCCACCGTCTCCGCAACCGTGGGCGTATTCGTCAACTTCCTGGCACGCAACCGCGCCGAACAGGACCGCCTGCGCGCATCCCTCGCCGACGGCAACGCACTCGACGACCGCAGCGAAATCGCCCTCGCCGTCGAAGAAATCATGCGACTCGAAGACACCCTCGTCACCAACCGCCGCATCACCACTCAGGGACACCGAACTCGGCGGTCGCACCCTGCCCGCCGGCTCCCGCGTGACCATCAACTGGGCAAGCGCCAACCGCGACGAGGACGCCTTCGAAGACGCCCTCACCTACAACCCGCACCGCGACCAGTCCCGCAACCTCGTGTACGGCGACGGCATCCACGTCTGCCCCGGCGCGCCCCTGGCACGCCTGGAACTGCGCATCCTGCTCGAGGAGCTACTGCGCGGCACCGAGTCCATTGAGATCGCGGACGAGAGCGAGAAGCCCGCAACCGTGAACGCCGTGTACCCGGTCTCCGGCTACTCGGTCGTGCGCGCCATCTTCAACTAGGCACGCTCCAGCTCTAAAAAGTGCGAGGCGCCGAACCCCGAGAATGGGGGTCGGCGCCTCGCGCTGTTAAGAGTAAATATAAGAGTGAATAGTAGGGGAGCGGTGGCTCGTTTAGCCACGCACTATAGATAAAACGGAATATTCCCAGACGGCTATATAGCCTAGTGGAATACTCAATAAAGCTGAATCTAGCGGTCGGAACTCGTTGCCGAAGGCTTCACCGAAGAACCCGCAGAACCGCTCGCAGACGCACGAGTCGAAGCACTCGCAGAAGCAGAAGCCTCCGCCGCAGCCTGATGCCGACTCCTCCGGGGACAGAGCCGTACCATCCGCATGAACACCAGCCATCGCCGGAGTCACACCATTAACGAAGCTCAACTTCGCCTGCTTGAACTGGTACTCGGGAGAGCAGGTCAGCTTATACTTCGAATTCGCCAGCTCGCGAATCGACTTCACATAATTCTGAGTCTCCTCATACGGGGGAACACCGCCGTACTTCTCCACAGAACCCGGACCCGCGTTATAACCGGCGAGAACCACATCCTGCAGCTCATCCTCATTGGAAGCGTACTTCGCCAAACGAGTACGCAACTCAGCCAAGTAGCGTGCCTGCGCCGCAATCGCATCGTGCGGGTTCAGAACATTACCGCCATTGCCGAAGCTGTAGTAGCCGCCGCTCCACGCGTCATCAGTGAACTGTGCAATACCCTTAGCGCCCTGGTGGGACTCAACGCCCACACGCCAGTGGCTCTCGGTCTCAATCTGCGCCGCCAGTACGCCGGGGCGGAAACCCGCCACCTTAGAGCCCTCCTCAAAATCGGATCGGAGAGCCGCCGGAGCATACGAAAGCTCCGTCATGCCGCAGTAGTCGTCATAGGTGGCTGCCAGGCCGGCAACACCGCCACCCAGAAGGACCGCAGAGGCAAGAATCTGCCAATGCGCAAGAACCCCGGCGAGAAAGCGAAGCGGGAAAGCTTTACGCTGCCGAGGGAAATTTGTTGATCCGCCGGAACGGAAATGTGGTTGGAGGCGCTCGTAGCGTTACGCTCGGAAGGGGCGCCCGAAGTGCTATCTGCCATTCCTATAGACTAGCGCACCATCGCCGTTTATGGTGAAAAACATTCCCCTCCGTTGAGGTGAAAACCATAGTCAGAGAGTTCTTGGCGCGTCTTTACCGGAGTCAACATCAAGTGCAGGTACAGACTCCGTGCACGTGAAGGATGACCCCACCCGGTACACCTTTGACAGGGAGCACCAGGCGGGGCCGATCCATGATGGGGAGCTTCAGGAGCCCCTAACGGTTCGTCACCACGATCTTGCCGGCGGCACCGCGCTCCATCTCCGAGAAGGAGTGATTCACGAACGTGTACGTGCCAGACTCTAGGAACTGCATCTCCACGAAGCCGCCCTGAGCGGGCGCCAAATCGAGTGCCTGGCTGTGGCCGTCACGGCTACCGAACGCATCCGCGCCGCGGCGCATCAGGTAGCCGCCCTCCTTGTAGACGGTGTCGAATTGCGAACCGACCACGTGGAAGCTCGTGCCGTGGTTCGGGCCCGCAGCCATCACCCAAACACGGATACGCTCGCCCTTCTTCACCTGCAGCGGCTTCGCCTTGTACTGGGTCGCGTAGCCGTTGAACATGGTCAGCGTGGGGGTGCCCGCCGCGATCAGCTCCGGCGAGTTCTCCGCCAGCTTGTTACCGTCGGAGGCGGTCTTGCCGGTGTCGTGCAGGTAAGCCTCGCCCTGAACCATCACGTACTCGTGATCGACCGGGTCAAGGTCCGCCGGGTCGATGATGACCGCGCCGTACATGCCCTGGGTCATGTGCAGGCTCAGCGGGGCGGTACCGCAGTGGTACAGCCAGATGCCGGCGCCCTTCGCCTCAAAACGGTAGACGAGACGCTCACCGGGGGCGATGGTCTTCATTGTGTTATCGGGGGAGACCATGCCCGCGTGGAAGTCCAGCGAGTAGCCCATCGTGCCGTTATTGATGAGTGTAATTTCAAAAATGTCGCCGACCTTGCCGCGCAGAATCGGTGCCATGTTCTGCCCGTTGAACGTCCACATGTGAACGGTCACGCCGGGCGCCACCTCGCGGTCGACTTCCTCAACTTCCAGGGTGACCTTGCGGACGGTCTTGCCGTTCACCTGCGTGGCGGTGTTCGGCGCCGGGATGTTCGGGTCGCGGTACTTGTAGCCGCTGCCGGGCGCTGCGGACATGTCAATCCTGCTGTTCGCAACGGTCATGAGGGTCGGGAGTGCTACCCGACGCGGCGTGGTTGTGGGTGCCCGTAGAACCGTGGTTGTGGCTACCCTGCGCCACCTGGTTTGCGGAGGCGCCGGTCGCCTTCACCTTGAACACCATGCCCGAGGGAGCGGTGACCCGCCACGGAGCAGTAGCCTTCCTGGTCGGCGGTAATGACGCCGGCATCAACGGTTTTCGTTTCGCCGGGGTTGATGGCGCCGGTGGTCGCACCGTTGTCGAAGGTCAGGTCGTGGGTCATGCCCTTGTCGTCGTTGGTGACCTCGACGACCAGGCGGTTACCGGCGGGGACCTCCACCTCGGCGGGGGTGAAACGGTAGTTGCTGGTCGCCTTCACCTGCACGGTGGTGGTCTGACCGGTCGCAGCCACAGAGCCCGCCGAGGAGAACGACGGCAGGTTCAGCGCGGACGGGTTCACGGCGAAAGCCCAGCAGGAACGCCATGGCGACCGCGAGTGCCGCCTGGAAGCTCTGCTTGGCGTGCGGGACGGGTTCGGGGGTGAGCGCCTCCTGGTTGAAGACGGGCTTCTCGCCGCGGGCGCGTGCCGCCATCATTTCCTTGCGGGTGTTCACGGACGCCTTCACGCCGCGCACCATGAGCGGAATGAACGCCATGAGCGCCAACGCACCCACGATAGCGACGGCAATCTTAATGGACTGGCCCACCATGGAGCTGGGCATCATGAAAGATCAGTAGCGCCAGGTTCACGGCGGTTACGCGTGCCGCCGCGAAACGGCTGAACTCCTTGTTGGAGGCGCGCACCACCGCAGGGCCGCCGCCCATGCGCTGCGGGAGCAGGTAGCTCATCGCGCCGAGCAGCAGCTGCAGCAGGAAGCCCGACCACAAAGATGGGGGTCACGGCGCGCATGTCCAGCTGCGCGAAGGGGACGGTCGCCACCAGGTAGGCGGTGGTCGCTACGCCAATAATCAGCCAGAGGAAGCCCATACCCACGCTCATGGGCGGGTACTCATTCGGGCGCTTGGTGCGCAGGGTACGCACCATCACCCAGGCGACAATCAGCAGGGCAACCAGGTAGACGACCAGACCCGCAGCAGCAAGCGGACGCATCCCTAAAATCGCGCCGACAACGGTCAACGCCAAGCCACCGCACATCAGGTACAGGGCGCGCAGGCTGTGGGTGAGCGCCTTATCCACCATCTTGGTGCGCAGCATGGTCGGCCAGAACGTCACCAGCGTACCCACCGCGGTAATACCGACGAAGCCGAGCACGTTCACTGCCTCGTGCGCGAGCAGGAACTGCGAATGCAGGGTGCCGGACAGGTTCGGGTAGGCAATCATGCCGCCAAACGCCGCACCGAGGGGCAGCAGCAACGCCGCAACAATGTAGAAGCGAATGGTCACACCGAACCGCGACGGCAGAGCCTGACGCACCTGCTTCAGCAGGTAGATACCGTGCCAGGCGACCATCGAACCGACAATGAGGGCGCCCACCACCGTGGCGGCATAGAGCCCGGGCACGCTCAGCTGACCGACCATGCCGATCATGAGCACGAGAATACCGGCGTTCAGAATGAAGATGCGTCGCACCTGGGTTCCGCGCTGCTCATCTGGGAATCTTTGATCTTTCATGAGCGCTTCGGTGAAGTGCTGCGACCAAATCAGGATCGAGTTCGTAATCAGGCCGAGGGTGACAATGTGCACCATCAGCCAGCCGCTATTCGGGATAAACCTGTGCAGCAGAAGTACGCCGACAAGGGTAAACATCCAGTGGGAGACCGGGCTTGAGGCGCGACGATGCCACGTACCGCGACCGGATGCGCGGCGTGCAATCTCTTCGGGGGTGAGGTTTGCGCCGGGCACATCAGCCGGGCGCGCGCCAATGCTCAGGCCGGAGGAGCCGCCTCCGGAGACGTTTGCGGGCTTGCCGCTCGTGTTCTCGCCTTCGGGTGGGGTGCCGAGATGTTCACTCACGTGATCACTGCTTTCACTGCTGGTTGTTCGTGGACGTCGGTGTGCGGGTCGGCACCCGGTACCCCTGCGTTGGGGCGGGTGCCAATAAGCCCATTATATTGCCCGGATAGTACCAATTTTGAAGACATGACGTGCATATGAAGGCAGCTCATATCGTGATAGTTGTGCTTGTGTGCTCGAGCGGTTCTTCCCCTGCGAATCTCCCCCTGTGCTTCTTCTCCCCAATGCATCCTTTCACAGGTGCGCGCGATAAACTATTAGGATTCCAAAATCAGATGCCCGCCCACCCTACGCGCGCATCCGCCGGCACCAAGGTAAGGACAAACACCTCGTGACAAGGACTGACTCCACCACCCCCATCTGGGGAAAAATCGCTATTGTGGCACTCATCCTCATTGTTGGCGGTGGATACGTCGTCAAAATGCTCACCAACCCCTTCAGCGGTATGGACTTCTCCATTTACCGTCTGGGTGCGATGACCATTTTCGATAACGAGGGCTTTACCCAGGACCTATACTCCCCGACCCTGAACGATCACGGCGTGATTAAGCCGCCGTTCACGTACCCGCCGTTCGCGGCGATGCTGTTCTTGCCGTTTCGCGTTCATGCCCCTGGAGGTTGGCAAGGTCATTATGGTGGTCGGTTCGGCTGTGGTGGCGTGGTGGATTTCCACGATCATTTACAACTACGTGAATGCGCGCGGCCGCGAACTGCCCCTGCAGCAGTACTTTGGTCGTGCGGGCACGATTGCGGTGCTGACTATTCTGGTGGTGGCGGCGGGCCCGTGGCAGCGCACCCTGGACCTGATTCAGATTAACCCGTTCATTACGGCGCTGATTCTTGCCGATTTTGTGCGTCCGGCGACCCGCGTGCCGCGCGGCGTGCTGATTGGTATTGCGGGCGGCGTGAAGCTGACCCCGCTCGTGTTTGGTCTGATTCTGCTGGTCCGTCGCGACTGGAAGGGCATTGCGACCCTGGGCGCGACGTTCTTTCGGCACCATCGCGCTGGGTTTCATTCTGATGCCTAAGGACGCGCCGGAGTTCTGGTTCTCCGCGCTGACGAACCCCTCCCGTGTGGGTGGACTGAACTTTGTGGATAACGTCTCGATTCAGGGTTGGCTGCTGCACTTCGGTCTTTCTGAGAGCGCCGCGAAGCCCGTCTACTACGCCCTGGCGCTGGTCACGATTGTGCTGACCGCCGCGCTGCTGTACCAGCTGGAACGCCGCGGTGCCGCGCTGGCGCAGGTGGCGGTGACCGCCTCCCTGATGGTGGCGCTGTCGCCGATTAGCTGGTCGCACCACAACGTGCTGCTGCCCCTGCTGGCTGCCGTGTTCATCATGGACGCGTTCCCGACCTATTTTGCGGTTCAGCCGGCGTGGCTGCGGGTGACAGCGACCGTGTTCGCGGTGGTTGCCGTGCTGGGCCTGTACCTGTCGCCGATTAGGATTGCGTCCTGGTTCCACGGTAGCGCTGATGGTTTGGAGCAGCTGGCTCCGGGCGCGTTGGCGGTTTCGGCTATTCCCGCGTTCTGCCTGTGGGCGACGATGACGCTCTGGTCTGTTGCCGCTCTGAGCGCGCCGGTGCGTGGCGCGAAAGGTTGAGCCCGTGCAGTACGGTTCCGTGCGTAGCGATGCGCCGCTGGGCTGGTGGGGCGCTCGCGCCCTGGTGACCGAGAGCGCCGAGTCTGTGCGTGCCGCTACCTCCCGTGAGGCAACCGCGTGAGCCGCGACAAGGAGCTAGAAAAGACCCCTGTGAATACTGATAAGAACACCGCGAAGAGCGTAGTGAAGACCGCGGAGAATACCGAGGCGGTAGCACCTATAATCCCGTGGGCTTCGGCTTCTGTTGCTGAATCCGCGCCGGCTGTTGAGAGCGCTGAGCCCGTTGAGGAGCCCGCCGCAGAGGCAGCCGCAGCTCCGGCAACCACCGCGGAAAAAGCGGCAAAGGAAGAAGTCGCCGAAGAAACCGCGAAACAGCCCACAAAACCTGCGCGTCGCGGCTTCTTTGACCGCATCCCCGGCATGCGTAGCGGCGATCTCTGGGCGCACCTGCTGTTCATCCTGGTTGCCCTCTACGCCTTCGACTACGTGACGCACGCGGCGGCTGACGATATTTACGTGTACCGCCTGGGTGCTGTCTCCCTGGCGGACGGCCCGGACGGCTACCAGCTGTACACCTTCCGCACACGCGGCCTGCCGTTCACCTACCCGCCGTTTGCGGCGCTGCTCTTCTACCCGCTCGCGTTCCTCACCGAACCGCAGAGCATGCGGCTGATTACCGCCATTATTTGCGCGCTCAGCTACTGGTGCGCGTACCTGCTGTACTCCTACGCCCGGAGCCGCTCGTGGCGTCTGCCGTTGCAGAAGCACCTGGGTCATTGGGGTATGGTGTCGCTGATTGCGGCGCTGATTTGGATGTGCGGCCCGTGGCGTTTGACCACGCATTTTGGGCAGATTAACGCCATCATTCTGATGCTGATTCTCGCCGATTTTATGCGCCCGGCAACCCGCGTTCCGCGCGGTGTGCTGCTGGGTATTGCGGCGGGTATTAAGCTGACCCCGCTCGCGTTCGGTCTGCTTTTGCTCATGCGTAAGGACTGGAAGGGCATTGCGACCCTGGGCGCGAGCTTCGCCGCGACCGTGGGTATCGGCTTCCTGGTGATCCGTGAGGAGTCGCTGACGTTCTGGTTCCATGCGGTGCATGACACTTCGCGTGTGGGCTGGTTCAGCTACTTCGATAACGTGTCGATTATGGGTACGCTGACCCACGCGGGCCTGCAGCACCACCTGACGGCTACCGCCCTGTCGGTGGTGCAGGTGGCGTTGACCCTGCTGATTGTGCTGGTCACCGCGGTTCTGCTGGTTCCGCTGATTCGTGCCCGCGCGCTCATGGCGCAGCTGGCGCTGACCGCGTTCATGATGCTGCAGATTTCGCCGATTAGCTGGTCGCACCACAACACCTGGTACCCGCTGATGCTCGCCGCCGTGGTCATGGAAATCTTCCCGCTCATGTACCAGCGGGTCAGTTCCTTCGTCTTCACGCTGGCTGTTATTCTGGCGACCGCGGCGCTGGTGGGTATGTACATTTCGCCGTTCTGGATTGTGCTGGCGTTCTCCCCGCACTTCAACGCGGATCAGATTCTGATGGTGCCGGAAGGCTCCCTGGGCCTGATGGCGGGCACCATGCCGTACCAGCTGATGTACCTGTTTATCCTCGTGACGTTCTTCGTGTACCTGGCGAATCGTCAGCTGGTGGAGCGTGCGGCACGCGCCGCAGGTGACGAGCTGGCGGAGGCGAAGTACTCCCGCTAAAGAAACTGCCCGCTCACGGTGGCTAGCGCCTCCAGCAGGTGCACAGGCCTCACCGGGTATAAAAGTATCCCCCGCACCCATCACGGATGCGGGGGATACTTTTATGCCCAGCCTACTGACCTAGTCAGTCACGCTGTTAGTTAGTGCCGATGCTCCAAGTAATGTTGGAGTCGGTACGAACCTGCATGTAGCTCTTGTTGCTCTGAACCCACTGCATGCTGCTCTTCACGGTCGGAATGGTCGAGGAGAAGAACGGGTCGTTCTTGGTCGCGTTCAGAACGGTGAAGCCGCGGGTGGTCGGGCCGCTGGTCTGGAACTCCATGGTTGCCTCGGTGCCTTCGTAGGTGAAAGCGTAGAAGTTCATGGTGCTCTGGAACTTCTCACCCTTCTTGTAGTGGGGTGCGGAGTCTGCATCGTAGACGCGGATGGTCCACTCGCCCTTACCGGTCAGCTCCAGCTTGCGGGTGGGGGTGGAGTAGCCGCTCGCGTCAATCCACGCGGTGCCCTTGAGCTCCTTGCCGTCGCGGGTGGAGTCGATAACGCTCACACCCGAGGCGATGTTGCCCTTATCGTCACGGCTGGTGATGAAAGGCGTTGACCACACCGTCTGCGGGCTTGAACTCGTAGTAGAGCAGGCCTGCGGACACATCGCCCTTGATCTTCTCAATGTCGATGGTGTCCTTGTTGTCGGCGACGGTCTTCTTGTACTCCTTGAACTCACCCTCGGGCATCTTCGCTTCAGCAGCAGCGATGGGTGCTGCGGAAGAAGCGGAAGTACCTGCTGCCGCGCTCTCAGATGCGGGCGCTGCGGAAGAAAGCCTCAGAGGATGCCGCCGCGGAGGACGCCTCAGCGGAAGTAGCCGCCGCGCTCGATGCTGCCGCAGAATCGGAGGTGGGGTTCGAGCCGCCACGCGGAATCAGCATGACAATCGCCAGGATGATAACAATCAGCAGAGCCAACGCACCACCGATAACACCCCAAATCTTGGTGCCGGAGAACAGACCCTTCTTCTCGGAGTCGTCCTCGCCCTGACCTGCGGGCTCGGTGACGTAGGGGTTGCTCAGCGCCACGGTTGCCTGGTCCTGATCGGACACCTGACCTGCGTAGGGCTGCTGAGCGTTGTACGGCTGACCCTGGTAGGGGTTGTTCTGGTACTGGCCGCCCTGCACGTTCTGACCGCCCTGGACGTTCTGGCCGTCCTGGAAGCCCTGACCCTGGAAATTCTGACCCTGGTACTGGCCACCCTGGAAGTTCTGGCCCTGGAAGCCCTCACCCTGGAAACCATCAGCCTGGTTCGGCTGGAAGCCGTTCGGTGCCTGACCCGCCGGGATGAACTGTGCGTTCTGGCCGGGTTGCATGTTCTGACCGGGCTGTTCCGAGAGGTTCACGGTACGCTCGGACAGGTTGACGGTGCGCTCGGTTTCGGGGGTGTGGAACTCAACGAGCGGGGAGCTCTCAATAGTGTGGGGCGCCTCAGCAGCGGGTGCCTCAGCCGCGGGAGCCTCAGCCGCGGGAGCCTCAACGATGGGCTCAGATACCGGTTCAGCTGCCGCCGGTGCCTCGGGGGCAACCTCGGCGACGGGCTCAACAACAACGGGCTCTGCAACAGGTTCGGAAACGACCGGCTCAGAAGCGGCGGGCTCGGACAGTGCGGGTTCAGCAACCGGAGCCTCAACAACGTGCGCCTCAACGGGCTGCTCGGAAGCAACCTGCTCAGCAACAACAGGCTCGACAACCGGCGCTACGGGAGCCTCAGCAGCGGGCTCTGCAACAACAGTCTCTTCAGCCGCAGCTTCTTCAACTGCGGAAGACTGGGACGCGAGAACCTGCTCGGGCAGAGCGGTGCCGGTCAGCGGAACCTGAGTCAGGTGACGCATCGGCTTGGGCTCGGAGGATTCCTCAGCGGACTCAGCTGCGGGTGCTTCTACCTGCTGTGCCTCAACGTGGGATGCCTCAGCCTGGGGTGCTGCCGCCTCCGGAACCTCGACGACCTGCTCACCTTCGAGCTCAGCGGCGAGCTGCTCCAGGTCAACGTCCTCAACGGTCAGCGGTGCTGCAGCTTCGGCGGGCTGCTCAGCCTCAACAGCGGGCTCAGCAACTACAGGCTCAGTAACCTGCTCAGCGGGAGCCGCCTCGGCAGCGGGCTCCTCGGGAATCAGCGGCTCAATAGTAGCCTCTTCAACCTGAATGGGTTCGGGCTCGGGCTCTTCGACCCACAGCTGCCAGCCTTCAGGAACGGGACCCCACGCGGGGTCGGGGCGCCACGTAGGAGTGGGGGCCCATCCAGCAGGAGGAGCGGGCCAGTTGGGCGGCGGATTGAAGACGAGTGCCATAAGAAAGCAGCCTTTCTGGTGCTGAAAAAACACCCCGGAAGAGCGGTCATCAGCGACTATGTATATGAGCGTATTGTCGCTACAAATTATGGCATAGGTTCAGAAAATGAACCCCGTGAATGGTGGGTTTTTAGCCTTATTCACGGCTTTTTCAATGGTTTTGGAACATTCCGTATCAATCAGTACTTGAAGGTTGCCGCATGCCCGGTCACCATCGAGCCCGCGGAGGCTAGGATTAAAGAATGAACACGACACCGCCTCCCGCACCCCCGCAGGTAGCCGCCGGAACCCCCGCTGCTCCTGCGCCTGTTGCAGGTCTTGCCTACCACCGTCTCTCCCACGCCGACCCGAAATCCCGCTGGTTCTCACCCCTGCTGGAAGGTCTGCTCGGCGTCGCCGTATTTATTTGGCCTCAACCTAATCATTTCAGTTGCCCTGGCTGTGGCGATTATGGGTTCGGGACTTTCCCTCCAGGATGTAGCTACGAACCGCGCCGTCATTATGGAACACCCGGCGCTGTTCGCCCTGACCTTCCTCTCCCTGATCGCCATTGTGCCTTCGCTCTTTCTGGCGCGCCTGGTCGTGGGCCCGAAGCCCTGGGGTTTGATCCATTCGGTGGCGGGTCGTCTGCGCCGCTCGTTGCTGCTTCCGTACCTGGGTTTGAGCTTCGCTGTTTACGGCATCTACTACGCTGTGATGCTGGCGTTGAGCGGTGAGAGCCTGCCCGAATACCGCTATTTTCAACCTCCACAGGTTGAATTTTGGGTTTATGTGGCGATGATGCTGCTCCTCGTGCCCGTGCAGTGCTATGCCGAAGAGCTCGCCTACCGCGGCTTCATGATGCAGATGCTTGGCCGCTGGCTCCGCACCCCCTGGCTGCCGATTGTGCTGCCCGCAGTACTGTTCATGCTCTCCCACGCCTACGACCCCTGGGGTCAGAGCACGATTCTTGCGATGGGTATTTATGCCGGTTTCCTCTGCTGGTACACCGGCGGTCTGGAAGCCTCCATCAGCCTGCACGTGGCAAATAACGTGATTCTGATGCTGCTGTCCATGGTGGCTGGGCTGGATCCCTTCGCCTCCGAGGGCGTGACCCCCGTGGATGCGCTGCAGGGTATCGCGTTGGAAGGCCTGTACGTGGTGCTCGCCTGCCTGATCTTCAACGCACGCGCTCGCCGCGGCGAGGTTTCACGTGAAACACAACCGCTCAAGGTTGATAACTAAAGGGTGCGGCGGGCTGCGCTAGCTCGGCTACCCCAACCCGCCCGCCCCGCCCCATGCGAGTTTCTCACCAGGGCTCATACTCCACGCCGCGTGGATTATCAGCCCGAGTCACCCCGTCAACACCCAAGAAAAGGTAGGGTTAAACCATGACTGTTGATGCTGTAAAGAATATTGAAGACCTCGCCGCATTCGTGGCGGATTCGCCGGTCTCTTACCTCGCCGCGCGCACGGTAGCGCGCCGCCTGCAAGCAGCAGGCTTTACCGAGCTCGTAGAGACCGAAGCATGGGGCCCGCAGGTGGCAACCGGTCGCCACTTCGTCGTTCGCGATGGTGCGATTATCGCCTGGGCTGGCGGCGCGAAGGCGCAGAAGGCAAGCGGCTACCGCGTGCTGGGTGCACACACCGACTCGCCCTCCCTGAAGGTCAAGCCCTCCTCCTCCATCACCACGAAGGGATGGCACCAGATTGCTGTTGAGAACTACGGCGGCGCACTGCTGAACTCATTCCTGGACCGCGAACTGTGTGTGGCGGGCCGCCTCACCGTCCTTGAGGGCGGGGAGCTGAAGGACCGCCTGGTGCGCACCGGCCCGATTGCGCGCATCCCGCAGCTGGCACCGCACCTGGACCATAAGCGCAACGAACTGGTGCTGGACAAGCAGTTCAACATGTACCCCGTGTGGGGTGTGGACCCCGCGGAGAATGACGTGCTCGGCTACATGGCGAAGCACGTGATTGACGGTGAGCCGGTCGACCCGGAAAGCATTGTGGGTTACGACCTGCTGTTCGCTGATTCGCAGCCGCCGCGCCGCTTCGGTGCGGATCAGGAGCTGTTCGCCTCGGGTCGCCTGGATAACCTGTCTTCGGTGCATGCGGGTTTGACCGCGCTGGAGCGTTACGTTGCCGATAATGCGGATGAGCACGCTACCGAGACCGTGATGCTTGCGGCTTTCGACCACGAGGAGCTTGGCTCGGAGTCGCGCAGTGGTGCGGCGGGCCCGTTCCTGGAGGATATTCTGGTGCGCCTGTCCGCTGCGCGCGGTGAGAGCACGGAGGAGTACCGCCGTTCGGTGGCGGCGTCGTTCTGCCTGTCGGCTGATGCCGGTCACCTGGTGCACCCGAACTATCAGGGTCACCACGACCCGACCGTGCAGCCGCTGCCCGGTGGCGGCCCGTTGCTGAAGATTAACGCGAACCAGCGTTACGCAACGGATTCGGTGGGTGCTGGCGTGTTCGCGGCGGCGTGTGCGAAGGCCGGTGTGCCGTATCAGGAGTTCGTGTCGAATAATAATATGCCGTGTGGTTCAACGATTGGCCCGATTACGGCGACCCGACTGGGCATGCGCACCGTGGATGTGGGCATTGGTTTGCTGTCGATGCATTCGATGCGCGAGATGTGCCATGTGGACGATATGGCGTACATGACTCGCGCGGTGGAAGGCTTCTTCCGCCTCTAAATTGAACCCCGCTGAGGTATGAACAGCTGAGTGAGCGCGGGAACCCTAAGGTTCCCGGCGCCCATATCTTTTAAAAAAATTTTTTTCAAAAATTTTTTTCGGGGGAGTGTTTACCTCTTGAATAGGGTTCATGTTTGCCGTAAAGTAACCCACAATACGTAATATACGTGTTGCAAACTACTTGTTTTTGAGAAGTTTTCACCAATGATGGTGCGCCATCAGCTCGTAACCGGCGTAGCGAGCGAACCCCAATTTGAAAGGCGGTTCCCATGTTCTTCGATATTTCTGTGTTCCTGCTAGTGGTTTTGGTCATTGTGGGTCAGCTGAAAAAAGCACCACCAAGGTTGCTAAACAACCCTGGCTATCAGAAGGAGAGGGAGCAGGTGCGAAAGCACCGGCGCATCCTGGATATGCTCAGCCTGAGTTTTGCTCTTGCCCTGATGATTATTCAGTGGGGTGGCCCCCTGACGACGCTTGCCTTTCGGGCGTGCGTTATTTGGTTGATTCCCAGCCAGCTGTATGATCTCTGGCAGAAGTTCAATGTGCCGCGTGGGGTACTCTTCGCGTGTGCTGTCGCGCTGATCATTATTGAGTTTGGGTTGGCGCTCCTACCCTAACCTGCACCCTATAACAGTTGTAGCGGTGACCGAACAGCGGTCACCGCCGTAGCCATGTTTCATGATGGGCATTCCGTGGCGGAGCGACGTGGGGTAATCGTCTCTGTAAAGAAGCGGTTTATTAGAGGGAGTAACTGAGAGTGGATATGTTGAATCTAGTTTTATTGCGCTACTAGCGTTTTATGCTACTGAAAGGAAATGGCATCATGAATTCTACTTATAAAATGTTCGCCGTAAATGAGAAAATAATTTTGTATATCTTATTTCTCATTGTATTGCAATTTTTCTATATTTTCCCAACTGCCCTGTATGCAGATTTCTATAGATTTGTATCGCCATGTGATAGGTGGCAAAGTGCATATTTCGACTATATACCCTTCTTTGTGGTGGGAGTTGTATCAGCTAGCTTATGGCAGACTTTTAGTATGTGGCTGGGTGTAAAGCTTCGTATAGGAATTTTTTGGATCGCATCGCTATATTTAGTTTTTAAAATGTATGGGACTTATGAAATTTTAAAAGGCAATATCTTAAGTTCATGTAAAGTCCCTACAGAATATATGCATGGAATATTGTGGCCATATGATCTACAGGCATTCATTCTCTGGGGTCCCGATATTATCTCATGCGTTATTTTTATAGCAGTTTTTATTGCATGTTCTAAGCGTAGCTACTGGATGCCAACCCTCGCAGCTATAGCCGCATTTGTTGTGCAGTGCGTCATCTTGGTACTGCTCTGGGAATACGTTAGGGGACTTATCTATTTCCTCCTGCAGTAGCGTTGGGCTGTTGAGGTTGCAGGCTTTGACGGAGCTGGAGGTTGCACCATCGGCACCCTAACCGTGCTCCTCCGGGCATGTTGGCTTCTGCTGATTATCGGGCAAATAGCAATACCTGACGCTGGTGTTTTAGTGACATGTTTACTTCAAGAGCCCGGTGGCTTCCGTATTTACGCAAGTCAAGGCGCTGAATAAACTTGTTTATCGATTTTCCTCCGAGGTGTTGGATTTTAAAAAATAAACATATTTTTCTCTTGACCATGTATCAAAACCGCCCGTATAGTGAGGGTCAAATCGATATGTTCCAGCCCACAATGAGGTGACATTATGGCCCTGAAATCCAGGACCCCCAACCCCCGCTATAACGCACTGCGATACGGTGCCGCTCTCTCAATCCTGCCCCTGTTCCTTGCCGCCTGCGGTGGTGCAAACACCGCGGCAAGCAGCACCTCCTCACCCTCCACGGCGAGCACCTCAGCAACGGCAAGCACCACGCCGCCCATCAGCTGCTCCTCATACTCCGCCGAAGCTCTCGCATCAGCAGAAGCCACCAAGCCCGTCCCGCGCACCGATGAACAATACCCCGCGTACATCCAGTACCGGAACATCCTCGCAGACGGCGCCCACATCATTGAGCCCAGTGAAATCGACAGCAAGTGCCACGCCGCACTCAAAGCAGGGCGGAGCACCTTCCCCGAATACGTTCAAAACATCGATGCCTATAACGCCCACCCCAGCGTCGGACTCTCCGACCCCTTCGCCGGTAGCGAGTACCGAGACATCAAGAACCGCAACGAATTCATTCCCCACCGCGCAGACCTGGAAGAAGCCGCCTACCCCGAGATGATTATTCGTCTCTACGAAAAGTGGTACGAGGCAGCCCCCGCAGACATCAAGACGCTCAGCGACGGCAACCGTGCACGATTCCTCGCCACAAGCGCCTACCAGCAGTGGAAGGCCCAGCCCCAAACCCCCAGCAGCTCCCGCCCATAAGTCCACTCACGCATAAACCCGCGCAAAAACAGTTGTGGCGGTGACCGAACAACGGTCATCGCCACAACTCTTTAAACGGTCATTACCGGGCTTATTTTTTGGGGGAGGGGCTACTTGCCCTTCACCTCGCGTGCCAGAGCCAGTAGCTCCTCATGCACCGTCGTATCGCCCGTAACCTCCGGGTGGAAAGAAATACCAATCAGGTTGCCCGAACGCACACCCACAATCTTCCCCTCATGACGAGCCGTCACCTGCACACCCTCACCAGTGCCAGTCACAATCGGCGCACGAATAAATGCCGTATCAATAACCACCTCATCACCGGCAGGGGTCAGCCACGGCAGGCGCACCTCCGCAGAATCAACCTGCGAACCAAACGCGTTACGACCCACCGAAACATCCAGGACACCCAGCGACTGCTGACCCGGCGCCGGATCATCAATACGCTTCGACAGCATAATCAGGCCCGCGCACGTACCCAGGGTCGGCAGGCCCGAAGAAATCGCCTCAATCAGCGGCTCCCGCACACCAAAAATACGGGTCAGACGGTCAATCGTCGACGACTCACCACCCGGCAGAACCAGCGCATCCAGCCCTTCAAGCTGCTCACCGGTACGCACCCAACGCACCTGCGCGCCCAAGGACTCCAGCATCTCCGCGTGCTCACTCACGCCGCCCTGCAACGCCAAAACACCAACCGTCAAACCCTCACCCGGCAAAACACCGGTAGGCTGAACCTTCTCAACCATCACCGCTCCCTTCACAAAACAACAAACACAACAAACACAAGGAGGGTGGGACCCGCCTCAGCGAACCCCACCCCCTCATCAAACACTCACCTCGAATGCGGGGTGCGCGCACGAATTACCAGCCGCGCTCCGCCAGGCGGTGCGGTGCCGGAATGTCAGCAACGTTAATGCCGACCATAGCCTCACCCAGGCCGCGAGAAGCCTCAGCAACCTTCTCCGGGTCATTGTAGAAAGCAGTAGCCTTCACAATAGCCTTCGCACGAGCAACCGGGTCGCCCGATTTGAAAATACCGGAACCAACGAACACGCCGTCAGCACCCAGCTGCATCATCATCGCAGCGTCAGCGGGGGTAGCCACACCACCAGCGGTGAACATGACCACGGGCAGCTTGCCGGTCTGAGCAACCTCACGAACCAGCTCGTACGGTGCAGCCAGTTCCTTAGCCTTCACGTACAGCTCGTCGGGCATGGTGTTGTACAGGTACCCTGCAGCTCAGCAATCTGACGCTTAATGGTGCGGATGTGCTTGGTTGCCTCAGAGACGTCACCGGTGCCAGCCTCGCCCTTCGAACGGATCATAGCGGCACCCTCGGTGATACGGCGCAGAGCCTCACCCAGGTTGGTAGCACCGCACACGAAAGGCACCTTGAACTGGTGCTTATCAATGTGGTTCACGTAGTCAGCGGGAGAAAGAACCTCAGACTCGTCAATGTAGTCGACCTTCAGGGTCTCCAGAATCTGAGCCTCAACGAAGTGGCCGATGCGTGCCTTCGCCATGACCGGAATCGAAACAGCATCAATGATGCCCTCAATCATGTCCGGGTCAGACATACGAGCCACGCCGCCCTGCGCACGAATATCCGCGGGAACGCGCTCGAGAGCCATGACGGCAACAGCGCCAGCATCTTCAGCGATCTTAGCCTGTTCGGGGGTGACGACGTCCATGATGACGCCGCCCTTGAGCATGTCGGCCAGGCCGCGCTTAACAAGCGGGCTGCCGGTTACGGTGTTGTTATCAGTCATGACCTTATCTTCTCACGTTCTGAGTGTTCGCGTGCACTCACAGGGGCGGATTTTCTGTTCTCTGACACAGTACGACCCCAAGTTCACGTCAGAACGACACAAAACGTCATGAAAAGCGGTTAGAGTAGGGCGGTTCATGGGCTGAGCAGGCCCGGCTGAGCAGACCCGCCGGATGCACGCAGGTCGCCTCCCATAAACTCACATCCCGAGCGGCCATAAGGCAAGGTTTTGCTCAGGGTAAACATCCACCCACCCGCACTGAACAACGGTAAAATACAGAAGCTACGCCCGCACTCGTCCCCACGCGGAAGCCTCACGGCCCAGGGAACGAGCAAAACATTTTGGGCACCCTGGCACCCGCACACTCGCGGACATCAGCCGTCTATCAGACGCACACCATGAACCAGCCGCCACATCCAAAAGGAACACACCAAATTGCTTGAAGTCATCATTGCCCTATCGCTGGCAATTCTTCTGGGTAATATCCTCGCCCATAAATACGGATAACCCCCGCCATTCTGCTCATTTTCCTGGGGCTTGTGCTGGCGCTCATCCCCGTTCACGCCATGCACGAGGTGCGCGAGGTCGGGCTGCCACCGCACGTGATTCTCGAAATCTTCCTGCCCGTGATGCTGTTCTGGGAGACCCGAAACACCTCCTGGCGTGAGGCGCGCGCTCGTCTGCGCGGCATTCTGCTCTCGGGCACGGTGCTCGTAATTTTCACGGCGTTCGTTATCGCCTGGGTGCTTCACACATTTATGGGCGTCTTCATCTGGCCTGTGGCGCTGATTATCGGTGTGGCGCTCGCCCCCACCGATGCTGTGGCCGTGGCAACGCTCAACGGCAAACTCCCCAAATCTTCCATCACCACCCTTAAAGCGGAAGCACTCATTAACGACGGCACCACCCTAGTTCTTTTCGCACTCGCCCTGCAGCTTGCGGGTGGTCATGAACTTACCCTGGGGACTGCATCCGGAATGTTCTTCTTCTCGTTCCTGATTGGAACTCTCGTTGGCCTGGCCGTCGGATGGGGTGTAGATAAGCTGCGCGCGCACATCGGCAACCCCATGAACTTCAGCGTGTTCATGTTTACCGTGCCGTTTATTGCTTTCTTCCTGGCTGAAGAGATCGAGCCTTTTGAGGGCATGAAAGGTTCCGGAGTGGTGGCTGTGGTGGTCGCCGCTTTCTACCTGACCTATCGCGGACCGGATACCATCAAACCCCAAAACCGTTTCTACGGTCTGCCCATCTGGTCGTTTGTCTCCTATGTCATGAACGGTGCGCTCTTCGTGCTCGTGGGTGTTCAGCTGCCCAGCGCCACAGCGCCTGTGGATGATGTTCTTCGTGAATACAACTATGCGTGGGCTTTGACGTTCGCCGTGATTGTGGTGGCATGGCTTGTTTCCATTGCGGCGCGTTTTATTTTCCTGCACGTCTCGATCGGTATTATTCGTGCCCTTGACCGTTCAGAAAAGCAGAAGCAGCTGCGCACAACTTTCCGTGGCCGTGTAGTGAGTACCTTTGCGGGACTGCGCGGCGGTGTTTCCCTCGCGGTGGCTCTCTCCGTGCCGACTGATGTTCCCGCGCGTGACTTTATTATCTTTGTTGTTGCGGGCGTGGTTCTGCTGTCGATGGTGGTTCAGGGGATGCTCCTGCCGCTCGTTATTAGGTGGGCGAAAATTCCGGTTGATACCACCGAAGAAGATGAGATTAATGAAGCAATCCGCACGATCATTGCCGAGTCCTTCGACTCTGTGGCTGAGATCGGCCAGGAAATTGGTGCACCACAGTGGATTATCGACCGCATTGCCGACGAACAGATGTACAACGCGAGTATGTACCGCAACCTGCACACCGTTCGTAAAAATGGTGCGAATGCGCCGGAAGAAGCCCGCCGCATTATTGAAGCGAGCGACCTTGAGAAAGAGCTGCGTCTGCGGCATTTGGAGAAGCAACGCAGCGTGCTCAAGCGCCTGCGTAATGAGCGCATAATCGACACGAATGTGCTCCACGCGATTCAGGAAATCCTGGATATTGAGGAGGTTCGCGTGCTTGGTCCGGTTGAGCTCGAATAGCTCACACTCCTACATGCGATACGTATGAGGCGAGGCGCCCCACCCCCAAACGGGGAGGGGCGCCTCGTTGCTTTTTATGTCTAAACCTCTAGACCCACCACTACGTGGAGACGGTACAATACACTAGCCCGTTTTTTCGCGCGGACCACGCTTCTTGCCGCGCACCGGACACAACACAGACTAGAACCACAGGAACCTATGACGTCCCACCAGACTGAAAACAACGCACCCAAAAATAGCGCACCCAACAGCAACGCACCCGCCGCAGGACACCGCCCGCACGGCCCGCACGGCGCAAGCGAAGACCCGCAGAACATCTACCTGCTCAAAGACGCCCCCATCCTCAAGGCGCTCCTCTCCCTCGGCGTGCCCATGGCACTCGGCCTCGCCATCACCAGCATCTACAACGTGGTGAACTCCTACTTCGTCAGCCACTACGGCGGCACCGAAGACCTCGCCGCCACCAGCTACGGCGTGCCCGTCTTCGGCGTCATCATGGCGATCGCAGGCCTGTTCGGCCTGGGCTCCTCAACCCTCGCCTCCCGCAAGCTCGGTGAAGGCCAGCCCGCCCACGAAATTCACCGCGTCACCTCCTTCGCCCTCTACTCGGCGCTCGGTGCCGGTATCGTCGCGGCGGCTATCGGCTTCATCCTTGCCGACCCGATCACCGGCATTATGGGTGCCTCCGGCGGCTCCTACGAGCCGACCCGCATCTACGTGCACCTCATGTTCCTCGGCGCCCCCTTTGCCATTGGCATGTTCACCCTGGAACAGCTGGTCCGATCCGAAGGCTACGCCAAGCAGTCCATGTACGGCATCATCGTCGGTACCGTCGTCACCTGCATCTTTGATGTGCTGTTCATTGCCATCATGGGCATGGGTATCGCCGGCGCCGGCTGGGCGATGATCCTGGCGAACGTTGCGTCCATGCTGTACTACCTGCTGTTCCTGATGCGTCAGAGCGAGAACTTCTCCGCAAACATCCGCGACTTCTCCCTCGACCCCGCCATTATCAAGCCCGTGGTCGCGGTCGGTGCCGCCGAGCTCATTCAGAGCCTCAACCTGATCTTCGCCGCCCTGCTGCTGAACAACCTCGCCGCCTCCTACGGTGACGACACCGTCGCAGCGTTCGGCCTGGCAATGCGCCTGAACATGGTGCCCGAAATGCTGTGCATGGGCCTGTGCATGGGCGGTATCCCGCTGTACGCCTACGCGTACGGTGCCCGCAACGGCGCCCGCGTGAAGGAGGCGCTGCGCACCGCAACGATCCTGTCCGTGGCGACCTCCGCGATCATCACCATTCCGGTGCTGATTTTCCGCCGTGAACTGCTCGCCGTGGTTGGCGATGCAAGCCTCATCGACACCGGCGAAGAGGTCATGGTCGCGCTCATGCTCGCCGCCGTGTTCAACGCGGTCAGCATCGTGTTTGTGTCTTGGTTCCAGGCGTCCGGTAAGGGCGGCCCGGCAATGCTGATGACCATCGGTATTGCGTTGCTGTTCTTCCCCGCCGTGTACTTCGGCAACATGTGGTTCGGATTTAAGGGTCTGACCTGGGCGTTCCCCTTCACCCAGGTGCTCGCCTGCGCGCTGGGCCTGGTGCTGTTCCTCGCCACGGGTGGCGCGAAGGTACCGCCCGCTGAAGCTGAGGTTGAGACTGAAGGTTCTGAGGATTCGGACGTTCAGGCTGCCGCCGCATCGAAGGCATAAACGCCTCTGAACGCGAGCGCTCGCCAGCACCTACGCGGCGAGCACCTACGCAGTCAGCGTTTACACGAAAGCTCCGGACTCCCGCATAGGAGCCCGGAGCTTTTACGTTAGTTTTACGGCGGTAAAGCGCTAGTTCTTCCACCAGGAATCAAAAATCGTCACCGGAGTGGTGCGCTTATGGCGGCTACGCAGGTAAATCTGCTCCAGCTTCGCAGCGGCCGCCTCGTCGATTTCCTTACCCTCCAGGTAGTCATCAATCTGCGGGTACGTCAGACCCAGCTCATCCTCATCGGTACGGCCGGGCACGCCGTCCAGCAGGTCAGCCGTCGGCGGCTTAGCCCACAGACGCTCAGACGCACCCAAAACACGCAGCAGCAGCTGGTTCTGGCGCTTATTCAGGCCGTACAGCGGCAGCAGGTCCGCGCCGCCGTCACCGAACTTCGTGAAGAAACCCGTAATGGACTCCGCCGCATGGTCGGTACCCACCACCAGGTAGCCGGGGCCGCCAGCCACCGCATACTGGGCGATCATGCGGGCGCGCGCCTTCACATTACCCTTGTTGAAGTCGCTCATCTGCTCGCCGGTCGCGGCAGTGTAGGCGGTGTCGAAACCGTCGACAGCCTCCGCAATGTTGAAGGTCAGGGAGCGGGTGGGCTGGATGAAACGCAGCGCCTCCTGCGCGTCCTCTTCGTCGTGCTGCACACGGTAGGGCAGGCGCACCGCCACGAACTCGGTGGTGCGGTCACGCTCGTTGAGGCGGTCGACCGCCAGCTGGCAGAGGCGACCCGCCAGAGTGGAGTCGATACCGCCGCTGATGCCCAGTACCAAGCCGCGGCTTCCGGTGGCTTCCAGGTAGTCGCAGATGAACTGGATGCGGCGCTCCACTTCTTCGCGTGCCTGCTCTTCGGTCATGTTGGGCTTGACGCCCATTTCACGGATGATCTGTGCCTGTAATTCACGCATGACTTAAGTGTACGCTCCACCTTATAGCCCGTGCGGTGAACCACCGAGGGAGGCGAGGTAGTGTTCCACACGGTGCGTTCAGCGCGGCGCACGCGGCGGGTTCAGTATCGTTTCAGCCTCCCGCCAGTTCCGCAAATACACAGCATACTCACCGGTAAAAACCCTGTGCGACAACCCGTGCGGCTGTTAGCATGAACATACGGTTCAAATACCGTTCAAAACAGCCGGTGATGAGGGAAAACGCCCCCACACCCGCTACGCCACAGAACACGTCAACCAAGGACGGTGAAGACAGCACCATGGCAAAAACAAAAACTGAACTCTACGACGAGCTCGTAGACATCGAAACCAGCCTCGAAAACCACCCGCTCACCTCCGGGAAAATAGCGGAGGCGAACATCATCATCGAGCAGATGAAGGAGCAGGGCGCCACCCCGGAAGAAATCAATGAGGCACTCATCCAGCAGGGGCTGCCCTCCCTTGTGGAGATTGGTAAGAGTACCTTGCTGCAGTCTTTTAGCCTCTGGAAGCTCAATCACCGCAAGTTAAAGGTGGAAGCCGCCATTGAGAAGCTCAACCGTAAAGAAGCCCGCCGCGCTAACTAGCCCGCCTCGGGCAGGGCGAGGCAAGCAAATACCCCCGGCAGATGCGTACAGCATCCACCGGGGGTATTTCTTTTAAAAAGGTAGTTTTTTCATGCTCCTGGAAGCGGCAATGCGCTCACTCGAGACTGGAAGTGAGATGCGAATGAACGTATTGAGTAAACTCTTCAATACTGCAGACATGAGTGACTAATCCGATGACTTTGTTATAGAGATGAGTAGAGTCATCTACTAAATAGAGACCGTGACACTCTAGAAGGGCACCAAGGAGCGCAACCGCTACACGCTTATTGCCATCAACAAAAGGATGTTGACGAATAACCTCTACACAGAGATGAACAGCCTTATCTACAATGTGCGGATATAGCTCTTCTCCACCAAAAGTTTGGTAAGGGCTCTGAAGAATTCCTTCGAGAATATCAAGGTCTCGAACGCCTGCAGACCCTCCAAAGCGGTTGATAAGCAACTGGTGGATAGCTAAAGCAGTATCAACGGAGATATGTGCAGAGGACATCACTGGCTCAGACGTTCAAAGACGCTTTCGTAACGGTCAATGAAGCTAGTCGCTGCCCCTAAAATCTTCTCCTGATCGATAGTTTCAGAAGAAGTCTTCGCTACGGCTTCTTTGTTATCAGAAGTGGAATCTACTCCCAGAGGAACAATCTTGAAAGCAGGCTGATTGCGCTTAAATACAGTGATTTCTTCACCTTCCTGAATGACCTGATTAGTCACGGAAGTGAGATTGGCACGTAGTTCAGAAAATCCAACGGTGAGCATAGTATCTTTCCTTTGTACTATTTCTTGTACAAATTTTAGCACTATATCTACTGATGAAGTCAGCCCACAGAAAGAGCCGTGCCGGGGCAGAAAACTCCACCCCGGCACGGCCCTCACATCCGCATCCGACTAGCGGTTATTCAGCACACGCACGTTATAGCGGTGCAAGAACGCCGCCATCGCGCCACGCTCAATCGGCTGAACCGGACGGAACGAACCATCCGCCCAACCCGTCGTAATACGCTGCTCAGCCAACCACGAAATCTCACGGTAGAACTGGCTACCGGTCGACACGTCACTAAACGGCGACACCGCAGGAGCCGAATAGGCCGGCGAACCCGCAAAACGGTAGAAGAACGCCGCCATAGCGTCACGGTTCACCGCAGCATTCGGACGGAACGTACCATCCGACCAGCCGGTCGTAATACCGCGGGCACGCATCCACTCAATCTCCTTGAAGAACGGGTGATCACGCGGCACATCCTTAAAGCTCGGGGTGCTCGGCGCAGTGAACTGCGGCGAACCCGCCATACGGTAGAAGAACGCCGCCATCGCGCCGCGCTCCACCGAACCGTTCGGGCGGAACGTGCCGTCCGGGTAGCCGGTCGTAATACGACGCTGAGCCAGCCAGTTAATGTCATTCACGAACGGGTAATCCGCCGGAACATCCGTAAAGTGCGCGCTCGCGGCGGTATCCTCAGAGTTCGACGAGACACGCAGAACCTGCGCACGTTCACCCGCAGCACCGTTCGTACCGGACAGGTCGCCGGTCGCATTGTGCATGTGCAGGAACAGTGCAGAAACGTTCTTCGCGTCGCCGTTACGGTGCGCCACCAGCTGAGTCTCCGGCGCATCCACGAACAGGTTCGGCACGCCCGCCGAATCGCCACTGAACCACAGCTTCGGTGCCGCATAGTTGAACACCACCGAATCAGTCGTATCAACCACAGTCGTAGCGGAGAACGCGCTCGAAGTGGTCACCGAGTACGAAATCTCGGTCGACTCAGCCTCGGGGTCCAGGCCCAGAACGCTCAGCGGAACAGTCATCACCAGAGTGTTCGAATCCATGATGTTGGTGTCCGTATCACCCCAGGTGCCGTTCAGCGGGTACAGGGCGTTCTCGATAGCCTGCCACTTGCCGTTGCTGCGCTTAGAAACCTTCACCAGCGGGTAGTCCAGGCCCTTCTCACGCACCGTCTGCAGGCGGTAGTCGCTCGTGCCGTCCTTGTCGGTGTCAACGAACACGTAGTAGGTGCCGCGCGGGGTCACCTCCTGCCAGTTACCCCAGGTGGAAATACCGAAGGACAGGTGCGCCTGCGAGGTGTCCGCACCGGCAGCCTTCAACGCCGCCACGTTCGAGGTGGCACCCACATACTGCAGGTCCATGCGGGAATCCGAACCCACACCCAGCTTCGCGGTCGGGATGCGCGGGCTCGAAGCACCCAACTCAAAAGCACCCAGCAGGGAGCGGTAACCGCCCTGATCCACCGCGGTACCCTGCAGGGTCAGGGTCTGCTCGGTCGCGCCGGAACCCTGAGCGTCGAAGGCGATATCGGAGCCAGCAACACGCATCGCGGAGACAGGCTTCGGTGCCACATGCAGCGGCATGCGCAGGGTCTTCACCGCAGCCGACGAGTCAGCATCGGTCAGGATCAGGCGGCCCGAAGCGCTCGCAATGTACTGGCGGGCACCCGAAATGGTCACCGTACCGGTCGAGTAGTTCACCGAATCCTGGTTCGGGTACATGGACGGGTCGCGAGTCTTCTCCAGCTTCGACGGGTCAATGCGCACCGTCACGGTGAACGTTGCCTTCTGACCGGCACCCACAGACACGGACTGCGGGTAGGAGAACTCCACACCCGGGATGCTCGTGCTGCCCTCATAGTTCAGGGTGTAGGTGTGCGCCACCGAGTCGGTGTTCTCAACGCTCACGCGGTGCTGCAGGTCTGCACACCGGCGTTCGGGGTGTACTCGAGCACGCCGAAAGTGTCCGAAACCTGTTCGGGGCGTGCCGCGTTGAACAGCATGACGCGGTCAGCTACCGCCGCACGGGTGTTGATGCGGCCGGTACCCACACGGTCCACCGCGTAAGGGTTGCCCCAGGCGTCCTGCATGTGGTGGTCGGCGGTGTTCATGATGACGGTCTTAAGCATGCGCGGACCGTACTCCGGGTGCGCCTGCATGATCAGCGCCGCAACACCGGCAACAAAGGGCGTGGACATGGACGTACCGGTCTTCACGCTCGAACCGGTGCCGCTACCAACCTCGATGGAGGAAATGTTCGTGCCCGGTGCCGCAACGTCCGGCTTGGTGATGCCGTGCGAACCGTGCAGGCCACGCGCGGTGGAGGTGTTCGCCTGATCCAGCTTGCCGTTGGGCACGCGGATCGAGTCGCGCAGGTTTTCGCCGAGCTGCAGGGTCAGCTCACCCGAATCAATCTGCGCGGAAAGGCGCTCCACCTGGCTCTTTGCCAGGCGCACGCCCGGAATGGAGGAGTTACCGCCGATAGCGGTGTCACCGACCTCAGTGTTCGAGGTGAGCACCACGCCGGTCGCGCCAGCCGCCTGCAGGTTGTCGAAGCGTACCTTCGAACCGCAGGGGGCGGTGCCGTCAGCGTCCGCCCAGTCGATGAGGGCCCACTTGCCCTTCAGAGCGGCGGCTTCCTCTTCGGTGAATGCCTCGCAGGCGTAGCGGTTGCGGGAGGCGGCACGCACCACGGTGCCGCGCAGCTGCTCCTCGGTCGCCTTCGAGTAGTCGAAGTTCACCGAGTAGTCACCGTAGGTGTCCGCCTCGTTCGCGGGGGCGAGAATCTTCACGCGGTCCACCAGCTGGGTCGAGCCGATGGAGTTCGCCACGGTCAGGTACCGTAGGCGCTGGTGCCGTACCACCCGAGTTGGAGTAGGTGTCGCCCACGGCGTTGTAGTTGTTGGCGTTACCCGCCGCAACCACGGAGAGGATGCCCTCGCGGTAGAGGGAACCGACCGCGTAGTTCACGGTCTCATCGAACACGCCGAACTCGTTGCCGAGCGACAGGTTCGCGATGTCGGCGCGGTCGGAGAAGTCGCCGTCGTCGTTGGGGTCGAGCACACGGTCCAGGCCCTTGGGGACGAACGCGGTGGTGCCCTTACAACCGAAAATGCGCAGGCCAATCAGCTGGGCGTCCGGCGCGGAGCCGGGGCCGATCTTCATGTCCTTGAGCTGCTCTTCGGTGAGCTTGGAGTAGTCGCCGTGGAAGGTGCTGCCGTCCGCGTTCACGCCGTAGCCTGCCGCGGTGCCGGCAACGTGGCTGCCGTGGCCGCCGCAGTCGAGCGGGTTGTTATCAGGGTGGGGCGTGGAGGTTTCCTTCTTGCCGGAGTTGTAGTCGTCGCCGACCAGGTCGTAGCCGCCGAGGAACTTCTTCGGATCGTAGGTGCCCTCGGGAATCGTGTCGGATGCCTTTGCCTTCTCGAAGGCTTCCTGCGTGCCGGGGCCACCCAAATCGGCGTGCGTGTAGTCGATACCGGTATCGAGCACGACAATCTTCACGCCCTTGCCGGTGTAGCCGGTGGAGGCGGGGTTCGCCGGGCTCTTCGCCCACACGGAGAGCGTGTCCGTATCAATGAGGGTGCCGCTGTTCTGCGGTGCCATATCCTCAATGATGCTGATGCGTTCCACATCGTCGCGGTTCGCGAGCGCACGAATCTGCTCGACGTTACCGTAGAGCGCCACGCCGCGCATCGTGTTGTGGGTGGTGTACAGGACCTGCGCGCCGGATTCCTTCGCCGCGGAGGCGCCCTGCTGCTGCACGCTGGCGCGGATTGCCTGCACCTGTGCTTGCGCGTTGACGGGTGCCTGCGCGCGGGAGCGGACCGCGTCCGGCTGGGTCTGGGCGTACGCGCCCTGACCCTTGAATCGGACGAACACGGCGCGTTCGCCGGTGGCGCCGTCCAGGCTGGGGGGAGAGAACTTCGTTGTTGTTCTCGCCGGTGCCGGTGTTCTGGTGGGGTGCGTCCCGGTCTGCGCCGCGTACTACGCCCGGTGCCGCGTAGGCGGCGGTACCGAACGGCAGGGCGGTCAGCCCGAGGGTGAGCCCCAGGGTGAGTGCGCCGCAGCTGCGTGCCAGCTGCTTGAGGCGGCCCGGCTGTGTGTGCCGGGCGGCTCGCGCGGGGGTAGCTTCAGGGAATGTTGCCACTGAATGCTCCTTTTTAGTGATGGTGCGTTTCTTAGCGGTTTCTGCACCGAGGTTCTGCGCGGAGAGTTATACGCCGAGAGTTCTACTCGGAGAGCTGTACGGCAAGGGTTCTGCACCGAGAGTGCTACGGTGCGTCTGCACTGTGTTTCCAGTGCGCCTCCAGTGCGTCTGTGCGGCGTAAACGTCAAGGTTCATGCCGATGGTGAAGAAACCTTCACTTATTGTCTCAACGATTCTTTATATAACCTAGTCAAACTCGTATTACGGAACATTACGCGTAAATAACAAAGCACCCAACCACAGAAAAAGGGAGCCGCACCGCCGCAGATAAACTGCAACGGTACGGCTCCCTCGGTAAAACCTGCTGAGGTAGCACCTACAGCGGTAGAACCTTACGAGCCCTTAGGCTCTGAGATTTTAGCTCCCGGAACCCTAGAATTCAGGTTTTTAGATTTCAGGGCTTTCCTTCAGCACACCCGTGCTGTAGCGGTACACGAACGCCGCCATAGCGTCGCGGTGCACCGGCTCCACGGGGCGGAACGAACCATCGGGCCAGCCGGTGGTCACGCCCTGCTCAGCCAGCCACGAGATCTCGCGGTAGAACTGCTTGTCGGTCGGAACGTCCGTGAAACGAGCCTGCGCGGGGGCAGTGTACTCGGGCGAACCTGCGTAACGGTAGAAGAACGCAGCCATCGCGTCACGGTTCACCGAACCCTCCGGGCGGTACGTACCATCGGGCCAGCCGGTCGTGATGCCCTGAGCCTTCATCCACTCAATCTCCTTGTAGTAGGGGTGGTTGAGCGGAACATCCGAGAAGCTCGGGGTGGACGGTGCGGTGTACTGCGGCGAGCCGCTCATACGGTAGAAGTACGCGGCCATGGTTGCGCGGTCCATGTTGTTCAGCGGGCGGAAGGTGCCGTCCTGGTAGCCGCGGTCAATCTGACGGGCAGCAATCCACGTGATTTCACGGTAGAACTGGTTATCCGCCGGAACGTCGGTGAAGCGTGCATCGTGGATGGTACGAGCCACCTTCACGACCTGCGCACGGTCGCCAGCGGCAACACCGTTAGCGGTCTTACGGCCGCTCAGGTCACCGGTCGCGTTGTGCATGTGCAGGAACAGAGCCTGACGCTCCTTGTTGTTGTTCTTGCGGTGAACGGTCAGCTGACCGCCGTCACGGTCCACGAACAGGCCGGGCACGCCCGACTCCTCACCGGTGAACCAAACACCGGGGTTGAAGGGGGAGTACTCGATAGCCGAGGTGGTGTCCACGTAGGAGTTACCCTCGTTGTGCCAGGTGTCGGTCTGTACCGTGTACTTGATGCTCTGAGCCTTCTCAGCGGTCAGGCCCAGGTCCTTCAGCGGCACACCCAGAATCATGGTGTTGGTGTCCATGATGTTGGTGTCGGTGTCGCCCCAGGCGTTGTTCAGCGGGTAGCGAGCCACCACGGTGGATGCGTTACCGGAGATGGACCAGACCTTCACCAGCGGGTAATCCAGACCCTTCTCGCGGGTCACCTCCAGAACGTAATCTGCGGCGGAGTCGTTATTCGTATCAATCTGCACCTGTACCTGACGGCCCCAGTGCATGCTATCCCAGGTGCCCCAGGTCGAAATACCGAAGAACAGAGAACCATCGTTCGGGTTCTTGCCGGCAGCCTTCAACGCCGGAGCATCCGAGGATGCACCCACATACTGCAGGTCAACAGACTGGTTCGACGGCAGCTTCAGCTGACCGGACGGAATACGGTCACTGACCGCACCCAGCTCAAACGCACCCAGCAGCGAACGGTAACCGCCCTGGTTCAGGGTCGTACCACGCAGAGTCACCGTGGACTCCTTATCGGCAATACCCTTGTAGTCAATACGGGACGCATCAACACGCATCTTCGAGACAGGCTTCGGCGCCACGTGAATCGACTGGCGGATCGCCTCGCGACCATTCTCAGAGAAAATCAGGCGACCAGAAGCGCTCGCAATGTACTGGCGCTTACCAGCAGCCAGAGTCTTACCGTTCGTCCAGTCCTGAGCAACCTGGTCGGCGCTCATCGCCGGGTCCATGGTCTTCTCCAGCTTGGACGGGTCAATACGCACGGTCACGGTCACGTTCTTACGCTCACCGGCACCCACGCTCACCTGCTGCGGGTAGGAGTACTCCACACCCGGGATGGTCGTGCTTGCCTCGTAGTTCAGAGTGTAGGTGTGAGCCTGCGAATCGGTGTTGTCCAGCACGATTTCACGCTGAACAGTCTGAATACCCGAATCGGGGGTGTACTCCAGCACACCAAACGCGGTCGAAACACGCTCGGGGGTCTTCGCATCGTATGCGATAACCTTCGCGTCCACGGCGGCGCGAGCATTCACCATGCCCGTACCCACACGATCCACCGCGTACTGCGCACCCTGCTCATTCTTGATCGGGGTGGACGCGCCGTTCATCAGCGCAGCCTTAATCATCTGCGGGTTGTAATCCTGATGCGCCTGCATCACCAGAGCGGCAACACCGGCAACATGCGGGGTCGCCATGGAGGTACCGGTGAAGGAAACACCCTTATTACCCGTGCCCACAGCGGCAGAGACAATCTCAGTACCCGGTGCCGCAAGGTCAGGCTTAATGAAGCCGTCAGAACCGTGCTGACCGCGAGCACTCGAGGAATTCAAATCAAAAGCGTGCGAGTGAGGACCGCGGCCCGAAGCCTTGTAGTCCAGGTTCATCTCAACGGTCACCGGACCGGCAGCCAGAGCCTTCTCCAGGTCCTTCGTCGAAGAAGCAGTCAGACGCAGACCCGGAATGGTCGCATTACCACCAATGCCGATCGTGTAGCGCTCAGCCTTACCGGCCATCACCACGCCAACACCGCCGGCAGCCTGAACGTTATCGAAACGCACCTTCGAACCGCACGGGAACGTCAAATCGTCCTGATCCCACTCGAAGTAAACCCACTTACCCTTCAAAGCCTTCGCCTCTTCAGCGGTGAAAGCCTCGCAAGCGTAACGGTTACGCTTCGGTGCGGCAACAACCTCGCCGCGCAGCTGATCAGCGGATGCCTTCGAATAATCGAAGTTCACCGAATAATCACCCTGCAACCACTCCAAACCAGTCTTTGTGGTCGCGCGGACACGGTCAATCGGCTGAGTGGAGCCGTAGGCGTTCGCCACCGACAGCGCCGCAGCCGCATTCGCCGGGCTACCCGAATCGGAGTAGGTGTCACCCACACCGTTGTAGTTATTGGCGTTACCGGCAGCAGCCACAGTGAACACACCCTGGCGCGCCATCGTATTAATCATGTACGACTCAGGATCGTCAGCCGGGGCGAACTCGCCACCGAGCGACAGGTTCACAATATCGGCGCGGTCAGAGAAATCACCGTCACCATTCGGGTCCATCACGGTATCAAGCGCCTTCATCACAACACTCGAATTGCCGTAGCAGCCGAACACACGAATCGCCAAAATCTGAGCATCAGGAGCAGTACCGGGGCCAATGGACATGCCCTTCAGCTGCTCCTCCGTCAGGTTCTTGTAATCGCCACGGTAAGTCGTACCGTTCGCCGTCACACCATAACCGGCGGCAGTACCCGCCACGTGCGTGCCGTGACCGCCAGAACCGAAACCATCCGGGCGGCAATCCAGCGGGTTATTATCCGGCTGCGGAGTCGACTTCTCAGCCACCGACGCATTGTAGTCATCACCGACCAAATCAATGCCGCCAATGAACTTATTACGATCAATCAGACCCGAATCAGCGGACGGAAGCTCCGTCATCGCCTTAGCCTTCAGGTACGAATCCACCGTACCGGGGCCACCAAAATCAGCGTGCGTATAGTCAACACCAGAGTCAACAACCGCAATCTTCACGCCCTTACCCGTGTACCCCGTATTCTCACGAGTCCACGTGGCAAGAGTCTTCGTATCAATCTCGCTACCGGAGTTCATACGCTCCTTCGCGATAATCGGCGAAATACGCTCCACATCCGGGCGCTCCGCCAACGCACGAATCTGCGCAGCATCACCAGTAATCGCCGCACCACGCATCGCATTATGCGTGGTGTACATCAGCTTCGCGCCAGAAGCAGCCGCCACAGACTGAGCCTGCGACTGCACCTGAGCTGCAATAGCCTGCACCTGCGCCTGACGGTTCGCCGGCGCCTCCTTACGTGCCAGAACAGCCGCGGACTGGGTCTGCTCATACGCGCCCTTGCCCTTGAACTGCACATACACGGTGATTTGGCCTTCAGCCTTCTGCAGGCCCGGGCTGATACGCGAGGCAGCGTCACCGGATGCGCTCGCAGTGCTTCCTTCGACCTGCTGGGGCTCTGAGCGTGAGCTGCAGAGAAAGTGGCGGGAACGCCGAGAGTAAGGGCAAGAGCCGCACTCAAACCGGTCGCACCGACAGCCTTCATTCTGCGGCGTGGCGCATGAGGCGTTGTCATGGAATCCTCCTTCGGATTTTCTATTTTTCGGTAATGCTGTGTGCTCTGTGGTTGTGTATCGGTGATACGCGGAGGCGGCCCCACCGGCAGACGACGAGTGAGTGCATCCGCCGGTGAAACCGCCACCAAAACTTGAGAGGTTCCGGGATTTTCAGGCCCCGGACCCTGCCGGTTCCGGGTACCCCTCCCACCCCATGCAGGAGGTGGGAGGGGACCCGAACCGTTCGCTACCGGTTAGCTACCGTCTAGCGGTACGTACCTGGTTAGCGACCTTCTCGGTGTAGCGGTAGATGAACGCCGCCATTGCGTCGCGCGCAATGGGGGTCACCGGGCGGTAGGTGCCGTCCGGCCAGCCGGTGCTGATGCCCTTCGAAGCCAGCCACGTGATTTCACGGTAGAACTGGTTATCGGTGGAAACATCGCTGAAGTGGCTGGTTGCGGGCAGATCCACGTGCGGGGAACCCGCTGCACGGTAGAAGAACGCAGCCATGGCGTCACGGTTCACCGGTGCGGAGGGGCGGAACGTGCCGTCCGAGTAGCCGGTGGTGATGCCCTGAGCCTTCATCCACTCAATCTCCTTGTAGAAGGGGTGCGTGGTGGGCACGTCCTTGAAGCTCGGAGTGGAGGGGGCAGTGAACTGCGGGGAACCCTGCATGCGGTAGAAGAACGCCGCCATTGCGCCACGTTCCACGGACTCCAGCGGGCGGTAGGTGCCGTCCGGGTAGCCGGTGGTGATGCCGCGCTGAGCCAACCAAGAAATCTCGGTGTAGAACTGGTCGCCGTTCTTCACATCGCTAAAGCGGGACGGAGTGATGTACTCGGTCTGCTGCTCCTTGATGTTCAGCACCTCGGCGCGGTTGCCCTTGGCGCCGTTGGTGCCGGAGAGGTCGCCGGTGCCGTTGTGCAGGTGTAGCAGCAGCGCCTTGGCGGGGGTACCGGATTCGCCGAGCGCGGGGATTGCGTCAGCGGAGCGGTGCGCCGTCAGGGTGGTGGTGGGGGCATCCGGGTGGAGGCCAGCCACGGCGGAGGAATCGCCGCTGAACCACAGCTTGGGGCTGAAGGGGCGGTACTTGATCCAGCCGGTTTCGCTGACGTTACCCCACTCGTACTGGGTGGTTGCGCTGACTCGGTACTGGATGTCCGGGTTGTTTGCGCTGGTCAGGCCCAGGTCCTTGAGGGGCGCACTCATGATGAGGGTGTTGGTGTCCATCATGTTGGTGTCCACGTCACCCCAGGCGCCATTGAGCGGGTAGTAGCCGAGCTCGACGAGGTTGCCGTTCTTGTAGCCGTAGAGGCGAACCAGCGGGTAGTCCAGGCCCTTAGCGCGGTCGGTGACCAGCTTGTAGTCGGCGCGGTTGTTGCCGTCAGTATCGATTTCTACGGTGAAGGTGTTCTCGTAGGAGACAACATCCCAGCTCGCCCAGGTGGAGATACCGAAGCGCAGGGTGCCGTCATCAGCGTTGCCGCCGGCTGCCTTCAGCGCGGGCGCATCCGAGGAAGCACCGACGTACTGCAGGTTCGCCTTAACGTTGCTGTTCAGCGACAGGGAGGTGGGAGCCACACGGTCCACGCTCGCACCGTACTCGAACGCGCCGAGCAGGGAGCGGTAGCCGCCCTGGTTGACCTCGGTGCCGCGCAGCGAGATCTGGGACTTGGTCCAGCCGGTGTCTGCCTTCTGAGCCTCATCGCTGGAGGGCTTCTGGGTGAAGGTGACGGTGTCTTCGGCAGCGTGCATGGTGCTCACGGGCTTGGGTGCCACGTGAACGGGCAGGCGCAGTGCCTTGGTGCCGTCTTCGGTGAGGACGAGTCGGCCGGATGCGCTGGCAATGTACTGACGGTACTGTTCGGGAACGATTTCGTTGCCGGTGTAGTAATCAGTTGCGTTCTGGGTGGTGTCCATTGCTGTGTCGCGGGTCTTCTCCAGCTTGGACGGGTCGATGCGCACGGTGACTTCGAACTTCTTAGTTTCACCGGGTGCGAGGGTGACCGCGGAGGGGAAGGAGTATTCCACGCCGGGAATATTAGTGCTTTCAGCGTAGGACAGGGCGTAGGTGTGTGCCACAGAGTCGGTGTTCTCGACCGTCACCTCGCGGGTGAGGGTCTGAACGCCAGCATCCGGTGCGTACTCGAGCACGCCGAAGCTCAGAGACACGGTACCGCTCTTGTCAGTGTTGTAGACGAGGGACTTCGACTGCACGGCAGCGAGGGTATCGACTCGTCCGGCGCCCACGCGGTCCACCGCGTATGCGGCACCGGATTCGGTGCGCACATCGTGGGTTGCGGTGTTCATGAGGGCGGACTTGACCTGTGCGGGGGTGTAGGTCGGGTGGCTCTGCATGACCAGGGCGGCGGAGCCGGTCACGTAGGGTGCCGCCATGGAGGTGCCGCTAAAGGTCACGGAGTTGTTACCGGTCGCCACCGCCGCGGAGGTGATGTACGAGCCGGGTGCCGCAATGTCGGGCTTGGTGTAGCCGTAGCTACCGTGGAAGCCGCGGGCACTCATGGGGTTCAGCTGATCCAGCTTATCGGTGTCCACGCGCAGGGAGGACTTCAGCTCGTTGCCGAGGCGCACGGTCAGGGGCTTACCTGCCGCTTCTGCTGCGGTGATCTGTGCACGCAGGTCCTTAGCGGCGGATGCTGCCAGGCGGAAACCGGGCAGGGTATCGTTACCGGCAATACCCAGGCCGGGTTCTTCGTCATTGCCTGCAAGCAGCACGCCCTTGGCGCCTGCCGCCTCCAGGTTGTCGAAGCGCACCTTGGAGCCGCAGGCGAGCTCACCGTCATCTTTAGCCCAGTCGATGAGCACCCACTTGCCCTTTACAGCTGCCGCTTCGTCGGCGCTGAGGGCGTTGCAGGCGTAGCGGTTGTTCTCGGAGATTGCGGTGAGTTCACCGGTGAACTCCTTGCTGCCTGCCTGTGCCCAGGGGTAGGAGACGCTGTAGTCGCCGCGTACCTTGCGGGTGGTGCCGGTGGCGGGGTCGGTCAGCTCTGCCGCATCGACAGCGCGGGTGGAGCCGTAGGCGTTAGCTACGGTGATTGCGCTGGCTGCGGTGGCGGGGTGACCGGAGTTGGAGTAGGTGTCGCCGCGCAGGCTGTAGTCGTTGGCGTTACCCGCGGAGATGACGGAGAGCACGCCGGCGCGGGTGAGCGCGTCAACGGCGTAGGCTTCGGGGTCGTCCTGCGGGGAGAATTCGCCGCCGAGGGACATGTTGACCACGTTCACGCGGTCGGAGAAGTCGCCGTCACCGTTGGGGTCGAGGGCACGGTCGAGCGCCTCGATAACGACGTTGGTGCTGCCGCTACAACCGAAGACGCGGAAGGCGTAGATTTCAGCGTCGGGGGCGACGCCGGGACCGATCTTCATGGTCTTGAGCTGCTCTGCAGTGAGCTTACTGTAGTCGCCGGTGAAGGTGGTGCCGTCGGCGTTCACGCCGTAGCCTGCCGCGGTGCCCGCCACGTGGGTGCCGTGGCCGCCGGTGGTGCAGTCGAGCGGGTTGCCGTCGGGGGTTGCGGTGTTGGTGCCGTCGTAGGCGTCACCAACGAGGTCGTAGCCGCCAGCAACCTTGGTGCGGTTGATGAGTCCGGAGTCTGCGGAGGGCAGCTCGGTGAGCTTGGATGCCTTCTCGTAGTCTTCGAGCTTGCCGCTACCGCCGAAGTCGGTGTGGGTGTAGTCGATGCCGGAGTCGATGACGGCAATCTTCACGCCCTTGCCGGTGTACCCGCCTGCACCGGCGGGGTTGGTGGTGCCGGTCCAGGTGGCGAGGGAGCCTGCGTCAATGGCGGCACCCGCGTTCTGGCGGTACTTGGGCAGGATGGGCGAGATTTTCTCTACGTCGGAGCGGTTGGCGAGTGCCTTGATGGACTCGGCGTCACCGCGCACTGCCACGCCGCGTACCGCGTTGTGGGTGGTGTAGAGGACCTGTGCGCCGGACTGGCTGCTGACCTGCTGTGCCTGGCTCTGCACTTGGGAGGCGATGGCCTGCACCTGTGAGCTGGTGTTGACGGGTGCCTGCACGCCGGCGCGTACGCCTGCGGGCTGGGTCTGTTCAAAGGCGCCCTTACCCTTGAAGCGGACGAAGGCGGTGACGGTGCCGCTGGCGTTCTTCATGCTTTCGCTGAGTACTTGCTTGACGGCGTCGGGGTCTTCTGCGGCGTGGGCGGTGGTGCCCAGTGCTGCGAGGGGGCTCAGCGCCATGCTGAGGGTGAGTAGCCCGCTGCCGATTCGGCGTCGATGCGACCGGCCGCGGGGGTTTGGGGAGGCGGTGTGTGTCACGGTGCTCCTTTGCTTGGCTCCCGGGATGTTTCTGGGAGGCTTGTGGTGTTGTTCTGGTGGGTTCCAGCTGAACTGGAACACGCTAGATGTGAACTAGGATACACCTCAAAATGGCTTGTGAAGCGTTTATTACTTCTAAATGCATCAAATTGTGGACATGTTCGACCCTTTTCTTTTTCACGTTTTTCATTTGCATTTGGGTTCAGGTTCTTTTCAGGTTCGGTTGTTACTGTAAAACCATCTATTGAACATCTATCAAAAATGATGGGATAGGGAGGGTCGAACCGTGGTCAAACGACGCATTTCCCCGAAAGAGTCTGTCATGCACAGCTCCCACCTGCTGGCAGCCGGCAGCGCGCTGGAGGTCGAACCGGTCCCGCAGTACGGTCGACCGGGCCCCCTCCTAATTCCCATGAAACTGCTCAACGACCCCTCCGGTCATCAGGGGCAGATGAGCGCGGTCGCCATTCAGCAGCACCTCCCCGACGGGATAGGCCCGCAACGGAAAATCGTCGAGAAAATCTTGGCTGGCCCGGAACACCCGGTGGGCTATGTTCCGCTGAGTGAACAGCTGAAAAACGTGCGGTACACCAGGGCGATTTGGCCTTGTCTGGAGTCCTTGGTTGTGGTTCTCCTGGTGATTCTGCTGAACCCGTTTACGCTCGCTTCTTTGCTCTTTAATTCCCGTGCTACAGACACTGAATTCCTCGAAACAATCGTTCTCTTCCTGGTATTTTCTGGGGGCGTTATAGTTCTCTGGCTTATCCCTATTCTTTGGGCGGGTTTGCTGATCTCTGTGGTGAGTAAAGCAGTACGAAAGATTAGTGCTGCGTTGCGTGAGGGTACGACCTATGAGGATTTCTGGTTTTTCCTCGTGTATAACCGCCCTGTCGACAAGGGCTCCATGTACCGGTACGAGCTGGATGAAGAACCCAATCAGAAAATTATTGGCCCAAAAACACATGCCGCATTGAGCTCTCAGGAGTCGTCATGACCACTAATAACAACCAGCCCATCGAGGACCAGCTGGAGTTCTCGGATGAGCCGGTTCTGCTGATGTCACCGAAGGTCATCCACGGTCGCCCCCGCCCGAGGCTGCGGTGCATCGACAGGGGAGAGGTGCAGGGCATCCTGACCGAGGGCACGTCATCTGCCTGGAAAGTTGGCAAGGTGGTGGGCTATGTTCCCATCGAGAAGTCGCGCGAAACCTTCGACGCGAAGGGCTTCTTCACCGATTGGGACGGCTTCACCTTGTATGTGCTGGGACCGGTACTGCGGATGGCGTTCTGGTCGTCTCTTTTTATCGCGCTGGTGAGTCCGGTGCTCCTCTCCCAGAGCCATATAGAAATCAGTGAAGGCATGGAGCTGGCGCTGATAAATATCTTCGCGCCGTTCTTTTACTTTCCGCCGCTGATTCTGGTTGGGGTCGTTGTAGGAATCTGGTTGCTGTTTCTCAGTGCAGGAAAGTTTCTGAAGGCCGTTGAGGATGCCGTCGAGTCGATGCGCCTGTTCATTGGGCAGCACAAGATTCAGCAGGATTTTCAATTCCGGCTGGTGTACGAGTGCACCCCGCTTGACGGTGGTTCAGCCACGGCGTTGCTGCACCGCATCCTTGAATCGCACCATGAGGAGGAATCATGACCGCCAATAGTAGCCGGGGATTGAGCCCCCGCGCACCGAACACACAATGTAGACAACACAACAGACACTAACAAGCAGACAAGCATTGGAGGAGGTTACCGTGGCGGAGCATAGCGAAGCACCGAAAAACCCTCAGAACCCAACCGAGAAGAGCGATAGCAGGTATCAGCCCCTGTGGGATATGGGGCAGCCCGCCCCCGATTATTCGGCTTTGCTTCTTCATGGAACGCCCGTTCCCCCGCCGACCGGGGAGATCCCCGAGCCGGTGAAGGAGGTCATGGCGATACAGAAGGCTCGTTCTGCATCCGCGCCTGCCGATACGGTTACACCCGCCCTGACAGCGCCCAGTCCCGCTGTGCCCGATTCTGCAGCGCCCGCTCTGTCGGTTTCTGCTCCCGCACCCTCTGCGCAGGCTGCAAACTTTTTCCCGTCGGCGACAGGGCACCCGGTGCTGAACCGACCGCTGTACGGTCGCCCGGGCCCTACGATGCGCCGCATGTCCCCCATGGGCACGGATGCTGGCGCATCTGCACACCGGCAGGTGCCGACCGCTTTTCCTGCCTGGATGGATGAGAAAGTAGTCGGTACTCCGCGACCTATCGGGTATATCTCAGCAACCCCACTTGCGGGCAAGGTGCGCGGATCAGACCTGTGGAAGAAGGCCTGGCCTGAGCTCATTGCCCTCTTCTTCGTGGGTGTGGTGTTAAATCCCCTGACTTATCTTCTGTTGGCTACCGTTACAGGGGACCCTCAGATCGGTGGGTATGTCTTCTACTACTTCTTGATGCTTTCTCTGCTGACGATGGGTCTTCCCATGTTCTTGTGGGGTGGGGCACTGTTTTTTGCGCTAGTCCGAGTTAGCCGAAAGTACCGGGCACTGAAGTGGGAGGCTATGCCGCTTGGGTCGTTCTGGTTCTATCTGGTGTACGACCGTCTGCCCAAGAACGCTGAGGAGATGCAGGGGATCCTGGGCATGGCCTCTTCGATGTCTTCGGTGGCGCCAGCCCCTCAGCCGCCGAGTGCCCCGAGCCCTACCTCAAGCCCTACGCCAAACTCGGCGGAAGGATTATAGTCGACTTCTTGTGAGTCCTTGGACTCCGGTAGTGCTGACCCCCGGCAGTGTTAACACGTGCGTGTTGGCGCTTGTCGGGGGCTTTTTCTCAGCTTTTATCAGGCAGGTTTCAAGGGACTGCCCAGCGCCCGCTGGTACGGTGGTGTCACTAGGAGTATGTCTGGTAAGCGAAGGAGACGACCATGGCAGACCGCCCCACTGAAAAGAAGAAACTGCA
>BNJT01001865.1_pt1 | contig 45263 bp, 67 predicted proteins | sample 8540491 | NCBI WGS metagenome assembly BNJT01 (sample SAMD00202455, study PRJDB9452) | human saliva metagenome | host: Homo sapiens | reverse complement strand
TTGGCGTGGCGAGTGTTTGACCAGAGAAAAAGATGCTCTTTGACAAAGATCGTTAGTGCAGGTTTAACGTTACACTCTTTTTGAACACCAGCGACGACAATAGGGTGAATCATCAACTTTGCAGAAGTTCTGCACGATCGCATCAAATGTGACACTCTTACGGGGCACCCATCACCTTACCAGGCGTCTGCAAACGGAAAGAACAAGGCAATGACGACTATCATTCACCCAGTTGGCAATGGTGACTTAGGGATCAACATCACTCATATACCCCGCCCCGAAAGGCTGACAGCCCAGAAGAACGCCGAAACAGAGATACTTCAGAAAAATCAGATGCCGCAACACTCTCGACTTAGTTTCAGTGTTGACGAAAGATCAAACGCGCACCGCCCCTACACCGCTGGCACTAACACTCGCCTCCCTTGAGCGCCCACTCAAGACGTCCACATCCTGCTCTACGGCACCAATCAAGGAGTATCAGGAACTGAGACCAACACCATCGCCCCACCTCCTGGAAAAGGCGATAGAATCTCCCGGAAGTCAAGAAAAACATAGAAGAAAAATATGGACTCAGATTCGACGTCCAAGTTATAGGCGACGGACGGTTTACAAGAAGAAACCCGAACCAGCAGTCTGGACGAGACTTTACGAAATATACCTTCGACTGAAGACGTCATAGTTAATGGAATATCAGCAGCAACAATGACTGTACTATCAATCATGGGAACAGTTGATCGGTTAGGGTTTCAACTGGAGGTTGTCAGCATCCCCGGGAATGACCGAGAACAAGGCTATATTCGTTAATAAGGAAAAATCGAAGAGGCACCCTTTTTATTGGCTCAGATCGCTCGGCTATATCTTATCGAAGCCAAAGATTGGAAAACGGAACACAACAAAATCGATCTCACAATTACAGCACAACACAAGTCTCTCATAAACATAGCCAACAAATTTCGCGACACCCCACAAATACTCACGGAGGACGAGCTAGCTCAAATCGTTCGCCTAGATATGGCGCGCGCCGACATCGGAGCAGGATTGGCACTCCGCGCATGGGTCGAAAAACACTACGAAACCCTTCTCTATCAAGAGCAAGACACTCTGAAGTATAACTTACATCATAATTTATTCGCAAAGGGAGACAAAAAGAAAGCCCCCACTTTAGGGGAAGCCATCAATGCCGCGAAACAGTTAAAGGACAACCTTAGAGAAAAAGTGCCCAAAGTCAGCAGATTGGTTGTCCCTCCAAGGAAATCTCAATGAGATTGGAAAGAAAACAGTACATGGCGGGGAAACTCTAGACTTCAGTGATTTCATTGCGGTGAATGCGATCGCAGAACTGCCTGGAGAGTTCCCAGACTGGCTTTCCAGGCCAAATGATTGCTCTATATTATATATATTTGGGTGCGGATTCTCATCTCGAGGTGACTATATCTCCCGAACGAGTTCTCAAAATCCCGCCCAAGAAAAGACATACTGGCAGCCATTCCAGGACGACTAAAGAACTCCCCGAGCCAAGGGCAACCTTCGTCGCCTTACACTCCAAAGCAGAAAAATCAAGCAACTAGCAATCAACAGCAACGAAGCGGCAAAGTCAACAAATAGGGCTCTCGGTTGGGTGAGAGCACGCCATCAACTTTCGAATTCAAGTACGAAGGGGTCTGGTTCTGACGAATACTCCTGCACACCAGAAGTCCTAGATAGCGCAGAAAAATATAGTCAAGAAGGCGCTCAACGTTGCGTCCCCAGCCGCAGTGGTAATCGTTGGGACCGGACAGAAGCCGGCTATATACGGAGCACTGAAAGCCGCGCAACAATGGTGCACAGAACATGCTAGTCCGTTGTTTATCACCACCTACTTTGATATCGACGACGGTCAGACTCAAACCCAGTTTCACCGAATCGCCCTCCATAGCGACGCGAAGGCGCTCTGCGAGACGCGGCATCAGCCAGTCTGCGCAACTTCAACCTAATAAGCGCGGCCCGGGTATTACGAGCAGGCGACCAGGAACTTATCAAACGAGCTGAAGAATGCGATCGTTTGAAGGAGGAGTATCAAACCGCAGTCAAAGAACCGTTATCGGAGAACTGTGCGGACTACCATGCTGGCACTTTTGATATCGATTCTGCGTGCAATAAATTTCATTATCGATCAAATCGGAGAGGAAATATCGACCCCCAGGCTTGTTGTGATTGCAGCTGAAGCAGTTAAGTTCAACCCCAGACCAGCAGGGACGACACTCTTTCATGAAGGCTCAAATTTTAAACTAATTAGTCGATTAAAGCCTGGGGAAACGCCCCCGAGATCTCGCAAACTCAAAGACTTACCTAGAGGCGATTATCTGCGAATATTAGCCGAAATTCGTAACCGACTAGTGGTTACACACGGAAATAACCCAACTTCTGTAGCAACCCAGGATACACTGAACGACTTCGCAATTACGACACCTCAACTGCATTCTTACCAGGACGTCCTTCAGTGCACTATCGATTCCCTTGAGGATGCAGCCGTAGCTTTAGGTGTTTCAACTGAATCGGACTGGTACACGCGATTCATGAGCCTCATTATCTGGACAGAATAGAGACCACATCAATGAATCAGATCGATAAGCGCACGCCGACGGAACTCATGGAGATCGATGCCGAGGATGACAATGCATTACGTGTCATCGTCGTCGTGCCGTGGGAGTTGCCCGGACAGTGGGAACAGTGGCGATGCCTCTTCGCCCCAGGCCCGGTACCGATCACCGGAGGAGTGGGCCGGGCCGTTTTTCGACAGGGCATCTCGCCGGCTGCGCGAGCCGGTGAGGAAACGGATGCTCTCCGCTGAGCATCGCGGCCACTATGTCTACGAGGACCTCTCACCCGTATTCATCAGCGAGAAGAACCGGACTAGCCACGGCGCTGCTCCTCTCGCGGCCTTTGCGTGGGATGTTCTCAGAATCGAGACCGTGAGTATCCCCTCCGGCTCCTCCGGCAATCGTCCCGCCCCGAAGACGGCAACGAAGGTGCTTATCGCCATGCACCTGGTTCTGCGCGACCCGTCGAGCCCTCAGGCGTTCTCTTGGGTCCGTAACCTCACGCAGGAGCCAAGGGGAGAAAGGAACTCGTCTATGAGGGTGAGTCGAGTCCTCTCCCTCCTGTCCGGACATGGCCCGGACGACGTCAGTCATGGCTTCGGCGCCACTGACGTGAACGGTCACGAGGATATCGACCCCTACACCATCACCTACGTGCCGTACGGCGTCGTCGCCTCGGAGCAAGGAGAGGGCTTCGAGCTGGACGACTCTGACGTGCGTACCGAGCAGGAAAGGACTGCGGGCGAGCAATACCGGGGGCTCAGGCAGTCCATCACCGATCCCGAATCGGGCATGACGAGGAACGCATCATCATCAGTTCGTGGCGGTGGGGGCACCTTCCTCGGCGCACCGACGAGACCTTCCAGGATGGGCTCTTCGAGCAGCGTGCTCAGCAACTCCACCGGCTCTCACAGACTTGGACGGCCCTACGCGGGATCCCATGGGTGCTCCTTCTGTCAGGTTCAGCAGGGAGGGTTCTTCCCTCTGGCCCAGGTTGAGGGCGTTTTATCGAGGCGATTCTGCTCATGCTGCTTCAGCGCTACCGGGCCTCCTCTCTCATGGCTCGTCTGGCCCGATGTGCAGCCGCGTGCCGCGGATGAGGTGGATCGTGTGATCGAGCTCGACTCGGAGGCGGTCGGGTTCGTCGTCTCCGAGCAGTGGACCACTGATGACCGACGCCGATAGGCAGCTCGACGGCTTCCTGACCTACCTGCTGGACACCTACCGGATTCCCCTGCTGGTTGAGGAGGCCGGGGATCAGGCGCACAGGCTCCGGGAGAACGTGCTGATGCGCATCGGTCGCGACGACCAGAAGGCCGAGGAGGAGCGCGCCCGCTCCACGCGGATCATGGAGATCGCCCTGGCGGTTCTGACCTTCATCGGCCTGCCCCTGAGCGTGTTCCTGGAGATCTGGTCCAATTGGGAGGCCGCTAAGGGCATTGCGGTCCGGCACCAGCACATCGGCGGCTGGGACGCAGGATGGGGATGGATTCTTGGCTTCGGTCTTATCGGGTCGGTCCTCATCGGCGGTGGGATCTGGTTGCTCGTCGACAAGCTGGGCAGCCGGGCGGCGCTCGGCGGGGAAACATTCCTGACACCGAGTCCAGGGCCCGGTTCCACCTCCACCACAGCGGGTTGTGCCTGCAGTCACAGGTCGAAACGTCGATCTTTTTGGCTTGGCGTCGTTGGAAGTTGGTGGCTGAAGGCGCCCGAGGGGGCGTCGGTGGCGCTTGGCGTCAGGACGCCGAAAAGTGGTTAAATAGGGGCGGTGCCGGCCGGTCCCGCGGGGTGCTTGCGGAGCCGGTGGCGCTCCATCCCCGGAAGTGGCACAACGACGCCACTCCCAGAGGCAGGAGTCAGAAAGCACCCAGCACCAGAAGGTGCATTAAGACATAACCAATACTGGCACAAAGCTTGCAAAGCCATGTCAGAAAGCACCCAGCACCAGAAGGTGCATTAAGACGTCACCGTTGAGGCCGTGTTGGTGGCAGAACGGTCAGAAAGCACCCAGCACCAGAAGGTGCATTAAGATGAATGTCAACAACTTCATTGTAGTCGTTAGTAGTGTCAGAAAGCACCCAGCACCAGAAGGTGCATTAAGACTCAGCATGTCCGTCACCACGGTCCATCAACCCTCAGGAGTCAGAAAGCACCCAGCACCAGAAGGTGCATTAAGACATCCTGGATGTAGGCGATCTGCCCCAGTAGCCGCTCTGTCAGAAAGCACCCAGCACCAGAAGGTGCATTAAGACGGTGTCGGTGGGGAGCATTGTTCGGTTCCTTTCGGTCAGAAAGCACCCAGCACCAGAAGGTGCATTAAGACTCCTGCGAATCTCGGCTATAAGCCAGGGACTTCGCTGTCAGAAAAGCACCCAGCACCAGAAGGTGCATTAAGACATCGTCCAGCGACACGCGAGACACGCCCGTCTCACGCGTCAGAAAGCACCCAGCACCAGAAGGTGCATTAAGACGTAGTAACAATACTCATGACTTTCTCCTTTCAGGGTCAGAAAGCACCCAGCACCAGAAGGTGCATTAAAGACGTGGTCGCTGAGTCTTTCGATGTTCGCTGCGACGGGTCAGAAAGCACCCAGCACCAGAAGGTGCATTAAGACGTTGTTCGGGTTGGCCATTGTTGGCTCCTTCTCGTCAGAAAGCACCCAGCACCAGAAGGTGCATTAAGACACCAAACGAAAAAGCCGATCATTGAGGCGATCTCTTGTCAGAAAGCACCCAGCACCAGAAGGTGCATTAAGACTGGTCGCCTTCCTCTGAGTCCACTGGTGACCGTCAGTCAGAAAGCACCCAGCACCAGAAGGTGCATTAAGACGACAGGTAACTGACGCTGTTCCTCCACAGCGCCTCCTGTCAGAAAGCACCCAGCACCAGAAGGTGCATTAAGACGTTGTTGGGTCCTCCCACCAGGGATAGACCAAGTCAGAAAGCACCCAGCACCAGAAGGTGCATTAAGACTGTACACCGTTGACGAGCTGCTGTCGTGAGCTGATGTCAGAAAGCACCCAGCACCAGAAGGTGCATTGAGACAGGAGGTAGAGGGCGTAAGCAACCTGCTTGGGAGTGTCAGAAAGCACCCAGCACCAGAAGGTGCATTAAGACGTCCTCCTGAAGGCGAAGCAGTGCGTTGTTGTTCATGTCAGAAAGCACCCAGCACCAGAAGGTGCATTGAGACATTGATAGGATATAGAGGACAACTCCAATAGCAGGTCAGAAAGCACCCAGCACCAGAAGGTGCATTAAGACACCATGCCGACCAATTTGAATGTCTCGGCGTTTCCGCGTCAGAAGGCACCCGGCACCGGAAGGCCTGTTCACCGGAATTGCCGTGCGGTGGCTGCCAACAGCGCCGGAAAAACGGTCAGTCCGACCGCCAGCCCCTTGAACAGGCCCTTCGAGCCGACCCGAACCACCCGCCACCACGGGCGCCGCCCTCCTCGACGACAACCAAGGCCTCCACCCCAGGTGGATTCGTGCCAGAGTGAACTCGCAGGATTCCAGCAAGCATCACGCAACCGAAACGCCTCTACCGCGAGGGACCGGCCAGCAGACGCAAAGCCAGGCGGGCCGTGCCAGAGCCCAGCCGCCTGCTCGTCGCCCGCTCACGGGACGCAGTCAACGCGTCGGCGGACCAACATCCATGTCCCACACCAACCCTGCTTCAGCGGCGACGCAGAGGCAGGACGATGACGCCACCGAAAGAACGGTTGCCAACGCCAGCCTTTAACTTATAACTTAAGTACGTGACTACGATTCAGGGAGGCCCGACGCAGCCTGGGCGTTGCGCAGAGTGAGCTCGCACAACGCCTAGGGGGTTTCTGTCGCCTCCGTATCTCAGACCGAGACACGAGAAGCGCGAGGCGACATGCGTTGCGCACGCGCGCCCGCTACCTCGGCGCCCCTGGGCTTGAGGATCTCGGGATCGTGGCCCCACACATCCCCCGACAACACACACCCTCCCCAACCTCGACCCCCGGCATCACCAGCATCACTCCGGACAGCGCTGCGGCCTCCAGCCGCTCACGACGCCGCAGCCCTCATGCTCCACCGACTGGTCGATGCCTCCACCAACTGGTCGGAGACATCATCCTGGCACCCACAGGTTGTCACCGGAATCGCACGCAATGAGCACTCGGTTCAAGGGACGCTGCACCGGTCGACTCTCGAACGCTGGAAGTCATGGATCGAATCAGGCGACATCGAGAACGATGCGTGAACGCATGTGCGCCGAAGACGAGGACGCCTGTCTGCTCCGAGACGTCTCTCCCATGGCGGGATTTCTCAGCGCACCCCAACGCCAGGCCGTCATCTACTGGGAGAGGAAGCACTATGCGGCGTGAGCAGCTCTACCACGCCATTCGTACAGCCTGCACAATCATCAACAGAAGCGAGGTGACCATCCTCGGCTCACAGTCCATCCTCGCCTCCTTCTCCGAGGACGAACTGCCCAAACGCGCCACACTATCTCGCGAGATCGACATTCTTCCCATCGACGACAACCTGAAAACCGTCAAAGAACTGGCGGATCTCATTGAGGGAGTCGCTGGCGAGCTTTCTCCCTTCGAGCAACTTCACGGCTTCGCAATCGACGGCGTCGACGATTCCACCGCGATCCTCTCTTCCGGATGGAGAGACCGCCTCATAGCTGTTTCAGGACCTGCAACTTCTCTTGCCGGAAGCACACTAAGTAACACAGGCTATTGCCTGTCACCAGAAAGATCTGTGCGTCGCAAAAATTGTGCGCCAACCGCGACAAGGACAGAGAATTCGTCGGCGCATTGCTGGATGCCGCAATCGTCAACCCTTACGACGTCATGAACCTTCTCGAACTCCTCGACGATCGGCACGGCGAAGCCAAGGCACGAGCACAGTCCTTTTCTTCATCACTGGAAAGACCAGTAAAACATCAAGGTCCAGGTCAGCCGTGCTGCAGCAGATGAGGTGGACCGTGACTCGGAGGCGGCCGGGTTCATCGTCTCGAGCAATGGACCATGATGACCGACACCAACAGGCAACTCGACGCCTTCCCTGACCTACCTGCTGGACGGCCGGGCGGCTCAGCGGCGGAAACGCCCCTCGACACCGAGTCAGGGCCCGAATCCGCATCCACCACAGCAGGTTGTGTCCGCAGTCACGGGCGGGAACGTCGACCTTTTGGCTTGACGTCGTTGGAAGCTGGTGGCCGGAGGTGCCCAAGGGGCGTCGGTGGCGCTTGGCGTCAGGACGCCGAAAGTGGTTAAATGGGGCGGTGCTGGCCGGTCCCGCGGGGTGCTTGCGGAGCCGGTGGCGCTCCAGCCCCCGGAAGTGGCGCAACGACGCCGCTCCCAGAGGCAGGGGTCAGAAAGCACCCAGCACCAGAAGGTGCATTAAGACACCACAACCAGCGTCAGGAGCTCGGTGGGGGCCACGTCAGAAAGCACCCAGCACCAGAAGGTGCATTAAGACGACGATCATACCAGCTGCGACGGCGGGCACCTCGGGTGTCAGAAAGCACCCAGCACCAGAAGGTGCATTAAGACGCGGTCTGGTGATCCTGGGGTGTCCAGGTCATGGAGGTCAGAAAGCACCCAGCACCAGAAGGTGCATTAAGACCCTCCCACACGTGCGCCGGACCAGCGTCCACAAGTCAGAAAGCACCCAGCACCAGAAGGTGCATTAAGACATCTGTTCCCATGTGGAAGCTATATCCCTTGCGTGTGGTCAGAAAGCGCAGCACCAGAAGGTGCATTAAGACAGCGAGGCCGGCTGCTGTAATAGAACAGACTACAGCGTCAGAAAGCACCCAGCACCAGAAGGTGCATTAAGACTGTGAATCCGGGTTTTTCGACACCTCCTCGTATTCTGTCAGAAAGCACCCAGCACCAGAAGGTGCATTAAGACGCTGAGTTAAGCGCACAAATGGCAATTGCTATTTGGTCAGAAAGCACCAGCACCAGAAGGTGCATTAAGACCGCTGGATAGCTTCCGCCGTTGACACCATCGTCAGTTGCCAACAGGGCCGGCGGATGAGCGGGAGACCGATGTCCGCTCAACGGACATAAACGCGATGGAGGCATCGGGAGCCGAGCGAAAACCGCAGAATTTCGCGGTATTCTGCCCACCACATCGCCGGTAGCCTCGGCCATGTCCGCTACATGGACACCGAACCACTCGTGGCGCCGCAGGACAACAGCAGGGACGACCACAAATCCGTTGACGGCAAGTACCATGCACGCGTTGATCTCAGGTAGATTTGCGCCAGGTGACCTCACAGGATTCCAGCGAGCATCACGCAGCCGAAACGGCTATACCGCGGGGGAGCCCGGCCATCGGGCGCTAAAAAGACATGAGCGGCGCCGAGAAACTCGGCGACCGCTCACTCGCACCCTCGCCACTTATTCACGAGCACCGTCAGCACACTGGGCAGGCCAACGCCAGGACCCGCACCGGCCCCGCTTCAGCCGCGGCGCAGACGCAGGACGATCAGGCCGCAGGACAGCAGGATCGCCGCCGTCGACAGCACGCCGATCGCCACACCGGTCACCGCAGCCACCGCTCCCGAGCGCTCTTGGCTGAGGACCGCTCAGCGGCGCTCGTGCGCCCCTGCTGTCCTGGCTGCTGCGGCGCCCACCACGACCTCATTGCGGTCGTCATGGCCGGTCCCGTTCGAAGACTGCGAGCCGGGTCCAGAACCGTCCGGCACCGTACCGCCGTTGACGGAAGGCGCCCCGCCGCAGGGCCTGCGCGCTCTGCTGGGATGAGGGGCGACGACGAGCCATCCGGGGGCCGGCGTCGAGCCTCCACCGGCACCACTGCCCGCCTGCTGCTGATCCGGCGCGGCCGTACCACCCCTCGGGCGCGGACCACAGCGGGCGCGCCACCAGGGAGAGATCCGCCGCCTTCTGAGCGTCAAGCTCCTCAACCTGGACGCCACCGGACGAGGCCCTGATGACCTTGTTGTCCCCCATGTAGATGCCGACGTCGTAAATGTTCCCGAACACCGTGGACTGGGCGGGAGCCGAGCCGGAACCGCTCTGCCCCGCGGACAGCGGGTTGGAGAGAAGACGATGTCCCCGGGTTGATGGCGCCGTTCGTGTTCAGCCACAGGCGGTTCTGGAAGTTGAACCAACCCGCCAGATCGTCCGGCTTCAGGCCCCGCTGAGGTCCTGCCCGACGTCGGCCCGATACCCACCGGGGTGTTCTGGTCAGCCACGTAGGTGGTGTGCGAATAGTCCCAACCGGAGAGCACCATGCCCACCAGAGCCGACGAGCTGATCGGGTACGGGCCGGAACCACCGGCGTGGACATTCGCACCCGACAACGGCGTGGGACGGGACGGATCCACGACCAGGGCCCCTCCGGCGTCGGCGAAGGACTGCGCCCGGGCCACCACGTCACTGGCGGCGGCGCGTCGAGGCCACGGTCAGGGGCGACCGGAAGCGTCTTCGGCACGGCCCACTGGCCGTCGGCTCAACATGACCGAAACGGCCCCAGCGCACCGGCGGGACTCGTGCTCTCAACGGTGTAGACCAGTCCGCCGCCATCGCCTGGCGCCTCGTCACCGAGGTGGTGAGGTGCTGCCGGCGCGGCGGTAGCCTGCGCCATCTCGGCAACCATGTTAAAAAGTGGGGTCCGCGGCCGGCTCGGCCGCCAGGATCATCATGGGCGTGCTCAGCGAGGACGCCAGCACCACCACACCCGCGAGGCCGACCAGCCTCGGGACGCGTCGACGCACAGCCTTCTTCACCGTCTACCAGGGTCGCTTCCACTTTCACCCGCCGGGATGGGGTATCCGTCGGCGATCTGCGCTCGTTATCGTAACGTAACGTACACGGCTCCGACCACCTGTAAAAGGGGTCAGGGCGCAGGTCATAGGCCTCGGAATCACCGCCCGTAGGCGGCGCTTCAACTCCAGTCTGCCCTTGATTCTCCCGTTTTGCCCTCAGGTTTTGTCAAGGTTGACCTGCGTCAGTCAACCTCCATAGACCTCGGGCCTCAACGTACCGATGAACGGCAGGTTGCGGTACCGCTCGGCATCAGTCCAGTCCGTAACCGACGACGAACTCCGTAGAATATCGAAGCCGACGTACTTGACGTCCACCTCGACCTTGGCGGCGCCAGGCTTGCGCAGAAGTGTGGCGATCTCCACCGAGGCGCGCCCGGAGGACAGGTTGCCCAGCAGCAGGACAGGGTCAGGCCGGGTCGATGATGTCCTCGACGATGAGAATGTCACGGCCGGTGACGTCGGTGTCCAGGTCCTTGAGGATGCGCACCACCCGGAGGACTTGGTTCCCGAGCCGTAGGAGACACGGCCATCCAGTCCATCGGCACGCTCATGTGCAGCCGGCGAGACAGATCCGCCATGACGAAGACAGCTCCCTTGAGGCACACCCACGAGCAGGGGTCGCGGCCCACGTAGTCGGCGTCGATCTGGGCGGCCATCTCATCGGGCGCTGCCCTATCTGCTCCTCGGTGATGAGTACCTGCTGAAGGTCCGATCCCATATCCGTGGCGTCCATCCGCCCCGTCCTCCTGATGCGTCGTCATGGCTTCGCGGAGTCGCCGGGGCCTGGGGAAGGCCACCGGTCGCGTCGACCCTGAAAGCCTGCCACACCGGACCCAGCCAGGCACTTCACGCCACTCCCTTCATCCACGAGGAGACGGAGGAGGGCGGTGCGGTCAGCTCACGCGGCGCACCCACACGTCGGGGCGGGCGATCTCGGCCGGGGTGGGCAGCAGCGCGGGGTCGGTCACGACGTTGAGCCCCTCGTGCGATGCGCGCCACGACGCTGCGCACGAAGGCGGCACCGTCGGCGTACTGGGCCTCGCTTGGCCTCCAGGCCCATGAGCCGGTGCAGCAGGGAGCGCGCCCAGGCCGGGCCCGGGCCGATACCGCCGTCGACCGCCCGACTGCGGGACAGGACTGCACGCAGACGGTGCGCTGAGGGCATCCGGTTGGGCCGCACGTCGTCCAGAACCACCTCGGCATGCCCCTCCAGGAAGGTGAGCGCGGCCGCCAGCGAGGCGACCTCCGAGCGCTCTCTGAGGGTTCGTCAGGCCCTCGAGCACTCGCCCCCGCCCGGCGCGCGCCGCGATGCGCACCATGCTCCCACGCCGCGGTCTGGGGCCCGCGCTCCCCTGATCCCGCACCCCCGTAGACGGCCTCGACGACGGCGCCGATGACCGTGCGCATAGGTCAGCCCAGGTGAGAGCCGAGCCAGGGAGCGGCCATGAGTTGGACAGCATGGGTGGTCTCGTGCAGGCAGACAGGGCGGGTAGGGTCGAGCATGTCAGGTCCAGCTGGCGGCGCATCGCCAGCACGTTGGGGAGCCACGAGCAGCAGGGTGCGGGGACGATGAGGGCCGCCGCCCTCCTTCCGCCGACACCTCGCCGGTCCGCTCGCCGCCGGGCTCCTCGCCGCCGGGCAGCCGGCTCCCGCCCCGATCGAGGCGTCAGGCACCACCTGCCCCAGCATCCGCGTGGCGATCAGGCTCATCGCCCCGGCCATCTCAGGCGGCTCCGACGAGGCGAACCGCCTCCGAGGCCCGCGGCGCGGCACCTGCTCCATGAGGCCGCGCGGTGCCGGGTGGGCGCGCACAGCCCGGCCCGATCGACGACGCTCACGCGCGTGGTCTCGGCGACCTGCTGGGCCGCGCGGTGCAGGCCGGTGATCCTGGCGACCCAGGTCGGCGCCTCCCGGGCGGAGCGGCGCAGGACCGCCACCGAACTGGCGCGCGCGCCGAGTGCGAGGGCACTGGGGCCGGCCGGGATCAGCGCGGTCATGCGCTCCACCGTCCGCCAGTCGACCAGCCCCGCCGCTGTACCGTTGGTCGTCACCGCCACGCCTTTCTCACAGGATTCACGGGATTCACGGGAATCGAACGGATCTCACGGGCCTCACCGCGGTTGTGTCACGAGCAGCCGCAGGGCTGCCAGGGGCGCCACGAGTGGTTGTCGATCGCGGCGGCGGCCGCCGTGCTGCCGTTGGCGGGGAAGTCGTTGGTCAGGATCGAGAAGGCCAGAAGACGTCCGTCGGCGGTCGTGACGACGCCGGCCGGGGAGGAGGTCTGCTCCAGCGAGCCGGTCTTGGCGCGCACCGTGCCGGCCGCGGCCGTGTCGTGCAGGCGGTTGCCCAGGGTCCCGTCCAGGGCCCGACGGGCAGGTCGGCGATGAGAGTGCGGCCGGCCGAACCGCCCTTGTCGCCGGCGGACCGGGCCAGGATCTGGGTCAGGGAGCCCTAGCGGGCACCTTGTTGCCCCTAGCCCGGTCCGGAGGAGTCCAGGAGGTCAGTCCGGAGTGTCGAAGCCGTCCTTACGCAGTTGGGCGGCCACGGCCTTGAGGCCCCGGCGAAATCTGCGGTCTCCTGGCCTGGACGGCCACGAGCCGCCCCTCGACCTCGGTCATCGTGTTGTCGGAGGTCTTGAGGGACAGGGCCAGGATGTCGGACAGCGGGGCGGAGGAGACCGAGGCCAGCTCCCTGGCGCCGCTGGAGGCGGCGGCGCGGGACACATCGCCGTCGACCGTGATGCCGGCGTCGCTCAGGTGCCTGGCGAAGGCCTGGACGGCCTCCATCGCCGGGTCGGCCGAGTAACCCTGGTTCTGCGTGGAGGAGATGTCCACCATGATCGGCTGAATCTTGGCCACGTACTGCTCGTTGCCGGCCTCCCAGCCGTCGTTCCACTGGGCGCCGGTGAACAGGGTGTCGTCCAGGCGCAGCGAGACCGACGTCATCCCCTGGGACTTGAGCTGCTCCGCGGTGGCGCGGGCGAGGTCGCCCAGGCCCGCATGACCGGCCGTGGCGGTCGGGTCCCCGGCGTCCTCGGCCAGCAGAACGTCGCCACCGCCCACGAGGGTGACGGTCTGGCCGTCCAGGACGGCCTTGGTCTGGAGCGTGTGACCCGGCCCCATGGAGGACAGGGCCGCCCAGGCGGTGAGCACCTTGTTGGTGGAGGCGGGCGTCACCCCGGTGGCGGCCGACTGGTCTAGCAGCTCCTCGCCGGTGGCGACGTCGACGACGAGGCGGTCACGCTTCCGCCGGCCAGGGCGGCGTCGAGGCCACGGCCTTGACGTAGGCGCTCAGATTCGCCTTAGACGGCTTGGGCGCCTCCGCCTCCAGCCCCGTCGGCGCCGTGGTCTTGGCGCTGGGACCGGCCGGCGTCGGGAAGGGGCTGGGGGCGACGTCGCGTAGGCAACCGTTACCGGCCCGGGTACCAGGTCGAGGGCATCGCCCAGGCTGTAGTAGCCGCCGAATACCAGCAGGCTCGCCGCCGTCAGGGCCGCGGTCTGGACCTTGCGCATACGTCCTCCGGACTGGGTTGTTGACAGGCTGGGATGGCCTGCTATATATCAGGTGGGTGGGGCGCCGGGAGGTCGCTCCCGCCGATGCACCGACGTGCAGGTACGCGTTTGCTGACCTCAAGCGCTGTCGTGCGCCACACTAGTGCCATCAACACCCGCCCCGCCGGATCGACGCCGACCGTCAGGGCACCGTTCCAGCGCCCAACAGGCTGAAGACACGAGCGAAGGAGGCTCCCCGTGGAGTTCGACGTCACGATTGAGGATCCCCAAGGGCAACCGCAACAAGTACGAGATCGACCACGAGACCGGCCGGATCCGCTTGGACCGCATGCTCTTCACCTCACGCGCTATCCCGATGACTACGGTTTCATCGATGAGACGCTCGGCGAGGGACGGCGACCCCTGGACGCCCTGGTCCCTGCTGGAGGAGCCGACCTTCCCCGGCTGCGTCATCCGCTGCCGCGCTGGGAATGTTCCGCATGCGCGACGAGAAGGGCGGCGACGACAAGGTCCTGATGCGTGCCCAGCGCCGACCGCGCGCCTCCTGGCGCACCGACATCGAGGACGTCTCGGAGTTCCACCGCCTGGGATCCAGCACTTCTTCGAGGTCTACAAGGGACCTCGAGCCCGGCAAGTCGGTCGAAGGCGCCCACTGGGTGGGCCGCGAGGGAGGCCGAGGAGGAGATCCGCCAGTCCTTCCAGCGCGAGGGCCGACCGCATCGCCCGCGGGGGCCACTGACGCCGACGACGCGGGGTGGGCCGGACGATGCGCCCGCCCCGCCCGGGCGTCAGAAGCGCACCGCGTGGGGCATGACGCCGGAGTAGCGCATGGAGGTGACGCGCACGGTCATGCCGAAGGTCGGCGCCTCGATCATCATCGTCGTCGCCCAAGTAGATGGCCACGTGGTAGATGCCGGACTGGCTGCCGTCGGAGGACCAGAAGACCAGGTCGCCGGGCTGTGCGGCGTCGAGCGGGACCTGGGTGCCCTGCCCGTACTGCACGCGTGAGGAGTGGGTGAGGTAGACCCCGGCGGCCTCGTAGAGAGACCATCGTCAGCCCGGAGCGGTCCAGGCCCGCGGCCGACTCGCCTGCCCACACGTAGGGGGTGCCGATGTAGCTCATGGCGGTGCTGATGGCGATGGAGGCGGCGTTGCCGGAGTACGACGGCGCGGGCTCGGGCTCGGGTTCCGGCTCAGGGGCGGGCACCGGAGCGGGCGCAGGGGCGGCCTCACTCTCGTCGTCAGGCCTCGGGCTCGGGCTGGGAGGTGGTGGCGGGATCCTGGGCGGGGCCTGGTAGGGTGGGCTCGGGCCGGGGCGCCTGCTCCTGGGGGCGGGGCCGACTCTTGAGGGGCAGGGGCCGATTCCTGGGGCTGGGCGGTCTGCCCGGCCTGCTCCGCCTGCTTCTGGGCGAGGTCGGCGGCGGCCTTCTCCGAGGCCGTCTTGGCCGCAGCCTGGGCAGCAGCCTCCTCGCAGGCCTTGCGCTCGGTCTCGAGCTGGTTCTGGTACTGCGTCTCCAGCTCGACGGTGGTGTTGCGCTGGGCGGCCAGCTGGATGATGAGGTTCTCGCGGTTGGTCTGGGTGGTGGTGACGGCGCTCTGGGCGTCCTGGGCGGCCGTCTCCGCCTCGGTCTTGGCGGTGTCCGCGGAGGTCTTGGCGGATTCCTTGTCTTTGACCTTCTGGTTGGCGATGGCCTGCATGCTCGCGGCCACCGACTGGAGGGCCTCGACGTTCTGGACCTTGGCGTTGCTGTTCTCGCCGGCGCGGGCCAGGGGCGACGTCGGCGTCGGCGAGGTCCGCCAGCGACTCGCTGGTCAGGTACGGGGCGAGCGGGTCGAGCGGGTTGCCGCTCTCCTGGTAGGTCTGCACGACGATCGAGCCCAGGTCCGAGCGGGGCGGCCGCGGTGTTGGAGGCGGCAGTGTCGGCATTGGTCTGCGCGGTCTGGGCGTCGGTGGTGGCCGTGTTGAGGGTCATCAACGGCGGTCAGGTAATCCTCGTTGGCAACCTGCGCCTTGATCTGAGCCTGCTCCAGGGTGGTGCTCTGCTGGGCGAGCTGGGCCTCCAGAGGCGATGGACGTGGAGGTCGAGCGCTCCGAGGCTTTGGAACGGTCGATGTCGCTCTGGTCCACAGGGTCGGCGATCGCCGATGGCGCCAGGGTGCATGCCAGTGCCACGACTGCGGTGGCGACGACGCCGTGTCCGTGTCGTCTCTGGGGATCGGGCTCACAGGGGTTCTCCGTCGTGATGGGGCTGAACGTGAGGTTGTCGCCTCACCCGGGGAGCGGCGTCGGCCCGCGCCAGGATCCGTTCCGCGGGATCACGGGGGGCGCGGAGCGAGATGAGGGGACGAGGGACGGCGGGCGATGTCGACCCGGATGTGACGCCACCACACTAGTCGCTTCAGCCTCATTTAGAAACATGATTCACAATATTCACAATCGTAACTTACCTTCCTGTAGTTCACGGTTCCCGCTTGTGCTGACAAGGTTTCTCCAGGCCGTCACCCCTCCGTAACCCGTATGACATCCAGCACAACCAACCATTCGTGCAGGTTAACGGCGGTTTCAAAAGGTCGGCTCAGCGCCTGCAGAGAACCGCTCTGCGCACGTCGGCGCGGGCCCGCGAACCCGGGGGCGGACCGGCTCCGGCGCTCGCTCCTCGGACTCCCGTTTGGACCGCCCGCGAAACCGCTAAAGTCGGAGCATGTTCCGTCGTCCTGAGGCCCTCCGGCCGGACGCCCCCGCCACGGGGCGAATGCAGCTGACGCGCACGCCGCCGTCGGCCCACGTGCGCGTCCCCGCCCTCACTCACACCATCGCAGGGAATTGCAGTAACGGTGACGGCGGACGAGTAAGCGCCACGACACCTCGCCCGACTGCGGGTCCAGCCCCGCCGCCGGGCGCAGCCGGTCGCCAGGGCGGAACCACCCGCAAGCGCGCAGCGACCGCCGCGCAGCCTCAGGCACCGCACGTGGCACTGACATCGCCGCCGGTCACGGGAACCACCAAGGAGTCCTCGCGACCGACCAGCACCCCAGCACCCCCAGAGCAGGCCGCCGCCCCTCCCCACGAGACCCGGCGGGGTGGCGCTTCGAGACCAAGCAGGTCAGGCCGGGCACGACCCGCTGGCCGAGCCCGCCCACGCACGGGCCATCCCGATCTACCAGACCACCTCCCTACGTCTTCGAGGTCCGCCGAGCAGGCGGCCCGCCCGCTCGCCCTGAGCGACCTGGGCCCCATCTACGCGACCGACCAGCCGCAATGACATCGTCGAGCAGCGGATCGCTGCCCTGGAGGGCAGCGTCGGGGCGCTGCTGACGTCGTCGGGGCAGGCCGCCACGACCCTCACCTTTCTGACGCTGGGCGGGGCAGGCGACAACATCGTGGCCTCGCCCTCGCTGTACGGGGGCACGACAAACCTGCTCACCCACACCCCTGCCCCCGGCTAGGCATCCAGACCCGGTTCGTGGCCGATCCCGGCGACCCGGCAGCCTGGGCGGCGCTGGCCGACGATCGCACCATCGCCTTCTTCGGGAGACCATTCCCAACCCTCGCGGCGACATCCTCGACATCGAGGGCGATCGCGGCGGCCGCGCGCACGAGCTAGAAGCATCCCGCTGGTCGTAGACAACACGGTGGCCTCGCCGTTCCTGACCCGCCCGATCGAGTGGGGCGCGGATGTCGTGGTGGCCTCGGCGACCAAGTTCCTGGGCGGGCACGGCTCCTCCGTGGCGGGCGTGATCGTGGACTCCGGCAGCTTCGACTTCGCCGCCCAGCCCGAGCGATTCCCCGCCTTCAACACGCCCGACGGGTCCTACCACGGCCTGGTCTACGCCCGGGACCTGGGCGTGGGCGAGTCCGCTGGGCGCCAGCCTGGCACTTCATCCTCAAGGCGCGCGCCGAGGGCCAGCGAGACCTCGGCTTCTCGCTGGCACCGCACTCGGCCTTCCTCATCGCCCAGGGCGTCGAGACGCTCTCGCTGCGCATGGAGCGGCACGTGGACAACGCCCTGGCGGTGGCCACCTGGCTGGAGGGGCGCGACGACGTCGCCGCGGTGCGCTACTCGGGCCTGGCCTCCAGCCCCTACCAGAGCTGCACCGCAAGTACTGACGCACGGGCCGGCTCGATCCTCACCTTCGACCTGCCCGGCGGGCGCGAGGCGAGGCCGCCTTCATCGACGCCCTGGGCCTGTTCTCCAACCTGGCCAACATCGGCGACGTGCGCTCCCTGGCGGTCCACCCGGCCACCACCACACTCCCCAGCTCGACGACGCAGGCCTGGCCGCGGCCGGCATCAGCGCCGGGACCGTGCGCCTGAGCGTCGGGGATCGAGCACATCGACGACATCCTGGCCGACCTCGAGCGGGGCCTTGAGGCGGCCCGGGCTATCGGGGCCTGAGGCGGCTTGTCATGAGTACGACCACGTCTTCCTCCTACCCCGTCTCCCGCAGCAGCACTCGAGACCGAGCCCGCCGCGTACGGCGTCAGGACGGCCGCCTCCAAGCTGGTGGACCGCATGGCCCGGGCTCCCCACCGGAAGCTTGGCGGCCCGGGGACGAGCCAGGGACGCCGTCGGTTCACTGGAGATCAGGGACCTTCCTCTGGAGTCCGGGAGGTCCTGCCGGACACGGTCTGGCTTTCGAGACCTGGGGAGCTGAGCCCGCAACGCGACAACGCGGTCCTCGTGCTGCACGCGCTGACCGGAGACTCCCACGTCACCGGCGAGGCCGGGCCCGGGCACCCGACGCCGGGCTGGTGGTCGGACCTAGTGGGGCCGGGGCGAGCAGTCGACACCGAGCGCTACTTCGTCGTGGCGGCCAACATCCTGGGCGGCTGCCAGGGGCTCGACGGGCCCGTCGTCGACGGCGCCGGACGGGCGCCCCTGGGGGTCGCGCCTCGTGGCTGACCACGCGCGACGCCGTGGAGGCCGAGGCCCGCCTGGCCGACGCCCTGGGGATCGAGGTCTTCCACCTCGTCATCGGGGCGTCACTGGGCGGGCACCGGGCGATCGAGTGGGGGGTCACCCACCCGCAGCAGGTGCGCAACCTGGCGCTGGTGGCCACGGGTGCCTCAGCAACCGCCGACCAGCTGGCCTGGTGCCACCTGCAGGAGCTGGCGATCGTGGCCGACCTTTCTTCTTCGACGGCGACTACTACTCCCACTCGGTGGGGCCGGTACGGGGGCTGGGGCTGGCGCGGGCGCTGGCGCACACCACCTACCGCAGCGCCGCCGAGCTGGATGAACGCTTCGGGCGGCGCCACCAGGGCGGAGGACCCGGCCGTGGGCGGGCGTTACCAGGTGGAGTCCTATCTGGACTACCACGCCGGCAGCTGCTGGCGCGCTTCGACGCCAACACCTACCTCATCGTCACCCACTCGATGATGGTGCACGACGTCGGCACCGGGCGCGGAGGTATCGAGGCGGCACTGGCGACCGTGCAGGCGCGCACGCTCGTGGTGGACGTGGACTCCGACCGGCTCTTCCTGCCCGCCCAGGCCGAGGAGCTGGCCCGGAGGCATCCCTGGCGCGAGGCGCGGGAGCGATCACCCTCCCTGCAGGCACGACGGCTTCCTCATCAGAGCCGAGCAGATGGACGCCATCCTGCGCGACTTCCTGGCCGGGGCATAGACATCAACATTTTTCTTCACAGACGACGCGGCTCCGGGTCGTCTATGAGATTCTTGTCGGTGAGTGAAGAATCGGTGAGCGAGAAAACCGTCTTGGCACCTGTCGTCAGCTCCGGTGGGATCATGGGGCGTGAACGCAACGACCGAGGCACGCGCCGGTGGACGCCTGGGGACCGGACTTCCCTGGGTCCGGGCTTCGAGGCCCGTGCCCTGGAGCTGCTGCCCGACGACGAGGACGACAGGGCCGTCGCCACCCTGGTGCGCCACCTACCGGCCCTCGACCCCGGTGCACTACCGGGCACCCCCACCACCCCGCCTTCATCTACCTCTACCTGCACGGCTGGAACAGACTACTTCTTCCAGACCCACCTGGCCCACGGATCTCCCGTTTGGGCGGAGCCTTCTACGCTCTGGACCTGCGCCGCTACAGCCCGCTCCTGGCGCGAGGGCCAGATGCTGGGCTAGTGCACCTCTCTGGCCGAGTACGACAGGGACCTGGGGCTGGCCCTGTCCGCCATCCGCGCCGACCAGGGCTGGGAGACCGAGGTCGTCCTGTCCAGTCACTCCACCGGCGGTCTTGTCGCCTCCCTGTGGGCCGATCGCCACCCAGGGGCCCCTGCGCGCCCTGGTTCCTGAACTCCGCCTGGCTCTCGCTCCAGGGCTCCGAGCTCGTGCGCACCGTCAGCGACCCGGTCCTGCGCACCCTGGCGCTCGCGATCCGCGCATGTCGATCCTCGACGGCTGGGTCGACCCGGCGCGTGCCTTCTCCATCACCGATGGCTGGGATCCCGAGCGCGACGGCGAGCTGCCCGATCCCACCTGGGCCGACGACCCCTACGTCACCGGCTGGGACATCAACCCCGCCTGGTCCATCAAGCCCTCCGCGCCCGTGCGCGATCGGCTGGCTCCAGGCCGTCATGGAGGCCACAACCGCGTCGCCCAGGGGCCTGGACATCCGCTGCCCGGTACTGTCCATGGGCGCAGCCACCACCAGCTCGGGTGACGTGGATGCCGGAGTCCAGGAGTGCGGACACAATCATCGACGCCGACGCCACCGCCCGCCGCGCCGTCATGCTCGGCAAGCTGGTGACCATCGCGCGATTCCCCAGCGGCGTCCACGACCTCACCCTGTCCGAGCCGCCCGTGCGCGAGCAGGTCTTCTCCGCCCTGCGCCGCTGGATGTCCGCCTACGTGCTGCGCTGAGCTCTGCCCGGCAGGGCGGCTCAGGCCAGCCCGTTGCGGTAGGCCCACGACGGCCTGGACCCGGTCGCGGGCGCCGATCTTGGGCAGGATCCGCGTCAGGTGCGACTGACCGTGCTGGTCTCCACAATGAGCTCTGCGGCGATCTCCGCGTTCGACATGCCGCCGGCCAGGAGCTGGACGACCTCGCGCTCCCGCTCGGTGAGCACGCCGAGCGCCTCCCGGTTCTCGACCCTGCCCCTGGCGGCGGGCGAACTCGGCGATCACCCGGCGGGTGACGCTTTGGTCCACCAGGCCGTAGCCCGAGGCCAGGCGGCGCACGGCGTCGACCAGCTCCTCGGGTTCGCAGTCCTGAGGATGAACCCGTCGGCCCCGGCCTCCAGCGCGCCGAAGACGTCGGCGTCCATGTCGAAGGTGGTGACGACCAGGACCGACGGGGTGCCGCCCTCCCGCTCGGAGACGATCTGGCGCGTGGCCGTCAGGCCGTCCCCCTCGGACATGCGCAGGTCCATGCACACGACGTCGGGCCGGGTCGCCCGCACCACGCGCACCGCCTCCCTGCCGCCGGAGGCCTCACCCACCACTGTGATGTCCTCGTTCTCCTCCAGCAGGGATGCGGAAGCCGGCGCGGATCACCGCCTGGTCATCCACCAGTACCACCCTGATCACGCGTCCTCCTCCTGTGCCAGCGGCAGGACCAAACGTACCCGCCAGCCGCCGCCCTCCACCGGGCCGGCGTGGAGAGAGCCGCCGACGGCGTCGGTCCTCTCCCGCATGACCGCCAGGCCGGTGCCGCCGCCACCGGGGTCGGTCGACGGCCGACAAGCCGGGCCGTTGAGAACGCTCAGCTCGAGGGAATCCTCAGCTCTCCTCCCAGCTCCACCGTGATCGGAGAGCCCGGAGCGTGCTGCAGGGGCGTTGCTGATCGCCTGCTGCACCACCCGAAGACGGCGGTGTCGGCGAGCGGCGAAAGGAACAGCGCATCGCCGACATCCGCCTCATCGGCCCCACCGCTGAGGGATTCCACCGTCAAGCAACGCTCGATATCGACGCCGAGCTCCCGGGTGGAGGCGACCAGCTCTGGCAGGTCGCGCAGCCCAGGCGAAGACTCCTCGGCCTCCTTGTCACTGCGCAGCAGTCCCACCCGGAGCGGAGCCCGGAGGTCTCCTGGCCTGCCGGCGCAGCTGCTGAGCTGCGTCCCTGGCCGTCTGGAGGGTCGCGGTCGATCAGTCGCTCGAGCGCGGCCGCCTGCACGACAGATCCCGGCCAGGTGGTGGGCGGCGACGTCGTGCAGCTCACCGGCCAGGCGGCGGCGCTCCTGGATGAGGCCACCTCCAGCTGCCGTCCATGCTCACGTCTGAGAAGCTCCTGGCGGGGAGTGCTCGTACCTGCGGCTGCTGGCCAGCGCCGCCCCGCCCAACATCGGCACCAGGTAGATCGCCAGCGTCACCAGGGCATTGACCGTGTGCAGCTGCCACGGCTCGGGGGATCGTCGCCAGATGTCGATCGCCGAGTGAGCCAGTGACAGTGCAGTCAGGACAGCCGCCGTTCGACGCAGAGGAAACCGCATCCCCATGCCGAAGGACACGACTGAGCTGGCCGTATCCGCTGGCGACGTAGCCTGCGGGAAGGCAATGCCAGTCGCCACCTCCGCCGACCAGACCGCGCCTGGCACAGCAGGGGGCGACTGCGCCACAGCACGAGGGCCAGCCCCTCGGCCGCGAGCGGAATCGCCGTCGCGGCGAACCACGGCCGGGGGCCGGCCGGCACCGAGGTGCTCGCAAGAAACGCCACCGTCGGCTGAACCACTGCGGAGGTGAGAGCCAGCAGCACGTCGTTGCGCCGGATCGAGACAGGGTTGGTGGGAACGGACGGGCTCGTGGCTGCATTGTCATCGACGGACACCGACCTCAACGTCCCCGGTCACATCCCGAGGCTGGGTACCAGGGCGTTGCCGGCCCAGGCCCACCAGGTCAGCGCCACCAGTGCCGCCAGGAGAACAACCGACATGGTGACTCGCCGCCAGCCCGCTCGGCGCCTCAGGGCGATGACCAGGTCAGCCGCCGCCGGAATGACGGCCACCACCCCCAGGGCCTGGAGGACCTGAGCGCCCCGAATCACCGGGACAAGCCAAGTTAAAGAACCGTTGGACGATAACCCTTTGGAGATAGTGAGCGAGCAACAGAGATCCAGGTGGAGTTGGGCGGCCAGCCAGAGCCCCGCCGCCCCGAGCCACACGGGTCAACCACGGCAACGGGCGCTGACCTCCTGGCCCCGTTTGAGGGCCGCCGTCGTCGCAGGGCACCGACCGGCCAGGCCACCGTCACCACCAGCAGCAGGACCCAGGCAGACACCGAACACGGGAGCAAGCGCCCTGCTGGACCGGTGTCACAGGGATCAGGGTCAGCGCCGGTCCCAGGCTCGGGCTGACGACCTTGCCGTCCTTGACCTGGGCGGCAATGGCGCCGGCACCGTCAACCCTGCCGCCAGACCCAGGCTCAACCTCAACATACTGGGGTCTCATCGAGTATGAGCCCCTCCACCCGTGTGCTCGATCGTGACCAGGAGAATGCGGGCATCCAGGCGGACAGGAAGGTGGTCCAGGGGGACCTGCTGGGTACTGTGAGTGCCGGCTACCTGGTGGGCGTGCTCGGCGGAGTCCTTGCTTCCAGAGGCCTTGACTGTCTCGCCGGGAAGTAACGGTCGGCAGAAGCCCAGAGCCAGGTCCTCCCGCAAAGTCCTCGACGATTCGTTGCCGTCACCGTTGTCAGGGAGATGAAGATGCCGGTCTTCTCCTCGGGGTAGAGCTCGAACTTGGAGTGCCAGCCCTGGTTGTCTCCCTGCCGTGCTCAACGATGCGCCGGCCGTGACAGGTGAGCTCGAAGTAGCCCAGGCCCATCTCCCCGGGCCTTGGCCCGGTTGCCGAGCCGCTCCTCCCCAGCCCAGGAGACCACATCTGCTCCCCAGGTCTCCTCACGCAACAGCTTGGGCGAGGCGACTCAGCTGAGGCGTTCATGAAGGCCGCTGAAGTCCGGGTGCTGAGACAGTCAGCGAGCCGGCCGGGGAAGTCACCCATGACCTCAGAGGGACCTCCTCACCCCGTGGAGGTGTGAGCCAGCCCCAGAAGAACCAGCCATATCCTTGGGCAGGGGCTGCTCAGTAGGTGGAGGAGGTCATCCCGCCGGCTCCAGGACGTGCTCACGCACATAGGGCCTCAAAGGCTGACCACTGACCCGCTGCACGATGTAACCGGCCAGCGCCATGCCGTAGTTGGAGTAGCCAGGGTAGTACCCGGCGCGAAGACCTGGGCCGGCGGATCGTTCTTGACGTAGGCCTCCAGATCCGTCGTCAGGGGTGAGGGCTGCCGTGTCCCATCGGAAGCCTGCTGAGTGGGTCAGCAGGTGACGCAGGGTCAGAGGCTCATCGAAGCGCCGCTCGATCTCAAAGTCCAGGTAGGCACTGATGTCGGTGTCGAGGTCCAGCTTGCCCTGCTCCACCAGCTGCATCGCCGCAATAGAGGTCAGGGATCTCTGGAGACCGAAGCCACCCGGAACAAAAAGACCTCTGCGGATCACGGCCACCGGCTGCCCGCCGGAGGCGCCCGTGTCGGCCCAGCCGTAGCCGCGGGTGGTCACCACCTGACCGTCCTTGACTACGGTCACCACGGCACCCGGGATATCCCCGTTCTTCAAGGCATCGGGCAGTTTTCCATCCAACCAGGCATTGACGCATCCCTCGGCCGTGAGCTGATGCTCCCCCGCAGGCGGCTCACGCGGCGGCAGACCGGCCGACGACGACGTCGAGGCCGCAGGCGGTCAGTAGGGACAGCGAGGCCAACAGGGCCACCACGACCAGGGCCATGGCCCTGCGCGTCACGTTCATGATCATCTCCCCGGCCGCGGCGTGGTGAGAGCCGCGAGCCGCCTCCGGACTCGCGGCACCGGGCGGCTTCTCCTCTACGGGCGCAGGACGTCAGCTTACGACCTCACGACGTAAGGGGACCAACCACACCGGGTGAGACGGCCGAAATCACCCACAGGCGCACCGGCCGGGCGGTTCAGGAGCTGCGATCAGCGGGTCATCGCGCAGGTCGCCCAGGTGGGCGCCGCGTACCCCCACGCGCCACACGCGCCAGCCATCGGCGTCGGTGACGTCCTGGGCGGCGTTGGCGGCCGACGTCAGGTCGGTGAAGGAGCGCGCGCGTCGGACAGGGGTAATGACGCCCTCCACCGAGGCATCGCCTCGTGGTAGATGCCCCCGGCGCAGCCCTGCCAGATGAGCTGGGTCGGTTCCCCGAGTGTGGCCGCCACGGCCGCCAGCTCCGCGGTCTCTTGGACCACGAGGGACTTCGACGGATCCCCGCCGAGGCCTCGGCCACCGGGTCGAGTGCATCAGCAGATCCGCGCAGGGGCTCCCACGACACCAGGGGCACTGCCCCGGTGGGCTCGGCCGGGCGCGCCTCGTTGGGGGCCACGGTGGACCAGGCCTCGGCGGCCTGCGCCGAGTGCTCACCGGTCTCAGGCTCCTGAGACAGCGGCGGGCGTCGTCGCGGCATGCGAGGTGGGCGAGGAAGGGGCATCGTTCTGGGATCGGGGGCCCGTGTCGCCCGCGAGCGCCGTCCCATTCGGCTGCGGGAATCGTCTTTGCGCCAGGGCCCCAGACGCCTCGGAGTCGCCTGCGGAGGTATGCGAGGCTGCTGTGCCACGTGTTCCACCGGCAACAGCAATGCTCGTGTTGTCGGCCGCCGCGCCGAGCGGCGCATCCGAAAGCGCCGAACCGGCCGACGCCGCCGAGCCGCCGCCCCCGGACAGGCTGCTCCCGCCGAGGATGTCCACGCCGCCGGCCAGCGCCGCAACGGCCCGCGCCTGAGCACCGGCGTCATCAGCAGGATCAGCATCATCAGCGTCATCAGCAGGGTCGGCGTCGTCGGCACGGTCGTCGTCCGTTTCAAGATCGTCACCCAGGTCAATGGTGATGGGGCCGGTCAGGGAGTCCCCGCTGAGGATGTCAGCCAGGTCCCGGCCGACGCCGACGCCGGCAGTCTTATCAGCACCGCTATCAGTGCCATATGCGCCGGGCCGCTCACCATCATCCTTGCCGTCTGGGGGCGTCCTCGTCGTCGCCATCGCGGTCGCCATCGCGGTCGGCACCGCCGTGCCCGTTCTCGAAGTCAGATGCGGCGGTGCGGGGCTCAGGGCTCAGCACCGCCGACGATGTCGGGTCATCGGCGCGCAGCACCGGCTGAGGCATCCGTATGAGATTCGGGCGGGTCACCCGCCGTGTCGGGCCCGTCTGCCCCAGAGGCATTATCGGAGCTGTCGCCGGATGCGCCATGGGCGTTGTCATCGGCGATGTCCTCGGCCGATTCCCGGCCCAGTCCTCGTCCCTGGCCTCCGCCCGCCCCTGGGCCGCCAGGGCATGCACCTGTGGCTGCTCGGCGGTCACGGCCACCGGCTCGAACAGCTCGGAGAGCGCATCGGCGGCGCCCGATGCGGCGAAAGCCCCCGCGGGGATGGCTCCGCCGCCGTCTGCGCCGGGGTCTGCATCGAGGTCTCCGACGGGTTCCGGCGGCAGGACGATCTCGATGGGGCCGGTCACCGGGCTCGTCTGCTCACCTGCTCAGGCAGGCGTCGACGGCGCGCAGGCCGTCCGCGCCCGCAGCGCCGGCAGAACCTGCCAGAGCCGGGCGGGGCGCGCGGGCCACGAGCAGTGGCCCGCCCGAGGCCACGTCCATCCCCGAGATCTTCTCCACGACGACGACGATGCGCGACTCATCCACGATGCGCACGTCCACCTCGTGGATCTCCAGGCCGGAGGAGGCCAGGACGCCCAGCCCCCCGACGACGTCGGGCTCCAGGGCGGCGCTCAGGATCGTTAGCCGCGGCCCGGGCTCGACCTGGGCCGGCATGGCCTCCGCGGAACTCGTTCCAGTCCTCGCTGAAGGCCCCCAGCCCGCCCGCGTACCTGCTGGCAATCTCGCGTCGGCCCTGCGGCGGCGGCCTGGTCAGAGCGCGACATGGCGGCCAGCAGCCCGGCGGAGTCGACGCGTTCACAGGACCTCGACGACGACGACCTGCCCGGTGGCATCCAGAGCGGTCAGGCTCGCTCCGCCGTCGATCTCATCCCAGGACAGCGCGGAAGAGCGGACGACGCAGGACGTCGACGATTTGACGCTGAATGGCGACCAGGCTGTGAGACAGTGTGATGGGAATCGGCGGAGCGTCCCAGGCGCACGGGCAGGAGGTGGTTGCCATCAAGCTCGTACATGGCCATGGATGGGGCCGCTTTCCTCGTCGTCCTGCTCCGCGATGGCCTCCAGCACGGGCAGGCACGCGAACAGACGAATGCACGGTCGGAGCCGTCCGTCACCGCCAGCGCCCAGCCATCCTGTCACGACCCGCTAGCACGGCAGACTATCTCATCACAGCAACGCTGGGTGGTCCACCGAGCCTGTACGCCGGACCCGAAACAGTGACAAAACACCGCCGCCCTGCGGGCGCTCGGGGTTTCTCTCAGGGGGCGCCCCCGACTCTCGGAGACCGGTCTCATGGTCATATCCCCTCGAGGGGATGAGGATGCCTACGAGGTGGATAAGAATGTCGGCTGGCCGGTCCCCTCCGGCCCGACCCTCTGCGGTACCTTCGGGCATCCCCATGAGCCCCTCTGGTCTCCGCCGCTCACCGGTGGGCCCCGGCCTGGGGAACCAACCGGTCTTTATCCGCCGCCAACCTCTCATCACCTACCGTCTGAGGAGTCGTTCGATGCCGTCGGCCCCGTCCAGTCACAGCTCCCCGGACGTGCCCGAGAACTGCCGCCCTCCCCGGCGTCCTCCGCCGTCTCCTCAGCTGACCTGCGGCGCCTCCCTCCCAGAAGGCCCCCGACACATCCACCGTTCCGGACGACGCCCGCCGCCCGGCCCTCCCGCCTGATCGCGTACGCGCATGCCGGGCCTGGCGGGCCACGCGCGCCTGGCTGGCCCTCACCCGGCCGCCACCGCCGCCGCCGCGCTCACCCTCCTTATCGGCTCGTCCTCCTGCCCTGGGGGCACCGAGGGGCAGATCGCCCTGTCCGCCTACATCCACCAGCCCCAGCGCGTGTGGACCCTGCTGACCACCTGGGCCGCCCCAGGCCACCTGCTGCCGGTCTCAGGCGCCATCGTGCTGCTGTCCATCGGCGTCCTGCCGGAACGGCTCCTGGGCACGCAGCGGTGGCTGGTGACGAGCATCGTCTCCTCCGCCGGGGGATCGCCCGGCCCAGGCGTTCTACCCGCTCATCGGGCGCGTGTGGGAGGCCTGGCCGCCGCCTCCCTCATCCACGCCCCATCCACGGCGTCGGCCTGCCCATCACCAGGTATCGTGGCGGCCTCCACCAGCGTCATGCGCCCGTCCTGGCGGCGGCGCGTGCGCCTGGTCATGTTCGCCGTCCTCGGCGTCTCGGCCGCCGTCAGCGGCACCGTCGGGACCCTGGCCCGTCTCGGGATCGGGCGCCGTGGCGGCCCTCGTCCTGGGGATCGCATTTGGAGACGCGGTCAGAAGACGGCGCCGTCCCAGGAGCTGCCCCGGCGCGTGGAGCGCGAGCTCGTGGCCTTCCTGGTGGCCTGCTGGTCGGTGAGCTGCGCCCTGGCGGTCCTGAGCAACGCCACCGGCCCCTGGCCGACGCGCGCTCGGACTGACCCCCGCGATCCTGCCCAAGAACGCCGCCATCTCCCCGGTCGAACTGCTCCTGCTGTGCATGCCGACCTTCCTCCAACTCGTCCTGGCCGACGGCCTGCGCCGCGGACGCCGCTCAGCGGCACTGGGCACCATCCTCCTCCAGACCTTCCTAGGGGGCCTGCGCAGCCACTGCTTCGCCCTCGTAGAGAAGCTCGACGCCCAGCATCCCGAGGCCCGCTTCCGAGACAGCCCAGACCCTGCCCAGCTGGGTGCATTTCCAGCCACCTGCTGGTCCCCTGCTGCTCAACATCGTGGTCATCGGCCTCGATGTGCTGGAAGATGGGCTGCTTCACCCTGAGATCACGTCCCGGGGTTCTCTACCGCGCCGTCAGTGGCCTGGGCCCTCACCGTCGTCAGCGGGGCCACCATCGCGCCGTGTTCAGGGGCCTGCTCATCTCCCGGGACTCTCCCCTCGCAGAGCTGGCCCGATCTGCTAGAGACCTACCCTGTCCTACCTCTGCCCGTGGGTACCGGCGGCGTCATGGGCCTCATCGTCGAGCCCCTGACCCCGATGGCCCACCTCATCACCAAAGGGGACGCCGGTTCTGGTGTGGATCCTGACGATCCTGTGGTGTGGCTGGCCCAGTCGGCGCCTGCCCGCACTCCGGTGGCCAGCCGCGAGCAGCTCACCGAGCTGGTACGCACCCGCGGCGCCGGAACACTGGGGCTGGATGCTCACCTGGGAGGGCAACGAGGCCTGGGTTAACGAGGCCGGCACGGCCGGCTTCTCCTACCGTCCCAGCCGCGACGTGGCCTGACGGTCAGGATCCGGCCGCCGACGACGCCGAGGTCGCCCAGGCGGTGCGCGACTTCGCGGACTTCGCCACCGACGCCGGACTCATCCCGGCCCTCTACTCAGTGCACGCCCCGGCGATGGAAGCGGCCCGCGACATGGGCTGGACGATCGTGCGAGGTGGCCGAGGAGGCCCTCCTGGACCTTCCGGACCTGGCCTTCCGCGGCAAGGCCTACCAGGACGTGCGCACGGCTCTCAACCACGCCCGCAAGGAGGGCATTGAGACCGTGTGGACCAGCTTCTGCGACTGCCCTGCGGGCCAGCGCGACCAGATCCGCGCCATCTCCCAGGCCTGGGCCAGTGACAAGCCCCTGCCGGAGATGCGATTCACACTCGGCGGTCTGGCCGGGCTCGGACGACTCGGACGCGCCTGCTGATGCTGGCGCGTCGACGCCGACGGCACCGTCCAGGGCGTCACCTCCTGGCTGCCGGTCTACCGCAACGGGAAGGTCATCGGCCTGACCCTGGACTTCATGCGGCGCCGCGAAGGCGGCTTCCGCCCCGTCATGGAGTTCCTCATCGGGCGCGCTGCCCAGGACGCCCAGGCCGAGGGCCTGGAGATCCTCTCTCCCGTCCGGGGCGCCGCTGACCCGCTCCGCCCCGGCCGACGGCGGCACCTCCTCGCGCTTCGATCCGCTCATCGACCTGCTGGCCTCCGTGCTGGGAGCCGGCCTACGGCTTCGGCTCCCTGCACGCCTACAACCTGCAAGTTCAAGCCTCGGGGCGGTGCCCATGTACCTGGCAGTCCCCGACCTGGTGGACCTGCCCACTGTGGGGATCGCGATCGCCCGCGCCTATCTGCCCGATCTCAAGCCCTCACAGACCGCCCGCTTGCCCTAGGTGCTCGTGAACCGCGACTAAGACCCGGCGCAGCACAGACGACGCAGCCGGCCGGCTCAGACCTTCGGGTCGAACCGGCCGGCTGCGCCACACACTGGTTCCCGACCGCTACTCGTCCTTGTCCTCGACGGCCGCGCGCCCGGCCTCCAGGCGGGCCACCGGCACGCGGAAGGAGCGAGCAGGAGGACTGTAGTCCAGGCCCACGCGGTGGAAGAGATGATGGACTCAGGGTCGCCGCCGTGCTCACCGCACACGCCCATCTTCATCTTCGGTTTGGTGGAGCGGCCGCCCTCGACGCCCAGACTCACCATGCCGCCCACGCCGTCGACGTCGATGGTCTCGAAGGGGGAGATCCCGAAGATGCCGTCGTCGATGCTAGCGGCCCACGAAGGATGACTCGACATCGTCGCGCGAGAGGCCCCACGTGGTCTGGGTCAGGTCGTTGGTGCCGAAGGAGAAGAAGTCCGCCTCCTGGGCGATGTGGGCGGCGGTGACGGCCGCGCGCGGCAGCTCGATCATGCAGCCCACCGGGAAGTCGAGGGCGTAGCCGGAGGCCTGGGAGACCTCCCGCAGCACCTGCTCCACGCGCTCGCGCGCCAGCTGGAGCTCGCGCACCGAGCCGATGAGCGGGATCATGATCTCCGGGTGCGGGTCGCCGCCGGCCTTGAGGCGCTCGACGGCGGCCTCGGCGATGGCGCGCACCTGGAGCTCGATGAGGCCCGGCATGGTCAGCAGCAGGCGGACCCCGCGCAGGCCGAGCATCAGGGTTGGCCTCGTGGCTCTTGCGCACCACGGCCAGGAGCCCTCGTCGGCCGGGTCCAGCTCGCCGCGCTCGCGGTCGACAGCCACCTTGACGCTCAGCTCGGTCAGGTCCGGCGGGAACTCGTGCAGCGGCGGGTCGATGAGAGCGCACCGTCATGGGCTTGCCGTTCATCGTCTCGAACATCTGGATGAAGTCGCCCTTCTGCAGCGAGGAGGGGCGGCCAGGGCGGCCTCGCGCTCAGCGTCGGAGGAGGCCAGGATGAGGTTCTGGACGAACTGCTTGCGCTCGCCCAGGAACATGTGCTCGGTGCGGCACGCGCCCACGCCCTGGGCGCCGCGGTGGATGGCGTGGCGGGCGTCGTCGGGGGTGTCGGCGTTGGCGCGCACCTGAAGGCGGCGGACCTCATCGGCGTGGCGCATGAGGGCGGTCCACGGCGGTGACGAGCTCGCGGGTGTCCTCGTCTCCGGCCGCCTTGGGCGCCTCGTCAGGCCTCGAGCGCAGGTAGGGTCATGACCGGGGAGTCGACGACGCCGACCTCACCGAGGAAGACCTCGCCGGTGGTGCCGTCGATGGCGATGATGTCCTCACTGGTGAGGACTTCGTCGCGCCCCGCGATCGCGGGGTCTTGCCGGGCGGAGTCGACCTCGAGGGCCTCGGCGCCGCACGCAGGTCTTGCCCATGCCGCGGGCGACGACGGCGGCGTGGCTGGTCTTGCCGCCGCGGGCCGTGAGCACGCCGGCGGCCGCGACTCATGCCGGGCAGGTCGTCGGGGTTGGTCTCGCGGCGCACGAGGATGACGGAGTCGCCCTTCTCGGCGCGCGAGACGGCCTCGTCGTTGTCGAAGGCGATGTAGCCCACGGCAGCGCCCGGGGAGGCGGCCATGGCGCGGGTGAGCAGGTCGCGGCTGGAGTCGTCGTCGAGACTGGGGAACATCAGCTGGGTGAGCTGCTCGCCGGAGACGCGGGTGAGGGCCTCATCCATGGTGATGAGCTTTTCGTCCACGAGCTGGGTGGCCACACGGGACGGCAGCCGCGGCGGGTGCGCTGCCACGCAGGTCTGGAGCATCCACAGCTGTCACGCTCGATGGTGAACTCGATGTCGCACAGGTCGCGGTAGTGGGTCTCCAGGCTGGCGCATGATGGAGCGCAGCTCGTCATGGGAGGCCTGTCCAGAGCGCTCGAGGTCGCCAGGGAGTGCGTGTTGCGGATACCGGCGACGACATCCTCGCCCTGGGCGTTGACCAGGGTAGTCGCCGTAGACGCCGGTGCGCCAGTGGAGGGGTCGCGGGTGACAGCACGCCGGTACCGGGAGGTCTCCATGTTGCCGAACACCAGTGGTGCACACGTTGACCGCGGTGCCCAGGTCGTGGGATCTTCTCGCGACGGCGGTAGATGTGGGCGCGCTCAGCGTGTTCCAGGAGCGGAAGGACGGCCTCGCTGGCCATGTCCAGCTGGGAGCAGGGAGGTCCTGCAGGGAAGTCGATGCCGGCGTGCTCCTTGACGATGGCCTTGTACTCCTCGACCAGCTCCTGGAGGGCGTCCACGGGGGAGCTCAGTCGCATGGAGCACGCCCCGCGCGTCCTTCTTGGCGTCCAGGGCGTCGGAGAGTGGTCGCCGTCGATGTCCAGGACGGTCTTGCGCGAACATCTGGATGAGGCGGCAGGAGTCCCAGGCGCGAAGCGCTCGTCGGAGCTGGCGGCGGCCAGTCCTTGACGGAGACGTCGTTGAGGGCCGATGCGAGGACGGTCTCCATCATGCCGGGCATGGAGAGCTTGGCGCCTGCTCGCACCGAGACGAGCAGGGGTCCTCCGCGGCGCCGAGCTGCGCCCCAGCTCCTCCTCGACTCCACGCAGGCGGTGGTGACCTGGACCGAGGCTCCTCAGGGACCTCGCCGCTGGCCAGGTAGGCGCGACATGCGTCAGTGGTGATGGTGAGCCGGGGGAACGGGGAGATCAGCCAGGTCATCTCCGCCAGGATTCGCTCCCCTTGCCTCAGGAGGTCCTTCTGGTCCTGGCTCACCCTCCTGAGCATGGCTACACGTACTTGGGCATCGATGCCCCTTTCAGATTCAGGTCGTTCTCGGGTCTGGCTCAGATCGTCCTGAGTGCAGGCGTGACGCGGCGACGCGTCGTTCACGATAGCGACTCTGAGTGTGACTTCAGTCCCTGGACCAAACACGCCGACTCCAGCGCGCCTCCTCCCGGCGCGCCCGCCTGCCACGCCGCGGGCTCGGCGGCATGGGCGGCCGACGTCGAGGGGAGGAGATTCAGGGAACGCCGAGCGCCGCGTCCCAGGAGCGAGGTCGGGGCGCAGACACCCGGGCAGACGCAGCGCCACCATGCGTGCAGCCCGGCCCACGTACTCACAGGAGTTACGACAACGCTGCTCAAAGCAGGTTCTTCGTGTCCGTGGGGATGGGGTTGTGCGAGCTTTCCTCGTCCGGGGTCTCGGTACGTGGTCGTACGCGATCCCGCGGTCGTACGTAAAAACCGCGTGGTCGTACCCCAGCGCACGCGGTCGTACGTAAAACCGCGCGGTCGTACCCAGAGCCCCTCTAGGTACGACCGCGCGCCGCCGGGTACGACCACGCGACGCCGAGTACGACCGCGCAGGACCCCGAGACGCCGAACCACCGGCACCCGCTCACCCCGACCACGCCCTCACACACGAAGAACCTCAAAACATAGCGGCGGATGCCCGCCACACTTCCGCGTGGCGGGCATCCGCCGCCGGTCCGATCGCGCAGGATCCGACGCGTGCGTCCGACGTCTATCCGGCGACTAGGGAACGACGACGAGGACGTCGCACTTCGACTTGCGGAGCACCTGGACGGAGACGGCTCCGAAGATGCGGCCGAACAGCGAATCGACGCCTTTGATCCGACGATGACGAGGTCCGCCTCGGTCTCAAGGTGACGAGGGTGACGGCATCGACCGCCGTGCCCTCGACGACGACGCCCTGGCGAGGGGCGACGCCGCGCTCAACGGCGGTATCACGCGCCTTCTCGACGACGGCGTAGGCCTGGTCCTCGGTGAGCCCGACCCGCACATCGGCGACGGGGGCAAACTCGTTGATGCGAGCCTCGTCCCGCGCCGAGACGGGGTCGAAGCCGGCGACGAGGAGAAGAGCGGCGTCGCACAGGCGAGCCATCTCGCAGGCGCGATCGATGACGTGGGTGTTCGCCTCGACATCGCCGACCCGGCGACAATGGTGGTATAGGTCACGGATGACATCCTTTCGTGGGGCACCCGGTCAGGCCACACGGCAGTCTCAGTGGCGGACACGGCGGCGGCGCGCACCCGCGGGTCCCGCGTCCTGACGGTGTCGATCCACTCTGATGAGCAGACCGGCGATGACGAGGAAGACTGCGACGAAGAGCATGGCGTTGACTGGGTGATCGCCGAGCAGGTGCTTGTAAATGGGACCGAAGGTGAGGGTCTGGATGAACTGGGGATGACGATCATCATATTGATAACGCCCATGTAGACGCCTCGGCGCTCCTTGCGGATCATCTCAATGGCCATGATGTAGGGTACGCCCGTAATAGAAGCCCAGGCCACACCAATGCCGATCATGGGCAGGTAGAGGACCGCGGTGGCCGGGGCCGCCGATGCGGGTGAGCAGGACCAGGCAGACGGCGGCGAGGCACAGCGCCGCGGTGTGGACGTGCTTGGGGCCGATGCGGTTGGACAGTCGCGCCAGGAAGAGGGCGACGACCGTGCAGGAGACGTAGTAGGCGACCATGAGCCCGGTGGCGAAGCCGGAGGCGTTGTTGAAGGCCCTCGGTCTTGGCGTACCCCGGGTCGGACAGGTTCACGCCGAAGTAGGTGACGGCGCACATGAGGCCCAGGTACTGCCAGAAGACGTTCATGGCGTACCACTGGAAGAGGTAGACCAGGGCCATCTTCTTTCAGGCCGCGGGGCATCTCGACGATGGCGACGCCGATGTCCTTGACGAAGCCGAAGGGCCCTCCTCCCGCTCTTGCGCTCGAGCTCGACCCAAGCCCTCCGGCGTGGGCGGCAGCTCCTGGTGGAGAGCACCGAGATGAGCACCGAGCCGATGGAGCACACCGAGCCCACCATGAAGGCGCCGAAGACCCAGTAGGATGCCGGCGGCGGTGGCGCTCGCAGGGTCTTCCAGAACGACGAGGTCCCTGGCGGTCAGGCCGAGCCGGCGCCGATGAACAGGGACTGGGCGAGGAAGCCCTTGGCGAGCTGCTTGAGTGGCAGGCGGTCGCCGATGAAGGCCCGGTAGGGCTCCATGGCCGTGTTGTTCGAGGCGTCCAGCAGCCACTAGGCACAGCACCGCCATCCACACGGCGGTGACGAAGGGCATGAGGAACAGGGAACACGGAGCAGCCGACGGCCCCGATCAGGAAGAAGGGCTTACGGCGTCCCCACTTCTCGCTCCAGGTCCGGGTCCGAGAGCGCCCCGATGAGCGGTTGGATGAGCAGGCCGGTGACGGGTCCGGCCAGATTGAGGATGGGGATCTCGTCAGCGGAAGCCCCGAGGAACTGGTAGATGGGCGACATGGCGTTCTGCTGCATGCCGAAGGAGTACTGGATGCCGAAGAATCCGACGTTCATCAGCAGGATCTGAGCAGTGCTCATCATGGGCTTGTGCGCGATGTCCGCCGCGCTATTCTGGGAAGTCTGTGCCATAGGTCATCCTCGTCCTGGGCCCTGTGGAACTTCTGTCGACGCCGCCCGGAGACGGACGCCGCGCTTCCGCCCGAGAGAACGCTGTACGGGACGGCGGGGATCCTCAGGAAGTCAAGCAGGTCAATGATCCACCCAACATGACTAACGTTTGACAGGTCTTTAGTCCCATTATCGATCCGCACGAGCCGGACCGGGTCATGACTCAGGCACGCAGAGCGATCATCCCACGATGCGCGCTGAGGCGGCACCTCCAGGAGCCAGCGCCTCACCGTCCGTCCCCGGTGGGCCCCGGTGACCTGAGGCCCGCCGGGAGACGCACGGTGCCGCTCCCTCCTCGCCGAGCGCGCGACGGCGGCCACTCCGCCCTCGAACTCGCGCACCCAGGCGCCCGAGGTCCTCCGGGGCCGTCCCAGCGGGCGCCCCAGGTCGGCGTCGAGGGCGGGGAACCAGGAGGCGCGAGTAGTCGTCGTGACCGGTGGCCGTGCAGGCGCCCTCCCTCCCGAAGACCCAGAAGGCCGCCAGCCTCGTAGAGGCCGGGGGACGTGGGCACCGGACATGGAGCCGCCGCCCCGCCGTCGGGCGTGCGCACGATGGACAGGCCCGGCCCCTCGCAGCTCGTGAATCTGGGCCAGGGCCGTGGCCTCATCGAAGAGGTGATGGTCCCAGCCCAGCCAGCACTCGTCGAAGCCACCACCCCAGGCCGAGTGGCGCTCCCAGCGGCCGGGTTCGGCGGGCCCGGCCACGTTGGGGATGAGGATCTCGCCGACGCCGTTGAGGCCGGCACCGCCCGTCCACGAAGATGTTCAGCTCGGCGCGCAGGGCGGCTGGTGTCGGCGATTCCGTCCAGGGGAGGTCCAGGCCGTAGTAGTCGTCGAAGACGTCGTTGTTCGCCGCCATGACGCCGTCGAAGGCGGTCTCAGCGGTGGCCTGGCAGACCTCCTCCACCCAGCGGGCGCGGTAGTCGGGGGTCCCACACACGGGCCTGCGGAAGTGGCCGGGTGGCGTTCCACTCGACCAGGTCGCCGCTGTCACGCCTGGCGAGCCAACGCGCGGCGGAGGGCCTCGCGGTAGGACAGCCCGGAGGCGCGCATGGAGTCCGGCTCGAAGTCCCGCGTGGAGGACAGGCACCGGTAGGCCAGGACCGTCATGTCCGGTCGCGCCTCCTGAGGCGGGCTGCTGCCTCGGTCTCCCAGGGCTGGAGGATCGCGGCCCGGTAGTGGGCGATCGCGAAGTCCAGCTCCCGGGCTCGAGCGGGTTTCCGTAACGGATCCAGGCGCCGACGCCGCCGGTGCTGCTCCTCATGCTCCTCTCGGTCGGCGCGGGTACCGGTCTCGCTCGCCGGCACCGCCCCTGACGGCAGATCTTGGTTGTAGGAGGCGTTGACCTTGACCAGGTCGTCAGGTCGCCTCACGCGGCCGCGGGCGTTGAGGCTCAGGCGCTCGTAGAGATCGACGTCGCTGATGACCTCCTGGACCTTGTCCGCCATGACGGCGGGGTCACCGCTCGATGATGATGCCGCAGGGGTCCCAGGTCTCCCCTCGTCGGTGACGATCAAGTCCTCGACGACGGAGCGCACGGCGCCGACGTCGGTGCTCACCGTGGGGATGCTGGCCCCATGGTCTCCAGGGAGACGACCGGCAGGCCCCTCGTTGTAGCTGGGCAGGACGAACAGGTCGAACTCAGGCAGGAGCTCACGGACCTTGACGGTCCTGCGGATGGTGATGACGCTCTCCAGGCCCTGCTCGACGATGCGGGTGAGGCACTGCTCGCAGTAGGAGGGCATGTGCTCGGTGGGCCCGCACACGTCCAGGTGGATGTTCAGGCCCCGGTCCACCATGAGGCGCACCGAGTCGATCATGTCCAGCAGCCCTGATGGGCACGACGCGGGCGATGTAGACGAGCTTCCACAGGTGCTTTGTCCGCGCCCTCCTTGATCTCCTCGATGGCGGCCAGGCGGGGCGGCGTAGGAGGCGTCGAACTCCTTGGTGACGATGCCGTTGGGGATAACGATGGCCCGCCCGGAGTCGCGCCGAGCTCGTTGGCCTCGGTGATGGCCCGCGGGGTAGAGGTAGGTGGAGGCGTAGGCGTAGGGGTAGCACAGGCGCCCCATCTCCAGCCACCAGGCCATCCACATGCGCTCGCGGCCGGTGACGTCGAAGGTGCGGTAGTCGGTGAGCCTGATGTTGAGGTCCAGCCTGCGTTCCAGGAGGGTGTTGACGGTGTCGCGCACGTAGAGGTTGTGCTCGGTCAGCAGCACCCGGGTGCCGTGCTCGCGGGGCGGCGTTGACCCCCAGGAGCATGGCGTAGCTGGTGGTGTGGGCGTGGTAGACCTGGGCGCGCGGGACCGGCTCGGCCAGGACCGCGTAGGCCAGGGAGTAGAGTCGCGCAGGCACCAGAAGATGTCGGTCATCGACATGCCCAGGTCGGGCATCATGTCGTGGTAGGCCTCCGCGAACTCGCGCGTGCCCAGGATCGCCCAGATTGGGTAGCGCCGTGAGGCACTCCAGGCCCTCGCTGATGAGGTCCCACGGCGGCTCGGTGCGGCCCTCCTGGGCCAGGGAGAGCACGGCGCCCAGGATGCGGCGGGACAGCTCGCGGCGCTGGCGGCGATTCATGCGCAGGTCGCGGCGGGCGGGCGCGCAGGAAGTCCTCCTGGTGCTCCTCCATGGACAGGTAGAGGACCCCGACCCAGGCGACGTTGTCCGGCATGCCGTAGAGGTCCTTGCGCGGTGAGTTGGAGTCCCAGGTGATGTGGATGATCCTGAAGGTGAGTTCGGGGTTGCCGGTGATGATGTCGTGGACCACTGCGGAGACCCTCCCTTGAGGTAGGGGTAGGTGGATTCCATGACGATGGCGACGTCGACGTCAACGTAGACGCCGTCTCGGGAACGCCGTCGGCAGATCGTCGGTGCCGGGTTCCGGCTCGGCTCGGGGGCAGGGCGATCTCGGCGCTGCCTGCGGAGCCTCCTCGGTGTTGGGGCCCCGGCTCGGCGGTCTGCTGGGACAGGGGGCAGCGCGGCGGCCTCGGAGGCGGCCGATGACACGGACCCCAGGCGATGGGCGCCTGCGCGGCTGCGTCCTCGGCGCGTCGAGCCCACCGGGATCAGTTGCGCCGGCGGCGGGACGGCTTGCTCCCGCGGAGTCAGTACCGTCTCCTGGAGGTCGCGCCGCCGCGGCGGGCGACGGCGGATAATCCCATAAGTCGTCTCAGCAGAGGGCTCGGCGGGGCCGGGGGGCCCGATGGGGGCCGGAGACCTCGACGAGGGCTGGAGACTCAGCGGGGGCTGGAGACTCGGCGGGTGCCGGGGGCTCGGCAGGTGCCGGAGACTCAGCGGGGCGGACGGCGCGGCCGGGACATCCGTGTGGCAGCGTGCTCTGGGGATGCGGTTCGCCCGGGCGGCGATTCGCATGGTCTCGAAGATCGGGGAGTCCAGAATCTCGGCGTCCCGGAGGCCTCGGCCGAGGGCGCCGTGGGCGCGGCTGGACCACGCCGTAGCCGGCCGGCAGGCCTGGGTCGACGCCGTAGATCGGCGCCGCGGATATATCCGGGTGGAGGCGGACTCGCTCACGGACTGGTGGTGGAGACTCCGCACGCCCGCCGGGCTCGGAGGTCACAGCGCCGTCCGCTCGGCGCTGGCAGGCGGCATCGTACTGGGAGGATCCGCCCGGTGCTGGCCGCGGCGGGTCTCGGCGGTCGCGCCGGGCCTCTCGGCCCTCGGCAGGGCGCTGGGGACGCCGGCAGCGGCGGAGGCGCTGGGAGCGCTGCGGACACCGGAAGTGCTGCGAGAGCCGGCGGGACCGCTCAGTGCGCCGGCCCCACCCGTGGTGACGACGACGCCGTAGCCATCGGGGCCGACCTTGACTGTGGGACCCGCGTCCTGGCCCCGGTCGCCGATGCCGGGGGCGTCGTCGGGGCTGGCATCGGGGCGCAGCTGCCGGCGGGGCCGAGTAGTACAGCGGAAGACCTCCAGTCGGGCGCGGAAGGAAGACGAGCTCACCAGGACATGGCCTTCCCCAGCGAAGGAGTACTCCGGTGCAGCCCACCGTTTACGGTAGAGCAGCAGGCCCAGCGCGCACAGAGCCAGGTCGACTCCGGCCAGCGGCAGGTAGGCGCTGGCACTCGCCACCCGCAGCAGCAGTGCGCGGCGACGGCCACGTGGATGCCGGACAGGAGCAGAGCGGAGGTCGAGTCGCCGATGGTCGATCCTCGTAGCTCAGGAGCGTCAGCACCGCGTGAACAGGGTCGAGGAGAGGCACACCCTCGAGGACCAGGAGCACCTGCTCCGGAGCGATGAGCGCCATGGAGCAGACGACGACGATGACGCCCGCGGCCCCACGACGCAGGCGCGGATGAGGCTGGCGTCCAGCAGCCGCCGCAGGGTGCGTCCGCGGTCGCAGCAGGCTGGTCATGCCCCTCGCGCTGAGAACCGTCTGGAACAGGGCGATCTCGGTGTTGACCTGGGGCGCGGTGACCGCGAAGTAGTAGCAGTAGGCGACGACTGCGGGCTGGAGACACTAGTAGACCAGCGCCACGTCGAAGTCACGACCGGCGCCCAGGAAGAGGAAGAACTTGTCCGACCACAGCACTCCTCCCAGGATCGCACCCCGAGCATGTCCTGCATGAGGATGCCGGTGGAGACGCGCGGGGCGCAGGATCTTGCCCAGCGATCGCCCCATGGACAGGGATCTGGCTAAGTGCGCCCAGCAGCGGGGGCAGGTACCACCAGGTGGGCTCGGCGATGAGGGCGACGGCGTAGAAGAGCCATCCCACTCGACCACAGCCGGCGCCGGCCCGAGACGTCGGCGACGATGAGCGACTGGACGAAGACGACGTGCAAGAGGAGGAGCATCGTGTGCACCCCCTACGACGTGCAGGTTCCAGCCGGTCACGGCAGCCACGACGAGGATCTCCAGCGCCGTGGGGACGAGCGCCCACAGGAACAGGGCGGGCCAGATGGAGCAGTAGCGCTCCAGGACCGCCCGCGGTCCGCGCTCGAGCGAGTCGCCCAGGAGACGGTAGACGGGGGTGCCGATGATCTGACTGAGCCAGGGACCGCCACCGACACGCTCAGACGATGACCGGCAGGCCAGTGCCGTCGATCGTGTTGGCAGCCATCTTCTGGGACACGAACGGGAAGCTCAGGCCCAGCAGGATCGCCGGGGACATCCCCAGGAGCATCGCTGCCGCCCAGTGCCAGCGGGCCCCGGGGCGATCCCTCCGCGCTTGAGCGCCCTGGTGGGGGCGCGGATGAGCCCCAGACCGATGAGGACGGTAACGGCCAGAACGCTGATCGTTGCCTCCACCGGCCAGGCGACCCAGGCCAGCAACGCCGTCACAACACCGACAGCGCCTGGGGCCGCAGCAGAGTTGGCGGTCCGCAAGCGTGGGAAACGGTGCTGATGAAAAATGTCGCGGTTCGTATCTGAGTTGTGTCAGCGGGAGTAGTGGCACCAATGATGCACGAGCACGCACGGGCGATCCGAGCCGAGTATTCAGTTGCGCGGGTGAGGAGAACAACGGCAGCCTGAATGAGGGCGGGCAGGTACGGACATTACGGACGAGTACGGGCAGAAGCGGTTGACTAACGGCCCCGCACGGTGCTGGCCACGGCACCGACCGACCAAGTCCCAGGGACGACTTCCGTCGGAGCGCCACTCCACTGTATCGGTCAGATGACGAACAGGTGACGGTCAGGCCAAACTCTCAGTCCGTTCTCTTTGGCGCACTCAGGCTTTATTAAACATTCACCCCGTTCGCTTCATCGCGCCATCAGGGCCTCATCCCGTAAATATGAGCGAATCTTCAACGCCATTCGCGAAGGCCGAGTGCACATCGAGACGGACATCACCTGAAGAAATGCGGCTGCGGAACAATTCCACGGCGCCCAGCCCGACTGTGGCTGATATCAAACCGAGACATCGAAGGCGTCGCGACGATCAAGCGGACAAGACTCGATACGATGGGGCCGCAACCCCGTCAGGGTGCGGCCCATCGTGCCGGGTTCGCAAGAGGGCCCGGCCCCTCCGATGTCCTGTCAGTGCACCGGTTCAGCGACCGGGCTCGGCGGCCGGCGAGGCTCCGCCATCGCGGCTGATCGGCGCCGAGGGGATGCGCAGCGGGCCGGAGCCCCTTCCTCCGCCGCCGGCCGCGGCCTCCTCGGCCTCGCAGCGCGGCGACTTCGGCCTCGCCCTGCTCCCAGGGTTCGCCGCGGAAGATGAACTCGCCCAGGATGGACTCGCCCTCGGCGTCGACGATGACCTTCTGGCCCCGCTCGATCTCTCCGAAGAGGATCTTCTCGCTCAGGGCGTCCTCGATGTCGCGCTGAATGGCGCGGCGCAGCGGGCGGGCGCCGAGGACCGGATCGAAGCCTCGCTCAGCCAGGAGCTCCTTGGCGGCGTCGGTCAGCTCTATGGTCATCTGCTGCTCGGCCAGGGCGCTTGTCGAGGCGCGCGATCATGAGGTCGACGATCTGGCGCACCTCCTCCTTGGTCAGCTGCGGGAAGACGATGAGATCGTCGACGCGGTTGAGGAACTCGGGCCGGAACTGCTGCTTGAGCTCGCGGTTGACGTGAGACTTCATCCTCGAGTCCATGGCGCCGGACTCAGTGGACTGGAAGCCGGTGGCCACCGACTTGCCGATGTCCTTGGAGCCGAGGTTGGTGGTCGCGATGATGACGGTGTTCTTGAAGTCCACCACGCGGCCCTGGGCGTCGGAGAGGTGCCCGTCCTCCAGGATCTGCAGCAGCGAGCTGAAGATGTCCGGTGGGCCTCTCGACCTCGTCGAACAGAACCACGGAGAGGGGCCGGCGGCGCACCTTCGGTGAGCTGGCCGCCCTCGTCGTAGCCGACGTAGCCGGAGGGGCTCGAAGAGGCGCGAGACCGTGTGCTTCTCGGCGAACTCGGACATGTCGAGCTGGATGAGGGCGTCCTCGTCGTCGAACAGGAACTCCGCCAGGGCCTGGCCAGCTCGGTCCTTCCTGACGCCGGTGGGGCTGGCGAAGATGAAGGAGCCGCCGGGCGCTAGGGGTCCTTCAGTCCGGCGCGGGTGCGGCGGATCGACTCGACAGCGCCTCGATGGCCTTGTTCTGCCGATGATGCGCTTGTGGAGCCTCGGACCCATGTTGAGGAGCTGGCGGACTCGGCCTCGGTCAGCTTGACCACCGCATACCGGTGGACATGGCCAGGACCTCGGCGATGAGTGCCCGTCGACCTCGGCGACCTGGTCCAGATCGCCGGACTCAGGCCTTCTCCTTGGCGGCGCGCTCGTCGCCCAGGCGACGCTCGTCGTCGCGCGGGGAGGCAGCACGTTCGAAGTCTGGTCGTCGATCGCGGACTCCTTCTCCCGCTTGACCTCGCGCGATCTTCTCGTCGATCTCGCGCAGCTCGGGCGGGGCAGTCATGCGGCGGATGCGCAGGCGGGCGCCAGCCTCGTCGACCAGGTCGATGGCCTTGTCCGGCAGGAAGCGGTCGTTAATGTAGCGGTCGGCGAGCTTGGCGGCGGCCTCGATAGCCCTCGTCGGTGATGACGATGGGTGGAAGGCCTCGTAGCGGTCGCGCAGGCCGGTGAGGATCCCGATGGTCTCCTCGATGCTGGGCTGGTCGACGGTCACCGGCTGGAAGCGGCGCTCAGGGCGGCGTCCTTCCTCGATCTTGCGGTACTCGTCCAGGGTGGTGGCCCCGATGGTCTGAAGCTCGCCGCGGGCCAGCATGGGCTCGAGGATGGAGGCTGCGTCGACGGCCCCTCGGCGGCGCCAGCACCGACGAGCGTGTGGATCCTCGTCGATGAACAGGACGATGTCGCCACGGGTGCGCACCTCGCGAGGACCTTCTTGAGGCGCTCCTCGAAGTCGCCGCGGTAGCGCGAGCCGGCCACGAGCGAGCCCATATCCAGGGAGTAGAGCTGCTTGTCGCGCAGGGTCTCGGGGACGTCGCTGTGGACGATGGCCTGGCTCAGGCCCTCGACGACGGCGGTCTTGCCCACGCCAGGCTCCCCCGATGAGGACGGTGGGTTGTTCGGTAGGCGCCGGGAGAGGACCCATGACCCTCTCCATCTCCTTCTTGCGGCCGATAACCGGATCCAGCTTGCCCTCGCGGGCGGCGGCGGTGAGGTTGCGCCCGAACTGATCCAGGATGGCGCTGCCCGAGGGGTGCCCTCCTTGGAAGGGGCCGCCGGCGTTGACCGTCTCCTTGCCCTCGTAGCCCGAAAGCATCTGCATGACGGTCTGCGCGCACACTGGAGAGATCGCCCCCGAGGTTGGTCAAGACCCGAGCGGCCACGCCCTCGCCCTCACTGCAGCAGGCCGAGCAGCAGGTGCTCGGTGCCGATGTGGTTGTGGCCGAGCTGAAGGGCCTCGCGCATAGAGAGCTCGAAGACCTTCTCTGCCGCGCGCGCGTGAAGGGGATGATGGCCAGTGGGGGCGGACCGCCCCTCACCGATGATCTCGATGACCTGGGAGCGCACGGCGTCCAGGGAGATGTCCACAGACTCCAGCGCCTTGGCGGCAACTCCCTCGCCCTCGTGAATGAGGCCGAGAAGGAGGTGCTCGGTGCCCGATGTGGTTGTGGATTCAGGGCCCGCGCCTCGTCCTGCGCAGCACGACGACGCGGCGGGCGCGGTCGGTAAAGCGTTCAAACATCAGTAGTTCCTCCTCGGCACGTGCTCGGTGCGGTACCGCTCGTCCGGTGGTGGCGAGGATGTCGCAGCGCCGTGGAGAGACGACGCTGGGGAGCACGTGCTGACAAGGCCAACCAGCCGGATGCCTGCCCATGCCCCTGTTCGCGTGTAGCGTGAGTCGAGCTTTGAGCCGGGTCGGCTCATGCCTGGGCTCGCCTGCGCAGGCCCATCATCCCCCGAGTCGCTGAACCTGGCGACGGGGCGCATCGCCCACACCGCCGTTGCCGTCGTGCCCCGGTGGGCAGGTAGCGCTCCGGATCCGCAAGCGGCAATGACCGGAGCCGTGATCGTCGAGCTTGTCGGGCACGAAGGCCCATGAGAAGTCGAAGTCCATGCCCACCCCGGGCGGCGCGACGCCGCCGTCGGGAGGACAGGACAAGGCAGTGCCGGGCTCCAGACGCGCGACGGTCAGGGGCGGCGTCGGCGTCGAGACGCACCCGGTCGCCGACGGCGAGGTCCTGCCACCGCGACTCGATGCGCCAGGTATTGGTAATACCCACGCCCGCCAAACACTCAAGCAGATCGAAGCTGTAGAAACCGCCGCGCTCGTAGCCCAGCTGCACCAGCCATGGCCACACCGCCGTTGCCGGGGCGTCGATGTCGATCTGGTGGGTCTCGATGACGGTCGCCCCGGGCACCAGGTCGTCGCCGGGAAGCGGAAGCGAGTCATCCCCGCGCGGACGGCTGGCGCAGGCAGCCAGCACCAGCGCCCCCGAGCAGGCCCCGATGCCGGCGGTCATCGGGAGTGCGAGGCGGCAGTGCGAGCGGTTCATGAGGCCATCATCTCCGCTCACCGCCGCCTTCGCAGGTTCACCCTCTGCCTCGCGCCTTGTCCCTACCGGTCGCACGTTCGTAGGGTGGAGTCGCGCGGTCGTACCCTCTACCCTCGAGACGCACGACCCTAGGCACGAACTCGCGGGGGTCGCGGCCGAAGCGAAGCGCCCAGGACGCAACGACGCGGCTCAGTCCAGCTCGAGCAGGCCCCGGCGCAGCGCCTCGGTGACGGCCGCCGTGCGCGAGTCGACGCCGAGCTTGGAGTAGGCGCGCAACAGGTGGGTCTTGACGGTGGCCTCGGTGATGTAGAGCTCGGCGATCTGGCCGTTAGTCGAGCAATACGTAACTG
>BNJT01001462.1_pt1 | contig 45277 bp, 79 predicted proteins | sample 8540491 | NCBI WGS metagenome assembly BNJT01 (sample SAMD00202455, study PRJDB9452) | human saliva metagenome | host: Homo sapiens | reverse complement strand
TGACCAAGAACTTAAATTTTTGTGGAAAGAAGAACGCCCCAAAAGTTACCCCAAGCGGTTTCAGATGCTGCCGCGCTTGGTGACCGCAGTGAAAAACGCAGAATATATTTACGGTAAACGTCGTTTACGTGAAAATTGATCGCCGTGTGCGTTTCCTTTCCAAACGCTTAGAAGTGTTACAAATCGTGGATTACTACCCGAAACAAGAAGGTAAAGTGTTTTGGTGCGTGGGTTGAGCTAGAAGATGAAGAAGGTGAAGTGAAGCAATACCGCCTTGTCGGCTGCGATGAATTCGATCCCGCTAAAAACTGGATCTCCATTGATTCTCCTGTCGCACGCGCTTTAATCGGAAAAGGCGTTGATGATGAAATTCATGTTGAGACACCCTCGGGCAAAGTGGTGCTCTATGTGAACAGAATTTGGTATGAAAAAATAGCGAAAGCGAAGTAGAAAAATAAAAAAGAGCGGTCGAAATTGACCGCTCTTTTTATTCTATCAATCGGATAAATTATGCTTTATCACCAATTAATACAGACTCTAACGCAATTTCAATCATATCATTGAAGGTTAATTGACGTTCTTCTGCAGTAGTTTGTTCGTGTGTACGAATATGGTCTGAAACGGTACAGATACAAAGTGCTTTTTGCACCATATTCTGCTGCTACGCCATAGATACCAGCCGCTTCCATTTCTACGCCTAAGACGCCGTATTTTTCCATCACATCAAACATTTCAAAATCTGGCGTGTAGAATAAGTCTGCAGAGAAAAGATTCCCTACGCGAACTTGTTTACCTTTTTTTCTTTTGTTGCTTGAACCGCTGCTTTGTGCCATATCAAAAATCAGCAATTGCAGCGAAATCGTTATCTTTGAAACGAATACGGTTTACTTTTTGAATCAGTACATGCACCAAGGCCGATGATGACATCACGTACTTTAACGTCCATACGTACGGCACCGCAAGAACCAACACGAATGATTTTTCACGCCGTATTCAGTAATTAATTCTTTCGCATAAATTGAGCAAGATGGGATACCCATACCGTGACCCATAACAGAGATACGACGACCTTTATAAGTACCGGTATAACCCAACATATTACGAACGTTAGTCACTTCTTTCGCATCTTCTAAGAATGTTTCAGCAATATATTTTTGCACGAAGCGGATCGCTCTGGCATTAATACAACATCTGCAAATGCGCCTTCAGGAGCGTTAATATGTGGAGTCATTGTTTTTTTCCTCTTGTTGATAAACTAAAAATCATTTAAGCAAACGTTTTCGCTTGCTTTAAAGTACAACACCACGAATGATTCGTGGTGTTAAGAGATAAAGTGCGGTCAGAATTCACCACATTTTAATTACATTGCTACGCCGCTTAACTCGATGAATAAACCTGCGATAGTCGCACTCATTAAGTTAGCTAATGTACCTGCGACAACTGCTTTTAAACCTAAGCGAGCCACATCACCACGACGATTTGGTGCCATACCACCGATACCACCGATTAAGATCGCAATAGAGCTGAAGTTAGCGAAACCACATAATGCGAAAGTAATAATTGCTTTAGTTTTTTCACTTAATACAACTGCTGTATCTGGTTGTAAGTATTTCGCGAACTCTAAGTAACCCACGAATTCATTTACGGCTAATTTCATACCAATCATTTGACCCTGCGATTGCAGATTCATCCCAAGATACACCAATTAAGTACGCTAATGGTTTGAAGATCCAACCAAAGATTGATTGTAATGTTAAGTCACCGTAACCGAACCAGCCACCCTACGCCACCTAAGATACTGTTAATTAAAGCGATTAAACCCACGAATGCGATTAACATCGCACCCTACGTTTAACGCTAATTGCATACCTGCACTCGCACCACCCGCCATTGCTTCAAGCACGTTGGTTGGTTTTTCGCCATCATCCGTTTCAGGTTGTTTATCAGTAAATTGTTCAGTTTGTGGGAATAAAATTTTCGCAAATAATAAACCTGCTGGTGCAGCCATGAAAGATGCCGCGATTAAGTAAGTCAACGGCACGCCCATTCCTGCATAACCCGCCATTACTGAGCCCGCGATAGAAGCTGTACCACCCGCCATAATAGCGAACAATTCAGATTGGGTCATATTTTTAATGTAAGGACGAACTACTAAAGGTGCTTCAGTCTGACCAACGAAGATATTCGCTGCTGCAGACATCGATTCTGCTTTAGATGTACCCTAATGCCGCTTGCAATGCACCACCAATCACTTTGATGACCACTTGCATGATGCCGAGATAGTAAAGCACGAAATTAAAACCAGAGAAAAAAGACGATGATTGGTAACACTTTCACCGCGAAGATAAAGCCAGCATTTGAAGGATCCGCTAAGCCACCAAAGACGAAGTTAATCCCTTCATTACCATAAGCGATAACATTTTGATACACCATTTGCTGTCGCTTGTAATGCATCGCGACCAAACGGCACATACAAAATAAGGGCCGCAAATCCAATTTGGATCGCCAAAGCCCCTAATACAGTACGTAAATTAATCGCCTTACGATTATTTTTGAAAAATAATACGGCAATGATCAGTAATACGACAATGCCCAAAACGCTACCTAAAATACCCATTTTTTTCCCTAGGTTGGTTAGATAAGTAAGTGAATAAAATTATCCTATTCTACTTGTTTTTCGGTGAAAAGTCGGAATATTTTTACTATTTTTCGGCATGTTTGCTTATAAAAATGGTCACAATTTTGGTCATACCACAAGATTTCGCATAGTTTTCAAGCGCTTGAGTCTGCTCAACGGTTGGGACATAAGGAGTGAGTCCTTCGGCATCTCGTGCACCTTTTGTGTGCATTCGGATAATTTTGAGCAACACATCCGGATAGTCTTTCAATAAGGACGCGACCTTTTCCACCAACTTTTCTGCATCAAAAAAATTCGCCACATAAACTAACCGCACTTCTTCCACTTTTATTTTAATGGTAATAATTGCGCCAAGTTCTTCAAATTGCGATCTAAGTTTTCTTGCTTGATATGTTGATGAGCGGGGATGATGTTTTTCGGGACAATGCCTTGGTGATTTTGTCTATCAAAGCACAAACTCTGTAAGCCAAGTCCTTCTCCTTTCAAATCAAAGAGAAATTTGTCCGTGACCTCAATTAAAGGACGAATTGCGTCAAATTCAAAGAAACCACTGCTATCCAAATAGCAAGTTAGCCCTTCCTCACGTAGTTTTTGGAAACAATGGAATGAGCTTTTTATGATGAATAGTGGGTTCTCCACCTGAAACTGTCACACCACGAATGAAAGGTACCGCATCCATCACTGCTCATACAAATACTGCAGACTGACTTGATGAGCCCCTTCCGCATAACGCGGAATGGTTTCTGGATTGTGGCAATAAAGGCAGTTTAACTTACAACCTTGTAAGAAAATACTGGTACGATTCCCCTGCCCTTCTACATTAGAAAAAGGAATAATACGATGCAGGGGGACATAAATATCAGAAAGTGCGGTCACAAATAGCGTTTTTCTAGAGTAAGTTATCACTTACACAAGCTTCATTTGAAAAATCACTAATTCCGCTTGGCAGCAGAATGTGAAAAACCGCTTTTAAGTACATATCCCTCTTCAACCTGTTGAATTTCAGATTGAATTTGGCAAGGTTCACTTTCTACATCACGCGCTTTTAATGTGAAATATTCCAATGCGCCTTCTGCATCTTGACGAGTCGCATAAAACTGTTCGATAGGTAAACTACAATCACTGTTATCAAACAATGATTTCATATCGAAAGTATTACAACCTACGCATTCAATTGGTTTTTCAGTTTGAATGGCCATCTTTTCTCCTTATCTAAAAAAAGCCGTGATATAACACGGCTTATTAAGTTTAAAATTATTTTGCAGCAACAAAGCCCACGGCTTCGTACACTTTTGGCAAGGGTTTCTTTCGCTCTTGCACGGGCTTTTTCTGCACCTTGACGCAAAAATCTCGTCTAAAAAGTGCTTCATCATTACGATATTGATAAAAACGTTCTTGTAACCCCGCAAGTAAATTTGACACTTCATCAGCAACGGCTGTTTTTATGTGTCCATACATTTTGCCTTCAAATTCTTTTTCAAGTTCTGCCACAGATTTATCCGTTACCGCAGAAAGAATATCTAATAAGTTAGACACACCCGCTTTGTTTTTCACATCATAACGTACAACAGGTGGTTCATCAGAGTCTGTTACCGCACGTTTGATTTTTTCGCCACCGATTTTTGGATCTTCAAGCAAGGTCACCACGTTATTACGGTTATCATCGGATTTAGACATTTTTGTCAGGATCTTGCAAAGACATAATACGCGCGCCCGCTTTACCTAAGAAGATTTCAGGAATAGTGAAAATATCACCATAAAGGGCATTAAAACGAGCGGCAATATCACGGGTGATTTCTAAATGTTGTTTTTGGTCATCCCCTACCGGCACGCTTTTCGCTTGGTAAAGTAAGATATCTGCTGCCATTAAAACCGGATAATCAAATAAACCCACGTTAATATTTTCGGCATAACGTGCTGATTTATCTTTAAATTGAGTCATACGGCTCATTTCACCAAAATAGGTGTAGCAGTTTAACACCCAGCTTAGTTGAGTATGCTCAGGTACATGAGATTGCACGAAGATCGTGCTTTTATTCGGATCAATGCCACAAGCCAAGTAAAGGGCGAGCACATCAAGGGTCGCTTTGCGAAGCGCCACAGGATCTTGACGTACAGTGATGGCATGTAAATCCACCACAAAAAAATACACTCATAATCTTCTTGCATTTTCACCCAGTTGCGAAGTGCACCTAAATAATTCCCGATAGTTAATTCGCCGGAAGGCTGCACGCCACTGAATACAATTGGTTTTGTCATTGGTTATCCTTTTATTCTGTAAACTGAATTGGCGCTATGATAACAAAAGATAGGGCGTTTTTTAATGATTGAGTTCAAAACAATGTGTAAAAAATGCTATATTACGCCAAAAAATTTCTGTAGCTCACAATTTATAATCCCAATGAAAAAAATTATAATGATATGGCTCTGGCACTTGCCGGTGTTTGTCAATCTGTCTTATTAATCAGTCAATTAGCACAAAAAGGCGAAGTTGATAACCAAGATGCATTCCAAACGACCATTCATTCTCTTCTCATTACTCAACCCGAAGATACATTAGCCGTATTTGGCGGTGATGTTCAACATCTTAAAGTGGGATTAAACACGCTTATCGAGCAACTCACCCAATTAAATGACAAAAATTTATTAAATTATTGGGGCAGCTTGTTAGCATTAGAGAGCAAATTAAACAAACAATCTGAAATCAAACAAGAACTTGGCCGCCGTATTGCCCTGTTTACCGGAACAACTTGCTTATCACGACAATCAATTTGATGATGAGATGTTTTCATCATGGCAAACATTTATGTCGATACGATTAGCCCTTTAGGCAAACGCATCCACATTATTGGTTCGGCATATCATTTACAGCAACAAAGCGTGCAAGACAAAAATTCGTGCGTGTTTACTTGCTGGCATTCGTTCTGCCGTTTTGTGGCGTCAAGTCGGCGGCAGCAAATGGCAACTGTTATTTCATCGTAAAAAAATTAGTGCAAAGCGGCACGACAACTCTACTTAACTTTAAATTAATCCTTGAGAACTCTTATGCAACTTTCCGCATTAACTGCTCTTTTCCCCGATTGACGGTCGTTATCAAGATAAAGCCACTGCATTGCGTGGTATTTTCTCAGTGAATTTGGTTTACTCAAATTCCGTGTCACCGTGGAAGTACGTTGGTTACAAAAATTGGCGGCGACCGCTGAAATCTAGAAGTTTCTTCTTTGTCCAAAGAAGCAAACGATTACCTTTAATAAAATTGTGGAAGAATTCAGTCTTCAAGATGCTGAACGTATCAAAGAAATTGAACGCACTACGAATCATGACGTAAAAGCAGTTGAGTATTTCTTAAAAAGAAAAAAAGTGAAGCCTTACCAGAATTAGCCAAAGTCTCTGAATTTATTCACTTTGCTTGTACCTCGGAAGATATTAACAACCTTTCTCACGCCCCTAATGTTAAAAACGGCGCGTGAAGAAGTAATCTTACCGGAATGGCAAAAACTGATTGATGAAATCACCCGTCTAGCGAACGAATACAAAACTATCCCATTACTTTCTCGTACACACGGCCAACCAGCCTCACCAAGTACTGTAGGTAAAGAAATGGCGAACGTGGTTTACCGTTTAAAAACGCCAATTCAAACAGCTCCAACAAAATGAAATCTTGGGTAAAAATCAACGGCGCCGTAGGTAACTATAATGCGCATTTATCGGCTTATCCAAATATCAACTGGCACAAATTCAGCGAAGAGTTTGTCACCTCATTAGGTTTAGATTGGAACCCATACACTACGCAAATTGAACCACATGATTACATTGCTGAATACTTTGATGCCGTGGTACGTTTTAATACTATCATCATCGACTTCGACCGTGACTTATGGGGCTACATTGCGTTAAATCACTTTAAACAACGCACGATCGCAGGTGAAATTGGTTCATCAACCATGCCGCATAAAAGTGAATCCTATCGACTTCGAAAAACTCAGAAGGGAACTTAGGTTTAGCCAATGCGGTGATGACTCACCTAGGTCAAAAATTACCGATTTCTCGTTGGCAGCGTGATTTAACCGACTCCACTGTATTGCGTAACTTAGGTGTGGGTTTAGGTTATTGCTTAATTGCATATGCCGCAACGCGTAAAGGTATCAGCAAATTAGAAGTGAACGAACAACATCTCCGTGATGAACTCAACCAAAACTGGGAAGTTTTAGCTGAGCCAATTCAAACCGTGATGCGTCGCTATGGTATTGAAAAACCATACGAAAAAATTAAAAAGAGCTCACTCGTGGTAAACGCGTTGATGAAAAAGCAATGCGTGAATTCATCGAAAAACTGGCTATCCCAGCCGATGAAAAAGCCCGTTTACAACAACTCACTCCTGCAACCTATATTGGTGCAGCTATTGAGTTAGTAGAAAAACTTTTAAGAAATAAAAAGGGCGTTTTATAATGCTCTTAAAAATCAAAGTGCGGTCAAAAACATCTTATATTTTGACCGCACTTTTTATTTCTTCTCTTACCTATTGCATCATTCATGCTTAATAAACAGCAATCGTGCGTGATCATACACCCAATTAAAAATAAAGGTATAAACTGTCACCATCACCGTTAAACTGAAATCCATCATAAAAGCTGTAATCCAATCCACTTTTAAAAAGTAAGCAATGATCGGCACAGTGAAAATAAGCAAACCACCTTCAAATGAAATGGCATGTAAAGTACGAAATATGACGCCTCGTTTTTCTCGCGGCCCCGTAAATACTTTATCAAGGAAATAATTAAAGATGAGATTCCATAGCATGGCTGTTAAGGAAACCAGCACTATGGAACCAAAGAGAATAGACACACTTTCTTCTGTAAAGAAATACAAAGCGAAAACGGAAAGCAACACAACCGTGGTTTCAAACAAGATTGCGTGAAAAAGTCGCTCAAGAAAACTCATTTGTCATCCTTTACAAAGAAAAAGTGCGGTCAAATTCACCGCACTTTTCATCAATATTTGATTAATTGGTTTTTAATTTATTCCAATATTTTTCGTAAATATCCACTGCTTCACCCACATCGCCTTGCATAATGCCTTTTTTTCAATATTTTCAGCTGATGGGAACAAGGTTGGGTTATTCGCCATTTCTGGTGAAAGTAACGCTTTTCACACCTTCATTTGGCATAGAGAAGCCCATTTTCTCCACCACTAATTTCTGCATTTTCAGGACGAAGTAAGAAGTCGATAAATTTATAAGCTCCTTCAACATTGTTCGCACCTTTTGGTATCGCGTAGTTATCCATCCAGAAAATCGCGCCTTCTTTTGGATACACAAATTGGATACTTGGATTTTCTTTGTATGCTAAATAAGCCGAACCATTCCATAACATCCCGATAGAGGCTTCACCTTGAACAAACGGAACTTCTGGTGAGTCTGAGTTAAAGGTCACCACATTTGGTAACACTTTCACTAAGCGCTCGTAAGCCGCTTTAATGTCTTCTTCACTCGTGGTATTTGGTGATTTTCCATCTAAAAAGTAATGCAATGTGGAACACTTCACGCGCATCACTGGTTAATAATACTTTACCTTTATATTCTGGATTCCATAAATCAGCCCAACTCGTGATTTTGCTTGGGTCAATATCATCCGCATTCACGCCGATACCGGTTAAGCCTATAAACGTAAGGCAGAGAATATTTGTTATTTGGGTCAAATTCCTTGTTTAATAAATTTGCTGGAATTTGTTTAAAATTACTTAATTTGCTGTGATCAAGCTCTTGTAACATACCTTCTTTTCGCCATTTTATTAACGTAATAGCTTGATGGGAAAACTAAATCATAACCACTACCTGTACTAGAGGTCAGCTTCAATTTAGCATACATTTCTTCATTACTTTCAAATGTTGAATAAATCACTTCAATGCCGGTTTCTTTTGGTAAATTCCGCAACCAAATTAGATGGCACATAGTCAGTCCAGTTATAAACATAAAGTTTTTCAGCAGCAAATGCCGCAGAGGTTGCGACGAATGCGACGGCAGACAGACAAAGAGATTTAACGTATTGAACAGCATCAATTTATTGACCTCCTCAGGACAATCAAAATAAACCTTAAGTAATCGTTTACCTATGTAAACTTGGGGAGTATAGCACCTTTTTTGCAAAAGGTTTGACATATTTTCCCATCAGGGTAAGATTTCGCCTATCTCTATTTTATGTTAATCAGTCATCAACTATGCTCGAATTTGCTCATCAAGAACACGTCAAATCTTATTATCTCGATAGTCGGAATCAAACCTTTGAACTGCCGCCTCTCACTCAGCAAGAAGAAGCGGATGTTTGTGTCATCGGTGCGGGCTTTTTTGGTTTATCCACCGCTCTTGAATTAGCGGAAAAAGGCAAAAAAGTGATTGTGCTAGAAGGTGCGAGAGTCGGATTTGGTGCATCTGGTAGAAGTGGCGGTCAAGCCATCAACGGTTTTGAAGAAGGCATTGATGAATATATTGCTCAAGTAGGCTTTGATAAAGCGAAACAACTTTGGGATATGTCACTAGAAGCCATTGATATTATTGATGAACGCATTGCGAAATATGGCATTCAATGTGATTGGAAAAAAGGCTATGCTACATTGGCGTTAAATGAACGTCGTATGGACGATCTCATTGAAATGGAAAAAGCCAGCCACGCAACTTTTGGCTATGACAAAATGCAACTTTGGGATAAAGCCAAACTGAAACAACATCTAGGCAGTGATATTTATGTAGGCGGTTTATACGATAGCAACTCAGGCCACTTACACCCATTAAACTATTGCTTAGGTTTAGCAAAAGCCTGCTTAGATTTGGGCGTGCAGATTTACGAACAATCTCCTGTTGTGGATTTAGTAGAAAAATCAGGCTGCATTGAAGTCAAAACCGATAAAAGTGCGGTCATTTCTCAAGACGTTATTTTAGCCACCAACGCTTATATTGATGCACTACCGAAATCCATTCATCACGGCATTAATCGTAAAATCTCACCGGTCGAAAAGCTTTATTATCGCAACCGAACCCTTTAGATCAGGCCACAGCGGATTCCGTGATCAACAATGGTATGTCTGTTTGCGATAATAATATCTTACTTGATTACTATCGTTTGAGTGCGGATAACCGTTTGTTATTTGGTAGCGATTCAAGCTCCGAAAAAGATATGGTGCAAATTATGCGCCGCAATATGCTGCATGTCTTCCCACAATTAGAAAATGTCAAAATTGATTATGGTTGGGCCGGACCGATTGATATGACAATGAACGCTAGCCCACATTTCGGTCGTATCTCGCCGCATATTTATTTTTGCGCAGGGCTATTCTGGTCATGGTGTCGCACTAACCTGAGCTTGCGGGACGTATTATTGCAGAAGCAATTTTAGGTAATGATGAACGTTTGAGAATTTTTGAAGGGTTGAAAGTGCCTTCATTTTACGGTGGAAAAATACCTCAAAAAAACTTAGCCACCAAGATCGGCGTACTCTATTACAAATTCCTCGATCGTTATCGTTAATCAGAAAAGCAAAGGCGTGTTTAATACACGCCTTTATTGTTTCGGTGACATTTAAGGTTTAATGTCTCGCAAAATTGGATTTTTGCATGGAAATCAGGGTTTTCCGTTGATTGAATTTCATCAATCAACTGAATTTTTGCTACAAGTACGGAATGTAATTCAGCAATCGTGTGTGTCATCACTTTAATAAAAATAGAATAATTCCCCGTGGTGTAATACGCCTCTACCACTTCATCGAAAGTTTTCGAGCTTTTTTTAATCACTTTTTCGTAATCTTTTGCGCTTTTCAAAAATAATACCAATAAAGCAGCACACATCATAACCCAGCTTACGCTCATCAATAATAGCTTTTGTACCTTCAATCAGACCAGACTGACGCATCTTCTCTACGCGAACATGAATCGTACCCGGCTCACCCCAAAGTTTTTGGCCATTTCAGCATAAGGTGTACGAGCATCTTTAGTCAGTACACGGAGAATTTGTCGATCAAGTGTATCGATATTGTTCATAAAACACTCCTTATTAGATCTTTTCCAAAATACCTTCTTAATTTTTTTGATAATATTCAATGTTTAAAAACAATGTAAAGAAATTACTTGAAATAATTTATAATTTTATTAAATAATACACAAAAACTTACCGGTTATTATAAAAAAGAAGGATGAATATGAAAAAGACGTTTATTTTACAACAACAAGAAATTAGCTTTGTGAAGAACACCTTTACTCAAAACTTGATTGAACAACTTGGCATTATCGAAGTACAAGGTCCAATCCTTAGTGAAGTTGGTAACGGTATGCAAGATAACTTATCAGGCATTGAGAAAGCGGTTCAAGTAAACGTGAAATGTATCCCAAATGCGGTTTATGAAGTGGTTCACTATTAGCTAAATGGAAACGCCATACTCTCGCACGTTTCCATTTCAAAGAAGGTGAAGGCTTATTTGTTCATATGAAAGCATTACGTCCAGATGAAGATTCATTGGATCAAACTCACTCTGTTTATGTGGACCAATGGGACTGGGAAAAAGTCATTCCTGAAGGTCGTCGTAACTTTGCTTATTTAAAAGAAACGGTACGTTCTATCTATCGTGCAATCCGTTTAACTGAATTAGCGGTAGAAGCACGCTTTGACATTCCATCAAGCTTGCCAAAAGAAATCACTTTCGTACATAGTGAAGATTTAGTGAAACGCTACCCAGATCTTTCAAGCAAAGAGCGTGAAAATGCGATTTGTAAAGAATATGGCGCCGTGTTCTTAATCGGTATCGGTGGCAAATTATCAGATGGTAAACCACATGATGGCCGTGCACCAGACTACGATGACTGGACAACAGAATCTGAAAACGGCTACAAAGGTCTAAACGGTGATATTTTGGTGTGGAACGCTGAGTTAGGTAAAGCGTTTGAGCTTTCTTCAATGGGTATTCGTGTAGATGAATCCGCATTGCGTTTACAAGTTGGTTTAACCGGTGATGAAGATCGCTTAAAAAATGGATTGGCACCAAGATTTATTAAACGGCAAATTACCTCTCACCATCGGTGGTGGCATCGGTCAATCTCGTTTAGCCATGCTTTTACTTCACAAAAAACACATTGGTGAAGTGCAATCAAGCGTATGGCCAAAAGAAATGTTAGAACAATATCAACATATTCTTTAATCGAACGAGAAGATAGAAAAAGTGCGGTGAAATTTCACCGCACTTTTTGTTTTTGGAAAGATTAATTAATCTTGCAATGGCCCGCTATTAAACATTGGCAATCCCATGGTTTTTAAGCTGTCACGATAAATACCCAGCAAATCTTTCTCTGTAATTTTTTTGTAGCTGATCTCAACGGTTTTATCTAATGCTGCGACCGTTTCAATCACAAGACCTTGTGGACCGGATTCTTGCGTCGCAATTTCAAATAACGCTTGTCCACGACGAACATGACTACCCTGAGCTAATCAACACAGCATGTTTGATTTTATGTTTCGCTAAAAGAGTAACGAGAGAAAAGCGCATTTTTCAACAGTTGAACGTGCATAGTTATCAGAATAAATACGGCTTGCATCAACGCCTTTCTCAATTAACCATTGTTTCATCAAATCCCCTTCGGTTTTATTGTTTTGTGGCACTCCGCCAGTCACAATAATTAACGCATCGGGATTTTGATTCGCAATTTCTAGGGTTTTTCTAAACGTTGCACCAAAAATATCATGCATGCTGCCATCTGGGTTTAACGCATAGCCCAATGCAATAATTGCAGATTGTGCCGGTAACTTGGTTTCCAGTTTGTCGGTAATTGGTTGATTAGCTGCTTTGTCAATTACGGCAAAAACTTTCTCTAATTTGCTCGCACTTTCTGGCGAAAGTTGTTTTAAGCGTTCTAAATGTTGAGTGGTTTCCGCTTGATTGCCTTTAAAACGATTCCATGCCGCCAAGTAAGTGTGGGCTTTCACATCATCTGGCGCCACATCAAGCACTTTTTGGTAAAGCTCAATGGCTTTATCTGTATTGCCGTTATAAATATTGGCGTTCGCTGCGCCAAACAAAAAAATCCACACGATAAGGCTCAAGCTTATACGCTTCCAATAAAAAGATCCGCAATACGCTCCATATTAGAAGGAAGTTTCGCCGTAAAACCTGCATTTGACACACGAGCCGGCGAGTTTTTGGATTTTCACTGCTTTGTTCAAGCAACTCATCCACAACCTGTCTTTTGAGTAAGTAGTTGTTGGTAATTTAATTGAGGCTCAAGCACTTTCACTTCTGCCGTGCTGGCAAAGCTGTTGACCGCAAGGGATGAAAGCACAGCAAGTAAGGAAACTTTGAAGATTTTTTTGCATAATTAATTCTCCATATTGGATTGAATAACAAAAAGAGCGGTCACTTTTTATCAGTTTCCGCTCTTTTTCACTAAACTTGATTCATTGACATACACAATAATGTTAATGGATGGATACAAGTCACGTTAGATGACATATCGATCTGCCATTTTACAAGTTTGGCATTCAGAGATTACGTAATCAAATCCGCCTGCATTGATGTTATCGAATAAGTTTTTACCGATAGATTGGGAAACCTCGTAGTTTTTCTTCTTTGAAACCGTATGTTCCTGCAATACCACAACATTGTGATGGGAGCATCACCACTTCTAAACCCGGAATTTGTTTTAACACTTCCAAGGTGTATGGCGCCCAACCCGCTTTATCCACGTGACATGCAGTGTGATAAGCCACACGTAATTTCAATGGTTTAAGCGGTAAGGTTTTACCTTCTTTAAAGAGTTGATATAAGAATGGTGTCACCATGTGAATATGCGGACGAACTTTCGCATTGTCGATACCTCAAAAATATGATGATATTCATCACGTAAATTTAAGGCACAACTTGATGCTTCGCTGATCACATCCAAGCCATTTTCATCCACCATTTTGCCGATATAATCGGTGTTAAATTGCGCAATTTTTTTCGCACGTTCTGGGAACTGGTTCACGCTCAATGGCAAGCCACAGCATTTTTCTTTTTCCAATAACACCACGCCAATATCCATGGCATTGAATACTTGAATAAATTCTTTGCCCAATTGTGGATTATTGTAGTTCACATAACAACCGTGATAATACGCCACTTTGCGTTCGAATTTTTGTTGGCTTTCCACCATTTTTTTCATATACCAGCTACGGAACGTACCAAAAGAATATTTTGGTAACGTACGATGACGACTGATTTTCAACGCTTTTTCCAACACAAATTTTGTCGCTTTCAAGCCTGCAATCGTATTCACAATCGGTGCCAATGGCGTGTTAAGTGAACCCATAATATCGGTGTTACTTAAAAATCGCATCACGTAATTTTTGCACGGCTGGCTTGTGTTGTTGAGCAAGGTATTTATTTCTTGCACGAACGATAATATCACCAATTTTTACATCAGACGGACACGCAATTTCACAACGTTTACAGTTAGTACAGTATTTCAATGCTTCATCATAAAGCTCGGCTGATTTTAAGCGTAAACGCTCACCATCCGGGCCTGATTGTTTTGGACCTGGATAGTTTGGATTTTGACGCGAAACCGGACATACTGCTGTACAAGCCGTACATTTAATGCAGCTCTCAAAGCTTTCATCAAACGCATGATGATGTTGTGGTGCATTAAGGGATTGTTTTGCATTATCAATTAATTGTTGAATGTTCATAACGCCTCCTTAATGTGTGTTGTGAAGAATTTCATCAGCAACAGCAAGCGCTGTTACCACTGCTACGCCAGAACCACAACCAAGCTCTAGGGCATTGAAACCACCAATCACATTACCCACCGCATATAAATTCGTTAAAAATTGACCGCTCTTTTGTACTTGGCATTGCGCATTAATCGCCACGCCCGCAGATTGGTACGGTTGTGGATTTGAGAAACGGTGATCAGTCCAAGTAAAGCGATCCGTATCGTTAAAACCTTCCACACCGATGATGTCAGAATGGAATACGGGTTCGTAGATTTTATCGAATTCAGAAACTAAACCTTTACTGAAGAAACTGCCAGAAGCTAAGACAAAATGTTCTGCTGTGATTTCTTCCTCTTCGTGCAAACGCGTTTGAATAGCACGAACTTTGTTGCCATGAAAATGTGCTTTTTAATGCGCTATCACCATTCATCATGAGTCCGCCTAATTTCTCAAAAACGATGGCGTAATTGAATACGTTGACGCATACCTAATAAAGAAGGCGGTAAAGTTGGCAATTCAAATAATGGTAAGCCAGTTGCTTTGCGAAGTGATTCCATAAACTCTTGATTTTCTAAACCAAAACAAGCTGGTAAGAAAATCGCATCTGAGCCTTTCGCCGCTTCTTTCATTTCAGCCACAAGATCATCAAATTTCAGTTTATATTCTAAAAACTTGTGCAATGTTCACACTGCGGAACTCACGCGAATTGGCACGTAACTGATCTAATTCTGGAATATTTAAAAAGCCCGTTTTCACTTCACAATGTGCGAATTGTGGATTCAACGTGAGGTTATCTGCAATAATTCTGGTTGAAAAATCGTGATAGCCTTCAATGCCTAAAAACCGCAATTTTTTTATAAGGGAATGGGTTTTCGCCTTGCACGGTTGGCACACTATTTGGTGAAAGCCATGCACCGCGTAAGCTACCCTAAACCCGTTACACGAAGATGATTTTCTGCGGTTGAACCAATTAAATCTAAATTTAACGATTCCGCTAATTTCTGAAATCTTGCGCTTTCGCTAATACACGTTCAGCCCCCATGATGCTATAGGGGTGTTGCGGTAATTGAGCTGCAAGTGCGGTCAAATTTTCAGGAATATTTTTAACAAACGCACCATTTGGTAAACGGCTTAATAAATCTAATGAGCCGGATGCAAAATCAATCGCTGCTTGGCCGTTATTGATAATGACACAACGTTTGCCTTGTTCTTGTAGAGCGATGCCGCAAGTTAAACCTGCAAGGCCGCCACCAATAATCACTACATCAAAATTCATTGTTATCCGTCCCTTGCTGTTTGTCAGTTTCAAGCGGTTGAACGTCATTTAAACCCAACACACTGCCATACATCCATGAAGTAAATTCCGCTTCACGAATCGCTTCACCCCATGCAATAGGGCTCAATACCGCGCCAACGCTCTTCCATGAAAGCGGTTAATTGAGTGGTCGATTGACGAGGTGTTGCCACTCAAAAACGGTTCATTAAACCCGCTGCACGACATGCGCAAAGCTCAGCTTGGCAAGTCCCCATACCCACACGAGTACGGCGACGTAAATCCACTAAGTTATTCACATTTAATTCATCAACGGCATAACGGACTTCACCCGCTGTCACGGCTTCACATTCGCACACCATTGAACGATCGAGACGTTCTTTATCTAATAAACGAGTGGCGCGAGAACCATGACGATACACGGCTGAATAACGAATTGTACTTGGAAGTGAAATCACTTTCTGATTGGTTTCTGCGCGGCTTTCGGTTGAACTCGGCAATGGACGCTCAGCGGTTGTACAACGTGCTGTTTTGTTGAGTTTTTACAAAACCAGATCCGTTGCCCATTCAGCCATTAAGCGATAAGTCATTAATTTACCGCCAGTGATCGTGATAAAGCCGTCTCAGCCATCACGCTCTGCGTGGTCAAGTAACACGATACCGCGACTTACGTTACGACCCTGATGGATCATCATCAGACGCCACTAAAGGACGCACACCGGCATAAGCACGTAATACACGAGTATGACGCAAGCTTGGCGCGAGTTTTTCACCTTCACGGAATAAGATATCTACTTCTTCCGGGGTGACTTCCATGTTATCGATTTGATCGTAAGGAATACGGCTAGAGGTTGTACCGATAACACAAATGGTATCCCCTGGCACAAGAATGTCCGCATCTGCCGGTTTACGGCAACGGTTAATCACCATTTTGTTGATACGGTGCCCCATGACAAGTAATGCACCTTTTGCTGGGAACATTTTGATTTTGAGATCAGCATATTCAGCGATACCTTGTCCCCAAATACCACCCGCATTGACGACTAATGGCGCAAAGAATTTACGATTTACACGATTTTTGTGATCGTAAACATCCACACCGATCACTTTGCCACCTTCGCGAATTAAGCTTTTCACTTCACAATAAGTGAACATTTTCGCGCCATTTTCGGTGGCATCCATCACGTTGGAAGCCGTTAAACGGAAAGGATCGATTGAACCATCTGGCACCACAACGGCACCCACTAAATTAGGGTTGACTGATGGTTCCATAATTTGGGCAAGTTTAGGATCAATGGCGACCGCTTCAATACCGGATTTGGTACAACTTTCGATGAAGGTTTTTTGATAATCAAGGGAATCTTCAGGTAAGGTGATAAATAAACCTTCTGTTTCATCCACACAGTGACGAGCGATATTGCGCAGAATTTTATTTTCTTTAATACATTCTTCTGCTGATTCCTGATCGTTCACGGCATAACGCGCACCACTCATGTAACAAACCATGGTTACGGCCTGTTGCGCCTGTCGCAATATCACGACGCTCTAATAAAATACAGTTAATTCCACGCAATGCACAGTCACGAGCAATCCCCGCACCTGTCGCACCGCCACCAATGATAATCACATCCGTTGAGATAGGTGAAAAATCACCCACATCACGATACATATTAGGCGATAATCCCATTGTTACCCCCAAAGCCAAAAATATTAATAAAAAGAAACGTAAAAACTGTTACAAATTCCATGGCTATTGTATGAGAGAGCGGTTAAATTCACAACATTTTGAGCGAAAAAGAAAGCTGTTTTGTGAGACAGATCACACAATTTTTCGAATTCGCTCATTTGTTAAAAAAATATTTTGTGAAATGCATCACATTTTTTTGAATTATTTCCCTTTTTAATTTCTATTTTTTTATTTTTATTATGCACGCTATCCCCAGCATGGGGGTGGACTCATAATTAAAATGATATTGGAGAGAAATTATGTTTGGACCATTTAAACCCGCTCCGCATATTGCGGAACTTCCAGCGGAGAAAAATTGATTCCACGTATAAACGCTTACGTTGGCAAGTGTTTGCAGGGATCTTCTTTGGTTATGCTGCTTACTATTTTGTACGTGCAAACTTTTGACTTAGCACAACCCGGTTTTAATTCAACAGGGCTTGTACACTAAAGCGCAACTAGGTGTTATCGGCTCAGCGGCTGGTCTTGCCTACGGTTTATCTAAGTTCGTCATGGCAGGTATGTCTGACCGTTCGAACCCTCGCGTATTCTTACCATTTGGTTTATTGCTTTCTGGTCTTTGTATGACCATGATGGGTTTATTCCCATGGGCAACCTCTGGCGTTGCCATCATGTGGGTAATGATCTTCTTAAATGGTTGGTTCCAAGGTATGGGTGGCCTCCATGTGGTCGTACAATGGTACACTGGTGGTCTAAATCAGAACGCGGTACTATCGTATCTATCTGGAATACCGCTCACAACATCGGTGGTATGATGCCGGGTGCAATGGTGCTATTAGCAAGTGCAGTGTTCTTCAGCACTCATGGTATCGAAGCACAAGCAAAAGACATTTGGCAACAATCCCTCTACTATCCGGGTATTGCGGCAATGCTCTGTGCAATTCCAGTTTACTTCGTCATGCGTGATACTCCACAATCTTGTGGTTTACCATCAATCGAAAAATGGCGTAATGACTACCCAGATGACTATAACGAAAAAACTTACGAAAACGATTTAAGCACAAAAGAAATCTTCGTAACTTATGTATTGAAAAACAAATTGTTATGGTACATCGCGATTGCTAACGTATTCGTATACTTAATCCGCTACGGCGTATTGAAATGGTCTCCGGTTTACTTAAGTGAAGTAAAACACTTCAACATCAAAGGTACCGCATGGGCTTACACAATCTATGAATTAGCAGCAGTTCCAGGTACATTATTATGTGGTTGGGTATCAGATAAAGTCTTCAAAGGTAAACGTGGTTTAACCGGTTTCATCTTCATGATCTTAACTACAGCAGCTGTAGTGGCATACTGGATGAACCCAGCTACACCAGAAGCAGAGCTTGCAAACTATGCAGCTTGGTATGAAAACCCATATCAATTAACTGACTTCATCTTAATGACCTTAATCGGTTTCTTAATCTACGGTCCTGTAATGTTAATCGGCTTACACGCTCTTGAGCTTGCACCGAAAAAAGCAGCAGGTACAGCAGCAGGTTTCACCGGTTTATTCGGTTACTTAGGTGGTACTGTGTCAGCTTCAGCTGTTATCGGTTGGGCAGCACAACACTATGGCTGGGACGGCGGTTTCTACGTCATGATCGGCGGTGGTATCTTAGCGGTGTTATTACTCTTCATCGTAATGGTTGAAGAAGGTAAACATAAAGCTAAATTAGGCGATACCTACGGTACTAAATAATCTATAAATTAAAGGCGACAGGCGAAGGCTTGCCGCCTTTTTTATTACAAAAAACAACTGAATTTTTAACCGCACTTTCAAGGAGAAATGCTTATGAAACTCAAAACTTTAGCGCTTTCTTTATTAGCTGCAGGCGTACTTGCAGGATGTAGCGCACACTCTTCTGTGGACACTATAAAAATCAGACAAAATTATCATTGCGCACCGTGGTGCAAGTGGTTACTTACCAGAGCATACCCTTGAGTCTAAAGCACTTGCATTCGCACAACACGCAGACTACTTAGAACAAGACTTAGCGATGACAAAAGATGGCCGTTTAGTTGTTATCCATGACCACTTCTTAGACGGCTTAACTGACGTGGCGAAAAAATTCCCAAATCGTCATCGTAAAGATGGTCGTTACTACGTAATCGACTTCACCTTAAAAGAAATTCAAAGTTTAGAAATGACTGAAAACTTTGAAACCAAAGACGGCAAACAAACTCAAGTTTACCGGGGACGTTTCCCACTTTGGAAATCGCATTTCAGAATTCACACTTTTGAAGATGAAATCGAATTCATCCAAGGTTTAGAAAAATCGACTGGTAAAAAAGTGGGTATCTACCCTGAAATCAAAGCACCTTGGTTCCACCACCAAAAATGGTAAAGACATTGCAGTTGAAACCCTTAAAGTGTTGAAAAAATACGGTTACGACAAGAAATCTGACATGGTTTACTTACAAACCTTCGACTTCAATGAGTTAAAACGTATCAAAAACGAATTGCTACCAAAAATGGGCATGGATTTAAAACTTGTTCAATTAGTGGCATACACCGATTGGCATGAAACTGAAGAAAAAGACGCGAAAGGCAAATGGGTGAACTACGATTACGATTGGATGTTCAAACCAGGCGCAATGGCAGAAGTCGTGAAATATGCTGATGGCGTTGGTCCAGGCTGGTACATGTTAGTGGATAAAGAAAAAAATCTAAACCGTGCAATATCGTGTACACTCCATTAGTGAAAAGAACTCGCACAATACAAAGTGGAATTACACCCATACACTGTGCGTAAAGATGCGTTACCTGAATTCTTCACTGACGTAAATCAAATGTACGATGCGTTATTGAATAAATCTGGTGCAACCGGTGTATTCACCGACTTCCCAGATACTGGCGTTGAATTTTTTTGAAAAACAAAAAATAATACGTAAGTAAAAGTAATGAAAAAGAGCGGTCAAATTCCATTGCGATTTTGACCGCTTTTTGATTGAAAAAAATTAACTCAAGATAGAATTACAAAACCAATAGAATCTATAATTTAGCGTAAAAGAGCACTCTAGAATAGCCTACTTTATGGAGAAGATATTAATGAAAGCAACTTTTTCCCTACATTAGTTTTAAAAAAAGTCTTCTTTATCTATAGACATCCTTAATAAAGCTTCTAGATGATTCGCATCAAAAATCATTCCTTAAAAATTCCAGCATTCAAATTTTTTTATTAAAAAAATCTTTTTAAGATTAAAAGTAACATCGTGACCACGTGCCAACTTCCATAAATTATCCTTATGAGACTCAAATAATTCTTTAGCTGTAGAAAATAATTCATCTATATCTAATTTTCTTGGCGAACTATTATTTAATCGCTCTTTTAATTCTTGTTCATCAAGAACCATATTCCAAAGTTTCTTTATAATCAAATGATATAAATTCAAATAAATCCAAACCATCTAAAATACTTTTATCAGATGAATAAACTTGTAGTTTCTCGTCTGCAGCTCTAATAGAGCCAATCTTTCCAGCCGAGCACATTAAATATTGCCTTAATTCATTATAATCTGGCTCCTCAAAGCCTTTAGGGTTTAAGGTTTATAATCACTTTTAATAATGAACTAGTATTTACTAGAAAAAGCTTCTATATCATTAAAAATCTTTTTGATTCAGTACAATAAAAAAAGAATACATCAAATTCTTTTTCTTCTTCATCTAATTTATTTAATAAATAATCATAGTCAACATCCACGAGAAAATTCCAGAGTCAGCCTGCCCTTGTTTCTTAAATATTCTCATAGCATCTATAACATATTCTTTTTCCCTCCATAGGTACAAACCGAATTTTTTTGTTCAATAAAACAGGACATTAAAAGACATTTATCTTTCTCACCCTCAACAAAAAAATTGTAATAATTTTTGACCTAAATAAATTTATAGCTAAATTTACGTTACTTCTAGTAAAATTAGGTTGTCTAGTCTTATCTTTGCGTATCATACTGTTCGGCTAGCTCAATGGTATTATCCCAATAATCATTAATTAATGTAAATGCATGTGTTGCTATGATTAGAGAAAAATCATTTATCTTTCTTATGTCTTCTATAATATTAATGAAATCTAATTGCCAAGATGAATGGAGTGAAATTTCTGGCTCATCAATTAGAACCAAAGAGCCTTTTTTTATATTAAAAATTAAGTTTCCTACTAGCAGAATTAAATGCTGCTCACCAGATGATAACTCCGATAATGGTATAAATGTTACTATTTGGAAAAAATACTAAACCCTTTTTTTCAAGTGAAACCTTCACTTTTTTTGAATGATAATAGCCTATCAAGCGTAGTTTTAAACAATAAAAACTTTATTCAAAAATTGATTTTTAGTTTGTTTAATTTAGATAACTTATCATCCAAATAAACCTGTAAAACACTTAATCCACTACTGTTTCTTATTTCTGATATTAAGTCATTTATAGAATTGTCATTTAAGGTGACCTCATCCAATATTCCGATCTTTTTTTAAATTCTCTTCATGAACTCTTATTTCAGATATTAATTCATTAATCTTAGTAATCTTATCAATTTTAGAAGAATTAACTTCATCACTCTCGCTAATTATTTTTCAATAGCCTTTTGGGGAAAAAGATGCTTCTTTGGCTCGCCCTTCTAAAAGTATAATCATTTAAACTGTCTTGTATTTGTTTTTTTAATACTTTTCTGCAATTCTAGAATCATAAGTACATCTTCATTATTAAAATCAACATTTCTGTTTTTTTATAGAAAAAGTCTATTTGTGGATATATAAAACACTTTAATTTTTATCAGTAAATTCATACAACCACTTTGTATTTTTCATATAATTCTCTAACACTGAAGTTACCCTTAAATCGATATAATAGTTCTTTTTAATGAAATTTCCTCACTATCAAAAGTCTCCCACACCCCTCTCCCTTATAAATAATTGGCAAATTGCTATCTATATATTTAATAGAGTCAAAAACCATTATCTACATTTAATATACATTCACCATAATAGAAAAACAACACTATCGGTTTTTATACTTATGTCTATTTTTTTACAATTTTTATTGGCTCATAACTACCTGATAAATAGAATCTTATCTCCTTAAAACTTAAGTCAACAAAAAAACATAAAAGTCATTTTGATATAAACCTATCAATTATATTTAATATTGTTGATTTCCCATAACCATTAGGCGCTGTAATAATCTTAATATAATTACCATCTGATTTTTAAATCTATAATATAATTAAAACTCTCAAACAATGAGTCTATTTCTATCCTAGATATTTCTAAATTATTTGTTTTTTTAATGCCATATAAATCCTATTTAGTTAATTTTTAATACAAAACATACAACAATCCTAAATTTAATCATTATAATATAACTCTCACATTTCTAAAAAAATTCTCATCCAAGTGCTGTCTTCAAGCTAATTCCCCTGAAGTCATATGTTTTTCACCCATGTAATACTTGAGTGACTATAGTATTATCGAAAAAAATTGGCTTGTGATGTTATTAATATACCTTCTTTGCAGTTTTTTTATATCCTAATAATAAAAAGACTTGTCATTTACCCCAGCAAGCCTTTCAAAAATCAATTAAAGCAAATTGTTTTTTTATTCTCTAAATAGCGTTTTGCACATTCTGCTGCAGCAACTAAGCCACCCGCCATCATAATAATATCTTTTAATCACGAGTCGGCCGGCACCTGAGAGATATGGGAAGCCATAATTAGGGTGTTGGGAAGTCCCCGCCTAAATTAGGCACCCGGGTTTCTGGCGTAAATATCAGGAACGACAGCGTGACTATCGACATGCCAAAGGTGAGTAAGCCTCCGAATAAACCTAATGTTGGAGACCAAATACCCGCTAATACTAAAATACCAATTGTCACAATGATTGCGCCAATAATATAAGAAGCGGTATAGGTGCCGTTGGCTTTTATGCCATTCAATATTTTTGCGACCATTTTGCCTTCAGGGTTTTTTTATAAGGTATATTCTTTTACTAAAACACCCTTATCATTTGTCACTTCATTTGCACCGTTTTTGTAAAGGAAGCTTAAGAAAGGACTATTTGACACAAAGTGTGCGATACCATCTGCCCTCATATTGGCAAACTTTTAAACCACCAATCCAAACCATCACAACACAAATCGCAATGCGGATAAAGTTAATAAATTGACGTTGCAATGGCGCAACAATATTAGCTAGCAATGTAACTAAACTACTCATTAAGAACTCCTTATATAGTTCAATAGATATAACGGACATAATGTCCAAGAATTTTTATATAAAAATATTTATATAAATCATTAACAATATTACTCGCTAATATTGTTGGCATTTTTATTGCTAAGATTTATACAATAAAAAGAGATACCAATTTCTTAGTATCTCTTATTTAGGATTAATTTTACTGTGAACTATCTCACATTATTTGAAATTCACTCTCGCATTTCTAAAAAAATTCTCATCCATGCGCCATCTTCAGACCAATCTTCTGGATACCATGAGTTGCTCACGGCACGGAAAAACACGCTCTGGGTGTGGCATCATCGCAGCGATACGACCATCGACGTTAGAAATTGCGGTGATCCCTAATGTCGAACCATTCGGGTTGGCAGGATAGGTTTCAGTCACATTTAAATGGCTGTCGATATACTGTGCCACAATCAAGTTTTGGGATTGAAGTGCGGTTAAGTTTTCTGATGTTTTGAATTCTACGCGCCCCTCACCATGAGCAACCGCAATCGGCATATGTGAACCTGCCATGCCTTTAAACCACAATGAGTTGGTGTCGTTGATTTTTCACCATCGCAGCACGGGCTTCAAAACGTTCTGATTTATTACGCACGAAACGTGGCCAGTTTTTCTACACCGGATAATTTCTGCAAGGGTGGAGATAAGTTGACAGCCGTTACATACACCTAATGAAAGGGTGTTTTCATTGGCGAAGAATTGGCTGAATTGATCGCGTAATTGTGGATTAAACAAAATGGATTTCGCCCAGCCACCACTTGCACCTAATACGTCACCGTAAGAAAAAGCCACCACAGGCCACCATCGCATTAAAGTCGTTTTAAATTGTAACGACCTGCCATTAAATCACTCATGTGAACATCAATCGCTGCAAAGCCTGCACGGTCAAAAGCCGCTGCCATTTCAACGTGGCTGTTTACGCCTTGTTCACGCAATACGGCTACTTTTGGTTTCACGCCTTTGCTGATGTACGGCGCAGCAATATCTTCATTCACATCATAGGTTAAGTGAGCAGATAAAGCCTTTGTTGTCGGTTGCTTTTTTTCGCTTCAAATTCTTGATCAGCACATTCTGGATTATCACGTAAACGTTGCATTTGGTGAGTAAGTTCCGCCCAAATACCGCGTAATTCAGAGCGTTTTTCGCTTAATAGTTTTTTGCTGCCACGCGTGATTTCAAAACGATCTTCTGAGCTTACAGAACCGAGTTCATAAGTTAAGCCAAGCAAGTCATGGGCTTTTTAATACCTCACGCACGGCGCTTAATTCACTTTCTGATACTTGGATCACCGCGCCCAATTCTTCATTGAATAACACGGCTAAATCATTGTCGCCCTAATGCAGAAATATCCACATCCACGCCACAGTTACCCGCAAACGCCATTTCTGCAAGGGTGGTGATTAAACCACCGTCTGAACGGTCGTGGTAAGCCAATAATTTACGTTCTGCTACTAATGCTTGCATTGCATCGAAGAAGTTTTTTTCAGTTTGGCTACGTTTACCACATCGGCTGGTTTGTCACCCTAATTGTTTATACACTTGCGCAAGTGCAGTTGCGCCTAAGCGATTTTTTTCTTTCGCCCTAAATCAATCAACAATAAACGGCTTGCGCCTTTGTCTGTGCGTAATTGAGGTGTCACGGTTTTGCGGACATCTTCCACGCGGGCAAAAGATGAAATCACTAAAGAAAGCGGAGCTGTTACTGATTTTTTTCTCACCGTTTTTCTTCCCAAGTGGTTTTCATCGACATGGAATCTTTACCCTACTGGAATGGTAATACCTAATGCTGGGCAAAGTTCTTCACCCACTGCTTTCACTGCTTCATATAAGCCTGCATCTTCACCGCCATGACCCGCTGCAGACATCCAGTTTGCAGAAAGTTTGATGCGTTTAATATCGCCAATGTTGTACCCGCAATATTGGTAATAGATTCAGCCACCGCTAAACGTGCAGAAGCACCAAAGTCTAATAATGCCACGGGTGCACGTTCGCCCATTGCCATGGCTTCACCATGATAGCTGTCTAACGAAGCGGTTGTGACGGCTACATCCGATACCGGAATTTGCCATGGGCCGACCATTTGATCACGCGCCACCATACCCGTTACCGAACGGTCACCAATGGAGATTAAGAAGGTTTTTTCTGCCACCACAGGTAAACGTAATACACGATGGAAGGCTTCTTTTAATTGAATATTTTCTGTTGCAAGCGGTTGATTTTCGACAGTTTTTGACGAAACCTCGCGCGTCATTTTCGGGGTTTTTGCCCTAATAACACATTCATTGGCAAATCAATTGGGTTATTGTCGAAATGACTATCGTGCAAGGTTAAATGTTTCTCTTCCGTTGCCTCACCAATGACCGCAAATGGCGCACGCTCACGTTCACAAAGTGCGGTAAATAATTCGAGTTTTTCTGGCGCAACCGCTAAGACATAACGTTCTTGCGATTCGTTACACCAAATTTCCAATGGTGACATCCCTTTTTCATCGCAAAGGATGGAGCGTAAATCAAATTTACCACCACGTTCGCCATCGTGCACCAATTCAGGCATGGCGTTAGACAAACCACCTGCGCCCACATCGTGAATAAAGAGAATTGGGTTTTCTGCTCCTAATTGCCAGCAGCGGTCAATCACCTCTTGGCAACGGCGTTCCATTTCTGGGTTTTCACGTTGCACAGAGGCAAAATCTAGATCTTCTTTTGATTTCCCGCTGTCCATCGAAGACGCTGCGCCACCGCCTAAACCGATGTTCATCGCGGGACCGCCTAATACGATCAATTTCGCGCCGACTGGAATTTCACCTTTTTGAACATGTTCGCCACGAATATTACCAATACCGCCCGCTAACATAATCGGTTTGTGATAACCACGCACTTCTTCGCCGTTGAAGCTATTAACTTTCTCTTCATAGGTACGGAAATAACCCTAATAACGCAGGACGACCAAATTCATTATTGAAATGCTGCGCCACCTAATGGGCCTTCAATCATAATATCTAAGGCTGAAGCAATACGGTTTGGTTTGGAAAGTGGATTTTTCCCAAGGTTGCTCAAAGTTTGGAATGACAAGGTTTGATACTGAGAAACCAGTTAAACCTGCTTTTTGGTTTTGCACCACGCCCCGGTTGCACCTTCGTCACGAATCTCACCGCCCTGAACCTGTTGCAGCGCCCGGGAATGGCGAAATCGCGGTTGGGTGGTTGTGGGTTTCCACTTTCATTAAGATATGTGCATCTTCATTGTGATAGCGATATTGCCCATCTTGATCCGCAAAAAAACGGCCGACTTTTGAACCTTCCATTACCGCAGCATTATCTTTATACGCAGAAAGCACGAAATCAGGGGTTTTCTCAAAGGTATTTTTTTAATCATCTTAAACAGGGATTTATCCTGTTTTTTTGCCGTCGATAATCCAATCCGCATTAAAGATTTTATGACGACAGTGCTCAGAGTTGGCTTGCGCGAACATGTAAAGTTCAATATCGTGCGGATTGCGTCCTAATTGGGTAAAGTTTTTCCACTAAATAATCAATTTCATCTTCTGCCAGTGCCAAACCTAATTCTACGTTGGCTGTCACCAACGCTTCGCGTCCACCTTTTAAAATATCCACGGTTTTAAATGGTTTCGGATCTTGATGACGGAATAAAATCTCTGCATCTTCTGGACGACGCACCACGGTTTCCATCATTCGGTCATGTAAAAAGTGCGGTCAATTTTTTTCTGTTGTTTTTTTCATCAAGCGGTTGGCTTAACTCAAAATAATACGCCAAACCACGCTCAATACGCTCTACTTCATTTAAACCGCAGTTATGTGCAATATCCGTCGCTTTAGAAGACCAAGAAGAAATCGTGCCAACGCGTGGAATCACGATAAAGGTTTCACCTTTGGCATCGTGTTCTGCCAAGGTTGGGCCGTAATGTAACAATGCTTTTAATTTTGCTTCCTGCTCGCTAACAAGCGGTCGATTTAATTCCACAAAATGCAAATATTCCGCATAAACCGATTTCACCGGTAATTGATTTTGTTGGAATTTTTGCATTAAACCTTGAATACGGAATTCAGAAAGGGCGGGTGAGCCACGAAAAGTTTGAAACATACGGGTACCTTTGAGTTGTGTTTGAGATGAAAATCGCGGGCTATTATAAAGGAAAACACGCCAAAACGAAAACGTTTGCGTCAATCATTTTCAAATGATTTTAAATGGGAGAAAGCATATAATCATCAAGCAATTTAAAAACAATCCGAAAACTAACCGCACTTTGGGGCACCACTATGATCATCAATGACATCAATTTCAACGATCTCTATCAACAACATCTGAAAGCCTGCAATCACTATAATCTTCCACCAACAAAGTGGGATAAAAAAGCACCTAAAATGGCTGAGAATTTAGTGGGTAAACCAAGCCGTTATAACGAAACGTTGCTTAAAGCCATGAATGTGCAACCCAATGAAACGGTGTTAGATATTGGCTGTGGCCCCGGCACGTTTGTGATTCCTTTAGCCCAACAATGCCAAGCCGTGTATGCTCTCGATTACAGCCAAGGGATGTTAGAGATGGTGCAACAGTACAAAGAAAAAGTATCAACTAAATAATATTACCCTTCTACATAAATCATGGTCCGATAACTGGGATTATGTGCCTCAAGCGGATGTAATACTCGCCTCTCGCTCGACGCTTGTGGATGATTTGGATGATATGATTGAAAAAGCTGCAAAAGCAAGGCTAAAAAAACGCGTCTTTTTAACCTCAGTGACCCAACGTCATTTTCTCGATGAAGGCGTATTTGAAGCCATTGGCCGTGATGATGTGGGCTTTCCAACTTATATTTATTTAGTTAATCGCCTTTACCAAAAAGGTATTCACGCCAATGTAAGTTTTATTGAAACTGAATCAGGTTGTTTCCAAGGTGAAACCTTTGAGGATTTATTAAATTCCGTGGAATTTTTCTCGGCAATCTCACCGAAAAAAAGAAAAAAACAAGACTTTAGCTCAATTCTATCAACAAAAAAACAAATAAACAATGAACCGATAAAAACACGGACAACGTAAATGGGCGTTGATTTGGTGGGAGGTTTAAGAAAAAAAGTGCGGTCATTTTTGACCGCACTTTACTTTAAGATAGATTAAAGAATCTCTAATAACTTCGCAAAGTCATCAAAGCACCCAATCAGGGTTTGATTCAGCAATTGGAATGTTGTAGTTGTATCCATAAGTTAATCCCACAACCGGGCAGCCTGCTGAATGTGCCGCGAGAATGTCATTTTCGAGAGTCACCTACAAACAACACTTGGCGAGGTTCTACGCCAAATTTACCACATAAATAATACAATGGGCCTGGATGTGGTTTAATCGCAGGTAATGACTGTCCACCAAGCATTTCACTGAATAAATGATCGATGCCAAATGCCGCCAATACAGGCTGAACATGACGAGTTGGTTTATTCGTTACTACAGCTAAGGTATAACCATGCGCTTTCAAGGTTTCCAATGTTTCTTTTACATTTGGATATAAACGGCTCACATTACAAAGGTTCTCCGCGTAATACACGTTAAAACGCTCTTTCACTTGCTCCATTTCTGCATCTGAAAAGTCTTTACCTGTTTGCTCTTTTGCCCATTCTAAAGCTCGTGCAATCAATACTGGTGCCCCATTACCAATCCAAGTTAACACTAACTCTTCTGGTGCTTGAGGTAATCCAAAGTCTGCTAAAGCAGAATTCACAGACAACGCTAAATCTGGCAAGCTATTCACAAGCGTACCGTCTAAATCAAAAACCGATAACTTTAAATTGAGTCTTCATTCTTACTACCATCTATTTAACTGAAGCTAACTGCGCACGCATTTGATCAATGATTTGTTTATAATCTGGTTTTGCCAAAAAAATCGCTGAGCCTGCCACAAACATATCTGCACCGGCTGCGGCGATTTCTGCAATATTATCCACTTTTACCCCACCATCAACTTCTAAACGGATATCTAAACCACTTTCATCAATCAGACGACGTGCCTGTTGTAATTTTTTTCAATGTTGAAGGTAAAAAGGATTGTCCACCAAATCCTGGGATTCACGGACATTAACAAAATTACATCCACCTTATCTAATACATAATCCAAATAACTTAATGGCGTGGCAGGATTAAACACTAAACCCAGCTTTACAGCCGTGATCACGAATGAGCTGTAACGAGCGGTCAATATGTTCACTGGCTTCAGGATGAAACGTAATGTAATCCGCACCCGGCTTTGGCAAAAATCAGGAATAATACGATCGACCGGTTTCACCATTAAATGCACATCAATGGGTGCTTTAATGCCATAATCACGCAAAGCTTTACACACAGCTGGGCCAAAGGTTAAATTCGGCACATAGTGATTATCCATTACATCAAAATGAATCACATCCGCACCGGCATTCAACACGTTTTGCACATCATCTCCCAAGACGAGCAAGATCTGCAGAAAGGATAGAAGGGGCGATTAAATAAGGTTTCATTTGTCATCTCCTAAAGGATAAAAAGTCCTTGTAGTTTACTACGTTGAGCTTAATTTTACCTTGATTATTTACAAGTTTTAGCTGAAAACAAAGAAAAAAATAACCGCACTTGATTCAATTACCTCAAAGTGCGGTTGGTTTTTATCGTATTTTAAAAAGGATCGATTAGTTTAATCCAATGATTTCCCAACGGTTGTGAGATTGACCATCGATTTTTGCCTTTCTTCACGTTGGTGATGTAATCGATCATCATATTTTTGGATCGTGCCTTTTTTTCACGGCCCATTGCCACTTTAGATTCCCAAAGTACTGGAATTTGTTGGCCTTCCCAAATACCACCTTTGCCGTTTAATTGAGCGAAACGATATGAGTTCATACCCACTTTTAATTTCATGTCATCTGTCACCGGTTTGCCGTCAGCAAGGGTTAAATCAACGATTTTGCTACCTTTTGGATTACGTAAGTCAATTTTGTAATTTACGCCACCGAAAATGTCATAAGTCACATATTTTGATTTTTTACGTTCCGCATTGTAACGGTATTCAGTATCACCTGGTTGGATGGTATCGAAGTAGTTCGCAGACCATTCCATATATTCTTTCAATTGTTTACCGGTCAGTTCATAAACGGTAACATCACCGCCTGCATAACGATAGTTAAAGATGATGTCTTTTTTTCTTGATATCGCCTTTATCCATACGTGCTTTTTGATGGTCGAAAGAGAAAGTCACCACATCTGCACCGCTGTAATGTTGTTCAACATCATTAATGAATGAAGACAAACCGGTATCTTTTGAGAATGCAGCAGATACACCGTGTTTAGTCTCTTGAGGTACCATTTCATTCGCTGTTTGACCGATTACTACGTTGTTTAATTCACGTAATTTCTCGTGATAAGGTTTGTAGATTTCCACAATTTTCTTATCTGCTTCAAGTGCTTTAACTGGAACCGTTTTAGATTCTTTCTTCACTAATTTCACTTCTTTTTTTATCGTTGATATCAAAAAGTTAAATCCACTTCAGATACCACGGTACCGTAACGGTGTGGTTCAGTGATTAGTGTGTTTTTAATGGTTTCACTTGGTACATCTTTTGTGCATGTGACCCGCGATAACCACATCAATACCATCTACTGCATTGATCACATCACGCATACCAGTATCAGGAATATTGTTTTCATTATCGATACCCATGTGTGTCACCGCAATAATCGCATCCACGCCTTTTGCTTTTAATTTCTCAACTTGTGTACGCGCTTCTTCTGTCGGTGAAGTAAATTTCATGTCTTTTTAAGTTGCCCGTGTCTTCTTCAAATTTTGCTGACATTGGGGTACTTAAACCAATAATCCCTAACTTCACGCCATCTTTTTCGATGATGGTTGTCGCATCGATATAACGTTTGTCATTTTTCTTATGATAGAAGTTTGCGGTTAATTTTTTCGCTTTGATATCTTTTAGGATTTCATCTAATGCTTTCATCCCAAAGTTAAACTCGTGGTTACCCAATACGAAAATATCATAATTCATTTCGTTTAATACTTTTGGAATCGGGTGATCTTTATAGTATTTTTTTTATCTTTTTGCGAACACATCGATTTGGTTATCTTGGATCGCATCACCGACTTCCACTAACACCACGTTTTTTTATTATTTTTTTACGCACATCTTTCACATAAGTTGCAATTTGTGCATAAGAACCTGATTTGTCCTCTACGTCTGCACCATAGCTCCAAGGTACGATACGACCGTGAACATCGGAGGTCCCTAATAATTTTAATATTCACTTCTTGTGCCATTGCAGTACTAATTGCAGAAAGCGCAAATAATGAACAAAGTAATTTTTTTCATAGAATTTCCTTTAAAGTTGCACAAAGTGCGGTTAAAAAAATGCCGGAGAATTATAGCGGTGAATCGATTGCTTACATAATTTTATTTTGAAGAAAAAAATAAAAATTTCGTGAGCTTGATCACATTTCATTTGGAGGATTAATGCCCTGTTTGAGAAAAACAAGTTAATCACTAAAAACACCACTGATAATCAACGCCATGCCTATCAGCCCTGCGGTATCAATTTTTCTGACCAAATGCGAAATATGCCACAATAGCGGTCAGAAACAATGCCAACGCCCGACCAAATGGCGTAAACCAAGCCCACGGAAAGTGTTCGGAAAAACAATGGAGACAAAATAAAACGAAATGGCATATAGCGCTAATGAACCAACGGTGGGTAAAAAGTTTGGTAAAGCCATCACTGACTTTTAATAAATTTGTTGCCACGATTTCAAGGCAAATAGAGATAGCGAGTAATGTCCAAGGATTCATATCAATCAAAAACGTAAAAGTAGAAAAACACCATTCTACCTTAAGCGGCTGATGGATGTAACCGAATTTGACGAGCCATGGCTTGCATATAAGGTGCCGTTTGCTCAAAGAAATAACGGTAAGAGGCACATAAATAATTATGTGGATTGGGTTCATTTTCGAGAGAAACAAAACGATGTTTCGGGCAGCCACCATAACAGAGTTTACGAAACTCGCAACGCCGACAAAGTGCGGTCAATCTTTTGTGATTTTTTTCTAAACCGAATTGTTGCTGTTTGCTGGAAAGCACAATCTCCGTTAAAGGTTGCTGAGTTAAATTGCCCACCTTGTATTCGGGATACACAAAATGATCACAAGCATATACATCACCATTGGCTTCCGCCACAAGAGATTGACCGCAAGTGGGTTGATGAACACAAGTTGTAGAAGGATAACCGAGCCATTGCCCTAGTAAATTATCAAACTGCGACACATAAACTTTTTCCCACATCATGAGCATACCATTCATGAAAGACATCCACGAGAAATTGCCCGTAGCCTTCTGATGGTACCGAGAAATCAGTTACTGATTGTGTTTGGGACATGACGTTCAACGATAGGAATAAACTGCATATAAGTCGAACCAAGCTGTTTGAGTGCTAAATAGGTTTCTCTTCCTTTTTGCCAGTTTTGATCGTTAATGACGGTTAAGGTATTAAATTCCACGCCATATTCTTGTAGCAGATTTAACGCTTTTTACGACTTTTTCAAAAGTGGGATTACCGTTACCCGAAATACGATAACGATTATGCACAGCACTTAAAACCGTCAATAGAAAGCCCAATGAGAAAATGATGTTGTTTGAAAAATGCAGCCCATTGCTGATTAAGAGCAATGCCATTGGTTTGAAAGGCGTTTTGTGATCTGTTTGCCTTGGGCAAATTCCTGCTGATATTCAACGGCTTGTTTATAAAAAAATCTAAGCCTAAGAGAGTGGGCTCCCCCCTTGCCAAAGCAAATTCAACCACATTACCAGCATGAGATTGGATATAGTTTTTGACATAATGTTTTAAGGTGTCTTTCGACATAAAAGGCGCATGTTGCCCAAACTGTTCTGATTTTTCCAAATAAAAGCAATATTCACACTGAATGTTACAGTGAAAACTGCTTGGTTTTGCCATTAAGTGAAAAATGAGCTTGTGGTGGAAAAAACAGACATCAACCATCCTTTTGTTACAACATTATTTATGACCTGATATTCGGTCTAATGCACCATTTTGTTTGAGTTCTTTTGCAATACGAATGGCTGTTTCAGTTTCACAGCCAGCATATTCTGCAATTTCGCGATATGTCCAATTATAATCAGGAAAATGTTGTTTGAGAAAATACAAACTATCCATCACGCGATCTAAAGTACGCAAATAGGCACTTTTTGCCAAACGTTCCTCTGCTTCGCGTAATTCATCTGCCAAGATCTGTAATAAACATTGGCTCATCACTGTATTATGCGTGAAAAATTCGCTCACTACATTAGGTTTGATGCGAGTAATCTCCGCATCAATTAAGACTTTTGCATTGCAATGATAATGTTTATCCGCCATCGAAAAACAAAGTTCGAAAACCAAAAATAATCGCCCTTGGAATATAATCGCACTAAGCTTTCCTTGCCATTTTCAAGGGTATGAAATAAGCCAACCAAGCCTGCTTGCACATAATAAAAATTCATGTGCAGACTCACCTTGTTGATACAAGAAGGAACCTTTTCGGCAAAGTGATGCAGCTCAGTAAACTGACAATGTGATAATTCAGTAGGCTTGATTGAGCAATTTTCCATAATCGTCCTTAAAAAGTGCGGTCAATTTTTCTATTTGGTTTTTACACTTCGTTTATAATCCGATATACCCAGTTTTCTAATGGATCATTTAAAGCGCTTTCATTTCTTGACGCATTTCTTCTAGCATCTCTTTTTTTGACCGCTTCATATTCTGGCTTGTAGAACAAATTATGCATTTTCAGCCGGATCATTTTTTTCACATCATAAAGCTCACAAATGTCCGAAGCATTAAATACTAATTTATAGTCTTTACGGTGCCACATGCGTTGTTCAAAAGTAAACGAAAATGCCCTGCTAACTGTGCCAATATCCCTTTGCGTTGATTATCTTGATGTTGACGAACAATCGGCAAAAATACTTTCCCCTTCAAAGGCCTGAGGAATAGGCTGATTAGCGAGATCATAAACGGTCGAGGTTAAATCATGGAGATAGACAAGGTTATCATCTTGTTGATTAACACGATTTGAATTTCGGGTCTTTGATAATCATCGGAATATTGTAGGTGGTATCAAACATGAACTCCCCTTTCTCAATCATTCGATGAGCACCCATCGCATCCCCATGGTCAGCGGTTGCCACAATAAAAGTGCGGTCATAAATACCGTTGTTTTCTAAGAAGGTAAATAGCTCACCAATTGCATCATCAATCAAGGTGATATAACCCCAGAATTTTGTGATCACCTCTTTCCAATGATCTTCGCTCGCTTCCCACATCCCCCACATTTTAGAGATGGTACGATAGTGTCCTGGTTTGCCTTCTAGTGGCTTGAAGAAACTTTCATCTAGCACCACATCTTCTTTTTTATACATGGAATAATAAGGTTCTGGCACGATACAAGGCGTATGCGGTCCCCAGAAATTAATCCATGTGAAAGAACGGTTTATTTTCAGCAAGTGATTCACTAATATAGCTTTTCGCTTCATCAATAATGAAATACGGGATGGTTTGTTCTTTTTGTGCCTGAAAGCAAACCACAAAGCTCTTTGTACACGCAAATGTGGGTTATCCCCGAAAATAAGCACGACTCACTTCTGGAATCTCATAGCCTTTTTCATCTAACCATTCTTTATAACGATTGGAATGTGTCGGCGGTTGGTTGAACACTAAATTTTTATACACACCACTGCCCGGATAACCATAGCCATCAAAGTTATGCCCTTTAATGCCATAATCTTCCGGCACGGATTTTGTACCCACGTGCCATTTACCCACAACATAGGTGTTATAGCCGTCTAGTTTACCGATATTTCGGTGCGGCTTCGCTCACTTCACCTGTACCGCCTTTTTCACCATTACGAATGATGCCATGGGTGGATGGCATTAAACCGGTAAAGAGCGAAGTCCGTGCAGGGCCCACAAACGGAAGCTGGCGTAAAGGCATTATTAAAACGCACGCCATCTTTAGCTAGACGGTCGATATTCGGGGTTTTAACGATCTGGTGACCATAAGCCCCCAACATATCTTTACGCACTTGGTCGAGTAAAATATAGATAATGTTCATACACAATCCTTATCTATTTTAAGGGCGTACGTGATGTACGCCCGACTGCTTAATGTTGGTTAGAAAGATGTAATTGATGTTCTGTTTTTTCATTTTTTGGTCTAAAGACAATCAACACAATGAGTTGTAATACCGCATACACTTCCAACACTAACATTGGATTGCCATCTGGTGAAGCAATACCAATTGGTGATAAGAAATGCATAAAGCGCAATTAAACCAAGAATTAATGAAACAGATGTTACTTTAATGTATTTCCAATTGGTTAAGTCTACATCGCCTTTATTGATGGTATTTTCCACATAAGGTTCACGTTTTAAGAATTGACCTAGAATCAACATGAAAGACAACATCAAATACGAATAATCCGCCCATCACATACACGAAATTGATTTTCACATTGAACACCCAAACAATACTGAAATAAAGTACTACGTGTACAAGTAAAGGCTATACGTGCAGCCAAGCCAGAAACAGTTTTATTAAATAAACCCACAGCAAATAACGCCACGATTGGAATATTCACAAAACCAGCAAAGCGTTTAGTGATTAAGAAAAATACCATCTGTACCGAACATCAAAAAGTGGGCCAATAATCATGGTCACAATCGCCATAATGGTAGAGACTTTTTTTCGCATAGACGATCAACTCTTGATCGGTACGTTGTTTTTTTACTGATAGATGGTAATAAGTCTTTACAATAAATGGTCGCTGCAGAGTTTAAGAATGAGTTAAAGGTACTTAAAATTGCACCGAAAAGTGCAGCAATAAAGAAGCCTTGTAATGCAGTCGGCATCACTTTATTAACCAACAATGGATAAGAGGTATCAATTGGATTTAAGCCTTCACCTAGAATATGGAAACTCAATAAACCCGGTAAATTAAGAATAATCGGTAATGTGAGTAGGAAAGAGCGCTGCAATTAAAATCCCTTTTTGACCCGATGCTAAATCCTTCGCCCCTAAACAACGTTGTACGATGGCTTGGTTCGTTGTCCAATAGAAGAAGTGAACAACCATAATACCGGTAAAAAAATTGTTGGCCAAGGGGTAGAGTCGGTTGAACTACCAATAGCGTTCCATTTTTTTCAACGTGGGTGGTAGTGATGATATTCAACCCTTCTGAAATACTGCCATTACCTAAATAAAGTAACGCAAATACAGGTACAAGCAACGCACCAATCACTAAGATCACGGCATTGATGGTATCAGAAACGGCTACCGCTTTTAACCCACCAAAAATCGCATAAATCGCACCCACTACACCGATAGCAATCACGGTATAGACAATTGCTTGAGCGTAGCTTAATCCAAAGATCGTTTCTAGATTGAAGATTTTATTAAAGGCAATCGCTCCCAGTATAAAGTGCGGTCGGAATAACGATTAAAAGATAGAAGACTAAGAATAATCCAGACATAATCAAACGTGTTTGTCGGTCAAAGCGATTTTCAAAGAATTCAGGAATGGTGGTATAACCGTTACGCAAATATTTCGGCAACATATAAAGCGCCAAGAAACAAAGCGGAATCACCGTTGGCACAGTCCACGCAATAATAGAAAAGTTGTTTTGATAAGAAACGGCATTCACCCCAATCAATTGCTCAGTAGAAAGTGAAGTTAAAACCATTGAGCAACCAATCACAATACCGCTTAATCCTCGTCCCGCTAAGAAATAACCTTTCGAGGTGGTTAAATCATCGTTTTTCGTCCGTAGCCATGAAATATAGGCTACCAAAGCTGTTACGATGAGGAAACTCGAAACTGTTAATAGCATACGCTCCTCCTTGTAGAAGCCATTATTAATATCCATTTATAGACTACTGCTAGGTGTATAAAGAGCATATGATAATTGTCATACTGATTGTGTGAGAAGGATCACAAAAATTAAAAATAAAGTCTGTTTTTTTATAGATAATTATGAGCAAGATCATAAATTATTTATTTATCCAAAAGAATAATAATGCCGTACTCCCACAAAAAAAGGAGTTTGAAATGAGTTTACAGTTAATTTTTATTTTAATTTTTATGTGGTGTGATGACAAATATAATGTCCGCTATTTTTTTGGCATTGGTGGCGGCGTATTGATGGTACCTATTCTCTACACCTTATTCCCACTGTTCCCTTTACAAATGATTGCTGCTACATCATTGACGATTGTCATGGGGATCATCCTTTATTAACTTAATTTATTTTCTACAAACAAAAAAAGTATCGATTAATTACAAAGCGATGCTCATTTTGGTCTGTGGGTATGATTATTGGTGTGCAGCTAGGATTCGAATCCAGTTTTTATGTACCTGATATTGCCATCATCAGTGTGTTTGTTATCACACTTTCCCTATTAGCAATTCGTACTATTTTTAGTAAAGAAACCGCAATAATTCAGCAATCTACAGCGGATGAAACGATTAAAAGGAATAGGGCTTTCAACGATAGGGTGGATTTATTGCTGGCATGACTGGCATTGGAGGAGGCTCAATTATGGCGCCTTTAATTGGTCAGTTAAAATCCGTTAAAGCTCATCAAATTGCGCCTTATACCAATGCAATGATGTTTATTGGTGGATTAGGCAGCCTTTATGGCTATCTTTCAAAAAACTCGACTTATCACTTTGGTTGGCAAATCGGTTATGTCAATTTTTCGATTGTGATTATTGTTGTGTTAAGTGCCTTTTGTAACTGGATTTTTTTCTCAATGAAAATTCGAGGTAAATTATCACCGCACTTAGTCAAAAAAACTATTAGGGTATTATTTTATTGGTAATCAGTGCTTATATGTTACTTATCCATTCCATAAAAATAAAAAAATGGCAGAGGAAAACGCCTCTGCCATTTTCGATTATTTTTTTCTTCTTTTTTCACTTCATCCCACAGAATATCCATTTCGATTAAAGAAAGATCTTTAAGTGATACGCCTCGTTCTAATGCCTTTTTCCTTCAACTTTTGCGAAAAACGTTGTTCAAATTTATTATTTCGCCTTACGTAAAGCCTCTTCCGCATTACATTTAAGATGGCGAGACAAATTGACTGTAGCAAAAAAATAAATCCCCGATTTCTTCTTCTATTTTTTTCTTGATTGCGAGGTGTTTGGTTGATTTCATCTAGTACTTCTTCTAATTCTTCTTCAACTTTTAGCAAATACAGGCTCAAGTTCATTCCAATCAAACCCAATCTTTGAACACTGTTTTTTTGCATTTTCTGTGCTCTTAACAATGCAGGAAAAAGCATTTGGAACATTATCTAAAAATAGACTGTTGTTTTTTTGAGCTAATTTTTCTTGTGCTTTGATACTGTTCCAACGGGCTAACGCTTCTTCTTCATTTCCAGCTGTTGCATCACCAAATACATGAGGATGGCGACGTACAATCTTTTTCAGAAACATCATTAAGAACATCATCAAATGTGAAAATAACCATCCTCTGAAGCAAGTTGACTGAAAAAATACCACCTGTAATAAAAAGATCACCAAGCTCTTCTCTTAAATTAGCAATATCTTTCTTTTTGGATGGCATCAATGACTTCATAAGTTTCTTCAGTTAAACAAGGAATCATGGAGTCATAATTTTGTTTAAGATCCCAAGGACAACCGCCATTAGGATTACGTAATTGTGCAATTAATTGAATAAAAATCTTGAATGGAATAATGCATAAGAATATCTCTGAAATACTAAAAATGCGATTAGTATAAAAACGAATAGCAAAATAGACAATATTCTTATAAAAAAATTAAAGATAAATTTGATATGGAAATAATGGCAGGGGCGGAGAGGCTCGAACTCCCAACACCCGGTTTTTGGAGACCGGTGCTCTACCAATTGAACTACGCCCCTATTGGTATTAAGAATTGGCGGAATGGACGGGACTCGAACCCGCGACCCCCTGCGTGACAGGCAGGTATTCTAACCAGCTGAACTACCACTCCGCTAAATGAGGTATAATTGGCAGTGACCTACTCTCACATGGGGAAGCCCCACACTACCATCGGCGTAACAATGTTTCACTTCTGAGTTCGATATGGATTCAGGTGGGACCATTGCACTGTTGCTGCTAAAATTTTTTTATTTTGTTAATTTACTCTTAAAAATAAACTAACAAAATAAAAAAAGTACCTGGCGGTGTCCTACTCTCACATGGGGAAGCCCCACACTACCATCGGCGCATCGGCGTTTCACTCTGAGTTCGGTATGGGGTCAGGTGGGACCACCGCTCTATCGCCGCCAGGATTATTCCTTTAATAACTTTTTCTATTTCTGCTCTCACTATCTCTAGCGCTCACAACCAAAACAAGCTGATAACCTTCAAAAACTTTCTTCTTCTTTCTTCTCTGAGTTTGTTTCTGTCTTCTCAACACCCAAAAACCCTTGAGCGTTGTATAGTTAAGCCTCTCGGGCAATTAGTATCATGTTAGCTCAACGGCTCGCACCGCTTACACACCATGACCTATCTACGTCTTAGTCTTAAACAACCCTTACAGATTTTTAAATCTGGGAGAACTCATCTCTTGGCAAGTTTCGTGCTTAGATGCTTTCAGCACTTATCTCTTCCGCACTTAGCTACCCGGCAATGCGTCTGGCGACACAACTGAACACCAGTGGTGCGTCCACCCGGTCCTCTCGTACCAGGAGCAGCCCCAACCAATTCTCCAACGCCCACGGCAGATAGGGGACCGAACTGTCTCACGACGTTCTAAACCCAGCTCGCGTACCACTTTAAATGGCGAACAGCCATACCCTTGGGACCTACTTCAGCCCCAGGATGTGATGAGCCGACATCGAGGTGCCAAACACCGCCGTCGATATGAACTCTTGGGCGGTATCAGCCTGTTATCCCCGGAGTACCTTTTTATCCGTTGAGCGATGGCCCTTCCATTCAGAACCACCGGATCACTATGACCTATTTTTCGTACCTGCTCGACTTGTCTGTCTCGCAGTTGCTTGCTTATACCATTGCACTAACCTGACGATGTCCGACCGTCATTAGCAAACCTTCGTGCTCCTCCGTTACTCTTTTGGGAGGAGACCGCCCCAGTCAAACTACCCACCAGACACTGTCCGAGACCACGTTTCGTAATCTTCGTTAGAACATCAAACGTTAAAGGGTGGTATTTCAAGGACGACTCCACAATCACTGGCGTGACTGCTTCAAAGTCTCCCACCCTATCCTACACATCAAAAATTCAATGTTCAGTGTCAAGCTATAGTAAAGGTTCACGGGGTCTTTCCGTTCAGCCGCGGGTACACCGCATCTTCACGGCGATTTCAATTTCACTGAGTCTCGGGTGGAGACAGCCTGGCCATCATTATGCCATTCGTGCAGGTCGGAACTTACCCGACAAGGAATTTTCGCTACCTTAGGACCGTTATAGTTACGGCCGCCGTTTACTGGGGCTTCGATCAGGAGCTTCTCTTTCGATTACACCATCAATTAACCTTCCAGCACCGGGCAGGCATCACACCCTATACGTCCACTTTCGTGTTTGCAGAGTGCTGTGTTTTTTTAATAAACAGTTGCAGCCAGCTGGTATCTTCGACCGGTTCAACCTTCGCCCGCAAGGGACTACATCTACGCCGGCGCACCTTCTCCCGAAGTTACGGTGCTATTTTTGCCTAGTTCCTTCACCCGAGTTCTCTCAAGCGCCTGAGTATTCTCTACCTGACCACCTGTGTCGGTTTTCAGTACGGTTTAGATAAACCTGAAGCTTAGTGGCTTTTTCCTGGAAGTGTGGTATCGGTTACTTCAGCTCCGTAGAGCCTCGTCATCATCTCTCAGTGTTTAATAGAAGTCCGGATTTGCCTAAACTTCCCACCTACAAACTTAAACGCACATATCCAACAGTGCGATAACCCAACCTGCTCCGTCCCCACATCGCAGTTTATCCAAGTACGGGAATATTAACCCGTTTCCCATCGACTACGCTTTTCAGCCTCGCCTTAGGGGCTGACTCACCCCTGCCCCGATTAACGTTGGACAGGAACCCTTGGTCTTCCGGCGAACGGGTTTTTTTCACCCGTTTTATCGTTACTTATGTCAGCATTCGCACTTCTGATACGTCCAGCAAACCTCTCGATTCACCTTCATCCGCTTACAGAACGCTCCCCTACCCAACAGACTTTCGTCTGATGCCGCAGCTTCGGTGCTATATTTGAGCCCCTGTTACATCTTCCGCGCAGGCCGACTCGACTAGTGAGCTATTACGCTTTCTTTAAATGATGGCTGCTTCTAAGCCAACATCCTAGCTGTCTAAGCCTTCCCACTTCGTTTCCCACTTAATATAGACTTTGGGACCTTAGCTGGCGGTCTGGGTTGTTTCTCTCCACGACGGACGTTAGCACCCGCCGTGTGTCTCCTGAGTATCACTCTTCGGTATTCGTAGTTTGCATCGGGTTGGTAATCCGGGATGGACCCCTAGCCGAAACAGTGCTCTACCCCCGAAGGTGTCCGCTCAAGGCTCTACCTAAATAGATTTCGGGGAGAACCAGCTATCTCCCGGTTTGATTGGCCTTTCACCCCCAGCCACAAGTCATCCGCTAATTTTTTTCAACATTAGTCGGTTCGGTCCTCCAGTTAGTGTTACCCAACCTTCAACCTGCCCATGGCTAGATCACCGGGTTTCGGGTCTATACCTTGCAACTAGACGCCCAGTTAAGACTCGGTTTCCTTCGGCTCCCCTATTCGGTTAACCTCGCTACAAAAATATAAGTCGCTGACCCATTATACAAAAGGTACGCAGTCACCCCTTAAAAGGGCTCCCACCGCTTGTACGTACAAGGTTTCAGGTTCTATTTCACCCCCTCACCGGGGTTCTTTTCGCCTTTCCTTCACAGTACTGGTTCACTATCGGTCAATCAGGAGTATTTAGCCTTGGAGGATGGTCCCCCATCTTCAAACAGGATATCACGTGTCCCGCCCTACTTGTCGTTAGCTTAGTACCATGACCTGACTTCGAGTACGGGGCTATCACCCTGTATCGCCAAGCTTCCCAGCTTGTTCCTCTGTCTCTGTCATTATCACTAACAGGCTCCTTCGCGTTCGCTCGCCGCTACTAACGAAATCTCGGTTGATTTCTTTTCCTCGGGGTACTTAGATGTTTCAGTTCTCCCGGTTTGCCTCACTTACCCTATGTATTCAGTAAGTGATAGTAGATTCTTCATCTACTGGGTTTCCCCATTCGGACATCTTGGATTAAACGCCTCTTATCGACTCATCCAAGCTTTTCGCAGATTAGCACGTCCTTCATCGCCTCTGATTGCCAAGGCATCCACCTTGTACGCTTAGTCACTTAACTATACAACCTCAAAAAAATTTCTTGATGTTGTGTTTTTCAACTAAACACTTGATTGCTTTTTGTTCAATCAAGATTTTTATTCTTACTCAGACTTTTTCTTATCCTTAAAAGGACTTGAAAGTCTCTTCAGTTTTTTTCAGCTTGTTTCCTGGTTGTTAAAGAACAGAAATAACATTTTTCAGTTATCATCGTTAAATAAACTCATTAAAGCATATAAATCAGTCAATTTACTTAACGATGATAAGTGGTGGAGATAAGCGGGATCGAACCGCTGACCTCCTGCGTGCAAGGCAGGCGCTCTCCCAGCTGAGCTATATCCCCATGTCATCGTTTATTTATTACCTTATTCACCTTAATCACTCACTCAGTTTGAGTGGTGGGTCTGAGTGACTTTGAACCACCGACCTCACCCTTATCAGGGGTGCGCTCTAACCACCTGAGCTACAGACCCAAGGGAATAACGGCTTTCTGCTCGATATTGTCTACAATATATCAATCAATCTGTGTGGACACTTATTGTCTCTCGTTTTTTTGGTAAGGAGGTGATCCAACCGCAGGTTCCCCTACGGTTACCTTGTTACGACTTCACCCCCAGTCATGAATCATACCGTGGTAAACGCCCTCCCGAAGGTTAAGCTATCTACTTCTGGTACAACCCACTCCCATGGTGTGACGGGCGGTGTGTACAAGGCCCGGGAACGTATTCACCGCAACATTCTGATTTGCGATTACTAGCGATTCCGACTTCATGGAGTCGAGTTGCAGACTCCAATCCGGACTTAGACGTACTTTTGTGAGATTCTGCTCCAGCTCGCACTCTCGCTTCCTCTGTATACGCCATTGTAGCACGTGTAGCCCTCACTGTAAGGGCCATGATGACTTGACGTCATCCCCACCTTCCTCCGGTTTATCACCGGCAGTCTCCTTTGAGTTCCCGACCGAATCGCTGGCAACAAAGGATAAGGGTTGCGCTCGTTGCGGGACTTAACCCAACATTTCACAACACGAGCTGACGACAGCCATGCAGCACCTGTCTCAGAGTTCCCGAAGGCACCAATCCATCTCTGGAAATGTTCTCTGGATGTCAAGAGTAGGTAAGGTTCTTCGCGTTGCATCGAATTAAACCACATGCTCCACCGCTTGTGCGGGCCCCCCGTCAATTCATTTGAGTTTTTAACCTTGCGGCCGTACTCCCCAGGCGGTCGATTTATCACGTTAGCTACGGGCGCCAAACTTAAAGTTCAACCCCCAAATCGACATCGTTTACAGCGTGGACTACCAGGGTATCTAATCCTGTTTGCTCCCCACGCTTTCGCACATGAGCGTCAGTACATTCCCAAGGGGCTGCCTTCGCCTTCGGTATTCCTCCACATCTCTACGCATTTCACCGCTACACGTGGAATTCTACCCTCCCTAAAGTACTCTAGCGACCCAGTATGAAATGCAATTCCCAGGTTAAGCCCGGGGCTTTCACACCTCACTTAAGTCACCGCCTGCGTGCCCTTTACGCCCAGTTATTCCGATTAACGCTCGCACCCTCCGTATTACCGCGGCTGCTGGCACGGAGTTAGCCGGTGCTTCTTCTGTAGTTAACGTCAATCACCCTAGTCTATTAAACTAAATGCCTTCCTCGCTACCGAAAGAACTTTACAACCCGAAGGCCTTCTTCATTCACGCGGCATGGCTGCGTCAGGGTTGCCCCCATTGCGCAATATTCCCCACTGCTGCCTCCCTGTAGGAGTCTGGGCCGTGTCTCAGTCCCAGTGTGGCTGGTCATCCTCTCAGACCAGCTAGAGATCGTCGGCTTGGTGAGCCTTTACCTCACCAACTACCTAATCCCACTTGGGCTCATCCTATGGCATGTGGCCCGAAGGTCCCACACTTTAATCTTTCGATATTACGCGGTATTAGCTACAGTTTCCCGTAGTTATCCCCTCCATAAGCTAGATTCCCAAGCATTACTCACCCGTCCGCCACTGTCATCAAAGAAGCAAGCTTCTTTATGTTACCGTTCGACTTGCATGTGTTAAGCCTGCCGCCAGCGTTCAATCTGAGCCATGATCAAACTCTTCAATTCAAGTTCAATCGCTCAATACTGCTGACATAAAATGTCACTACTTAAAAAAAGTATTATGAATTTCTAGTTAGCACCTATTAAGACTTCAAAAATTAAAAAAATATTTTTTTAAAAACAAGTCAATCAACAAGTGCCCACACAGATTGTCTGATATATTGTTAAAGAGCA
>BNJT01001690.1_pt1 | contig 45292 bp, 43 predicted proteins | sample 8540491 | NCBI WGS metagenome assembly BNJT01 (sample SAMD00202455, study PRJDB9452) | human saliva metagenome | host: Homo sapiens | reverse complement strand
ATTTTAAAAGGACTTAGCTATCAAGATTTTTCCTTGGTAGCTAACTCCCTCAACAATACTCAGAGAATTATAATAGTGGAATAAAAATTAATATATAGAAGATGAAGTTGGAGGTTTTATTATGATGAATCCAAATCCAATTTACAGAGAATACTATTTCTGCAATCAATTTAGCAGTGGATATTAGCAAAGGTAATATGCAACAAAGTATTAGACCAAGCTGCACTTTAGGATTAATAATGCAAAATAATGGACTTATACCAAGTAATGAAAAATGGGATTAAATTTACAATATATATCATTTCTGAATTAGAAAAGAAATGAATAATTATCCAAAAGGAAGTGGAAGTAAAGTGTAATGATAATGTTCACTTGACCAAAAACAAATACTATTTTAAATCGGCACAGAAATGGTTATGAAAGAAATGGAAGATAACTTTTTTAAGTGTAGAACATATTTTTAAAAGCTATGATGGAAGAAATGTAATTTTAAAAGATTAGGTATCAGTTTAGAAAAATACATGGAGGTATTGATGAATATAAGAAATAGAAAGTAGACAATCAAAACCAGAAGCAACTTATGAAGTTTTGAAAAAATATGCAAAGTTTGAGTTGAACTTGCTAGAGAAAATTAAAATAGACCCTATCATTGGTAGAGATTCTGATCCAGAGCAATACAAATAATTTCAAGAAGAACAAAAATGACCCTATTTTAATTAAGGAGGGCAGGGTTGGTAGGGCTGCAATAGTTGAAGGACTTGCTCAAAGAATATTAAATGGAGATGTTCTGAAAGCTTAAAGAATAAAAAAAATATTTTCATGATATGAGTTGCCTTGGTTGCAGGTGCAAAATACAAGGTAGATTTGAAGAAAAGAATGAAAGGTGTTGTTTTAAAAGAAGTTGAAGAATCAAATGGAAATATCATTTCTTTTTATGAATTCATAATACCACTATAGTTGGGGCTGGTAAGGAGAAAGGTTCTTGATGCGGGAATGTTAAAAGCCTATGCTTGCAAGAGGAGATTGAGAGTTATTGGTGCAACAGCCCAATAGATGAATATAGAAAATATATTGAAAAGACCCTGCGCGAAGAAGATTCCAAACAATATTAGTAAATGAACCTAATGTGATGATACTAACTTCAAGTTTAAAGGACTTAAAGATAAATTTGAAACTTATCATGGTGTTAAATTACAAATACTGCAATAGTTGGCTGCAACATAGCCAAGATATATAACTGATAGAAAACTTCCAGATAAGGCTATCAGCCTAATTGATGAAGCAACTGCAATGATAAGAACAGAAATTGACTCTACCCGAAGAACTTGACCAATTGACAAGAAAGGCTTTACAAATTAGAAATTGAAATTAAGGCATTGGAAAAAGAAACTTGATGATGCTTCTAAGGAAAGATTAAAGTTATAGAATTGGCAAATTAAATGAAGAAAAGTTTTGACTTCTAAATGGGAACTTGAAAAGAAGATATTTCTAAGATTAAAAATATTAAAAAGTGAAAATGTCAAACTTGAAATGGAAAAAGCAGAGAGAATAGTTTAACAAAATTATCTGTGAATTAAAATATGGTAAACTTGCAACTCTTGAAAAAATTACAAGAACAACAAAATAAGGTTGACCAGTGGAAAAGAAAATTCTCTATTGAAACAAAGTTACTGCTGATGATGCAGATATAGTTTCAAGATGGACAGGTATTCCTGTATCAAAATTATGAAACCAAAAAGAAAAATGTACATCTTGAAGACCATATAAAGAAAGAGTTAAAGGGCAAGATGAAGCTGTTAAAGGCTGTTTGCTGATACTATGTGAATCAGTTGCCAGGTTTAAAGGGCCTAACAGACCTATGGTTCATTTATATTCTTAGGACCACATTTGGTAAAACATATCTTGCAAAACTTTGTATATAACGGTGATAGTGGTGAGAATAATGTTGTTAGAATGAATGTGAGTGAATATATGGATAAGTTTTCAGTTATGAACTATAGGTGCTCCTCCTGGACCTTGTTGGTTATGAAGAAGGTGGACAACTTGCAGAAGCTATAAGAACTAAACCTTGTTATTCAGTAATGTTGTTTGATGAAATTGAAAGGCTCACCTGATGTATTCAATGTACTATTACAAGTTTTAGATGATGGTAGACTTACAGATGGACAAGGAAGATAGTGGATTTAAAAACACTTTAATCATTATGATCTAATATAGGTAGTCCTTTATTACTTGAAGATCCTAGTCTTTCTAGAGATACAAAGAGAAAAGTAACAGATGAGTTAAAGCTGAATTTAAACCAAATTTTTAAATGGGGTGATGAAATAATCACTTTCAAAGCTTTAGATTACACCAGCTATTAAAGAAATTGTAAATTAAGTCTAAAGATTTGAAAGTAAATTAAAACCTAAACATAATATTACACTTGAATTTTCTGATAAGATGAGACGATTTTAGCTAATAATGCTTATGACCCTCACTATGGTGCAAGACCTTTAGAAGATATGTTAAAGAGGGGTGAAACAAGTCTTGCTAAGAAAATTCTTGCAAATGAAGTTCATGAAAAATCTAATGTTTAATAGATTTAGATAATGACCATATTGTTTTAAAGAAGTATAATAGTTTACTTTTTCATAACTCCTTTATATATAAAGAAAGTGTGGGTAGGTAAACTACTCACACTTTTTATTTCTCAATTTTTCCGATATCTATATATGGTTGTAGGAGAGCGAGATAATTTTTGAGCCACAAAATTGATAGCATCTTTTAAAATTAAAAAGACCTTTTTCATATGGTGTCTTTGCACAATTTCAACTCTTTCTTGTTTAGTCAATCTTTCCTAAAGGGATAATTAAATTTTAACTGACTTCTTGAAATATCCATAAAGACTTTCTATGTTGTCAGCTGAATCTCTTCATTACGCTGACCCTTATTTTCATCCACTAGAAATATGTATGCAAAACATCCGACAGATAATTTTAACAAACATATCCAGGATTGAATTATTCTTAAAAATTTGGCAGCTATGTCATGGAACCTACTGTCACTCAAAGCTTTATACATACCGCATTCCACAATTTTTGATCTTCATCAAACATGCTAGAAGAACGGACTTTCTTTCCATTCTCTTTAATAAAACAGCATGATTTACCATACCCTCTTCCATTGCGGATAAGATCTATTTTTACATGCAAAGCTCTCAGTTGAAATTGAATCTTCTAATGTTCTATTGCTTTATTTCACCATGCTTCTAGCAACCATTTTAACTTCTTCACCTTTATTTCATGTGAAAACTAATTTCAAAGGCAGGACCCTAAGCTGTTTTCCTAAAATTAACCAGCATTTTATATTGATTTAGCAATTCATTTTCATCTTAATAGAAAAGATTTTATTGACAGTATTTTTACTCATAGTGCTAAAATATTTTCAATTAAAGAATAATATTTGTTTATTATGGAATATATATATAGAATACTCGTTTTTAAAGATTGAAAATATTATTAAAATAGAGTGCTGTCCGCTAATCATTTCATTGACAACCGTACTTATATAATTCTAGGAGTGTCTATTGAAAGATAGATTTACTTGATGTTCTAGCACTACGCTCTTTTCTTATGTTAAACGTAACATTCCTGAGTGACAGTTGAACAAAGGGAACGTACTTTAAAGCAACTCACCATACAATGAATTTGCTCTCCTCAGCTGGAATGTTAACAGTGGATATGTTAGCCAGATTCAGGAACTACTGCTATGACAGATCAACGATGGTTCAAGCTAGGCTTTCCTGGGTGATGAATCTTATGGAAGAGACAAGGTTACATATGTGCGAGTGCAATGAGAGACTGTTTTGAAAGAGGAGATAATCCAGATTATACAACCTAGTTCGTCACTGATTGTCAAGACATAGATGAGGAACGATGTATCTATGTGAATATGAAGGTGGACTATTCAATGGTGGAGCTTGCTCAACTTGAAAGACCCTAATGCTTTCTTAATCGCCACAAGGTCGTCACCTTAGAATCTATACTATTTGAAATAGTTCTGTAAGATACTTGCTGTTCGTAAGAACTCAGGAAAAGTATTTACTATTCCATCACAATGGACACTTTGATACAACAGAAGGAAACATTAAACAAATGGGATCTAGTACCTCGTAACTTATATAATAAAGAAAGAGTATTATATGAAGTTCCAGAAGGTGGACGTTATGACTTTTCAAAGGGGATATGGATATAAATAAACTTCGACAACTTATAGATGCTGTTGGAGTTGAAAATATACCAATGATATATGCTACTGTAACAGTAACTACACACAGTTTGTGTGGACAAGCAGTTTCTCTGAAGAGTATCAGAGAAACTTCAAAATTGCACAGCAAATATGAAATACCATCATGCTAGATGCTGCAAGATGGGCTGAAAACTGCTACTTTATTAAAATGAATGAAGAAGGATAGAGAGATCGTCTATTGCTGAGAGTGCAAAGAAATGTTCTCTTACTGTGATGGATTTCACTGCTTCTCTTAGATGGACATGCTAATATGGGAGGAATTTTAGCTTTCCGTGATAAAGGATACTCGGAAGAAATTTCTCTGATTTCAATGAAGATGGAACAGTTAAAACAGATGTAGGAATCTTTATTAAAAGTTAAACAAATATCTTCTTAGTAATGACTCTTGTGGAAGCACAGCATCAGGTCGTGACATTATGGCATCTTGCTGCTGGACTTTATGAATGCTGTAACTTTCAGCTACTACAATGAAAGAGCTGAACAATGTAACTATCTAGCAGAAGGATTCTATCAAAGCAGAGCTAAGTGTGTTGTTCTTTCCAGCAGGTGGACATGGTGTATATCAATATGGATGAATTTTTGATGGAAAAGAGAGGACATGAAACTTTTGCAGGAGAAAGGATCGCATTGAACTTTATTTAGAAGATGTGGAATCTCGTGTTTCCTAGAACTAGGAGATTGACCCTATGGAATATGACTGAAAACACTCTGAACAACAAGCAGAAGTTGCCAGATGTTTGCAAGATTTGGCAATAAATAGAAGTGTTTATTCTCAAGAACACCTTGATCTATGTTGCCTGCAGTAAAAAGCTCTTTTTATGAAGATAGAGAAAGTATTCCCACATGAGCGAAATCTGTTTCCTGGTCATAACTTACCTATGAGACACTTGGCACTTTTCTTGGGATTACTTATCCAAATGAAGAAAATAAAATTAAATTTGAATTGATATTATTATGATAATTTGTGTTTGATTTTAATTGTTCTCTTTTATTATAATTGAGAATAGATATTTTGATTAAAATTTGGGGTTTGTTTTGGTGTGGTTTTTTTGGGTTTTTTGGTTGTTTGGTTTGTGTTGGTGGGTTTTGGGTTTTGTTTTGTTTTGTGGGTGGTTTTTTTTTTTGTTTTTTTTTTGGTTTTGGGTTTGGGTTTGTTTGGGTTGTTGGTGGGTGTTGGGTTTGGTTGTGCACTGAAATGATAGAAATATAAGTATTGTAGTAGGTTTATTCTTCTGGTTCTTTTGCTTTATAGGATATTCTTGTGTGTAATGGGTTGGGTTTTTTAGTATGTTTGTTAAATTGTTGTGTTCTATGTTTGCTGCGTAACGTCAGATATGGATGTAATATATATCTACTTTTCGGGCAACCACTGCATCTGCCGAGCTAACTTTTGGATCATGAGTTTGCATTAATAGTAAGTTTTCGAGTATTATGTCAATGGGAATTGCAAAGTGGAATAGAAAAAGCAAACAAAGCTAAGATGCCCTGTGTTATTTATTTTCTATTTGTTTTATTGGGTATCTATATAGTAACCTCAAGCCTGGTTCTTCTGCGGATATAACATATTTTACTGTAAATTACAAGGGCTTGCTAATCCTAAAATTTGGATATACGCTTTTTGGACAAGCGTCTCTCTCCACTTTCTGTTGCTGGAAATGGTTCAGTTATCTATGGTTCATATTTAAGCAAGAGTGAAGATATTCCTAACTCTGTCGAAAAATGTTGCATTTTGGATACATTAGCTGTCTTTATTTGCTGCTTTTGTCGTCGTCAGCAGCAGTTGGAGGAGCTGAATTATCTTCTGGTGGACTGGACTTATGTTTATCTACTGACAATATTAACGAGATAGCTTATGGCTGGCGGAAGAATTATAGAAATTATTTTTCTACCTATGTGTCCTGCTGGAGTTGCTCAATCATTAACTTTATACTGCGGCTCTCCAGTTGCATTTTACAAGAAAAATTTAAAGCTAATCGTATTACAGCAACTGCAATTATTCACGTTATTGGTTGCATAGTTTGCTATTTGTATACAAGGTATAGTTTCAATCGATGGATGTTGTTTCTATATATAGTTTGTCCATTAGGAGCATTACTTGCTGCTGTTATGTTCTTCTGGGTTGCAGGTAAAGAACTTTGCAGAAGAATCTGTTACTATGGAGCAAATAAAAAGATTGGGGTTGGTTTCCTATCCAGCTGGTGATATGTACACTGTCTTTTTAGCATCTTGTTGCACTAATTGCAGGTGCACTTTCTTGGAGAATTTGGATAAAACGTATTCTAAAGGTTGATATGACAAGGAAATATACGTTATGCAAACTCTATGAAGTACAACAGTCTTAGTTTTATACGTTTATTTGAATAAAAGAGAGAAGCACTAGCTTTCCCTCTGAAAATGACTTGGCAAATCCATACTCTCCCAGGCCGCTTCCAGCCAAGTACCATCAGCGTATATGGCAACTTCTGGGTTCGGAATGTAACTAGGTGTACCCCCATAGCGCTACTCACCAAGCATATATATTTGTATCACATAATCTTGTTATGCGCAAGTCTGAACACTTGAAACTATATAGTAAAAACAAACTTAGATTAAAACTTCGATAATTAGTATTGGTCAGCTAAATGCATTGCTGCACTTACACCCCACCTATCAACCTCCCAGGCTCGAAGGTATCTTAAAGAATACTTATCTTGAAGTTAGTTTCCGCTTAGATGCTTTCAGCGGTTATCTATTCCAAACGTGACTACTCCAGCTGTGCCACTGGCGTGACAACTGGTACATCAGAGGTTTGTCCATCCCGGTCCTCTCGTACTAAGGACAGGTCTTCTCAATATTCTAACGCCTACGAGTGGATAGGGACCGAACTGTCTCACGACGTTCTGAACCCAGCTCACGTACCGCTTTAATGGGCGAACAGCCCAACCCTTGGGACCTTCTCCAGCCCCAGGATGCGATGAGCCGACATCGAGGTGCCAAACCCTACCGTCGATATGGACTCTCGGTAGGATCAGCCTGTTATCCCCAGGGTAGCTTTTATCCGTTGAGCGACGACCCTTCCATTCGGAATCGCCGGATCACTATGTCCTGCTTTCGCATCTGCTCGACCCGTCAGTCTTTGCAGTCAAGCTCTCTTATGCCATTGCACTCTATGGTTGATTTCCATCCAACCTGAGAGAGAACCTTTGAACGCCTCCGTTACTCTTTCGGAGGCGACCGCTCCCAATCAAACTGCCCACCTAGCACTGTCTCCCGTGGCTACAAACCACAGATTAGAATTTCAGCATTGAATGGTTGGTATTCCACCGATGACTCCGATACAGCTAGCGCCATATCATCTCAGTCTCCCAACTATCCTCATACATGCAATGCCAAAACCCAATACCAAGCTACAGTAAAGCTCCATGGGGTCTTTCCGTCCCTACTGTAGGTAACCGGTATCTTCACCGGTAATACAATTTCACTCAGCCTCCCGTCAAGACAGCGCTCAAATCATTACACCATTCGTGCAGGTCGGAACTTACCCGACAAGGAATTTCGCCACCTTTAGGACCGTTATAGTTACTGACCGCCGTTCACTGGGGCTTCAATTCGGAGCTCTCCTCCTCCTCTTAACCTTCCAGCACTGGGCAGGTGTCAGCCCATATACATCGCCTTCCAGCTTAGCATAGACCTGTGTTTTTGTTAAACAGTTGCTTGAGCCTCTTCACTGCGACCCTCGAGGCGCTTTGTATCGCGTGGATACTCACCCTCAGGGCCCTCTTCTCCCGAAGTTACGAGGTTATTTTGCAGAGTTCCTTAACGAGAGTTAGCCTGTCCGCCTTAGATTTTCTCATCCTGACCACCTGTGTCGGTTTGCAGTACAGGGCAGTCAAATATTAACGTTAGAAGCTTTTCTTGGCAGCGTGGGATTTTACGCATTCATCTTACGACTGATATCATACCTCAGATATAACTCAATGGATTTTTCCTATCAGTCATCCACATACTTCTACGGACACTTCCGATTCGTCCGTCGCGCATACCCTTCTGCGTCCCTCCATCGCAATATATGACTGGCACAGAAATATTAATCTGTTTTCCATTCGCCTACGCATTATAGCCCGCTTAGGGTCCCGGCTTACTCAGGGAAGCATGCTTTACCCACGAAAACCTTGGTCTTCCGGCGAGAGTTCTCGCCCCTTTCGCTTTACTTCATTCCTGCATTCTCACTCTGATACCTCCAGAGTCGGTTACCCTTCTCCTTCAACGGCCTACAGAACGCTCTCCTACTCAATCCTTACGGATTCCACAGCTTCGGTTTATAACTTAGCCCCGTTACATTGTCGGCGCGAGACTCTCGACTAGTGAGCATGTACGCACTCTTTAAAGGTATGGCTGCTTCTAAGCCAACCTCCTAGTTGTTTGTGAATCTCCACCTCCTTTCCCACTTAGTTATAATTAGGGACCTTAGCTGGTGGTCTGGGTTTGTTTCCCTTTTCGACAATGGAAGTTAACTCCCATAGTCTCACTCCTGAGCTATAAATTATGGTATTCGGAGTTTGATTGATTTCAGTAAGCAATACGCCCCCTAGATCATTCAGTGCTCTACCCCCATAATTTGAACACTCAAGGCTGCACCTAGATGCATTTCGGAGAGAACGAGCTATCTCCTGGTTCGATTGGCTTTTCACCCCTAAACCTACCTCATCCCCCAACTTTTCAACGGCGGTGGGTTAGGACCTCCACTGTGTCTTACCACAGCTTCATCCTGGACAGGTTTAGATCACCAGGTTTCGCGTCTACGCCAAACGACTAAATCGCCCTATTAAGACTTGGTTTCCTTCGGCTCCGTTATACTTAACCTCGCCGTTTAACGTAACTCGCAGGATCATTCTCCAAAGGCACGCCATCACCATTACTGGCTCTGACCGCTTGTAATCACACAATTTCAGGTTCTATTTCACTCCTCCGAGGGTTCTTTTTCACCTTTCCCTCACGGTACTATGCGCTATCGGTTAGTAAGAGTATTTAGCCTTATGAGATATGGTCCTCACAGATTCACACAGAATTCCTCGTGTTCCATGTTACTTGGGAGCAGAGTTATATGTGTAAGGATTTACTTGTACAGGACTTTCACCTTCTACGGTTCGCCTTTCCAGACAATTCCAATTCATCAATACACTATATTGAATATCTTACAGTTCTTCCATCACTCTGTCCCTCAACCCCTTAAATACAACAGCTGTATCCTTGACATATTTAAGGTTTAGGCTTGACCCATTTCGCTCGCCGCTACTTTGGGTATCGTTTTTACTTTCTTTTCCTCGCGTTACTTAGATGTTTCAGTTCACGCGGTTCCCTCTTTCATTAAGACTCCATCTTAATAGATTGCTCCATTCGAAATCCTAGACTCTTACGTTCGATTGCAACTTATCTAGGCTTATCGCAGCTTACCACGTCCTTCATCGGCTCTTACTACCTAGGCATCCTTTGTGTGCCCTTAATTATTTTAACCTATTTTTTTTGACAGCTAACTCTAGAAAATTGTTAGAGTTAATTTTGTTTGCTTGTTTGTTCTATGTATAGTTTCCAATGTTCGAAGTAATCAACAGCATTGCGCTAAGAACATTACCAATAGAATAGAGAAAGACATATTCTCCTTAGAAAGGAGGTGATCCATCCGCACGTTCCCGTACGGATACCTTGTTACGACTTCACCCCATCGCTAATCACACCCTCGGAGCATCCCTCCTTGCGGTTGGGCCTGCTACTTCAGGTGCAACTAACCTCGTGGTGTGACGGGCGGTGTGTACAAGACCCGAGAACGTATTCACCGCGACATTGCTGATTCGCGATTACTAGCGATTCCAACTTCATGTACTCGAGTTGCAGAGTACAATCCGAACTAAGAATAGTTTTTCTGAGATTAGCTCCACCTCGCGGCTTTGCGACTCTGTCACTACCCATTGTAGCACGTGTGTAGCGCCCAGCGTATAAGGGGCATGATGACTTGACGTCATCCCCACCTTCCTCCTGCTCATCGCAGGCAGTATCGCATGAGTCCCCAACTTAATGATGGTAACATACGAAAGGGGTTGCGCTCGTTGCGGGACTTAACCCAACATCTCACGACACGAGCTGACGACAGCCATGCACCACCTGTCTTTAGGTTTTCCCGAAGGACTCTGAAACATCTCTGTCTCATTCCTAAGATGTCAAACGCTGGTAAGGTTCCTCGCGTTGCGTCGAATTAAACCATGCTCCACCGCTTGTGCGGGTCCCCGTCAATTCCTTTGAGTTTCATACTTGCGTACGTACTCCCCAGGCGGATTACTTATCGCGTTTGCTTGGGCGCTGAGGTTCGACCCCCAACACCTAGTAATCATCGTTTACGGCGTGGACTACCAGGGTATCTAATCCTGTTTGCTACCCACGCTTTCGCGCTTAGCGTCAGTATCTGTCCAGTAAGCTGGCTTCCCCATCGGCATTCCTACAAATATCTACGAATTTCACCTCTACACTTGTAGTTCGCTTACCTCTCCAGTACTCTAGTTATGCGGTTTCAACGCAATACAGAGTTGAGCCCTGCATTTTCACATCAGACTTACATCAACCACCTAGACGCGTTTACGCCCAATAAATCCGGATAACGCTTGCTGACATACGTATTACCGCGGCTGCTGGCACGTATTTAGCCGTCACTTCTTCTGTTGGTACCGTCATTTTTTCTTCCCAACTGAAAGCACTTTACATTCCGAAAAACTTCATCGTGCACACAGAATTGCTGGATCAGACTCTTGGTCCATTGTCCAATATTCCCCCACTGCTGCCTCCCGTAGGAGTAAGGGCCGTGTCTCAGTCCCCCTAGTGGCCGTTCACCCTCTCAGGCCCGGCTACCCATCATCGCCTTAGTGAGCCGTTACCTCTCCAACTAGCTAATGGGACGCAAAGCTCTCTCACAGCGCATATAGCTTTCATAATTCTAGGATGCCCTAAAATCATAATATCAGGTATTAGCATTCGTTTTCCAAATGTTGTCCCTAACTGTGAGGCAAGTTCTTTACGCGTTACTCACCCGTCCGCCACCCAAACCGAAGTTCAAGTTGACTTGCATGTGTTAAGCATTCTGTCAGCGTTCATCCTGAGCCAGGATCAAACTCTTCGTTCAATCTTTTTAATAGCTCATTCTTGCTATTTTTAGTTTTAACACCAAATTTATGGTTGCTTTTTGTCTTTTCTCTATTCTGTTGCTAATGTCCTTTCCTATCGGCACGACTATATTAACATCTTTTCATAAACTTTGTCAACAAAAATTTTTAAAATAATTTTTATGAAATTTATTTTTCTCTTTTATTCTCAATAAAAACTACTATAAATTTATGCAAAAATCTCCATCAATTTATAATAGTCTTTTTGATTTTTATTTATTTACTGACCAAACTCTTTTAATATTTTTCTTCTTCCTTTATCTAAAAACGCTTTAAATAAATTTATATTTCAAAATATCACAAATATGATAAAAGAACTATAAAAGACATCTGCTATTTCACTCTCAATAGAAGAATAATTATATTCCTTTAGTTTTATCTATTCCTAAACTTACTCTCATTTTTTCTTATAGCTTTAGCTAACTCTCCAACTTCCTCAACCAGTACAACAAAATTTTATCTGAGGACTTTTTCTTTATTAAAACCCTCTTATCTCCATTAACTTTCTTTATATAACTTTTGTATTTCATTTATAGAAGATTCATCTGATAACTTTCTTAGTAGTTCTTGTTGGATATTCTCCATAGCTCCTCCTTATTTTCTATATATTTCTTATAGCCTCATGTTTTATCCATTAATTATCTTTAACAATTTTAGTTACTGTATCTATAACTCATTTATAAGTTCTTTAAAATTCTTCCAACCTAAATAATCACAATTAATTAATTTTACTTCTCATTTTCATTTGTAGCTTCTAATCTATAGTCTTCTTTCGCCTCTAACAATAGCTTTTAAATCTATATCTATCAAAATTAAATATTTCATTATTTTTGCTTATAGTTATAGACTAATTCATTGTTTCTCACAACTATTCTTATCTTTTTAAAAGTTAGAATATACACAGATAATAGTACAATTATTCCAAATTATTATGTAGATATGTCTCACCCATAAAATAAGTTATAAGAATGCTAATTGTAATAGCTAAAAATTACATATTTATCGAATATATGCGTTATTTTGCTTTCATATATTTTTCATCTTTTCCATCATCTATATTCTCCATATATTCTTCTATCTCATCAGCAGTTCTTGGAAATTTATCTCCTAAATTCTACTTGTTCCATCTTCTTGAATTAAAATATCTCTTTCCATTCTAATTCCACCAAAATCCATATATTTTTCTATCTCATCATAATTTAAAAATTCTTCATGTAGTTTTTTCATTCTTCCATTTTTCAAAAAGTTCTGGGATAAAAGTATATTCCTGGCTCAATAGTAAAGACATTTCCAACTTTCTAACTTTTCTTTAGCAAGTCTTAAAGAAGATAAACCAAATTGAGTTGATTTCTTCTTCTCCTCTTCACTAACCTACATTTATCTCTCCAAAATTTTCCATATCATGAACTGTCATTCCCATCATATGCCCTAAACCATGCGGCATAAATAGTGCATGTGCTCCTGAACTAACTATATCTTCAACTTCTCCTTTCCATAAGTCCAAGCTTTTTCATATTTTCTAGCTAAAAACTCTTACAAGCTTCTAGATGTACTTCCTTATATGTAATTCCTGCTCTTACTAATATCTTTAGCTCTGTCAAACATATCTCTTACTATATTATGTATAGTTTTTGTCTTTCAGTAAATTTTCCACTTACAGGAAAAGTTGTTGTCATATCTCCACAATAACCTTCATCGTTAGATGCACCACAATCTAGTAAACACTAAATCTCCATCTTTTAAGCTATTTCAAAGTGATTATGGTTATGTAAAATTGTCCATTCTTACTAAGTATAGTTTGGAAAGAATAGTAAGCATTGTATTTTCTTGGTTGCTTTTTCTACTTCATGCAACAAGTTCATATTCTTTTCATTCCAGCTTTTTACATTTCTCATAGCAGAAAGATGCATTTCTTTTGTTATGTTTAACTCCTTTTTCTATTTCTTCAATTTCAATTTTATCTTTATATTTCTTTTGTTTAATGATTTGCTTTCATTAAATAGAAAGATACATACTCATCAAATTCAAAAAGGATTTATATTCAAAGATTGAACTCAAAATACATAATATTGTCTGCTTTATATTGATTAGTAAATCTTATATTTTTCTATTTTCTAAATATTTCTTTTCAGTTCTTCTTTTTCAATAAACTTTTCTATTCCAACTTCAGAGCCAATTCTTTTTACTTTTTGTTTTTCCCATCCAAATAATATCAGACATTGTATAGTCATTTCCAAAATTATTTCTTCATTATTATCTATATCAATAATTCCAATTAATCCATTGTGATCCATACCAAAATAATATTTAAAAGTTGCATCTTGAATAAATGGATGTATGTTATCTCTCACAATCTAGAGGTGAAAAATTATTTCCCATTATTAAAATTAAACCATCTCTAAAAGTTTTTCCTTTAATTTCTCTTCTTCTGTTTATATACTTCTTTATTCAACACTAAACAGTCAACTCCTTTCTTTTTACATAATATTGTATACTCTAAAAAAGTCCATATCTATTTTTAGAATAACAAAAGAACTTTCTTTATGTTTTACTATTCTCTACAATTTTTTCATACTTTCTACGTATATTTTCTTTATGTACATAAGTTTTTCATCTAATACCCACAAAGATTAAATCGAAACTATCTGGATTTTCATCTATAAATTTTTATAGCAGTGCTAAGTGCAATCTCTATCCTTCATCTACTGGAAAAGCGATATATTCCTGTTGATACATGAAGGAAAAGCTATCTTTCTCAATTCCCATACTTTTTGCTAGTTTTCAAACTTTCATAATAGGCTGATTTTAATTTTTCTGCTTCTCCATTTTCACTGTTGTATATCTTGGGTCAACTGGGCATGGATAATATATTTCCCTTTGGAAGATTATATCATAGTTATTACTGCTTCTCACCATCTAATACAGCTCCCTGTTTCTTTACATTTCTTTCGATCGGTTCATTCCAGCTGCTCTTCTAAAAGTTGCTCCACAAACTCCACCACCCATTTCAAGATGGTGTGTTGCTGCATTTACTACTGCTTCAGCCTCTGGAATTTTTGTTGTCTCTCCACTTACTAGTTTTATAGCATCTTTATACATTTATTTGCCTCTCGTATGATCTTTAGACTGTCATCTATAAATTAAAAATTTGCATAAAACTTTGAGCTATATAGTCTGTACAAAGGTAAATTGTATTCACAGAATATGCGAATATCCGTCGTCTGCTCGTTCTACAATAACTCAGACTTTGCAGAGATTTATGAGCATTTTGAAAACTAATTATCTTCCCATTTAAACTGAAATTCTTTCACTACAAAACAGATATAATAATTAAATTTGCCTCTGATTGTATTTCATGTCAAACTCATAGCACTGGGTGTTTAGAGCTCTTCTCCTATTTCATTTCTTTTTGCTACGCAATACAATTCCATTTGAGTGATTTTGCCTATTATTTCTAACAATTTTACCTCCATGTTCAAGACATTTTTCTTTCTTCCTTTTCCAAATACTACAAAATTTTAATCATCTTTTGCTAATTCCAGATAAGAAACTACTAGCATATTTTATCCATTTGCATATTGACTATCTTGAATCTGAAGAAAGAAATATTAAATATTCTGAGTCTTCCATTGTCTTTCAAATTTTTCTATTCCATATCCTTATACAAATTGGAATAATAGTGTGTTTCGTTACTTGAAATAATAGGAAATCCAATCGCTTCTGAAAAGTTTATAATGGTTTCCTTATTAATATCTTTCCACTGACTTGTTTGCCAAAGTGTTTATTAAATATTGATTTTGTATCTTCTTTACCTTATTCTCATTTACAATACTATTCTTGAGATAAAATATTATCCTCGAGATTTTCAAAAATACTGATGAGAGGTCCTCAATAATCCATTCCTAATTCACTTAAATTCCTCTATCAAGTTCTTTAGCATATATATTTTCTAAATCTTCATTTTAGAGTTTTCTTTAATACAATTTAAAATGTCTAATATCTTCCAAATCGTGTTTTCTTTGAATTTTATTAAAATTATTTTTGAAATTTCCTCCTTTGAATATATAAATTCTTTTATGTTATTTGTATTTTACTAAATTGGCTAAACATATCCTAAAAATTATTAAATTCTCGTTATCTTTTGGGATATTTTTATATATTTTCTCTTTTAAACTTGAAATATCTCACATCTTTATTGCTCATCCTAATTTCCTAATCTATATCACTTTTATAATCATAATCTTTGGTTATATATAATAATGTCAGTATTATCTTTTTATTGTCAAAGTCTGAAACTTCATCTTGAAGATGACTATAATCAACCTCATAGCCCTTCATTACATGTGCAGTTTTGTGTTATAAATTCTCCTATTTTTAAAGAAGAGTGTCTGGATCTGCTAAAATTGCAATTTCATCTAATTTTAATTGAGTGCACTTGTATTTCCTTCTTCTGTTCCATGTATGAAAAGTTACTCATACTTTCCTCCTTTTGTCTCAAAATTTTAATAGATTTTTACTTTATTCTCTAATATGAGTTGGTTTATAAGCCAATGCTGTCTGCTATTTCTTCCGAACTCATATCAGTCCAGTATATATAATCAGATCTTTCTGGATCCAAAGCCTAAAGTTACGATGGTGAAAAGAGATATCTTCTTCTTCCTCTGTTCCTTCAAGTATTTGTTCTCATTAAATCTATTAATTCTTTTCTTTCCAACATATTTCACTTCCATATTATTATTAATATATAATCTTTGACTCTAATTAAGACACAGTTTGGTTATTTGGCCACATAAAAAGCTGAGTGATTTCTCACTAGCATTAAGTTTTTATATATGGCTGGGGTGGCTGGATTCGAGACCAACGCATAACGGGTCAAAGTCACGTTGCCTTACCGCTTAGCGACACCCCAGTACTTAAGATTAAAAGCCTACTGGCTGTGTTATTTTTAATGGTGCCGGAGAGAGAACTTGAACTCTACGTCACAGGACACCTGAGATCCTGAAGTCTAGCGCGTCTGCCAGTACTTGCCATCGCATAAATAAAAGATGGTGCGTCATACAAGATTTGAACTTGTGACAGCACGATTGAAAAGTCGTGTGCTCTACCAACTGGGCTAATGACGCGATGGGGTGACCGCGGGGATCGAGACCCGCGACAACCAGTGCTGCACTGAAACTGGCGCTCTACCAGCTGAACTACGGTCGCATGGCGTATTTTTGGGGCGGAAACAGCAGGGTTCCGAACTCGCGACATTCAGCTGGAAGGCTGACGCTCTACCAGCTGAGCTATTCCCGCGCACTTCAATGGTCGGAATAGCAGATGTATGCAGCTGCTCCCAAGGCAGGTGCGCTGCCAGGCTGCGCTTATGTTCCGACTTATATTTGATGCTTCGTGTTATAGCCCCTCATTATGTCGAGTAATAACATTATTTTATTTCTTAAAAGATAAAAGTGCACAAAATATTATATTATTTTAAAAGGATTAAATCCTGTTTCTCACAGAAATTAATCCTCCCAATTATTTTATAGATTAAGAAAGTCTGAGTCAAAGAGAGATTCGCCTCTATTTCATCTATTTCTTCTTGTATATAATCATTTTAGTTCCTTTGGTATCTTCTGTATTGATTCTCTAGCTAGATCGATATTCTTTCGCTTTATCTTTATCTCCAACACCAATACCAACAGAATGCTGGTCTAATCTTCGCATCTACATCTTCTTCATCCAGTGATATTTGTCTTGATTTTGAACTTCGATACCTTCTTCTGTATCTTTCCTAATCTTCTTAAAACATCTACCCATGGGAATATAGATACCAACCCATCATCCATTTAGGTGGCTTTTTAAATGAGATCTGAAATAGCTTCTTCATATTTTCCCTAAGTCTAGTAAAAGTGTCCCTCTCATTTCATAAACCCACAGCATCATTTCCTACTAACAATTGCTCTTTCAAAAATGTTTCAAGGCTTCTTTTCTTGTTTCTTGATTATACCCTAACTCAAAACTCTAGCTCTGAATTAAGCCATTCATCGGCCTCTTCCCTAACTTCCCACTCACCTTTAGAGTATTTTTATTGGCCTTCTTACTGGATTAGGTTCTTTCAAGTCTTCCATAAAAGCAACCTATTTCCAGAGTTTACAAGATTTTTGCTCTGTATCATCATCTTCAATCATAGTTAAAGATTTTGTAGCCTTTCAATTCCTTCTTCTGTCTGCCGCCTTCTACCTAGAATTTCACTCCCCCTTTCGGTATTAAAGCCATTCTTGTCCATCTCACCAAGTTTTCCAGCTTTTAATGAGAGGTGAGGACCATCTTCATATTTTCCATTGCATCTCTAAACCCAACCAAGTTCTGTCAATGTTAATGAATCCTCACTATCCATTTCATAAGCCAACTAGATAATTTTTCAATGGCTTTTTCATATTCTTCACTAGTTTGGCATAAACACATTCCTCTTTCAACATTATCTCAAACATCATTTCTTCTAATTCTGCTCTTTTGTCATATTTCAATAGCTTTTCGCAGGTCTGCTGTGACGTGGCACGACGAGAGTTGGCTACTAATATATGCCTCAATACTTTTATTTTCATCATCTAAATTTAAAAAGCTTGTATTCATATTTTGCTATACTTCTTTGTATTTTCCCTAGTCCTCCTAGACAAGAACCATATTCTTCATTTATCCAAGCATCATCCCTACAAGTCTTACTGCTCTCTTAATATATTTTAAACCTTCTTCATATTTATTTAAACATCATAATGCTCAAGCTATATCTGATAAAAAGATAAATATCATTTTTATCAAGTTTTTCCAGCTTTCCCAAATAGAATTCTAATGCCTTTTTCTCTATCATCTTTTCCCTTATAACAATGTCCTATCTCAATAAGCAACCAGGCATCATTTTCTACCCATAACGTGTAAATGCTTCATAGCTTCATCATAGTTTCCTAAATGTCTTTTACACCAACCAAGTTGACTATAGATATAGCAGTATCTTTATCATCATCTTCAATTTCTAAGGCACGATTGATTTTTACAATAGCTTCTTCATACCTTTTAAGTTTCGCTAGACAATATCCATATTCTGTATTAGTCAAGCATCATTTTCTCTAAGTTCTGCAAGTCTTTCTAGATATTTTAATCCTTTTCAAATTCTCCTATTGAGTCCTATAACCAAAGCTATATCTGACGATCATAACAATATCATCTTCTTTTAATTCAAGAGCTTTTAAATAGTTTTTCTAAAACTGTTCTTTTTATCCATATTTTATAGCACATACCATTCTTGTAAAAATCCAAAACATCATCTCGCCTAATTCTACTGCTTTTAAATAACTTTCTAGGGCTTCTTCTTGTCTTCCTTGTTCTGCTAACACGAAAACCTAGTTCAGAGTATAAGCCATTCATCATTTTACTTTTATTTATTTGATAAAATTTCTTCTGCTTCTGGATAATGTCCATATCTATCATATAACCAAGCTAAAAATGAATCTGCATTTGCTTCTCCTTCTATCTCTGACATATTTTTAGCTTCAAGTGCATATTCTGTGCTTTCTCATAGTTTCCATTTTGGTCTTCAACCTTTCTGGATAATATGTTTCTATTAATAAAGTGTAAGTAAATTCTTCTTCTGGATTTAATTCAATAGCTTTTAATAAATGTTTCTCAGCATTGATAAAATCATCTAAAGAAAATAGTAAGAATAGGCTGTTCTCCAGTTCAACTAGGACTATACCTATTACAAACTCTATCCCTTTAATACTTCTAGACCCTATCCATATTGTCACTATTATTATAAGCTCTCCTAATTCGCTTATTAATTCTGCGCTTAATTGTTCTGCTGGTAAGGCTCAATCATCTCAATTATTTCTTCATGTTTATCTAAATCATACAAAGCTTTCTATGTAATATTTCTTCTTTCATTTTTCACCTCTTTATTTTAATAAAAGCCTGTACAAAATAAATTTTGTAATAATCACCTCTTTTTATTATAATTTTTCTATTAAAAGCTTCTACTTCTTCTAAATCAGCTTCAAAATTTTCTGCATGTTCTTCTAGAACATTTTTCCTAAACCTTCTCTTGCAAGTTCTAAATATTTTTCAGCATTTTCCTTATCTTTCAATGCTACATAACAGCAGAGCAAGATCTAAATCTTCTCCATCTATTTACATCTCCTTCTTGAACAGAGATTTTTACTTGAATGTAAAAGAACTTCTACAGCTTCTATATCTTTCTAATCTTCCCAAACATCCACATAGAATATAGATACCAACCATCATCATTTAGAGAGTAAAGCTTTTAAATGAATCTAATGCTTCTTCATATTTTTCCTAAGTCTAGTAAAAAAGTGTCCCTCATTTCCATAAACAAGCATCATTTTCTACTAACTCAATTGCTCTTTCAAAATGTTTCAAAGGCTTCTTTTCTTATTTCTTGATTGTACCTAACTCAAAACCTAGCTCTGGTTAAGCCATTCATCATCTCTTCCTAACTCTCCTACCTTTAAGTATTTTATTGCTTCTTCTGGATTAGGTTCTTCAAGTCTTCCATAAAAGCAACCAACCTATTTCCAGAATTTACAAGATTTTTGCTCAATATCATCATCTTTCAATCCTAGTTAAAGATTTTTGTAGCCTTTTCAATTCCTTCTTCTGTCTTACCACTTCTACCCTAAATTTACTCCTATTTCGGTATTAAAGCACATTCATCATCTCTACCAAGTTTTTCGCTTTTAATAAAGGTGAAGACCATCTTCATATTTTTCCGTGCATCATAAACCCGACAAGTCCTGTCAAATGTTAATGAATCCTCACTATCCATTTCATAAGCAACTAGATAATTTTCAATAGCTTTTCATATTCTTCTAATTTTTGCATGCTTTGTTTCCTATTTCAACATTTATCAAACATCATTTCTTCCTAGTTCTTTTTGCTTTTTATGATATTCAATAGGCTTTTTCATAGTCTCACTGTGACGTGGCACCAACAGTTGACTATTAATATACCTCATCCTTATTTTCATCATCTAAATTTAAAAGCATATTCATATTTTTTATAGCTTCTTTGTATTTTCTAGTTCTCCTAGACAAGAACCATATTCTTCATTTATCAAGCATCATCCCTACCAAGTCTTACTGCTCTCTAATATATTTTAAACCTTCTTCATATTTATTTAAAGCATCATAATGCCAAGCTATCTGATAAAGATAAATATCATTTTATCAAGTTTTTCAGCTTTTTAAATAGAATTCAATGCCTTTTCTCTATCATCTTTTCCCTGTAATGTCTATCTCAATAAGCAACAAGCATCATTTCTACCCATTTTTGGCTTGTGCTGATGTTAATAAGCTTCATCATAGTTTCTAAAATGTCTTTTACCAACAAGTTGACTATAGATATGTCACAGTATCTTTATCATCATCTTCAATTTCTAAGGCTACGATTGATTTTTAATAGCTTCTTCATACCTTTTAGAGTTTCGCTAGACAATATCCATATTCTGTATTAGTCCAAAGCATCATTTTCTCTAAGTTCTGCAAAGTCTTTCTAGATATTTTAATCCTTTTCAAATTCTCCTATTGAGTCATATAACCATAGCTATATCTGACATTATAACAATATCATCTTCTTTTTAATTCAAGAGCTTTTAAATGGTTTTTCTAAGGCTTCTTCTTTTTATCCATATTTTCTAGCACACCCATTCTTGTAAAAATCAAACATCATCTCTACCTAATTCTACTGCTTTTAAAATAACTTTCTAAAAGGCTTCTATGCTGTCTCCTTGTTCTGCTAAACAAAACCTAGTTCAGAGTATAGCCATTCATCATTTTTACTTTTTATTTGTTTGATTTTTAAAATTTCTTCTGCTTCTGGATAATGTCCATATCATCATTATAACCAAGCTAAAAATGAATCTGCATTTGCTTCTCCTTCTTCATCTCTGACATATTTTTAGCTTCAAGTGCATATTCTATGTGCTTTCTCATAGTTTCCATTTTGGTCTTCAACCTTTGATAGAGATATATATGTTTCTATTAATAAAGTGTAAAGTAAAATTCTTCTTCTGGATTTAATTCAATAGCTTTTAATAAATGTTTCTCAGCATTAATAAAATCATCTAAAAATAGTAGAATAGGCTATTCTCCAATTCCAACTAGGACTATTACTATCTTCAAAACTCTCATCCCTCAAATACTTCTAGACCTTTTTCATATTGTCCACTATTATTTATAAGCTCTCCTAATTCACTTATTAATTCTGCACTTAATTGTTCTGCTGGTAAGGCTTCAATCATCTCAATTATTTCTTCATGTTTATCTAAATCATACAAAACTTTCTATAATATTTCTTCTTTCAATACCTCTATTTTAATAAAAGTTGTACAAATAAATAAGTATACATACTCCATTAATAGTTAAATTTGTAATAATCCCTCTTTTTGTATAATTTATTATAATTTTTCTATTAAATCTTCTAATTCATCTAAATTAGCTTCAAATTCATCGCATGTCTTCTGGAACATTTTCTAAACCTTCTCTAGCAAGATCTACAGTACTTTTTCAGCATTTTCCTTATCTTTCAATGCTACACTTAACAACGAGCAGAATCTAAATCTTCTCCATCTGTTACATCTCCTTCTTGAACAGAAATTTTCTTGAATGTAAAGAACTTCTACAAACTTCTTCATATTTTCCAAGTAATCTTAAAGCTATACCTCTATTATATAGGTTTAAGCCATCTCCCACTAAGTCCAAAAGCCTTCGTCCTTTTCAGCTTTATCATAATCTTGGAACACATTCATATAAATTTGCCCTAATGACTCCTCAAAAGAACAAATTTTTATCATTAGCTTTGCTTCATCTTCAAAAATATTTTTAAAAGCTTCTTCTTTCCTTTAGTACTTTCTAAATTCAACCAAAGATGCATATATATCCAGTTATCATTTCTTCCTAAATCCTTTGCTATATAGAAATACTTTTAAAGCTTCTTCTGAATTTTCTAGAACTCCATTAGATACCTATTTCAGAATTAATAAAAATCTTTTTCATCAACATTTTCTGGTGCTTCTTTTTCAATTAATTTCAATGATTTTTAAGTCTTTCAAGTCCCTTCTTCTGGTCTTTCAAGTCTTTCCTAAACATTGTCCACCCATCTCAGTATTACGCATTCATCATCTCTACCTAACTCAGCTTCTAATCAGGTATTTTAAGTCCTTGTTCATAATCTCCAACTTCATTACATAACCAACCACATTCAGAATAAGCCATATATCTACATTTGTAACATCTTCTTTTGGGCTTTCCTATATAAGATAAATATGTATCAAGAGCATTTTCATAATCTCCTAAATTCATATAAGATCTACCAAGTACATTTATTAATTCTATATCAAGTTTATCTTCAGGAAGCTTTTTAATTTCTCTTACAACCTTATCAAATTCTCCATTTTCTCCATAAGTATTTATCCCAAAAATTTTTCATCCATGATCTTCACCTCTATATTTTATATATAAAAAAGGTAGTATAATTTTCTATACTACCTTTTCAATACTAACTATATTAATTTTTACTTGTCAATCAATTTTACTATATCATAGACACTGTTCCATCTGAACTAACTGCACAACAATAATCTGTGTATACTTCTATATTCATATACTCCTCTTGCTGCCATAGCTCTTGCTTTTCCATACCATCTGGTAAAGTTTGTCCTTTTTATAATGCTCTATTATTGAAAAAGAAAAACTTAAAAGTATGTACTTCATAAGGGATACCTAAATAACATTTAGCAGAATACCTAAAACATTCCACTATTTATTAATTCTACTTCTGAAAACTCTTCTCTAATAACATTAATAAGTTCATTAACTTTTTCTTGGTTATGAACATGTCCTCCTCCATCAAGACTTTCATAGCTTCATATATTTTTGTGAACGCTTTTTCTTAAAATTCTTTGTAAAGTTAGAGTGATCGCAACACTTGTTTTAGTTTTTCAACAGGCTTAGTTAAAGACAGAGTATTATTAGATCTGTTTTTCTTCTGTTGTATTTTTAACATTATTTTTGGCATACTTCCCCTAGCTAAACAAGTAGTTTTCTTGTTCTTGATTCTGTCATGTAGTCTTAATTTCTTCTGCTCAATAGGTTTTCCTGAGCAGGGAACTGCTCTTTCTTTCCCCAATCTCTTATAGCTGCTATTTTTCAGGGCTTGTTTGTGATAAAGGTACAACATTTGAAAAAGCTTGTACACATTTTCTTCATCTAGACAAAATCTTCATTAGCAATAACTCTATATGCTAAATCTCTGACTGTTGATTCTAAGTCTGCTCCTGTAAAACCTTCTGTCATATCAACTTCTGTTTCTAATTCTCCTGCAAAATCTAAACTTAAATGTTTTCTCATATACATTTTAATAATATCAAATCTTTTCTTCTGATGTGGGTAAAATCTATAAAGAGAATAACTCATCAAATCTTCCTCTGCTTAAAAAGTTCTGATGGTGACTATAGAAACATCATTAGCTGTTGCCACAACAAAAACTTGTTTTTCTTGATTCTTGTAACCAGAACAAAAATTGTCTACCATTCTTGTGAAACTCCACCATCATTTTGAGCTTCCTGCTCCTGATAGCCCTTTTTCAATTTCATCTATCCACAGTATACAGGAGAAACATTTTCTGCTGTTGTTAAAGCATCTTTTTAATTGTTGTTCAGATTGCCCGACATAGCTGCCTTGAACGGTTGCAAAATCCAGTCTATATAGTGGCGTGACTTCCAACTTGCAGATATTGCTTTAGCTGATAAAGATTTACCACAGCCTGGAACTCCAACAGTAAAATTCCTCTTGGTGAACGAAGTCCTTTGCTTTTAATAATCTTTTTCCTCAACTTTTAAAAGTTCTTTCTTTTCATCAAGCCATTTTCTAAGTCCTGCTAGTCCTCCAACATTTATTATACTTTCATCAACATCTATCTTTTTCTAAACAGATATATTAGAAAATAATCTATCCTTACAAATCTTACTTCATCCATATCTTCTTTTATAATTTCTCTTTTTGCAATTAAGGTTTGCTATAACATTTTCTGCTTCATTCTAGTAACACCATTTAGTATAGCAGCTGCTTCTCTAATATCTGATTCTTCCCATTCAATAGTAATTTCATTTCTATAATCATCTATATATTTTTGATAATATCATCATTTTCTTCTTCATTAGGGTTATCTATTTTAAGTCATTCCCAATCTTTGTAATTGATTCCATACCCCTGCCATTGGTGAAAACTATTATACTTCCACCTGTTTCATTGGCATGAGTAACAAGTCAAATAATTGTATCTGCATTTCAGAACTGATATCAATTCCTGTCAATACTAATGTCAAATTCTGTCTTCTTTTTGTTTGATCACTCATATAATCTATTTGCACTTATATAGATTTATCTTCACTTAGGACTTTTCCGCTGAAATATCATATATTCCTTTTGTACTAGTAAACTGTAGCGATATAATCAATTCCTCTACAACTTCTTTTTAAAACTTCAGTGTTCTATCTCTTTCCATTGTATTAATAACAATAAAGGTATTCTAGCACTTGAATATCTCTTTTAATAGTTCCTTTTGCCTTTTTAATATCACTCATGTTTTCTTTCTATTGAATAGTAACTTTATTATATGATACTGATAACACCACTTCTATCTGATTCTGCACTTTTCAAGTGATTCTTGTATAAATTTGATTGTTATTATCATATTACAGGATTCTGTTTTTCTTTAACTGGAATTGTATTTATATCCACAACTTTTAATATAAATTGTAATTCTCTTCTACTGCATCAAAGATTGAATAATTTCATTTTCATCAGTTTGGTGAGCTTTTTGAAAATTATCTGTTGCTCTATTCAATCTAAAATTGACTGCTCTACTAATCTTTTTAAAAATCTTTCTGCTACTCCTGATTGCCAAACATTGTCCTTCTTTCATTGAGGATAAAATTGCTTCGTCATCTTCGCCTGATTTTTAGAATATCAAATACTTTTCCCAATCTGCATATATTTTTAGAGACTTTATTCATTATTTTTTCCTCCTTACTTTCTACTTTGTGGTGGTTCTAATGTCCATTCAGGAAAACCATTTGCAAAACCTTCATATTCATCAATTTTCTTAGTTGCTTTTCTTTCGAGTTTCCTGTAGTTGAAAATGGCATAGAATTATCTTCTGATTTTTCTGTTTCATCATTTGAAGTTATAGTTTTAAATGCCTGAGTTTTATTCTATTCATTATCTGTGTCATAAGATATCCCCTATATTACTCTTTCTTTCATTATTTCCAAGTCTTCTTATATATTCTTCTGGTTTTATTTGTTCAAAGAAATCTAAAACTTTTTACTTTCAGCATCTTTTCAGAGAATTCTATTCTAAAATCTACAATTTCAGCTATTATGGCTCTTATTATTTGCTTTTCCAGTTTCTAATTTTTGTGAATATGCTTGAATAGTATTTTTGTATAAATTTTGTATTCTTTGTTTTAGCTGAAAAATGATATAGTATTAAACCTACTCCTAAAATAATAGGAACAAATGCAAAACTAGCATCCATTAATGTTTTATTATTTCCATAGGCAATTACCAGCTATTCCTCCAAAAACAAAATTGTTCAAATATAGATAACGACTTGTGATAGAGCCTGCTGTTTTTCTTGCTCAATAAGCTCTTCAAATCTCTTATTACTTCCTCTTCATCTTCTCCATCTTGTGTTTTATCATTAAATATCTACATTTATTTCTATTTCATAAGGACATTCATCCTATTTTTGAGCTTCTACATCATTAAAAGCAGTATACTCCTTGAAAGTGCTGTTGCAAACTTTTGAGTATTCATGATGCTTTCTGGATTCATAGAAGCATCGTTAATAGTGCATAAAATCTCTATAATCATCACAGACAGATTTTCTAATGCAATTTGAGATTTTTAACTTTTACTTTCAGAACCATTGTATCTTACAACTAATTCTTCAAATTGTTCTTCCTTTTTAATTAATAGTTCTTCCTCATCAAATTCTTACCTTCAAAGCTATCTAATATTTTATCTAGTTCACCTTTTAATGTTTCTTCTTTTTGCTCAAATACTCCTCTAAAATATTCATATAAGTCGTTATTTAAGTTAGCTCCTCTAAAACATCTTTTAAATTATTCAAGTATGAGATACTTTTTCTAGATATGGATATAAGCCATGAGAGGAACTCTTTTTAGAGTTTATAGCATTTTCAATTATCTAATTGTCTTTCTGTGAATCAGGCTTAGCTTCTAAAGCTTGACATCCATTCTTGAATCTGTTCATAAACAAAATTCTCAGTATCATTTCACTAAAAAGCCCACTTGCAAAAGCATCTAAAATAATAACTGCTTTTCTATCAACTTCTCTTCATCTTGAGCCTCAAAGATAACAGAGCCAGCCATTTTATAGATGAAGCTTCTCTTCCTATTCTTCTAAATCAAACCATAAAGAGTTTTTCATCATTTTCTTCTTACTGCCCTCTGCTAATGCTCTTTCAGCTAGGGCTTTATCATTATTTATCAAGCGATAAAGCAATCAAACAAAGTGTTAACCAATAATTTGGTGTTTCTATCATTTGCTTCTCTGTGATATTAGTTAACATTTCACTACAATAGCTAAATCATTAGCTTGTAAAATTCCTGTTACCAGTTCTTCTAACTTCTCTTAATGCTCAAAATTGGTCTTTTCGAATTTGTCTCTTATTGCTGATAGATTTATCTTAGCCTCTGCTTTTCTATTAGCTAATGATTGCATTCAACATATTCTCTAAATTCAATAGCTAATTTTCTACCTCATTATATACAACTTTTACATTATCATCTACCTGATCTACTCTACTATTTACATAGTCTATACTAGCTGGATAGGTTGAAAGACTCTCTTACCAATATATTTTAAATTTGCCCAACATGTTTATACTCATCTGCCATTTATCTTCCCCCTAATTACCTCATTTTATTATTTTTATGATATTTTTGTCAATAAAAATAAAGGTAATTAAACTATTTATTTATAATTTAATTACCTTTTAAATATTTTATCCAATTCTAAAATTGATTCTTTCAAAATCTATCTTGATGAAAATCTATATTTGCTTGTACTTATTTTTAGAAATTAACAGGACTTGCTTCTGGGTCCCCATCATTTTGAAACATCAAAGCATGTATTTTCATCAATTATCCATTGATCATTTTTCTTTAACCATTTGAATATCCATTTCTTCTTCTTTCATTGGTGCTTTTCCACTTTTTACTGTATATATATTTCTTTCATTGACTCAATCATAACTTCTGCTTCACTTTGATTATCTTTAGCTTTATAATTTTTAAGTAATTCATCTGAAAGTTCAACAAAATCAACTGATTTAACTTTTTATTTTAAGTTCTGCTTTCATCTCCCACTATCATTAATATCTCACTATATGTTTGCGATTTTTAATGCCTCTAACACAGTTTCAAAACTATTAAACATAGCTTCTGCTTCTTTTTCATTTCCAGTAGAATTTTTGCCACTTTTTCCATTTCTTCTTTATTTGCATTAAATTCTGAAGTTGCTTTGTTCTTTAATTCCATTGAAAATTATGTCAAAATTCTTTATGTGAACCTGTTAATTCTTCTTTCTTCTCACCACACCCCATTAAAAGATAATGCTAATACAAATACTAAGATTTTTACTAGTTTTTCATAAAATATCCTCCTTCTAAGTTTCCTTTTATATTCAATTAAATCTTACATATTATATCTTTTTATTAAGATTTTTCAAATATATTTTTATTTTTGTAATAAATTGAATATCTAAATATTATATTATATTAAGATTAATAAAACAGCTTTCAGATTTTTGTTTCCTACTTGCTGTTTTAGTTTTTAATATCTATTCTGTTTATTTTAAGTTTTTCTATTAAAGAATTATCTTCTATATATTTGTATAAGTCTTGATGTCCTAACATAGTTTTTTTCCTAATAATTCTTTTAGCTTGTTTTTCCAAATTCTTTTAAAAGATCTCTGTTTTCTTTTGTAGTTTCCTTACCATATAAAATGTAATCTAATTCATGTTCTTCTGAAAAATTTATAAATTTTGCATCTCTGTTCATAAATTTCCTCCTTTTGATATTTAAATTAGTGGTGATTAATTTTTACTATATTTTTGTATTAATAGCAATAGAATTTTTAATTAAATATATTACATTGTCTTTGAATTTTTCTTCTAATTCTTCTTGTGTATTTCCTATTAACTCAAAGACTAGATACTTTTAAGAGGAAGAGATCTTATGATATCTAAAATTTCTTTATCTTCAAAGGGATCATGATAGTCAATAGAGCCTACATGTTGATAGACATTATTCATTATTTCTTCTATGTCTAAATTTTTCTCTATTTTCTTTTATAGCCTTATTTACATATTCTCCTGACAAAGAGTAATTAAGGTGCATTCCATATATTAGATTTTTATACTCTCCTATATTTTCTAAATTCTTTTTAATATATTCTATTCCTTCTTTTGAATTTTCTGATATCTCTATTATTGTTGATCATGTGTCCTGTATCCAAGATAAAAACCAACATTTTTTTATATTTTACTCCATTTAAAAAGATATTCAATTTCTTCTTTATTAGTAAGTTTTAAGACCAGACCACCATAGATTTTCAAATAGAAGTGTAAAATTATATTCTCCATCTTCAAAAAAATTTCATTTATTATTGAAATTACAGCTATTTAAAAACTTCATTTATCAGAATATTTAAAAATCATAAGTCATAGCTTCTGTAACTTTTACATTACAAGCATGAAAAAAACTACATATTCAACTTCTAGTTCTTTAGCTCTTTTCCAATTCTTTTCTTATAGTATTCAATCAATTCTTTTTTTGCTATGTCCTCCACAAAGAGATTTAAAATATTTTGTCATCTTTAAGTTCATCATACAAAGAAGTAAAAATCTTCTAAATATAATTCCATCCATGAAGGAAAAAATCTCATATGATAACCCTTTATATATTCCTTTAGTAGAGAGTTATCACCATCAAAAAAATTTAATTAATTCAAAACCATCAAAGCCATATTTTTAGAAAAGATGTTGCATATCTTTTCTCAAGCTCTTCATTTGAACAGAAAATCTGCCATATTTAATAATTTATACATATCTTACCTTTCTATATTATACAAAAATCTAGAGATTTAGAAATTTCATTATAGTATACCTTAGTTTTTTTATTCCAAAGACATTATTTAAGTTTTTCTTCTGTGATAACTTCTTCAACACTTCCATCTTTTTACAATATTTCCATTAGATAGAAGTATCAGCCTTGAACAATATTTAATAGCTGTTCTCAAATTATGAATTACTAATATCACAATTTTTATCTTTTAACTCTTTTCTTTTGAAACTTCTTTTAATAAGTCTTCTTCATGTCTCATGTCAAGACTAGCAGTAGGCTCATCTAAAAGTATCACTTGGCTTTCTTGTGTAAGAATTTTTGCAAATAACACTCTTTGTCTTTTCTCCGCCAGATAGTTGCAATATTGATTTATCTCTAAATTTTAAAGTATCTGTAAGCTCCATATACTTTTTCTGCAAGCTCAATGTCTTTTTTTAGAATATTCTTGAAATCTTTCTAAATAAGGATATCTTCCTAAAAACAACAATGTCAATACAAGGGAAAGTCAAATTCAATATTAGTGTTTTTGGTTCATGAAAAGAAATATCTCTTGCCAACTCTTTTTTCACTGTATTCTTTAAGACTCTTATTATTGAAAGAAATATCTCCACTACTTATTGAATTTATACCATTTATACTCTTTAAAAGAGTAGTTTTTCCAGAACCATTAGGTCCAATTATACCTATAATTTCTCCTGACTGACATTTAAAAACTTATATCTTTTTAATATTTTATTTTCTCCAACAGAATATGATATTTTTTTACTTCTAAAATATTTTTTTCATAGGGTTTTTCCCTCTCTTCTAATTTTTTTACTATTAAATATATAAAAATATGGTGCTCCTATAAGTGCAGTTACTATTCCTACACTTATTTCTTTAGGGTGCTAATACTATTCTTGATAGTAAGTCACTGAATGTTAAGAAACAAGCTCCTGCTAAAAATGAAGATTTTAATAGCTTTCTATTATCTGAACCTATGATTTTTCTTAAAAATATGTGGAACTATCAAACCTACAAAAGTTATATTTCCACTGATACAAACTGATATAGCTGTGAGTAAAAGCTATGATAATTAAAAATTTTTAGCTCTTATTTTTGATATTTATTCCTAAAGATTTTAGCTTCTTCTTCTCCCTAACAACAGAATATTTAATTCTTTTTCCATAGTAAAAATAAAATAGGAGATAGAAATAGCAATAGGTATCAGACCAAAAAGAAAATGTTCCCATCTTCTACCATTCAAGCTTCCCATTGCCCAAAAGATATATTCTTTCATCTCTGTTTCTGCAAGGCTTGTTAAAAATGACAGAAGTGATTGCTCCTACAAAACTACCTATAGCTATTCCTGATAAAAATTAAAAGTAAGTTATCAGTTCTTCCTCTCAGAGTGGAAATCTTATAGATAATAGCCGAGATTATTAAGGCAAAAGCTCCTGAAAATAAAGGCATTGCAAAAGATATTTGTTGCAGTGAAACCTAATGAAATCGCTATAACAGCTCCTAAACTTGCTCCACTTGATATACCAATAATACCACTGTCAACTATTGGATTTTTTTAAAAGGCTTTTGCATTGTGCAACCACACAATGCTAAAAGCCCCTCCAACTATAACAGCAACCATAATTCTTGGAAATCTAACAAAAATACTATTGGAACATAGCTTTTCTTAGTTATTTCTAAATTAAATAGTCCTGTTTTTATTTAATAATATTTTTTTACAACATCAGAAATCGGAACTCTAACTGCTCCATAAAAAAGAGAAAAATTATTATTCCTATTAAAAGAAAAAAATAGAAAAAGATTGAAATTAATTCTATATTTCATTATCACTCCTTGAATTGATATACAACTTTTTGCTAAGTTTTTCAATATTATCTATCATATATTGAGAAGTTGCTGAGATATCTTTATATTGTACAAAGTAAACTTTTCTTATTCTTTACAGCTTTTACATTTTAAAGCTAGGATCTTCAAAAAAATAATTTTTGAAACTTTTAGCTACATTATCATATTTTTAGCTATGGGAACTATAATAATATCAGGATTTAATTCTATTATCTTTTCCTTTGAAATATCTTGATACTTATTAATTCCTGCTTCAGATATGACATTGATCCCATTTATCAATCTCACCATATCGTCAAAAAGTTGTATTTTTACCACTTGTTGAACCAAATGTAGTATACATAAGAATTCTAGGTTTTGAGCCCTTTATATTTTTTAGCTATCTTATTTTGTAAAGCTTTTTAGCCTATTATCCATATTTTGCTATTAATTTTTCACCATTTTCTTTTTCTTCCACTAAGATTTGCTAAGTCTCTGATTAACTTTTTGTTCTTCATAACTATTGGCTGTCTTATAGATATATACTTTTGCACCTGTTAATTCTGAAAGATGATTTGTTTTTTTGACAGCCAATCAGCTGTAATAATCAGAATCAGGCTCTAAAGATATTAAAACTTCTTCGTTAGCTTCAACTTTTTGTAAATTTTCTTTAGCTCTGTTTACAATATTAGAAATTTCTTTTATCTTCATTAATTTTTCCACTTAAAACCTGCTATTCTATTTTCAGTAACAAGTCCTAGTAGCATCTCATCTCCACTTAAAGTTAAAAGATACAATATGATTATATTTTTTTAGCCTGTACTCCCTTAGCATTTACAATAGTAAAAAGAGAATAGCAAAATTAGAAATAAAAATAATTTTTCAATTTTCTTCCTTTCACACTAACTATTTAAATACTACATTCTAAATTTCATTTTAAACTAAGTTTTTGAAATATAACTAAATAATTTTTAAAATAAAAACTACTGCGACGTCCAATAATGTTTGGAGAGCCTTTGAGGAGCTTGAAAAACATTATTGGCTGTCAATAGTTGCAATATATTAATAAAAATTGTCAGATATTTTATTCAAAAAACTTTTTAACCTATGGCAGAAAAACTTCTATATTATTTTTAGAATGTATATTTAATACCTGCATATACACTTCTTCCATTAGCAGGGTAGTAAACCTTTCTTGGTCCTAGCTCCCCAAGAACTTCTAGTTGAAGTTACAGCATCTGCATATTTTTGTCAAATAGATTGCTAACTCCTGTATAAAGCTCTATTCCATTTTCGAAAAGCATAAGATAAGTTAGCATCAACTGTTATATAATTATTTCCTTTTTGAGAAGTAGTTATCAAAATCATCTTCTGCATAGGCATTACTTTGATAATAAGCATCTACATTAGCAGTAAGTCCTTTTTGTAAACTTGTAAGTTGCTCCTGCATTTACTGTCCATCTTGATACTCCTGCAAATTCTTTTTCCATCATAAGTTCCACTTGTTACCTTTTGGTACTATGTATGAAACTCTTTCTCTCAATGTTAAATTATCAAAATAGTGTGCCATTGATAATTGTGCTCCAATTCTTCTAACTTTTCCATCAAAGTTTTTGGTTATTAGAACTGAAATGGGTTAGTCTTATCATAATAAATTTCATTTTTAGAATTTATGTAGAATACAGAAGTTGCCACTGAAGTATTCTTGTAAGCGTCTCTTAGTCCTATTTCAAAGATATCATTCTTTTGAGTTTTTACAGATTCATACCAAGCTCCAGCATCTTGTATTGTTGGAGTTCTTAAAAGCTCTTGTATAGTTAAAGAAAACATTTCCTGTATCAGAATATAAAGTAGTTTACTCCAACTTCAAAACTATCATTGCTTGCATAGTCAGCTGACTGAGGTTTTTATTTCACTTAATTGCCAAGTCATAGGGATTATAAACTTTTGAACTATATTTATATTTAACTTTTTCTCTACGATAACCTTGAGTAAATTGCCACTTACCAAAAAGTTGATTTGTTTGTGATATAACCCGCAAATGATTCTCTTTTATCATCAGGTGCTTTTTTTGACTTACTCCATTAACAAAGACATCATCTTTAAAATCTCTTTTTCCATCTCTATAGTCAAGTCCCAATGTAACATAGCTATCTTTTGCATAAGTGTATTTTAACTTCTGGTCTTAAGAAATATTCAGAAGTTGAATTATTTTTGGAAATTTATCTTTATTATGATAGTATCCAGCTGTTAGGAAAATATCAATTTTATCATTTATTTTTGATTGTATTTTAGCGTTGACAATATCATTTATACCATAAGTATAACCACTCCAAGAACCTACTTTGTCTTGGGTTCTTATCAAATTGTTCTTTGCTTAAAGAACCTGTATAGTAATCTTTATCTTCACTATGATTATAGTTGATTGCAATACTTCCATTATCTAATAAGTATTTTCCTCTTAACCAAAGACTATCTGTTTTATCTTTTCTTGTTTTTCATATTGGGGACTTCTATCTCTATAATCTTTAGATGTACTTCCTGAATAAGAAGCATTTAATAGAAGTTTATCTCCTACTTTTTCCACCTAAATGAAACATTTTCTCTTAAAGTTCTCCAAGAACCTACTTCTAATCCTGCTCCACCATATACAGTTTTGTTTGTTGGTGCTTTTAGTGATTATATTTACTACCCCACTATAGCTCCATCTCCATACATAACTGCTCCTGCTCCTTGAAGAACTTCTATTTTTGAAATTTCTTCAACTGGAACAGAATTTCAAATTAAATCCTGCAAGTCCACTTACAGGTATACCATCTAACAAGATAATAGTATTAAATTGTGCTGTTGCTCCTGAACCTCTTAAATCTATTGTTGGAGAAGAACCGTCCATTTCTCTAACAACAACCCAGGGACTCCTCTAAGTGCATCAGCAATAGTTTTTGCACCTTTTTCTTTTAATTTCTTTTTGCATTTACAACTGTCATATTTTTAGTTGTTTCACGAACAGAAGTTCCAAAACTATCAGAAGTTACAACTGTTTGTTTAAGCTCCAAAACTGGAGTTTCTTCCGCAAAAAGCACTCACACTCCCTAATACAATTAAAGCCAATAACATAAATTTTTCTTCATACTTCCTCCTCTTAAATATGTGATATTTTACGCATAAAATAAAAAGATTAGGAAACAGAAGATGCCTAATCAAAAATATATAATAATGGTAAGTCTCCTGACTTAGTTTCAACCTACTTTTACACCTTCCCAGTTTCCCAGTGGTTATTGTAATTTCGTCCACCATACAGTAGCATTTGCTGTGTGGGATTCTCACTAACTTCCTTTATTAAGCTAATAAGCACCTATTTGTTTCTTGTCTTTATGGTACTATATATGATTATAATTGTCAATAAAATAAAATAAAAACACCACCTATTATAGAAAGTAGTGTTTTCTTTTTATTATTTACTTTAATTTTCCAAGTAGAACCTTAGGGAAGTCATATTTACAATATGATTAAGCACTTTGCTCCTACACCTACAAGGACTTACCTACCTGTTAAAATAATTATACTCTACTAAGAGATATATGTCAAATTTTTATTTATTAATCATATACCAAAAATTGTGTGGTGGAAAAATAAAAGTATTTCTATTTTCATAAACTTTATATTTATTGCTTTTATACTTTCTTTTTCATAACATCTCCAATAATAATTACATATAAAATCAGCTAATTGGATCTCAAAAATTCTTTTGCTGAATCTACATAATATACTTTATCTAAATTTATCTTGGAATTAAAATAAAACTCACCTTGTAAATATTCTTCTAATGTGTTAATAGAACCAACTTTTATTGTTTTATTATCTAGTTTTATTATAAGATTTGCTTGATTATTTATTAAATTTAGAGTTGCTAATCTTGTTACTAAAAGTTTTATAAAAATAATTATATAATATATTAACTTTTTCAATAGGTTTTTCTAAGTTATTTTTTTATCAATAACTATAAAAAACTGGAATATAAAAATTATTTTTGACATTTTATTTGAAATAGATAGTAGCATGTTTCTCTTTTTATCATAATTTTTTTATCATAGAACCTTTGATTTCAAACCATATTATCTAAAGTTATTGTTAATTTTATAAGTAGACAATTCTTTTTAAATAATTGTCTAGCCTTTTAAAGACATTGTTAGTCAAATATCCTCCTATAATAAAGTATCTATCTTTACTATTTTTTTATGTAAATTTCCTGACTCATCAAGAATTAAATACAAATTATCCAAAAATATCACTTCCTCAATTAATTTTTCCAAACTTCACTTGGTTTAAATGTTTCTGAACTTTTATCTTCAATATCATTATGTATTTTTAACTCTAATTGTATATTAAAACCTTCTCCTACTACCAGAGCATGTCCAGTTTTTTAAATATGATAATCTTAATAATTGTGCATCTAAAAATATAAGGTATACTTTTTTTCTCATTTGTTCTAAATCAATATTATTTCTTATTCTATGTAAAAATAAAATTATTACATTGAGATAAAACTGTTTTTGATAGTTCAGAAGGTCTTTGACTAGATAAAAATCATAAATATCCCAAATTTTTCTTCCTTCTTTTGCTATTTTTTTCAAATACAGCAATAGGATTAAAAGCTAGTGACATCTGTATTTTCTGATATATAAGTATGTGCTTCATCAAAAATAAAATGGATTAAATTTTTTTATACCACTCTTTTCTATTATTTTTCTCTTTCATAAATATTATTTAAAAATAAAAACTTGTAATAAAAAAGTAAATCATGATTATCATAACCACTACAATTTATTATTTCAAATGCTTTTATCTTTTGTGTCCTAATAACAAATTAAATTTATTTAACTTATTTTCTTCATTTGAAAATAGAGTTTTTTTGAATATTGATTAATTAAATTATCAACTCTAGTGATTAATGGTGAGCAATAATTTCTAATTTGATTTCCACCTTTTGCTTCTTCTATTGACAATATAGTATCCAAAGCTATTTTTCAAGGTCATTATATCTTTTTATAGAAACTTCAGCGTCTCTTAGATTTTAACATATAAATAAATTCTTCAGCATTATTTTTCTCCTATATAACTATCTAAACTATTCAAAAATCATCTTCTTTTGAAAAAAATTTCCAAATTGAGAACTATAATTACTTAAACTTTCTTTAATATTTTCATTATCAATATCACTTAAAAAAACTTATTATTTTTGTTCTTTTAGTGACTGCATCCGTTTGTTGGCTTCCCCATATAATTTTTTTGGCACAATAAACTTTAATCCAGTCTGTTGTTAATCCAGCTTGAGAATTTTCTAAAAAGATTTCCTAATTTTAAAGTATTTATTAAAGATAGGAAGTTGAACAGCAGTAGAAGGAAGTACTAAATTTAACCAGTCCTCTTTTTTTAGTAATTCCAATGGTATGCTTATTTCTTCAAGAGAAGTTTTATTAGACAATTCTGCTTTTATGTTTGTATACTCATTATGAATATCAAATATATAAAAATTAACATTTTCTTTTTAAATTTTCTATCTATTTTCTCTGATAATTTTTTTATAATTGTTTTTTTATTGTTGTTGATTTTTCCAGAACCAGTATTACCCTAATATACTTATATGAGTTGTGAAGAAATTATCAATATTAATTTTTAGGATAATATCCCTTTTTATTAGATAATTCTCCTATTATAAAATTATTTTCATTTATTTCTAAATCATTTCCTAGTATTTTTATTTAATTCTTCCTTAGAAGTTAAATAAACTTCATCTCCTAACAGAGGATATCTTTCTATACCATATTCAAATTTTTTTCTTTTATTATATTTCCAATAGGTACTGCTTCAAAAATATGCCTTTAACTCTGAAATTTAGAATTATCTTCTTTTTCTAATGGTCTTTTCTTCATCATACAATGCTGATATCTGGTAAATCAATTTTTTTCTTCATATGATTTTTTTCTAATAAAATAAAAAGTATCTAAGCCCTCACAAGAATATATATCTCCCTTATAATTTTTGATTTAATTTTTCATATCGTCTATTTCTATAACTATCTTTATTAAAAATACTTTTCTTACTACTCCTATTGATGATAACATTAATCTATAACCCCTCCACTTAAAATAGATAAAAAAAGTAGCAAAAATAATATAGAGATTCTCCTTTTTCATTTTTACCATCTATAAAAATGAATATTCATACTATTATTGCACTTTATTAAAGAATTCTCCTGCTTTTGTAAAACTACCATCTTTTTCCTTTATATGAATTTAAAATTATTAAATTAAAATCTTCATTTATTAAAGATTGTGCTATTAAATTATTTATATGTTCATCCCCAAATCCATACCCCAGTATTATTAAAGTTGTATTAGAACTTTGTAGTTTTATACTCATTTCTCTAAATAATTCAGAGTAAGGACTATATTGAGTTTCAAAATGTTTAGCCTGTGTTGGATATATTAAAAATATTTTCCTTTCCACTATATTTTTTTGTACTTGTTGAATTTTATCATCTTTTTCTATCCAATCTATTGAGCCATGTATTTTATAAAAGTCTTACATATCTTTTTAGAGGATTCCATTTTTTTCTTTATATCTATTTTCTTCATCTACTATTCTTTGTTTAAAAATAGAAGGCTCAAAAAACTCTTTCTATAAATCCATTAAATCCATTACAGTAATTAATTTTTAAACTTTCTAATGCTTTTCATTAAATAAATCATAATTTGTAGTAAATATATTAATTGGGTTTTTACTTTTTATTTCTTATTTTAAATATAATATTATAAAATTTTTATATATTTCTAGTGTCTCAATGCTTTCTTTTTCATTACTGTAATCTATATCTATACTTTTGTATAAGTTCTTCTTGTGCATATTTTTCTTACTCTTTTTATGACTAGCATTTTTCTCCATCCTTCAAAAATCAATAGCTTTATTTAACCAATTTAAATATTTTTCTAAATCTTCAGAATCTTTAAAAGTTTCCCAATAAATCTTCTCTATTATTTTTTTACTATAGGCTCTTTTACTTTTTTTAAAAAGTATTTTTTTCATTAGTGGGATAGCTGTTGAAGAGCAACCTGAACCTATTAAAAAAACATAAATTTTCTGTTTTTCAATATTTTTGCATAAGAAAGTTTCGATTTCAACTAAGATATCACTTAGTTGATAGTCATAATTAACTTTTATTATTTTTTTACCCTTGATAAAAATATATATCATTTTTCTTCAGACATTTTCTCCCTCTCTCTTTTTATAAAATCTCTTTTCAATAATTCTAGTGCAGGCTCATCATTGCTATTTTTGAGTTCCAAGTTCTACCCTTTGAAAGCTTTATGTAAGATAGATTTTTTTCTAATATATCTATTCTTTCTTCAAGCTCTAATAATTCTTTTACCTTATTTTCATTTTCTAAAACTTCATCTAGTATTCTAACAATTTCTTGTTGTTCTTCTAGTGGTAGGTAGGGGAAAAGAAAATTCTTAAAAATTTTGAAAGGAGGGAATATTTTTTTAATAGCTGTACCTTGACTTTGACGTCTAGATTCTTCCTTTAAAAAATAATCAAAAATATTCTAAGTAATATTTTTTTATGTATTTGTTCTATTAAAGTTATCTTCATTAGAGCTTGATTTATAATTCCTTTTTCTGCATTATTTGGGATAATATATGTCTCTCCAACAGTTCCTGCACAGCTTACTATAATGTCATTTGGTTTTCACTTCAAATCCAGTCATTGCTTCTAAAAAAATAATCCTTTGTTATATAATAATTCCCAATTTTTTTATATCCTTTTTGAATAGCATTTTTTTGTTCATATACTTTTATTGTATCTACTCCTTTTTCAACAAACATACTTTTTTTGTCAATGAACTTCCAAAAGGACCTTTTTATAATCACCTATATCCCCCAATCTCACCCATACCCAACTATCAGGCAATTTATATGGTTTGTTCATCAACTGGAACTATCATATCTTTAACTTCTTTTAATAATTGGTTTCTTAGGTTTTTATTACCCATCTTTTTCAGCTTGTAGGCAATCTTCTTCCCACTTTTTAATTTTTCATCATTTATAGTTTTTAAAAGTTCTTTTAACATCTGATGTCTTATTATTTATTTCTCCATTTAGATGTCAATGTTCCTTTAAATGCTCTATCTAAAATAGAAATTTTTTTCTATTTTCAATATCAACTTTTTATTTCTTCAATTATTTCTTTTTGCTCTTTTAGTTTTTATCAAATAAGAAATCTAATTTTTTTCTACTATTCTTTTTGCTCATTTAATGGTGTAAAGGAAAATATAATTCCTCCAAAGTTGACTGTCTTATTGAAGCAACAGTTGCTGTCATGTCATATTTTATATAAATCTTCCTTTTTGACCCTAAAAATAAATATACCTAAAATAACAACTTGAATTACTTTTACTAATGCCATATATGAAATTTGTTATCCCATATCAGAATTTTTCTTTTTAAAATCAGTCTTCTATTTAATCTGATTGTTTCTCCCTATTCTCTGCAAATATAGATTGTATTTGCAGATGAAAATAGTATTTTGCTTTAAATTTCAGTAAGTATGTCATCATTATGTAAATCTCAGAATTTTCAATATAAAAATTATCGTCAATAATTTTAAACTTCCTACCTTGTAAAAAGGAATATTTTTTTCTGGGATAAAAATCTACTTGATATTTTTTTCTGAAAACCACTACTACCAGATAATTTTGAAATTTCTCCCAATCTAGTCCACACCCAATTACTAGGTATTGTATATGGTTGTTCATCAACTGGGACAAGAGCTTTTTTAATTTTTCTTCTAAACTAATTTCAACTTTATTATTCTTAGCCATTTCTAATCTTCCTCACTTAGTCCACAGTTTTTCAGTTCATTTCACAACTGATTTTAATAAGTCAATAGCTTCTTCTAATTTCTCAATAGTTTCATTAGTATTTAAAAATTGGATTAGGTAAAAGCTTTCTATATCTAGTAGACTTTCATCTTTTGATTAGCCCTAAATCTAAAGGAATAATCTTTTTAATAACTCTCATCTATGCTGATTTTTTTGTCCATCTTTCTAGCTTTTTTCTTTTTTTCTTCATCATTATCATAAAGTTGAAATAAATTCTTCAAAAATATTTTCTCAGTAAGTGGAGTTGTCTTACCAAAATTTAGGCATATTAGTTCTTAAAGTCATAGAACCAAATATCCTTTTAGTATTTCCTATATCAGTTTTAGCTCTATTGAAAGAATAAATACATTAGTTTTTACTCCTTGAGCATAGAATATTCCCTGTAGGTAATCTCAATATAGTATGAACATTACATTTATTTAGTAAGTCTTGTCTTATATCTTTTCCAATTCCACCTTTCAAATAACACATTATCAGGAAGTATTACTCCAGCTCTTGCTTTTTCCTGTTAAATTTAAAGAACGATAGATAATTTCTAAGAAATTTAATTGCTTTATTAGATGAAGAATAAACTAAGTCATCTCTTGTTGCTCTTTCTCCACCTTTTTTTGTTCCAAAAGGAGGATTAGAAAAGAATTAAATCAAAAGTTCTTTCAACTGTGTTCCTGTTGCAGAAAGAGTATCACCCTTGTAGGAAATTTCCTTCCACTCCATGAAGTAAAGCATTCATTATACCAAGTCTATGAGTATCAGGAACTAATTCACAAGCTGAAAAAGCTTCTTTCTTTTTGAAAAGCATAGGCTTCTTCTGATATTCCATAGTAATCATTAGTTACTTTCTTTTATATATCTATTTGCAGATATGATAAAACCTAATGTTCCAGAGGCAGGGTCACAAATTCTCTCTCTAGTTGAGGGCTTTTAGTAACCTTAACAATAGTATCTATTAATACTCTTGGAGTGAAAATATTGCCCAGCTCCAGATTTCTTTTCAGAAGCATTTTTCAAGTAAACCTTCGTAAAAGGTCTCCAAAGTCTTCTTTATCCACTGAATACCAATCCATTTTATCTATTTCAGAGAAAATCTTTTTAAATTAGCAGGCTCTTCAATATTAGTTTTAGCATTTCTATAGATGATAGCTAAAGTTATTTTCTTTTTTTGAGCTAAATCTATTAAAACTCTTTTGATAGGTAGTTTTTAATTCTAAACCATCTAATTTAATAAGAGTATTCCAACGATATTCTTCTGGAATTCCAACTCTCGGCTTCATTATCTTGTTCTGCTAGCATTTTTAAAAATAGAATATATAGTCAATTCTGTGACATATTCATGATAGGTAATTCCATCATCTCTTAATACATTACATAGATTCCATAACTTTTTGAACTATTTCATTATTTGTCATTTTATACTTCCCCTTAATTTAGAATGATTTCTTCATTGATAATAGATACAATATCAGCCAATTTATCTTCTAAGCTTTTTGATTAATCTTATTGTAACCACCAAAAATTATCTTTGAATATTCCAGTTGAAAAAAATCTTCCTCTGTCAAATAACTATTTTCTCTTAATTGAGAAATAATTTTTTTCTATAATTTTTAATTGAATAGGGTTCCAATTCTTCAATCTTTTTATTCTCTTTTTCAATATCTTGAATTTTTCTTCCTTATCTAAAAATAGTTGACCCTTTTCAATACTTTCTTTATATAGCTTAGTATATCAGCTGTGATATTGACATTTTCAACTTTTCCATAGGCAGAATTTAACTCAGTTTCTTTATATCCATTTTCATCTAAAAATATATCTTTAATTCTTTTAAAGTCTTTTCTTTTAAATAGTTTTTGGATTTTCTTTTTAACAATTTTAAAGCTTCTACTTTATCCTGATTTTCTCTTATGTACTTTTCAAAAATTTTTCTAGATAGTCTTCTGGTTTTTCATTTTACCATAGATTTGTCTAACAGTTCTAATCTCATCTTCATGCTCAGATATGATTCTATCTTTTTTTAGTATTTTTGAATACTATCTAAGAATATTAGAAAATCTTCTTCTTTTTCTATGTCATCAGGATTTATGTTTTTAATATATTCAATATAGTCATCAATATTTTTTATGTCTTGATTTTTCTGTATATTTTAGAATTTATCTCAAACTTATTTTCACCTAAGTCTTTTTATTCTTTTCTTTTTTTCTTTTGTAATCTAGCAATAACTTGCTCAATAAAAATATTTTTTTACTTTCATCAGGAACATCTTTGCTATAGCTATCTAATAATTTTTCCATATCTATTTGTGGATTATTTACTACAGGATTCATATCAGAAAAAAATCTTTCATATCTACATAGTTTCTAGCAGCATCAAATACCTTATAGCTTGTTTTATCTATTTCATCACATTTTTCTAGTAGCTCTACCAAGCATTTGATGATAAAGTATACGGCTTTTTAACCTTTCTTAAAAAACACAAGATTAGTTATTCTAGGTACATCTACTCCTGTTGTTAATAAATCAACAGTTACTCCTATGGTAGGATAAGCTTCATTTTTAAATTTTTTTAATTAAATGGTCTACATCCTTAACATAACCTGTCATTTTTAGCTATCATTTCTATATTCATATCAAACATAGCTTGCTTTTGATATTCTTCTCTTAAGATACGAACAACCATATCTGCATGTTCATCAGAAGCAGTGAATATCAATGTTTTTCAGGATCCTTCTGGATTGATGTAGTCAACTAAAAGCAGAGCAAACTTCTCTATTAAAAGCTTTCTGTTATCACAGATTTATTAAATTTTTCAATGTCAAAATCTAGCTCATCAGCTAGAACTTCTCTTCTTTACTTTTTGAGCTTCAACATCATAGACTTTTACCATAGCTCCCTTTTGATAGTGTATTCCTTCTTCTGATAACTTTGTTATTATCTCATAAGGTGGCTCAACATCAACTAAAGTATCCATCTATAACAGCTTGAGAACAAGAATAACTGTACACAGGTTCTCCAAATATTTCTTGAGTATGAAGTGCTGGAGTAGCAGTTAAAGCAATTTTTACAGCGTCAAAATAGTCTATTACTGCCTTGTATTTACTTTCAAAAATCTTTTTCATCGAAAGAAAGTCTCTCTCTTCTTCTTTCATATTTCTATCTAAAATATATCCTCTGTGAGCTTCATCTACAATGATACAATCATATTTCTCCACTATTAATTTCTCTTTTCATCGTCACTTGGATATAAATTCTTTTTATTAAACTTTGAACTGTTGCTATATGTACTCTTTCATCTTTATCAGTGTAGATTTATCACTCAAGCCCTACTCCATATATTCCACCTAGGCTAAGTAATTGCTCTAATTTTTACATCATCAAAGTTTTCTTTTTGCCTGCTCTCTAAAAGAAGTTCTATCTACAACAAATCAATATTCTTTTATATTTGTTGTTTTTAAAGTCTATATATCAAACCTAAGGCAGTTTCTTGTTTTACCTGTTCCTGTTTGCCATAGTAGAAACAGACTTTTTCTTTCCAAATAAGACTTTCTTCAACTGCAAATCTAATAGCATCTATTTGATAGTATCTTAATCCTAAACCAATTTTTGATTGCAAATATTCAAAACTTTCTTCTTTCAACTTTTTGGTTTTGCAATGTCCTCATCTTTTTCTAACAATTCTTTTAAATCTTTTGGAGAATAGAAACCTTTTAAAACCTTAGGTGCATTTTCTTTCTTTCTTGCATCTAAAAACCAAATTCCTGACTTTTCAGGTAAATCTTTATTATATCCTCTACCATTACTTGAAAATAAAAATGGAACCTTATATTCTCCAAAAGGTGAACCATCACAAATTTTATATTTTTAAAATATCTCTACACCTTTTGCATATATACGGCTATCAACATTTGAAAAGCAGTTGGAATATCAACGTTTAATCTTTTTGCCTCTAAAAATTCCATAAAGTTTTCTCCTAAAAATAATTTGCATAATCTACCAAAACCATTTCTTCCATTTTCTTTTTATACAAGGCCATTCAGCAATAGCAATATTTCTCTTTTTCTGGTAAAGTCTTATTTAATTTATAGTTTAAAACTTTTGTATCAACTTCCCAACCCATCTATTAATTGTTTATCTATAATTAATGCTGTTTCTTCTTCTGTAATTCTATTTTCTTTCTTCTTAGAAATTAATTTCTTTCTATCTTCTCTACTTGTTAAATGAGGAATTGTCTTAATATTTTTCTAATTCTTTTTCTATCTCATCAGTTCTTTCAACCAATTTTTGATATTCTTTTTCATAATCAATATTTTCTGGTTTTGTATTCAACACTTTCTGATTGAAATAAATAATCTGTCCCATATACTTCTTGAAACCAAGCCCCAAGTTTTACAGCCAGTGATAATAAAGTATCTGCTGTTTGTTCATCCCCATAATTTCCATAGATGCTGCCCTTGTTTTCCTTTTATGAAGTGAAGTTAAATATTATCCAATATCTGCCGTGGTAAACAGCTCTTTTTAAAATTAAATTCTATCTACTGCCAATGAATTTTTATCATAAAGTAAAATTTTCAACTTTAAGCATAGTGTTTATAAGTTCTTCTCCAAACTGTCTTAACTACATAATAGCAGTATTTGGGTCTTTGTATAACATATATTCAGCCATCTCTCCAATTTTAGCTAAACCTTGTAATCATTTTGTAAAAATTAAAATTTGAATACATACACTCCCTCCACTTTAAAATTCCCCTTTTTAATGAATATTACTATCTTATTTTATATAAAGTTTACAACAATAAAAGAGACTATCTATTAAAAATAATCTCTTCTTTACTATTTTTATTTTCAACTAAATAT
>BNJT01001112.1_pt1 | contig 45303 bp, 59 predicted proteins | sample 8540491 | NCBI WGS metagenome assembly BNJT01 (sample SAMD00202455, study PRJDB9452) | human saliva metagenome | host: Homo sapiens | reverse complement strand
GTGAAAGAAAGATGGTAGATCTCGATGACACACACGCATAGACGATGCTCAAAGGGATTTAGCATGATGAATCTAGGAAACAGTGCATAATTTTAGCTCTTAAAAGAAAGATTGTAACTTTGAAGAAAGTGGAAGTAGTATCGGTATAATAGTGTAATAACAATTAGGGAGATGTAGATTATGGATTTAACACTAGCGATTTTATTGGATTGTTCTTGCTTTGCAGGTGGGATGTTTCGGGAATGTATATATATTCTTCGTAAGCGCGTAGAGAAGGAATTTGCGTGAAAATCCTCGTTTAAATGTAGAAGCCGTTCACACATTGCTTTGGAGCAAATGGTCAACGAGACACAAGCAGAGGCAAAAGTTCAGCAAGTGTATCGTCAAAATTATTGGCCAACACGGCAAAGATTAGCAATAGCAAAAAGAGAAAATAATTTCAAGGATTATTTGATATATAAAAAGAGTTTAGGATGTAAAGCCCGATCCCTTTATTTTAGAAAAGAAGATTCTATGGATAATCGACCGATTGGTTTTTGGATTCAGGGGTGGGTAAGGTCTAACAGTCGTACGTGAATTAATGCGACAGCTCCTTATGAAGAAGTCATTTATACGGAGATTCGGCTCGAGCGCCTTATGGCCCAAGACCTGCGAAAGCAAATTAGAATTACACTTGGCAACTTGTGCATTTTCTTTTGACAAAAGATGTTAAAATGATTGTTATTGCTTGTAATACAGCAACAGCAGTAGTTTGGGGAAGAGATTAAGAAAAGAGTAGAGCATCCCCGTCTTGGGGTGATTCTTGCCGGTGTTTCAGCTGCGATTAAGTCTACGAACATAGGAAATAGAGTTATTGGAACTCCTATGACTGTGACATCAGATATTTATCGTAAGAAAATCGAAGCATTGTTCCAGATATGACAGTGACTAGCCTAGCATGTCCAAAAGTTTGCTCCTTTGTGGAAATCCAAATGAATTAAATTCTAGTATTACTAAAAGGTTGTGATGAAAACCTTGCTTCCTTTAGCTGGCAAAGAGATACCTTTGTCTTGGGATGCACGCATTATCTCTTGCTCGGGCTCCATTATTCAAAATGTTATGGGGCCGGGAGTTAAAACTAATTGATATGGCGCAGAATGTGTCAGGGGATATTTCCGTCCTTCTAAACTATCTTTTGAGATTAATCGTAGCCATAAGGAGAAAGGTATTAAACATCGTTTTTATACAACAGCGAATGCCAAAAAGTTTTGCAGAGATTGCGGAGTCACTGGCTGGGACAGACAGTGAACGTAGTGGGCATGTAAGATTAAGGGAATGAAAAATATACGCAATATAAGGATTCAACGGACTGGTATGTAGGGCAAAATGGGGAGACTCCAATGCTTTGCGATTTTCCAGGTGTCGGTTGAAGCAAGCTACTATTTTCAAACAGTTGCAAGAATCGCTGATGTAGATGCCTCCGAATTCCGTTGGAACTGAAAAATATTACGGTATCAATCGGCCTCATCGACTAGTGGTCTTTTTAGTGGATATCATTAATAAAGAAAGCTGAAAGAGTCGAGCGAATTCAACGTCAAGCTGAGTTATACTAGCGTCGAAAAGGACGCTTATTTATCCATTTACCTGATGGGGAATTGAGCCATCGGAATTGGAGCAGAGGAAATAAAAGGATACGCTATTAATCGCTACTAGAAATGAAGGTAAGACAAAAAGAATTTCGTAAATTATTTTGGGAAATTAGGCTATACAGTAGAAAACCTGAATGATGATTATCCAGAATTACCGGAAAATTGAAGAGACGGGTGACTTTTTGAAGAAAAATGCTCGTCTCAAAGCAGAAACGATTAGTAAACTAACTGGTAAATGGTTTTCGGCAGATGACCCAGGTCTCACAGTGGATGTTCTTGAGGACTTCCTGGTGTTTGGTCTCGTTTTGCTTATGGTGGGGTAGATGCGACTGACACAGAGAACAATATCAAGCTTTGCACGAGCTGGCAATGGTCTTTGAGGTTGAAGGATCGTGCTGCACATTTCACAATAACACTTGTCGTAGCTAGCCCTGATAGGGAGAGTCTCAGTAGTAGAGGCTGATTGGCCTGGCTATATTAATTTTGAGCCCAAAGGCGAAAAATGGTTTTCGATATGATCCCTTATTTTTGGTTGGTGAGACAGGGAAAAACATCTGCTGAACTGACTATAGAAGAGAAAATGAACAATCTCATCGCGCAAAAAGCGGTGAAAAAATCATAATGGAGGTATTTCCAGCATGGCAAAGCAAAACCATCATTGTCATGAGGATTCTCATGGTGATCGAGCACATTGTGGAAGTACATCAAAATCATTATTTGGGGAAGGTAGATGCGATTTTTCACAATGGCGATTCAGAATTAAAAAGTGATGACCCTGTTTGGGATGGTATTCAAGTTGTTGGTAGGAATATGGACTTTTTATGGGGGTATCCTGAACGACCAGTAACCGATCTAAATGGTCTCCGTGTTGTGCAGGACACATGGTCATTTGTTCCATATTAATTTTTCATTCCAGAAGCTTGATTTGTGCGCAGGAAGATGCGGATATTTGCTTTATGGTCACCTGCATATTCCAGATGCTTGGATGGAAGGAAGAACCTTTTGAATCCAGGCTCTATTAGCCAACCTGTGGTTTTAGTGACGGAGCGTCTATATGCAAAGATAGAGGTCGAGAATGACTATTTTAGAGTAGATTATTATAATCGAAATCATGACTTGTATCCAAGTTTGTCAAAGGAGTTTGCTAGATGATCGCCAAAGAATTTGAAGACTACCTTTTGAAACATGAGGGGAACTTGACACCAGCTCGAATTTGGCGGTATTAGTGGATACACATAATGTTGACTATGCTATGTTACTTTTGAGTCAGATGACTCATTCTCGGATTCAGTGACTGATGAGGAAAAAAGTTTGCAGGTACAGGATTTCTTTGACAGATATTTTGGCCCATCGAATGCGACACGAACTTCCAGAAGAGAAATTCATGGCAACAGATATTGTTCATATGACAAAGACGGATGGTCAGACTCTGATTGGCTTATACAATTCTCGACGTTTTGCATAAACTGTGGACGAATCCTTCTGCCAGTAGTAGAGAAGATCAGCATTTTTATGGATATATCACGAGAAAAAATCGATTCTTTAAAGCAATCGAACGCACTGTTACATGACTTTTTCTAGTCATTATGAAATGAAGCTCAAATCAAATCAGCGATTGAACAGTTTTTACAACATCTATCAGAGAATCCAAAAGCAGCCTATACTTATGATTTGGAACAGTTTCTTGAGTCAGGTAGGAACTATTACAGATACGAATTTACGATTTTATCAGTCATCTTTGCAGTCCTGAAGCTTTCAGTTCAAAAGAGTGGTTATCAGCTGTAAAATCAATTTTTGCTCTTTCTTTATGAGCAGAACCACTAGAACGTTATTGAGAGTAGTAGTCTCGAAGATACGCAAGTCGTATCATCTGAGAGTACCCTTCTTGATTTGACTGTACTATGGCAGGAAAGTCAGGTGCCTAATGGGCGTTTAATAGTTGTTGATTCTGGAGACAGGACTTCTTCCAAGTGAGTTGTTGGTTATAAAGAGAAAAAGATATTCAACTAGAATTTCAGATTATGAGTGCTGAGAAAGCTGGTCAACGGCGAATTATTCAGCTTTCTCAGCTATCGTAGATGAGTTGAGAAAATATCCTTCAGAGACTTACTCTGTTTGAGGAAAAAGGAAACCTTATTCTAGGCAGTGGGGCTTTTCGACAACTTGAAGCTTTTTACATGAAAAGGGCAAGCAAGCTTATCTGCTCAGTCATTGAGAGAACAGTATATCTTTACGTCAGTTGAAGGCGAATCGCAGTTTACATGATATAGCTCGAGATTTAGGACTAAAAAGGTATCACCACATTGGAAAAATATGATAATGAGATATAAAAATTAAAGATTTTTGAAGGCCTTTGGATTTATTACTCCATTTGGTTTCTAAATATCAAGTGGACATTTATGATGTTCCCGTTACAGAAGTTATTGAGCAATATTTGACCTATGTCGCAACTCTTCAGGCTATGCGCTTGGAAGTGGCTGGAGAGTATATGGTCATGGCAAGTCAATTAATGCTGATCAAAAGCCGTAAGTTGCTTCCAAAAGTATCAGATAAACCTAGAGTTGGAAGAAGATTTAGAGCAGGATTTGCTAAATCAGATCGAGGAATACCGAAAATTCAAGCTTTTGGGAGAAAAATGGCTGAAAAGCATGAGGAACGAGCGCTCTACTATTTCCAAGCCAAAGATTGAGCTGGTTTATGAGAGATGCAGAATTAGTCCATGATCGCTCCACGATTGATTTATTTTTAGCCTTTTTCAGGACTGCTGGCAAAAAGAGAAGTTTACACATAATCACACACAACGATTGTTAAAGACGAATATAAAATCGAGGATATGATGGATGTGGTGCGTGATCGATGCTATAAAGACTGTGCGAAACTCTCCCCTTGCAGGAATTGTTTGCAGAAACGAAAGATATGAATGAAGTCATCACGCTTTTTAGCGACATTGGAATTAGTCAAAGTGCAAGAAATTCAACTCCTTCAGGAAGAAAATTTTGGGAATATCTATCTAATTAGGAAGGTAATCATGAGTAAGTTATCAGAAATAGAAGCGCTTCTTTTTGTTGCAGGAGAAGATGGTTTAAGAGTTCAACAGATTGCAGAAATCTTGTCAATGCCTCCGACTGGGGTATATCAAAGTTTAGAAAAACTGGCTGCTAAACATGAACAAGATTCGGATTCTAGTTTGTCCTTAATCGAAACTTCCAATACTTTTAAATTGGTTACCAAGCAAAATTTTGCTGAACTTTTGAAGGTTTATTCTAAGTCACCGATCAATCAGAGTTTGTCACGAGCAGCTTTAGAGACCTCTGTCAATTATCGCTTATAAGCAGCCTATTACTCGCGTAGAAATCGATGATATTCGAGGAGTTAATTCAAGTGGTGCTATTGCAAAATTGCAAGCTTTTGAGCTTATTCGTGAGGATGGGAAAAAAGAAGTGATTGGTAGACCAAATCTTTATGTAACAACAGATTATTTCTTGGATTATATGGGGATTAATCATTTAGAAGAACTGCCAGTCGTGACAGATACAGAGTTAGTAGCAGAAGAGGGCCAGTTGTTCAGTGAAGTTGACGACCTAGACATAGAATAAGGTCGTAAATTTCATATCGAGAGAGGATAGGATATGAGAATAAATAAATATATAGCCCATGCAGGGGTTGCCAGTCGCAGAAAGGCAGAAGAGTTGATTAAGCAAGGCTTGGTGACAGTTAATGGCCAAGTTGTGCGAGAGCTGCTACCCTGATAAAAGTCTGGAGATAAAGTTGAAGTAGAAGGTCAGCCGATTTATAATGAGGAGAAAGTTTACTATCTCTTGAACAAACCAAGAGGAGTCATTTCAAGTGTCACAGATGATAAAGGACGAAAAACGGTGGTTGATTTGCTTCCTCAAGTCAAAGAACGGATCTATCCGGTTGGCCGTTTAGACTGGGATACTTCTGGTTTGCTCATTTTGACAAATGATGGTGATTTTACAGATGAGATGATCCATCCACGTAATGAAATTGATAAAGTCTATGTGGCGCGTGTGAAAGGCCTGGCAAATAAAGAAATTCTTCGTCCGTTGACTCGTGGTGTTGAGATTGATGGGAAGAAAACGAAGCCTGCTGTTTATGAAATTATAAAAGGTTGATCCAGCAAAAATCGTTCCGTCGTGCACTAACTATTCATGAAGGCCGAAATCATCAAGTGATGTTTGAGGGCAATCGGTCTGCAGGTAGACAAGCTTTCTCGGACGCGTTTTGGACACCTTGACTTGACTGGTCTTCGACCAGGAGAAGCTAGACGCCTTAATAAAAAAGAAATTAGTCAATTACATAGTTTGGCGGTTACAAAGACTAAAAAATGATCAAAAGATTACTCATTGCTCCTGTGCGATTCTATCAACGCTTTATTTCATCAGCTTTTCCACCTTCTTGTCGCTTTCATCCGACTTGTTCTAATTATATGATTCAAGCGATCGAAAAAGCATGGAGCTAAGGGTGTTTTGATGGGAATAGCGCGTATCTTACGTTGTCATCCCTGGTCGCAAACAGGAGATGATCCAGTTCCAGATACCTTTAGCTTAAAAAGAAACACTAAAAAAAGAGATTAGAACAATGTTCTAGTCTCTTTTATCGTTTGAACCATGTTTTTGGTAAGAAAAGCAGGAGCATAGGATAAATTTCTAAACGACCAGCAATCATAGCTAAAAGATAGAAGGAATTTAGATAGCGGATTAAAAATAGAGAAGCTATCATGTTGTTCCAATCATTGGTCCGATATTATTGAAGCAACTGAGGACACCACTGACAACAGTCATGAAATTATTATTATCAAAGCTAACAATAAAGATTAATGCAACAATACGATGGCATAAATAGCCAAATATTTTAAAACTTTATGCTGGGTATCCTTATCAAGAGTTTGACTATTAACGTGCAGAGTCAGTACTCTGTTAGGAGATAGCGTTGAAAAGAATTTGATTTTTAGCGATTCGCGCCGTAATCATACAGCGGATGACTTTGAATCCTCCGGCAGTAGAACCTGCAGATCCTCCAATACACACACAGTAACAAGATAGATTGTGAAAAGAGGGCTAATCAACTGCGTTGCCAAACCAAAACCCTGTTGTCGTAATGATATTTTGTTACTTGGAAGAAGGACATTTTAGACTATCTGCTACATTTCCATATAAATGGGAGGATGTTGAATGTGATTAAAAATTGTTGAGATGATAACGATTGTCAAATAGCCCCTAAGTTCCTCGTCGGCAAAAGCAAGCTTTTAAATTTTCGAATCAATAGGGTACTAATAGAGATTAAAGTTAATCCCAAAAGCTAGAACCCCCAAAGCTGACTAAGTAAGTAATTAGCGAGCTATTGTAATGAGCAATGCCATCATTGTAAACGGTAAAACCTCCAGTACCAGCAGTCCCCATAGCAATACTGAAACTATCAAATAAAGGCATACCTGCTAGAAAATGAGCAGAGTAAAGATTGCAAAGAGAGCCAAATAGATAGTGTAGAGGATTTGCTGAGTATTCTTTAGCTTAGAGACAACTTTACCAAAGACAGGGCCTGGAACTTCTGCTTTCATGACTTCTAAATGGCACATTTTTAGCATTATCCATTATCGCAAGTGCAAAAACTAACACACCCATCCCACCAATTAATTAGAGTAAAGCTACGCCAGAAAAGCAAGGAATGAGAGAGAACACCGACATCATTCAGGATAGTGGCTCCTGTCGTGGTGAAGCCAGAGCTGACTTCAAAGAAGGCATCGATGATATCTGGAATTTGACCAGAAAAGACAAATGGAAGAGCACCGAAGAAGGACCAGAAAATCCAACATAAGGCTACAATTAAAACACCTTCTTTGGCATAGATATGAGCATCTTTGGGTTTAAAGAAAACACCTACTCCACCTAGAGCTAATAAAATAGCAATGGTAACAATGATTGATAGAAAGACTTGAGCGGACTCTTGGTAAATTGCAGCTACAATGAGGGGAACGATTAGAAGACAAGCTTCAATCAACAGTAACTTAGAGAGAAGGTAACGAATCATAGATTTATTCATCAGTTTACTCCTCTAACAAATCATAAATTTTAGTGATATTTTGCAACAAGGTTGTCACAAGGATTTTATCTCCAACTACAATCTGATCGGCACCTGTTGGGAAAATCGCTTTTCCATTCCGGATAATGGCAGCCAAAAAGCACACCTTTCTTCAACTTTAACTCAGATAGAGGTCGATGAGTCATCTTGTTTTCTTTCTTTAATTTGGAATTGCAGTGTTTCAATTCGTCCGTTTGCTACATGATGCAGTGCTTCTAAGCTAGAAAATTGGGCATTATAACGGCCACGGATGAAATGCATAATTGTATCAACGGCACTTCCTTTAGGTGTAACAATACTAGCAAAATCCTGGCTATCGATTATTTCTAGTAAGCTAGTACGGTTGATTTTGGTGATATTTTTTTGGACACCAATACTATTTAAGAACATAGAAGCGATAATGTTTTCTTCGTCAACACCTGTCAGTGTAGCTACGGCATCATAGTTTTGCGCACTTTCTTCTAGTAAGATGTCTTTTGCGGTTCCATCTCCGTGAACGACATACAGGTCGGGGAATTTCTTGGCTGAACCATTCTGCTCTCTTACGATCGACTTCAAGGACTTTAAGGTCAATTTTACTATGTTGTAACATATTTAAAAGATAAGCTATTTTTCCTGCTCCGATAATCGATTAAGCTCTTTATGACACGTGGGCAGAATAAAATTATGGAAGAGCATTATTTCCAAGCGGTTACCCGTAACGAAAAGTTTGTCATTCGGTAGGATGGTGAAATCGCCATCTGGAATGGTTAATTTATTGTTGCGCTCGATAGCACAGATAATGACATTAGCAAATTTCTGTCTAAAATCAGAAATGGTTGTCTGACATAAATTGCTATTGTCTTTAACTTTGAATTCCATCAGTGCGACACGTCCATTTGCAAAAATGTTCTACAGACAAGGCATTTGGAAAGTCAATGATATTAGCAATTGAGCGTGCTGCCAGTTGCTCAGGGTTAACAACTAATGAGAATCCAAGAATATTCTTTTTCTTTGAAATAAGGGTTTGAATATTCAGGGTTACGGACACGAACGACGGTTTCTTTTGCCCCCATCTTTTTTGCAAGTACTGCAGAGACCATATTGACTTCATCGTGCTCAGTCATGGAAATAAAAATATCACAATCTTCAATATTCGCTTGTTCTAAAACTTTAAAATTAGCTCCATTTCCAACTATACCGATAATATCATAGCGCTTGGTGATGTGGTTTTAGAACAGCTTCATCCTGCTCAATGAGTACGACATCGTGGTTCTCTGCCAAAGTGAGACGGCAAAAGGGCGGTTCCGACCTTACCACCGCCGACAACAATAATCTTCATTTTATACCTCGAGATATGTATCTATCATACCCTGTGTAAATTTCATCTGTTTGCTATAAGTTCATCCTTCTGTGGTATACTGAAAAAGTGTTTGAGAAGAAATAAGTGATAAAACTTAAAAAAATCTTAAATTTTCGAGTTGTTTAAGTTGACATGTCAAAGGAAAGTGATATACTCAGATAAGTGCTATCATTGATTTACCTCAGACCTGTTGTGATGTAAGTTAATGAAGCTTTAACCACGCTGTTTGCTGAGCTTGACTCCGGGCAGTGTGGCTATTTTTTTATATGAATGAAATAAGTAGGATAAGATAATGACTGCAAAAATCATATTGTATATATTTGAACCACAAATCCCACAAAAATACAGGAAATATCGCGAGGACTTGTGCAGCGACGAATGCTCCACTGCATATCATTAAACCGATGGGCTTCCCTATTGACGATCGTAAGATGAAGAGAGCGGGCTTGGACTATTGGGATAAGCTGGACATTACGTATTATGAGAATCTAGAAGAATTTATGGAACAGATGGATGGTCGTCTTTACTTAGTTTCGAAATTTGCTGAAAAGGTTTATTCAGAAGCGGATTTTTCTAAACATGAGAACCATTATTTTATGTTTGGGCGTGAGGATAAAGGCTTGCCAGAAGAATTTATGCGTCAGCATTCGGAAAAAGCGCTACGCATTCCTATGAATGATGAGCATGTGAGGAGTTTAAATGTCTCAAATACAGTATGTATGATTGTTTATGAGCGCCCGTCAGCAACAGTTTGCTGGTTTAGACTTAGTTCATGAATATCAGAATGATAAGTTGAAATAATTTTCATTACATCAAACAGAGAACTTGCTAGCTGCAGGTTCTTTTGGTATGATAAAGGAGTCTTCAGGGCAGGGGTGAAATTCTCGACCGGCGGTAAATTATGACTGTTGTCAAATTTTTGCTTTTTATATGTGCTTTGATTCCTGCAAACATCCGGTTAACTTTGCGAATCATTGTCTAATCTAAAAAACAAAATTTTTGTCAATCTTTATACAAGAAAAAGTCCGCGAGCGCAAGCTGATGTGGTGAAAATTCCACAACCGACAGTATAGTCTGGATGGGAGAAGACGAAAAGAATGATGAGCTACTGTTAGCAAATGATGAGAGTTTTTGTTTTATAAAATAACTCTGTCGAAACTTTCAGTTTGCTTTTTAAAACTATTTTGCTTTTTCTTTCTAAGCTATTTTTAAGCCTATTAAGGTAAAGTAATTGGGTGGAGCAGTCTCTAACTTCTCTAATTTGCATAAATTGGAGGAACCATGATGACACAAACACGTAAAATGGCTATGATTGCCATTCTCTCTGCAATTTCATTTTTATTAATGTTTCTTGCTTTTTCCACTTTTACCAGCTGCTAGCTTCTTGCAGCTTGATTTGAGTATTTTACCGATTTTAGCTGGTTTAGTGCTCTTGGATACAAAAAGTGCCTTGAGCATTCTGTTGCTTCGTTCACTTTTTAAAGCTATTTTTAAACAATCAAGGAGTCGGTACCTATATCGGTCTTCCGATGAATATAATTGCTTTAGTAGTTTTTCGCCTTTGGTTTTTGCCTGGATATGGAATAAAAAGAAATCGTCTTTCGATTTTGGCTGGCCGGAGTCTTGGGACACTTTCTTTGACTTTTAGCTATGTTATTATTGAACTCGTTTATGCCATGCCTTTATTTGCGAAGTTTGCACATTTTGATATCGAAACATTGATTGGTGCAGGCAACTTATTTATTTACAATGGTTATACCTTTTTAATCTTTTGGAAGGTTTGATTTTCTCACCTTATCGCATTTTTGGTTGGTGAACTTGTGTTACATCCGATTTTTAAAGAAATATGAAAAATAAACAGACTTATTTAACACGGGGCGTATTTGCCCTTTTACTTTTTGTTATATTGGGCTATGCCGTTAAGTTTTACCCTGATCAGTTAGCTGGTATAGATAGTCCGATTCAGACTTGGTTGCGAGGAGAGTTTACCTCCTCTTCGACCAATGTTTTTACCATCATCACAAGTGCTATTAATCCTCCGATTATCATTGCATGGGTGCTGATTTTAGTGATGGTATTTCTATCCAAGGGGTGGAAGATCGAGGCGGCTTTTTTAGCAGGAAATCTACTTTTGCATGGAATTTTAATTGTTGATTAAACTTGTTTATCAAAGAAGTCGGCCGGCTATACTACCACATTTAGTTGAAGAAGGGTATTCTTTCCCAAGTGGCCATGCTATGGCGACAGCGATTGTTCTTGGAACCTTGATAATTATTGCCCAACAGAGGATTCAGCAAAATCAGATGAAGCGCTTGGCTCAGGTGTCGATGCTTGGCTTTATCATTACTATTATGGCTCAGAGTCTATCTAGGAGTACATTATCCGACGGATGTTATGGGAGGAGCCTTGATGGGCTTTTGCTATTCTCAATATCGAGTTTCCTATGACAAGCTACGCTTTCAATGGCGCTTCACGGGAAAGCAAAAAATAATATGAGAAGAAAGGTTGGGCTGACCAGCCTTTTGTCTTGACAAAAAGTCTCTTTCATTAAGATAAGAGCAGAATAGATGAGGAGGCTAGTATGTCACTTTAAATCAAGAAATCGTACAGTCTGTTTTTAGATCTTGTAGATGCTATTCCCTCTGGGGCGAGTTGCGACCTATGGTCAGATTGCTCGTTTGATTGGGCGACTCAAAAATGCTCGCTTGGTAGGAAAGATCCTCAGCCAGTCGGAACTTTATGGCAGCAAGCACCCTTGTCATCGGGTAGTCAATGCAGCAGGAGCGCCTCGCACCGGGCTGGGAAGACCAGAGGCACCCTGCTCTGGGCGAGGAGTGAATTTGAAGGCCAATGGCTGTGTAGACCTCAGCGTTATCAGTGGGAGCGTGATTTCCTTCTTTCCTTGTGAGAGAGGGAATGTTTGTTTTATCTATCTGTGGTAGAATGAAAGGTATGAAATCTTACAATGCTTTGAATGATTATTATCGAAAACTTTTTGGAGAAAAACTTTTAAAGGTACCCATTGATGCGGGCTTTGACTGTCCCAATCGGATGGTACGGTAGCGCATGGAGGCTGTACTTTTTGTACTGTTTCGGCTCTGGCGATGCCATTGTGGCACCAGATGCGCCCATTCGCGAGCAGTTTTACAAGGAAATTGATTTTATGCACCGCAAGTGGCGGATGTTCGCAAGTATCTGGTCTATTTTCCAGAACTTCACCAACACCCATGAGAAACTAGAAGTGATTTCATGAGCGCTATGAGCAGGCCATTAACGAGCCAGGGGTCGTTGGACTCATATCGGAACTCAGCCGGACTGCTTGCCTGACGAGATCTGTTGCCTACTTGGCTGACCTGTCTGAGCGATGCATGGCTCTGACTGTAGAGCTAGGCCTCAGACTACCTATGAGGAGACCTCAGACATTATTAACGTGCCCATTCTTATGAGCTTTATGTGGAGACGGTTCCAGCGAGTCCACAAGCTAGCTCCCAAGGCGGATTGTTTCTCACTCTGATCAACGGTCTGCCGGGTGAGACCCATGCAGATGATGCTGGAGAATGTCCGCCGCTGTGTGACGGACAATGACATTCAGGGGATCAAGCTTCACCTGCTTCACTTGATGACCAATACCCGCACTGCAGGATTATCATGAGGGCGATTGCAGCTGCTCAGTCAGGAGGAATATGTCTCCATCGTTTGCGACCAGTTGGAAATCATCCCAGAGCATATCGTCATCCACCATGTCACAGGAGACGCCCCTACGAGATATGCTGATTGGCCCTATGTGGAGCCTCAACAAATGGGAAGTTCTTAATGCTATTGAGGCAGAAGAATGCGTCGTCGGCAGCAAGCAAGGCTGTAAAGCAAAGGAGCAGAGATTCGTATGTTAAGACCCTTACAGATGGCCCATGCCTTTTTGGCAGAAGTCGTGACCAAGGAAGATACAGTAGGTGGATGCTACGATGGGCAATGGACATGAGCACCCTCTTTCTAGCTCAATTGGCCAAGCAAGTCTATGCTTTGACATTCAGGAGCAGGCCTGTGAGAAAAGACTCATGCAAGCGCTTGGTAGAAGCTGGCTTGGACAATGTTCAGCTAATCTTGGCTGGCCATGAGACTTTGGACCAATACACAGACCATTTCAAGGCTGCTATTTTAATCTGGCTACCTGCCTTCGGCGGACAAGTCTGTCATTACCCGACCAGATACGACACTGGAAGCTTTGGGAAAAGGTCTGCCAAGGTTTAGTAAAAGGTGGCGTGTAGCCATCATGATTTACTACGGGCATGAAGGTGGCGAAGTTGAAAAAGATGCGGTATTAGACTTCGTCAGTCAGCTGCCCCAGCAGGACTCTTACCGTTGCTCTCTACAAGACCATCAATCAGATTAACAATCCGCCTTTCTTGGTCAGTGATCGAGAAGTTAAAGGATTAGAAATAAAAGCCACTTGAAGAGAGGTTGACGCATCAACCTCTCTTCAAGTGGTTTCTATATTTGATATAAAGTTTTTGACCAGTTTCTGTTAATCGATCAATACCGTCAGCTGCGATAGGCAGGAGTAAAAGATATAGATATAGACATACTGGCTCTGGTTTCCCAAACCAAGTGGAAGAAAAATCCACCTAAGAAAAATTACTGGATGAGAGTTGCATTTGCAGATCTATTTGAGTACCCCTTTGACCAGTTGATAGATCATTGAAAATCATTGAGAAAAGGTAAATGCTAAATAGCACCAGTAAACTAAATATATAGACAGACTGATAACCTGCTTTTCCTTCATAAATACTTTGGAGTAACGATGTAAATGTATATTGCTGTCGAGCAGTCTGTGGCCCTGTCCAGATGGATTGGAAGGTCGGTTCTGTCCAAGTAGAAATAACCTTTTCATAGAAGAACTTAGGAGCATAATCTGGATGTTGTAGGAAATGGATGAATTAATCAAGTCTTGAATAGCCATTCTTTTGGCTTTTTCTTCATGAAAATTGAGGTGCGCTTGAGGGTGGTTATTGTGGGCATCATACCAGCCTCCTAAAGTTTTTCGGTTGGGATCATCTCGTAGTCCCCATAGTTACATATGCAATTTTTGGGGTCCCTTCACCGATTTTTGTCCAACTAGATTTTCATAATAGTGGATCATCGCTTTGTTTGGAAGAAGAATACTCACGAGTACTGCTAAAAGGATGAGAAGCTTTTTCCAGGAATTTTTTTTGAAGAAGGATAAGAGATGAACTGCGAGTAACGTCAGGGCGAAAATAATATAGTTGTTTCTTAAAAGGCAAGCTATACCAATAGCAAATGCTCCGATTAAAAAGCCCAACCAAAGACCTCCTGAATAAGAAAACCTACAAAACTAAGTAGACAGAAAAACAGACCAGGAATAGTACCGTAAGCAAATAGGATGAAAAATAGCTGCGGGAGAAAGAGGAAGCTGAGGAAAATCGTATAGTTTACGACAATCTCTGATTTATTTAGTATTGCTGTGATACGATGAGTAACCAATTGCTTGAGAGAACAAATAGAAGATTCATTACAAAGATGAACTGACTATTTGGGAAAAGAAGGGTATAAAATCTCTCCAGTGTCATCAAGCCGAGCTGATGCGGATTTCAGTATATATAAGCTCCAAGAGTAGTCGAGAGAGCTATAGTCACCCTCGATTAAAGCTAGGGCTGCGTTATAGACAGCATGCTTGTCAGCTCGAAGTGCTCAGTTATGACAATAAATAAATACCTGCTAAAAGATAAAAAGAACAAAAAGTTTAAAGGACTTTACTGAGGTTTTTCTTAAGAAAAACTTGCTTCCAGTAGCTGTAGCCAGAAAGCCTATAAGTAAAGGAGTAAGTATACCGGGAGTTATTGACGAATTGAACTCCTCTGCAATTTTCAAAGGAATATAAGTATGAGAAAAGAAGAGTTGACGAGTCAATAGCAATCCTGTTGCTAGAGAGAAGCACTATAAGAGAAAGAAATATGAAATCACTTATCTTTAACACGACATCCTCCTCTCTTTTACTTTGTATGATTATCCTTAAAATCTTTGGCAAAATACACTTTTATTCTATCACTTTTTATGTTAAAATAGCTATTAGGAGGAAGAGAATGTTTCTCATAAGAGTAAAATTATTGTTCTGGACGGTTGAAGTTCTACTAGCAACACTAGTATTTATGGGAATGATGGTTAGTCACTCTGTCATCAGTGTTGTTAATACGATTTTGATTCCTTTTTGATAGCTGGCTTCTTGTATTATATAGCGAATCCTTTGGTTATTTTTCTAGAAAAATACCTAAAAGCTAAATCGTGTACTAGGCGTCCTATTGACATTAGCAATCTTAATTGGTTCGATTGTGTTAGCAGTTGTCTATCTTTTGCCGATTTTAGTAACACAGTTGACGAGTTTGATTAATTCTAGCCAAAATATCTATCGTTATGTCTATAGTTGGGTTAATAATTTGGCAAAAAATCCAGTATTACGGCAACTTGATATCCAGTCTACTTTGCAACAGTTAAACTTGTCTTATGTAGATATTTTACAAAATATTCTAAATGGGGTAACGAATAGCTTAGGAAGTGTGGTTTCAGCGGTTGTAAATACAATCTTTATCATTATTATGACTCCGATTAAGTTTTATTTTTATTGGATGAAATAAATTATTGCCAATGTTGGAGCGGAGCATTTTAAAACGAGATAAACTCAATATATCCTCTGTATTAAAGAATCTGAATGCGACAGTATCGCGCTACATCAGTGGTATCTCGATTGATGCCGCAATTATTGGCTGTTTGGCTTATATAGGTTATAGCATTATCGGAATTAAGTACGCTTTGGTATTTGCAATCTTTTCTAGTCTAGCGAATCTTATTCCTTATGTTGGGCCGACGATAGGTCTTATTCCGATGGTCATTAGTCACGCCTTTACAGATCCGCAGAGAATGCTGATTGCTGTCCTCTATATGTTGGTTGTTCAACAAATTGATGGGAATATTCTCTATCCGCGGATTGTTGGGGGAGTGATGAAAGTCCATCCTATTACGATCATGGTACTTTTGCTTTTATCAAGTAATATCTACGGGATTATAGGTATGATTGTTGCTATTCCAACTTACTCCATTATTAAAGAAATTGTCAAATTCCTTGCTAATCTTTATGAGAACCATAAAGAGCTCAAGAAGCAAAAGAAGAGATGAAGAGTACGGAATTATTAATAAATAGCGGACAGGTGGCCTAGGGTCACTTGTTTTTGTTTAGTATTTCATCAGCTAGATATTTATTTTCTAATTGGGAAGGTGCAAATAGATAAATTTTATGGTATAATTGAATATCTATTTTATTTAGGAGGGAAAATATGGAAGACCCCAGTAGTCAGACCTTATTGTTTACAATATTACTAGTCATTTTTGACTTTTCTAAATGCATCAGCTCGCAGAGATGGCTGGTATCGCTTAATCGAGCGCGTGTAGAACAAAAAGCAGAGGAAGGTGATAAAAATACATTCGCCATTGCAGGAGTTTTAGAAAGTCCAAATAATATCAACAATTCAAGTAGAATCACTCTTATAAGCATCTTGTCAGGTGCTGGTTTTGCAGACACACTTGATTTTCGAGCTATTTCGAAGTTGGATGGGTAATTCTGAAACTGCCCACGCCGTGTAGCAAGCTTTCTATCTTTATGCTTTGTTGACTTAGTGTTTCTATTGTATTTGGAGAGTTGTATCCAAAGCGAATCATATGAATCTTAAGGACTAATAGCAGTTCGATCCAGCTCCGTTCATTATCTTTTTAGGTAAATTAGTCCAGTCCTTTGTCTGGCTCGTCTGCATCGACAAGATTTATTGGGTCGAATAACTCCGATGAAGTTTGATGATGCCGATGATGACGCGAGATGAAATGTGAGTATATGCATTGACCAATAGCGAGGCGACCTTAGATGCTGATGAGATTGAAATGTTACAAGAGATTTTTCTCTAGATGAGCTCATGGCTCGAGAACGAGCTCATGGGTGCCACGTACAGATGCATTTCTGAGTAGATATTCAGGGCGACACGAAAGTTATCGAAAGTATTTTGAGCAGTCCTCTCGAATCACATATCTAGGATGGAACCAAGGACAATGTTACAGATTGATTCATACTAAGCGTCTATTGTTGAATGAAGCTTTTTGCCAATGGTTTTGATAATTTGGTTCTCCGAAAAGATTCTCAAGAGCCATTATTTACGGAAACTATTTTGTGATGATCTTCTCAAGATTTACGCAATACACAAAATCAAATGGCTCATCCTTTCCTGATGATGAATACGGAGGAATGGCTGGTCTGAGTGACTACTCGAGACTTACTAGAAGAAATTGTTGGTGAAATTGATGATGGGACAGATAAAGCTGAAATCGAAGTTCATGGGAAATTGGTGAGAGAACTTGCATTGTCTTAGGAACGACGACTCTCAATGATTTCAATGAATATTTTTGAAGTAGAGTTGAGGGTGATGATGTTGATACGATTGCTGGTTATTATTTGGACCGGCATTGGAACGATTCCTGGAGCTAGTGAGCGGATTAGCTACGAAGTTGAAAGCCAAAATAAAAAGCTGATTTTAACCAACGATAAAAGTATGGCCGCGTCACAAAAGTAAAAGTCGAAATATCAGAGCTTGAGTCGACGAAGAAGAGGAAAATGATCTTTTAGGGGTCGTTTTTCTTTAAGTTTTCAAAGAAATCTATAAGTTTTTCTTAAGATTCAGGATTTATACTATAACCATCTTAAAAGAAAAGAGGATGAAGTCCTAAATGACAACGAAAACTATCACTTTTCTCAAAGTCGTTTCTACTACCCTGGATACGGTGACAAATAGTAATCGGGTGAAATAGAAGCAAAGAGCAAAACTTTTTAAAATCATCTAATCTCCTAAGAAAGAGCTAGGAGAGTAACTACTTTTAGCTCTTTCGGTTATTATCTTGCATTATTCTGAAGGATCAACTCAGCCAAAATTTGCGATAATCTATGGCGACAATCTATAAGTTTGGAATTGTTATTTAGCTGCTGAGACAACTTTAGCGATTTTGAGTAGAGACAGTAGGTTTTCGCTCAGTTTGCAACATCTAGCAACATTATATCAGGATTGCGCTCTGTAGTTCACATCTGTTGTAAAACAATGAGAAATGAAACTGAAGAAAACAGTTTGTTTTCTAAATAGAACAAATTAGAATCTATTTTGTAAATAGTCGTGAGTATAATAGAAATAATTATAAAACGTTTTTCAAAGTGTAGAGGTTTTACAATGGTTGAAGAGAGAAAATTGAAGAAACAGTTGACTATGGAAAGGTGACAGGATGGTCCACTCAACGGAGAGTTTCAGTGCTGTAGATGGGCCTGGTATCCGTCTTTATCGTCTTTGCAGGGGTGCCATATGCGTTGTCAGTATTGTCACAACCCGGATACATGGGAAATGGAGACCAATAAATCGCAACTGCGGACGGTTGATGATATTTTGCAGGAAGCTTTGCGCTACAAGGGATTTTGGGCAATAAGGGGGCATAACCGTTAGTGGTGGAGAAGCACTGTTGCAGATTGATTTCCTAATTGCTTTTTTTACAAAGGCTAAAGAGCTGGGGATCCACTGTACACTAGATACTTGCGCCCTACCCTTTAGAAATACGCCTCGCTACCTGAAGAAATTTAATAAGTTAATGGCGGTGACTGATTTGGTCCTTCTAGATATAAAGGAGATCAATGAAGCGCAACATAAAATCGTAACCAGCCAGACAAATAAAAACGATTCAGCTTGTGCACAATATCTTTCTGACATCGGAAAACCAGTCTGGATTCGTCATGTTTTGGTGCCTGGGCTGACCGATCGCGATGATGATTTGATCGAGCTGGGCAAGTTTGTTAAGACGTTGAAAAATGTAGATAAATTTGAAATCCTGCCTTATCATACCATGGGGGAATTCAAGTGGCGTGAGCTGGGAATTCCTTACTCGCTTGAAGGCGTCAAACCTCCGACTGCTGATCGGGTCAAGAATGCTAAAGAACTCATGCAGACTGAGTCGTATACCGCAGTATATGAATCGAGTGCATAATAGCTAAATGGATACTAAGGGAGTTAATTAGACTCCTTTTTCATCTTACTTAAGGAAAAAGGTCAAGAAAAGAGGTTAGAATGATGGATTGTCCTTTAATTTCTGTAATTATTCCAATCTATAATGTGAGAGCCTTATATCGAAGAATGTGTGATAAGTTTACTGAGCAAACTTATCATAATTTTAGAGTATTGTTGTGGATGATGGTGAGTACTGACAAAAGTATTGAAAAAGCAAAGGCAACAACACGAAGGAGACAACCGCTTTACTTATTATACGAAAGAACACAGTGGTTTGAGTGACACGAAAACATGGGGATAGAGCAAGCAACAGGGGGAGTATTTTACTTTGTTGATCCAGATGACTTTATATTTGAAAGGAGCATTGAAAGACTTTATCATGTGATGGAAGCGACAGAATCGGATATAGCGGTCGCGAACTATGCTAAGTACATAGAAGGAGCCTTTTATCATCACTCGGATAATCTAAGAACGGTGAAGCTCTATTCATTTTTGAAGTTATGCAGTTGATTGATCAATATCATGATGATATGGTACCGCTTTGACAACCGTTTGGAATAAACTGTATAAAGAAATATTTGTTTGATGATATTCGCTTTCCTTCAGGTAAGTTATTTGAGGATTGTTTTGTAACGTGGAAGTTGTACAAAAAGTCACATAAGATAGCTTTTATTGAATCAATCGAATATGCTTATCGTTCGACTCCAAATAGTATTGCTACAAGTTACTCTCCTCAACATTTGGATCGAATTGAATCAATTGAAGAGCGTATTCACTATTTGGCAGGAACTGATTATCAAGTGGAGCAACTTCTATCGATTTTTATCGATGTAGAACTGGACAAACATATGTATAAACTTTTAGAATACAACTGTGATAGCATTTATTACGAAATGTTAAAGCAAAAAATGATAAAAAGATAGATAAAGGGGATTATTCATTTTTAAAAATTAAAGTCTCTCTATACAAAATCTAGTGGGTTTATGTAGTTGAGATATGAATTGTACTACTATATGATGTGAAAGAGCAATTTTTAATGCTCTTTTTACATGAGATAAAAACACGTAAAATAAGCTAAAAAGTGCTTTGATGGATTAAGCCTTTATGATATAATAAAAGTAGTTTTATTGCGTAGCTGATTTTAAAAAGGAGATAAAGGATGTTTAAACGTGGAGAGAAGAAAAACAACGATTCTCTATACGAAAATACAGTACAGGAGTTTTCTCATCTTTGGTTGGGATTGCTCTTTTTAATGTTGGGAACGGCCCAAAATGTTTTGGCTGATCATAAAGTGACATACGATCATGCTGGACTTTAATGATTTGTCAGATGCAGATAAAGCGCAAGTTCGAGCCGGTATACCTAGTGAAAGATTTCTGCTGATGAGGAAATTCTTTTTGGTTTATCGTGGTGTAAATAAACAGACACCGCCAAAAACACCAAGAGGATCCTAAAAACCGAAAACACCAGAAGATCCTGAAACCTAAGACTCCGGAAAAACCAAAAACACCAGAAACTCCAAAAACAGGGAGACTCCAGAAAAAGCCGACAACGTCATTTGAAGAGTCAGAAACTCTTTTCAAAAGACGGGTCAAGAACAAACCAACTTATCTGCTAAATTAGGACTTGCAGGAGTTGCTTTAGGAGCTGCTGTTTATTTGCGTCGTTCTAGAAAAAGGTCGTTATACTTTTTGGTTGTCACAATTTTAGGTACGACAATTTTAGGTACTCATACGGTAGTAGCCGATGGCTATAAGTCTCTGATCAATCAAGTGACGCAAATTGTACAAGATGATGCAGAGATTAGTGGTTTCTTCACTCCAGCTGAAATTCCTAACTATGAATATTTAGGCTTCATTCGTCGTCAGCGTCCAGTTACTCCATCTCCGGCTAAAAAGGAACAGTCAACGTTCAATATCGAGATAAAGATGGCAATATGCTTGAACCAATGGCTAAAGCAATTACAGATGGCGAGGTAGGAGACTTCATATAGCACCAAGTCACTTTTCAAGCAAACTATTGAAAAAGATGGTAAGACCTATAAGTGGGTTGAAACAACTGGTGTAGAAGAAGGTACTCTTGCAGAAGGAGTGACCAATGTCACTTATATTTACGAATTAGAGGCACAAACACCCCTCCAGCTATTCCACCAGTAGCTAATAAGGATCTGTAGTAGTAAAATATATGAATACAGCAGGCCATTGAAAAGTCCAACCACCGCTGTTTCAAATGTAGCAGTTGGTACAGCTTATGATACGACCGGCTTGCGTGAAGCAAGTATAACTGTTGATGGTAAGACTTATAACTATGTATCTACTTCAGGTTCAGAAACAGGCAGTGTAGTAGGGTACAACTGAGGTAACTTATGTTTGTATGAAGAAAGCACGACCCCTCCACCAGTCATTTCCACCAGTAGCTAAAATCAAGGATCTGTAGTAGTAAAATATGTGAATACAGCAGGCCAAGAATTGAAAAGATCCAACCACCGCTGTTTCAAATGTAGCAGTTGGTACAGCTTATGATACGACCGGCTTACGTGAAGCAAGTATAACTGTTGATGGTAAGACTTATAACTATGTATCTACTTCAGGTTCCAAGACACAGGTAGCGTAGTAGAGGTACAACTGAAGTAACTTATGTTTATGAAGAAAGCACGACCCCTCCACCAGTCATTCCACCAGTAGCTAAAGCAAGGATCTGTAGTAGTAAAATAGTGAATACAGCAGGCCAAGAATTGAAAAGGTCCAACCACCGCTGTTTCAAATGTAGCAGTTGGTACAGCTTATGATAGACGACGGCTTGCGTGAAGCAAGTATAACTGTTGATGGTAAGACTTATAACTATGTGATCTACTTCAGGTTCAGAAAGCAGGTAGTGTGAGTAGAGGGTACAACTGAAGTAACTTATGTTTATGAAGAAAGCACGACCCCTCCACCAGTCATTCCACCAGTAGCTAAAGCAAGGATCTGTAGTAGTAAAAATATGGAGATACAGCAGGTCAAGAATTGAAAAGTCCATCCACTGCTGTTTCAAATGTAGCAGTTGGTACAGCTTATGACACGACCGGCTTACGCGAAGCAAGTATTACTGTTAATGGTAAGACTTATAACTATGTATCTACTTCAGGTTCAGAAACAGGTAGTATAGTAGAGGGTATAACTGAAGTAACTTATGTTTATGAAGAAAGCACGACCCCTCCACCAGTCATTCCACCAGTAGCTAAGCAAGGATCTGTAGTAGTAAAATATGTGAATACAGCAGGCCAAGAATTGAAAAGTCCATCCACCGCTGTTTCAAATGTAGCAGTTGGTACAGCTTATGACACGACCGGCTTACGCGAAGCAAGTATTACTGTTAATGGTAAGACTTATAACTATGTATCTACTTCAGGTTCAGAAACAGGTAGTGTAGTAGAGGGTATAACTGAAGTAACTTATGTTTATGAAGAAGTGGGTATTCCTCCACAAAGCCAATAAAAAAGGTTCTGTCCAAGTTCATTATCAAACCGTTTCTGGTGAAGAACTGAAACCAATATTGAAAGCTGTGGAAGCTGCTAAAGTAGGTACAAGTTATGATGTCAGTCTTCTACGTGAAGAAACCATCGAAAAGATGGTGAAAACTTATCATTACAAGTCTACGATTGGCTCTGAACAAGGTGTTGTAGAAGAAGGTGTTACAGATGTAACATATATATATGAAAAAGTATCAACTCCGCCAGTTATAAAAGCAAAAGGGTCTATAACGGTTAAATTTGAAAGTGTCCTCATGAGACATTGCAAGCTCCGAGACTGTCTTGGAAAATGTGCCTGTTGACACAGCTTATGATGTTAGAGATCGTCGTCGCAAACATTGACAGTAGGAGGAAAGACCTATCGTTATGTATCAGTTCAAGGCTCAGAGACGGGTAATGTTGTAAAAGGAAACACAGAAGTCACTTACCTCTATGAAGAAGTGAAAGGTTCTGTTGTCGTTAAATACGTTAATGAAGCTGGTCAAGCGATCAAAGCTTCTGAAACAGTTATGAGCGAAGAGCCAGTAGGCACAGCTTATGATGTGACAGGTAAGAAAGAATCAACACTCGACAGGCACAGACGGTAAGCCTATCGCTACAAAATCAACAACCGGTAATCCAACTGGATCTGTTGTAGAGGTACCACGAAGTCACTTACGTCTCATGAAGAAGTGAAAGGTTCTGTTGTCGTTAAACACGTCAATGAATCAGGTCAAGCGATCAAGTCTTCCGAAACAGTCATGAGTGAAGAGCCAGTAGGCACCGCTTATGATGTAACAGGTAAGAAAGAGGCAACTCTGACAGGCACAGACGGCAAGACCTACCGTTACAAGTCCACTACAGGAAGTCCAAGTGGTCAGGTAACAGAAGGTACAACAGTTGTCACTTACGTCTATGAAGCAGTGAAAGGTTCTGTTGTCGTTAAAATACGTCAATGAATCAGGTCAAAGAGATCAAGTCTTCCGAAACAGTCATGAGTGAAGGCCAGTAGGCACCGCTTATGATGTAACAGGTAAGAAAGAGCAACTCTGACAGGCACAGACGCGAGACCTACCGTTACAAGTCCACTACAGCAGTCCAAGTGGTCAGGTAACAGAAGGTACAACAGTTGTCACTTACGTCTATGAAGAAGTGAAGAGGTTCTGTTGTCGTTAAAGCGCGTCAATGAATCAGGTCACAGAGATCAAAGTCTTCGAAACAGTCATGAGTGAAGAGCCAGTAGGCACCGCTTATGATGTAACAGGTAGAAAAGAGGCAACTCTGACAGGCACAGACGAGCAGACCTACCGTTACAAGTCCCACTACGGGAAGTCAAGTGGTCAGGTAACAGAAGGTACAACAGTTGTCACTTACGTCTATGAAGAAGTGAAGGGTTCTGTTGTCGTTAAATACGTCAATGAATCAGGTCAAAGATCAAAGTCTTCGAAACAGTCATGGGTGAAGAGCCAGTAGGCACCGCTTAGATGTAACGGTAGTGAAAGAGGCAACTCTGACAGGCACAGACAAGACCTACCGTTAAGTCCACTACAGGAAGTCCAAGTGGTCAGGGTAACAGAAGGTACAACAGTTGTCACTTATGTCTATGAAGAGCGAAAGGGTTCTGTTGTCGTTAAATACATCGACGTAGATCCGGGTCGCAGATCAAGTCTTCCGAAACAGTCATGGTGAAGAGCCAGTAGGCACCGCTTATGATGTAACAGGTAGAGAAAGGCAACTCTCGACAGCGCACAGACGGCAAGACCTACCGTTTACAAGTCCACCACAGGAAGTCCAAGTGGTCGGGTAACAGAAGGTACAACAGTTGTCATATGTCTATGAAAGATTGAAGGGTTCTGTTGTCGTTAAAGTCGTCAATGAATCAGGTCAAGAGATCAAGTCTTCCAGAAACAGTCATGGGTGAAGAGCCAGTAGGACACCATATGATGTAACAGGTGAGAAGAGGCAACTCTGAGGACTGGGACAGCAAGACCTACCGTTTCAAGTCCACTACAGGAAGTGCAAGTGGTCCAGGTAACAGAAGGGTACAACAGTTGTCACTTATGTCTGTGAAGGACGAAGGGTTCTGTTGTCGTTAAATACGTCAAATGAAGCTCAGGTCAAGGAAATCAAGTCTTCGAAACAGTCATGGTGAAGAGCCAGTGAGTACTATGATGTAACAGGTAAGAAAGAGCCAACTCTGACAGGCACAGACGGCAAGACCCTGCAAGATAGCAAGTCCACAACAGAAGTCCAAGTGGTCGGGTAACAGAAGGTACAACAGTTTAGTCACTTAGTGCCTATGAAGAGACGAAGGGTTCTGTTGTCGTTAAATACGTCAATGAATCAGGTCAAGAGATCAAATCTTCCGAAACAGTCATGGGAAGAGCCAGTAGCACATGATGCGCAGGTAAAGGAGCAACCGATCAGGCACAGACGTGGCCTACGCTACAAGCACTGCAAAGTCCAAGTGGTCAGGTAACAGAAGAGTACTACAGTTGTCACTTATGTCTATGAAGAGACGAAAGGGCTCTAGTTGCTGTGAAATACGTCAAGTGAATCGGGTCAAGCGATCAAGTGCTTCCAGAAACAGTCATGAGTGAAGCCAGTAGGCACCGCTTTGCGATGTGACAGCTAAGAAAGAAGGACACTCTGACAGGCACAGACGGTAAGGCCTATCGCTGCAAGTCAACAACCGGTAATCCAACCGGATCTGCTGTAGAAGGTACTACCGAGTCGCTACGTCTATGAAGAGTGAAAGGTTCTGTTGTCGTTAAGACATCAATGAATCAGGTCAAGAGATCAAGTCTTGAAACAGTCATGAGTGAAGAGCCAGTAGGCACCGCTTTGTGATGCTGACAGCTAAGAAAAGAATCAACTGACAGGGCACAGACGGTAGGGCCCTGTCGCTACAAAGTCAACAACCGGTAATCCAACCGGATCTGTTGTAGAGGGTACTACCGAAGTCACTTTACGTCTATGCGAAAGTGAAAGGTTCTGTTGTCGTTAAATACGTCAATGAATCGGTCAAGAGATCAAGGCTTCCGAAACATGTCAGCGGGTGAGAGGCCAGTAGGCACCGCTTAAGATGTGACAGCTAAGAAAGAATCAACGCATATGGGCACAGACGGTAACTATCGCTGCAGTCCACTACAGAAGTCGCAGGTAACAGAGTACACGTGTACTTACGTCTATGAAGAAGTGAAAGGATCCGTTGTCGTTAAATACGTCAATGAAGCAGGTCGAGATAGCTTTCCACAGTCATGAGCAGAGTCAGTAAAGCGCTCTTATGATGCAACAGGTAAGAAAGAACGACGCTGACGGGCAACAGTGGAGCCCATCGCTACAAAGTCAACAACGCAGCCCAACTGGATCTGTTGTAGAGGGTACTACCGAAGTAACATATGTTTATGAAGAGTGAAAGGTTCCGTTGTCGTTAAATACGTCAATGAATCAGGTCAAAGAGGTCAAGGCTTCCGAAACAGTTCTGAGTGATCAACCACTCGGCACAGCTTATGATGTTACAGCTAAGAGAAGAATCAACTCTGACAGGTACAGACGGTAAGGCATATCGCTACAAGTCAACAGACCGGCAGCTCCAACAGGATCTGTTGTGAGCGGTACTACCGAAGTACACATGTATATATGAAGAAGTGAAAGGTTCCGTTGTCGTTAAATACGTCAATGAATCCGGTCAAGAGATCAAGGCTTCCGAAACAGTTATGAGCGAAGAGCCAGTAGGCACCGCTTATGATGTTACAGCTAAGAAAGAATCAACTCTGACAGGTACAGACGGTAAGGCATATCGCTACAAGTCAACAACGACAGCCAACAGGATCTGTTGTAGAATTACTACAGAGTAACATATGTTTATGAAGAAGTGAAAGGTTCCGTTGTCGTTAAATACGTCAATGAATCCGGTCAAGAGATCAAGGCTTCCGGAAACAGTTTCGCAGGAGAAGAGCCAGTGAGGCACCGCTTATGATGTTACAGCTAAGAAACTCGACTGAGCAGGGTACAGACGGTAAGGCATATCGCTGCAAGTCAACAACCGGTAATCCAACTGGTTCAGTCGTAGAAGGTTTACAACAACCGTTATTTATATACTTATAAAATTAGCTACCGGATCTGTAAAAAGTTCGTTATATCTCTAAGAAAACTGGAAGAGTCTTCATCTCCAGATGTAGAGGGATTCTTCCGGGCAGGAACTGCCATTGGTACAAGTTATGAACTTTCTTCTTATAGAGAAGAACCAAGTGAATTTAGCACAGGAATTGCGCAACCAGCTACCTATGAGACAGTAGAGGTTGATAAAGCTGAAACTGGGGTTATTGGTGAAGAAAGATACAGTTATAACCTATACTTATGACTATAAGATTAAAAATCCAGCGCAACCTGCTGAAATCAAAGGTTCAGTTATTGTCAAATACATCAATGAAGCTGGTGAGAAATCAGAAATAGCATTAGCTAGTGAAGATGATGTCGGCTGTAGGAACTAACTATAATACTGACAAGCAATCGCATGGAGAGTTTTGTGCTATTGATGGCAAGTTCTGATGGGTATATTTCTACTGATGGTGACGAAGAGGTCAAGTTCAGAAGGTACAACACGTCGTTTCCCACAAGTATAAGGAAATTGACAGTAGTAAGCGTGGAGCTTATACAATGAATTACGCGTTGACTCAAGTATGAATCAGACAATTCAAAATATGCTTCCGTCGACTTCGACAAGCTTCTTAGAAGAGCTAACTATGACTTATAGAGGGCAAAGAATAACAACAACGATTAGTAGGGATTATAGCAATACGATACTTAAAGCCAACCTGAATCTCTTAGAGATTAGTGGCAGATTAATGATGTATCGATCATTCCTTCTCAGAAGAATTGGTAAAAAGGTGATAATTAGAACATCAAGGAAAATATTCCAGAGTATTCAAGGTTTGAGAGATTATATCCGCAGTCGAACAAATGGATTATATGAGAAAAAACCTGAGATAGAACGTGAAAGTAATGGCTTTGATACTTTAGCACGGAGAGACATATCTTATAGCTCAGGAACAATTAGGCTTATACATGGCAGAACATCTCTTATAGTACGAAATTCCTAGAGGTTATAGTTGGTGTTCAATACTATGAATGAAGATGGCATACAGATAGCTTCATATCAAAAGTGTTGTTTCTTATGAACCAGTTGGAACACATTATGATGCGACTTCATATAGAAAAGAACTTATAAAAGGTTTTTGATGGTAAATTCTCGTTATGTGCGAACCGAAGGCGATGAAATAGGAGAAGTGCAAGAAGGCTATCATGATGTGTTATTATTATAAAGAGCAACTGTTCCAGATGAAGATTTGGGTTCTGTGAGTTGATTAAGTATATCATCATGAAGGCTGGTGAGAAACTTTCTCCACAAGAAACGGTGAGTCAATAAGGAGTTGGTAGGAACTGATTATAGTACTTCATTCTATCGTCAGTTTAACGTGACAGAATCCAAAAGGAAAATTAGTACTCTTACCAACGTACTATTGGATCGGAGAACGGTCAAGTGGTATCTGGTACTACTGTTGTAACATATGTCTACTCTATTGCTAAAGGGAACAGTTGTTGTTCGTTATCGTGATGAGCAAGGGTTGATTTGAAACCACCTGTAACGGTACATGAAAATGTGGAGTCGGAACAGCCTACGATGTTGAACGATTTAAAGAACCGGAAATTACGGCATTTTGGTGTAAAACATAAATTTTATTATACTTCTAATGCAACTTCTGGGACTGTATATGGAAGGAACCAGTGAGATTGTTTTTCTATTATCGAGATGATCTTAAGCAAGATGAAGGTTTTGTAGCAGTTCGTCATCTAGCATATACAGATCAGGCTTGAAAGAGATTTCACCTACGGAGCTCATCTTACCGGTTGGTCCAGTTGGGCGAGACTATGATGTTACGTCGCATCGTAAAGAAGTTATGACAGGGACAGATGGGAAGAGCAGTAAATATGTGCTCTGTTTCAGGGGGAAGAAAAAGGTCAGTCAGGGTAGGTGGCACCTATATCAGCTATTATTATGAAGTTGCGAGAGACAGTGACCGTTCGCTATATTTCCCAAAAAACAGGGAAAGAATTAGCACCAGCTGTCACTATAACGCAATCTGATGGAACCGCTTATTCGACTCTGGCTTATAAAAAATCTCCAAGCGAATTCTCTACAGGTTTGAAAAAACCTTCTACTTATCAGACTGTACGAGTAGATGGACGTGAAGTGGGGAGGTTTGATCAAGTAGAAACTGTCGTTACATATTATTATGATTATGACGAAACTCCTCGTTCAGAAGATCAAGGGAGTTACACAGTTGATTATACCTTTATCTTAGGACTAACTTCTCCAAATACGGGTTCTCTCCTCTTTTCGAGTTCTTTATATTTTATGAAGGCTTCCTGTAAGGTCAGCCACTTTATACAGAAGGAACGGAGATTACCTCAATGCTTATGGATGATTTCGGGTGGGATCTTCTTTGGTCGAGGAAAAGAAGGAGAGACCATCAAGAATATTCCTACAGCAGAAGAAATAACTAAGAATATTGATATTGAGTTTGATGGTAGAATCTTCCATAGGTATCGATAGTTTAAAAATTTCTCTGTAATTACGATGATGGAAGATTAATTGTTGATAAGGATAGTAGAAGTTTATAGGACAAATATAGATACTTATGTTCCAGCAACAACCTATTCAAAAGACAAGACTGTACAACTATATCAATTTTATGATTATCGTCTCAGACGCTTTGATGAGAGGTGATTTCGGATGGAATTTAAAAGAGGAGGTAAAAAGTGGAATCCCATTAATTTCAGTGATTGTTCCCATGTGTAATGTTGAAGCTTATATTGAAGAATGTATCATTAGTCTTTTAGAGCAGAACTACCCGGTACTGGAATTTATCCTGGTGGATGATGGCAGTACGGATCATACTGCTGAAAAGATTAGACAGTTGACAAAGGGAGATCACGCTTTACTTACTTTTTGAGGAACATAGTGGTGTTAGCGTCATAATCGTATGTTGGCTTACGGATGGCGCAAGGCAAGTTTTCATAGTTAGATGCAGATGACAAGATTCTGGATAATAGTATTGAGCGATTATATCATGCGATGTTTCTGACGGATGCTGATATAGCTATGAGTGACTACGCGCGTTATAAGGATGGTATCTTCCATTATCACTCTGATAATCGGGGTGATGTGGAAGTGCTGACTCCTGTACAAGCCCTTGATAACCTGAATCAGTACCGAAGTCAGATCAGCGACCTTTATGACATGCTGGAATACACTCTATAAACGTAGTCTTTTTGAAGGAATGGGTTTCCATCTGGTAAATATTTTGAGGATTGTTTCGTCATGGAAAATCTATCAGAGAGCCGAAAAAATTGCTTATGTACATCGCTTGGGCTATGCTTATCGCATTAATCCAAATAGTATCTTACAGAAGTATGATCTCATCACTTAGATAAACGAGGGCTTTAGAAGAGAGAATGCAGTATTGAGCTGCGGGTTTTCTATGGATAGTCTTTGAACTCTACAAAAAGTGAGTTAGCGCGACAGATTGATCTGCTTCAAAATTTAGGAAATCAGAAGCAACTGTTATAAAATTAGAGCAGAAACTAGAGAGATGCACCAAAGGAGACGATTCTTTCTTAAGCTGATTATCTTAAAGAATCTACAAGAGAGTGAGAAGAACAGATTTTGTTCTGACTTACTCTCTTTTTCATTCTATCCATAAATATGGTAAGATGAAGGAAAAGAATTATAAAAAGAAGAGGTTTATCATGTCTAAAATTTTTAGTTTTGGTCATAAAATCCTGATTCAGATACCATTGGTTCATCCTACGCATTTGCTTACTTGGCTCGTGATGCTTGTAGGCTGAATACAGAGCTATTTGCTTTAGAGTGAGCCAAATGAAGAGACGACGTTTGTATTAGATTATTTTGGAGTGACTGCTCCGCGCGTTGTTACTTCTGCTAAGGATGAGGGTGCCAAGCAAGTAATCTTAACCGACCATAATGAATTTCAGCAGTCTATTTCAGATATAGCGGATGTCGAAATCTATGGGAGTTGTTGATCACCATCGATAGTGGCTAATTTTGAAACAGCTAGTCCGCTCTACATGCGTCTGGAGCCAGTTGGTTCAGCTTCATCTGTGTTTACCATATGTTCAAGGAGCATGGCGTAGAAGTTCCAAAAGAAATTGCAGGATTGATGCTTTTCTGGTTTGATCTCTGATACGCTTTTGCTCAAGTCCTAACAACTCATCCAGCTGACAAGGTTATTGCACCAGAATTGGCTGAGTTGGCTGGCGTCAACTTGGAAGAGTATGGTTTAGCTATGCTCAAGGCAGGTACAAACTTAGCTAGCAAATCCGCAGAAGAGTTGATCGATATTGATGCGAAAACATTTGAACTGAACGGAAACAATGTCGTGCAGCACAAGTCAACACTGTTGACATTTCAGAAAGTCTTAGACACCAATCTGAAATCAAAGCGGCCATTGAAAAAGCGATCATGACAGTAGCTACTCTGATTTTGTCTTGATGATTACAGATATTATTAACTCAAACTCTGAGATTTTGGCTATTGGGTAATAATATGGATAGAAGTTGAGAGTGGCCTTCAATTTCAAACTTGAAAATAACCGTGGCTTTTCTTGCCGGGGCTGTTTCTCGTAGAAAACAGAGTTGTGACCTCAGCTGACAGAGCTTCAGTTCCCTGAGTTAAAGTTAATAAAAATACGGAATATTGACAGAACGGTTGGACTAGTCAAAATCTAATTAAAGAAGGAACCTCTTGCATTTTAAAATTACAGAGCGGAGATATAAACTAAGTTAGTACTATCACTTGTTAGGAAATTCGCTTAACACTTTGTTTAATTGAGAAAGGATATTTCTTATAGAATTAAGTATTACCAAATAATTATATTGCACTTGAACAAGATGATGTATCTACTCAGTGGAGGAGCATTCTACATACCCTAAGTGGGCGATCACAGAAGACAGTACAGGGCAACATATGCAGCGATTAGCAGTAACAAGTAGACGAGACATCAATTAGTTCTTGCATACTTACGGACCATGCGTTTCTGCCTATGATGGCTGGTGTGTGTCAAGAGATTAGGTGTACTAGGGAATTCATGTCAGGAAATGCTATTTTACGCAAGAATACAATCAGTAGAACCATTGCGTCAGGTGGAATTGGTGCAGGAGCTTAGATTGGATATTTACTAATGTTATTGACGGCTGGGACGGAAGCTTGTGATAATCAACTAGAGTAGGATGAGTCCCTATGAAGTGTATTCTAATCTCGATTGTTCTTGCATTTATCTATCATCAACTTTCAGAGAACGCATTAGGAATAGCTATTTTGATTTTGCTGGCAAACCCTCTTATTGAGTTGCTACTCATTTTATCTGGGACTACACTTTTACCAATTGAAATATTAATTGCGTTAAGTGGTGTAAATGTGATATCAATCTGTAAAACTACAAACATAGCAATTTATAATGAGATTTGAGTATAAAAGATGTTTCTTTTATATACTAATCTATAAATTTTTATTGTTAATAATATGACACGCATGCAGGCCTTGGAGAGAGAATAGAGACCTAGTGGTTTTCGTGATATTGCTCATTGTATTGGACTACGCTCACTATGGGTGCATATTTATATCGATTAGAGGACTGAGACTAAATTTTGGAAGATTTGCTCACCTACTCACATTGGTATTTCTTTCGTGCATTGTATTTTACTACTTTCATAAACGTACTTTTATAGAGAAGTTCTTCTATAAGAGATAATGATTAATATAAGACACACTGTCAGCTGTGGTGGGTTGATGGAGCTAGTAACGAGAGAGAACGATTTTTGAGTTCTCTCTTTTGAAATCATTGAGGAGCGATGAGGAATCTTGGTTCTAAAAATTCTTGAAGTTTCCGAAAGTCAAAGGCCCGCCGTTTGATGTCCTTGATGAGCTTGTGAGTGGCTTCTAGTTTGGCATTGGGATAGGGAAGTTTCATGGCATTGGTGATGTAAGGCCTATACTTACAGTCAAGAAGACTCTTTGAAAAAGTGAGGGTTGACCTGCTCTGGAGGTTATCCATGAATCAATCCAGAAAACTCAGGGCTGCGCTTTACTCTGAAAATGAAAAGTGAAAAGCTGAGGTAAAGTTCGTAGCTGAGATAGCGGAGTTCAGGCGAGAATCTAAGGTCTTTTGGAGACCATCTCTCTAGGCGTCAGCGTCACCCTCTAAAAGTTCTGGAGTAAAGGCCTTGCCGGAGAGGTCTACTGTCTTTTTGCAGGATTCTCCAGTGATTTTTCCTTAGCTCTGTAAAGTGAGAGGCCTTGTCCAGATGCCTTCATAATAGCATATGAGTGTCATCATGGCACGGCTGAGGTGTTGCACGATATGCAAAGCGATCACTAGGACAATCTCAGCCCAACTGCAGAATAGTTTTCTTGAAATAGGAGAATGTAGCAGGCGCAGACATTGTCCACCGTTACGATTTACGAGTTTTCTCTAAGCCTGTCTTGCAGATGCGCCTGTAGAACTGCTTCTTGTTAGTCGTTTGGTGATTATTCTCTAGAAGCGATGATTTTCTTGATTTCAAAATCTTGCCAATGAAACTCATTTCCCTTGTTTCTTGCGAATTCATCCTAGGATAAAATCTCAGGTAAAGTCACACTAATTGTCTTGCAAAGTGAAAGCATTCAATTGTCTTTTGACAGTAGAAACAGAGATATGGAGGCATTTAAGCGATGTCTGTGTTGGTCTGTTTTTCAATGAGAAGTCGCGTGATTTTAGCAGACAGGCTGGGGAGATTTGTAATGCTTCTTAAGCCAGACTAGTCTGAGCAACAGATACTCTGCGACACACCTTGCACGTCTAGGAATGGGATGGTGGATGGCTTTTGAAAGTCATGCTTGATCATCGTTCCTTGACAATGAGAACAAGACGGAGACAGGATAATCCATGCTTAGCGATGATTTCTTTATGAGTTCCAGTATCTAGAACATCCGAGATTATGATCTTCTTGTCTTTAATTCCCGACCAAGTTTGTGATAAAATTGAACTGTTCCATAAGATTCTTTCTAATGATGGTTTTGTCGCTTTTCATTATAGGTCTTATGGGACTTTTTTTCTACAACAAATAGGCTCCATCATTCCTATAGTGGTTTTACCCACTACAGAAATTATAGAGCCGTTTTTAATGAAAATACAGATTCAGGAACAAGACTTCCCTAATAGTTGGAAAAACATTCTTTCCTAACTGAGCGGAGAAATAGTATGATAAATATAGATTAATGTTTAATAAGGTTTATTTGAGATTTTTATAACAAACTCGAGCATATAAATGTATCATAAGAAGTTATGTTAGCAAAACAATATCATTGATATCCTAAATGATAAAGATCAATGGTTGACAGGAAAAGCTTTGGCCCAGATGTTGAGATGTTTCAGATAGAACGATTCGCTCGGACATTGAAGCTATCAATAGGAATACCAAGAGAAATGATTATCCTCAAATAAGCATCTTGGTTATAAATTAGATCGAACAGGCTATTTTTAGAGATGGAATTAGTGACCAACAGTATCATTCCTCAGACACAGGAACGCTGTATTTGGATTGATAAAGAGCTTCTTTTTCAACTCAAAGGAATTAAATCTCATAGTGATTTTGGAAAATCGTAGTTTTTCATCAGCAGTTATTCATTGAGGAATGATTTAGGGGCGTGTTAAAAAGATGACTAAAGATTATCATCTAAATTTGAAACGTTCTAAGAATTTTGTCGAACTGATTGGAGAGGGAAAACGAAGCGTAAACTTTATCATAAATTATTAACTGATGAAGTACAAGGAACTTTTACCAACTTAAATATATTGGCGACTTTGTCAGATTTTGATTTTCTAAAAAATATCGGATGTTTTACGAAACTTGCTATGAATATGATTATCAAATCAAAAGAATCGCTTTTTCCTATCGTTATGATTCATGCAGGAGTTGCGATTGAGAGAATTATCAGTGAAATTACGCTGAGAACATGAACACTGGATGAATCCTTTACGGAGACTTTGGAGTATCAGTTGTCAAAGGAATTCTTTGAGAGAGTAGGAGGAAAGAATGTAGGATTCATTCAGATGAAATTATCAAGTTTGCTATTCTACTTTGCTAGCAGTAGTGCAGGAGATTTTACGCAGAGAGAAGAAATTCGAGAAACTGTAGCTGCAGTTTTGTCAAAAGATTAATGACAACTTTGATATTGATTTTTCTCAGACGATGAGGCTTTGGTAAGTGGGCTTGGAAACCATATTTCATCATTGATTGAACGACAAAAACGAATGCTAGCATATCGAATGTCTATCTTAAGGAAATCAAGCGGAAGTACCCGTTGATATTTGAGATGGCTGTTCATGCAGGTGAAGTGCTAAGTGAGCAGCTAGAGAGAGTCGGAGAAAATGAATTATCTTTTATTGCTTTACATCTTGGGTTGCTTTATGATCAGTGATAGTCCGAGTAAATATCAGGGCAGTAGTGATTATTCCCAATAATCAAATGTTATCTAAAGGTATTTATTGATGAATAGTTTACGCTTTTGAGGAACGAATGACGATCATTTCCACTATAATATGTTTGATGAACGTCAAATCATAGTTGATTCTCAAATTTGATTATTTCAACAGTTCCATTAAAGCATCATCTGAGATTCCGCATTGCAACTATCTCTCTACTTGTTTGAAGTTATGAGGATGAAAGTAAAGGTTTTCATGCAACTAAAGCCAGTTAGATAAAAGTTCGTTACTACCGTGAAAGATTCCAGAAAATGCAGTGGGACATCTTTTACCAAAAGAAAAGTATGCTATAGAAAAGAAAGGAGTCGAAAGCATAAAAGAAGCGATTGTATATTTAGTGTGATAAATTAATAGATTTTGGCCGGGCAGAAAACTATAAAAGCGATGTAATGAAACGAGAGAATTTCTTCTCTCCTTCTTTTGTTCAGGGTTTTATAGCCGTTATTCACTCCAATCGAAGATTACAACTTGAGTGAGTCTTGTATCGCCACTTTAACGACTAAGTAATCCTGTCAGTATGAGAATTTTGAGGTTCGGCATTATTGTTTGCTTTGCGATTCGAGAAGAAGATAATCAGACATGAGATTATGCTTCAGATTAGTTTATCAAACTTAGTGATGGATTACGCAAAATTATCAGCATTGCGCCAAGTGCTAGGACCAAAATGAATTTATCAGAAACATCTTAGAGTAGAAAATAATAAATCCAATAGCAAAATTGACATATGAGGAAAAACTTCAGATCTATAGATTCAGGAAACAAAGACAAAGTTTAAAACAGCTTTCAAATAAATTGGGGTAGCTGTTTCAAATCTTCAATACATGATAAGATTGATTGATCGTGTGAAATAGAAAGTGTTAAAGACGAAGATCATTGTGACTCTACAGAATTAAAACAACAAATCTTTTCTTCACCGAACTTAAAACAATTGAAAACAGTGCTAGAACAAGCCTTTACAAGGGATTATTACGGGAATACTTTCCTACATAGTGATCAAGGATGGCAATACCAACACGCTTCTTATCATCAATTTTTAGAGGTTAAAGAGGATTCGGATATCTATATCACGACGAGGGCGATATAGCCTGAACGATGACAGGATGGAATCCTGTTTTGCGGAATTCTTAAGTTTGAGATATTTTATGGTAGCGAGACGACTAGCTCTATAGTAGTAGAACTTAATAGGGCAATCATGCTTCATTGATTATTGCTTTACACCTGGCCAGATTAAGTTTCCAAATTAACGGGACTTGGTCCCGTTCAGTACAGAACTAAGTCGCTGCTTAGAATTATTTGTCTAGCTGTTAGTACAGATGAGCAGGATTATTTTGTTTAGCTGATTAATTTTTAAAATAATTAAGAGCAAATGAGTGTTGGGTAATCAATGGATCCGCATGACTAGGAGAAATCTCTTTCAAAAGTTTAATAATTTCATTACAGCAATACAAATAGAAGTAGAATGCGAGGCATTATCCTTGGATGATACATGCAAAGTAAGCTAGTTTTAAAATCATTTCAGCTGTTGGAATGAAAGCTAAATCATATTATATCAGAAGCGAGTTCGTTCTTCAGAAAATGGAGATTTGCAGAGGAGCACAAGAAAAATTAGGAGAGGGAGGCATATAAAGAAAGGACATGATGTCCATTTAAGCTAATTCAAGGAGAATCCAGCAGGGGTGAAAATCAAGCGGTAACAATTTTATTAAGCTCAGCCAGAAGGACAACTTATGTCAACAGAAACTGTGCAGCTAATGGCAGAGACAGATGGTTAAGAGGCAGTCAACGTATTTATGATTTAGAACACTTAGATGGGAGGAAGAGTTTATGAAGAGATTTATCCCTATTCAGCTTCACTGTAGTCCCAGCTGGTATCGCTGGTGGCTGTGTAATATGCAGAGTGTTGCCTGATAGTCTGACAACGCAATCAAAGTAGCTTTTCCGCATGATAAATTAATCGATATTATAACTGAAGATAAACCAGACTGTATTTTGCTTGGACCTCCAGAGTGATGAAATATATGTACAGAAAGATACAGTGTCAGAGATATGGTGGTGAGAGGCATCCCCATCAGTATAATTGATCAAAGACTGATTGTGGGATGATGAATGGTGATGTGCTCCAAAAGTGCATTCGTTTGATTAGAAAATAAACGATAGGGCCACGAAAAGGATAGGATTTCACTGCTGTAGTAAAACAACTAGATGGTTCCGCTTGCACAGAGCAATTTGGGAAGAACAAATATCTTGTGTATCAATTCGTATTAGATTTCTAAAGTACAACTCCAATTTTAATCGCAGACAGATTTTTCTTGTTAGTGGAGAATTTTCATGGCAGCTCTCAATGAATGGATGGGATCAATTATTGTTGATCAAAAACACGGGACCAAATCTTGCTTCATTTGTAGAAAAACCCCAGCGGGTGCGACTTTTCTCTATAATGGCCCATTTTTGCAGTAATCGCAATTGCTTATTCATTTGCAAAACAAATGAAAACCCAATAAAATATTTGGTTCTGCAGCGCTGCTGATGGGTTAGTTTAAAAGCTTCTTATGCCATATTCTAGTGATGGGTGTGACAAAAGTGGAGGAGAAAGGAACTTGCTTTCGTGGTCTAGAGGATTCCTTTGGATGGGTCGGCCGAAAGGAATATTTATTGAGCATCGGTACTGTATCTTTTCTTGCAATCCATATTTAACCATTTATAGAAAAAGAAGGTTGGGTTATCAAAATGCCTCCTGGCGTGCCACCGACGAGTAGTTGAGTCTTTTGCAGCGAACAGTACACCTGCAGTGTAGCTATGATCTTCTTCTTTTAATTAATACTTATACTTGGTTTCCTCGGTACGATGCCTTTCCAGAGTTATTTTGATATTTACAAAGCTCGCGACTTGTGCATCTAAGGAGGTACGTTAAATTGCTTTATTAATTGCCTTCACCGTAATGGTCTTTTCTACGGTTTTGGGATCAAATGGTGGTGCAGTTGGTGGAGCATGATGCTATGGTCCGGTTTTAGCTTCTACTCTCTCCTTGAGAATATTGAATTCTTTAAAAATGGGGTCGGATCTGTGGAAATGTGTGAATGAGCAATTTTATGTAAGGTTGTTTTATTTGGTGTGTGGTGGTGGCATCCTGCTTGTCTTTCGATTATTGCGATGCTGTTTTCTGTAAATCTAAACGAGATTACAGAACTTGGCAAGTTAGCATTTAATTCAGGTATTTTAGCATTAACAGACCAATCATTTGGGTTACCAATGGTATTAAATCCGGTTATGACTTCTACCATTTTTAGTAATTTCCGATTTTTAATATTTCTTGTTCAGGATATGCACTCTATGGCAATGAAATTAGATGCCATGATCACTAATGTGCTGACTATCCTGGAACAACTCCACCGGTAATCTCAGGATTTCTTGCGACTGACTGGCGAGCTGTCCTGTCAAATTATCTGAGTATAATTGGAATCGTTTCTGACATGCCATTTATAAAAAGCAACGGATAAACCAATTACCCTTTGATGGAAGCCAAATGCTGTAAAGTGGCTTCTAGTGACGACCTTGATTTGGATAGCTTGTCATTTGTTGACGACTTATAGGAGTATACTGTGAAAATAGTGATGATGCGATGACCAAGATTCCGAGCGGGTGCTGGAATCAAAGATGACGTGGTTCCCTTGAGCAAACTGAGGAGTCGTTGGTCCAGCCAGTATGATGGAACCCTATTTAAAAAGGGTAAAATGGTAATGTTTTGGCTTGCTTGTACTCTGGAGACAGCTGTTACAAAGAAAACAAAGAGGAAGTGGGTCGTGAAATTATGTGCCATGGTCTGCAAAATTACTGATCGAGATGTGTGTGTTGTGGTCCTTGCTTTGACTATAAAGGATGCACGCTCAAATGGCTTGCAAGTTGCGGCTGATATAAATCGCAAAAACAGATGCACGGCCTTTGCTGCAATATGAGAGGATATGATGAAGTAGTGCCTGTGCAAAGATAGAGGTTCGTATTGTCAAAATGCCTAAAAAGGCGCTCTGGTCTCAATCATGCTGGAGAGTGTATGTGCGAAGATTGAAGCTTATGTAATGGCAAAACGTGAAGACGAAGATGCTTTTGCAAAAAGAATATTATGTTATTAATGATTGATAAACGGATATTGCTAGGCTATCCCTTGTATGAGCTACTGTAGATGATTTTCTAAGAATAAATTTACTTGATAAGAACAAACTAACCAAAACGTGTGTTTCATAATCCCCTTTCTTATCAATAAAGACTGTTCTTAAGTAGCTGGTGCAGGATGCTTTATTTAAAATGGAGGAACGAAAAATGGGAAGACTTGGTGTTTCTGTTTTATCCCGGACACAGTAAAATTGAGGATATTTTAGATTATTTGCGATTGGCTGCTAAATACGGCTTCTCAAGAGTCTTTACTTGTCTCTTGTCCGTAGGAAACCAAGAAAAAACGATTGCAGACTTTAAAGAGGCTGTTAAACTTGCGACATCACTCAGTATGGAAGTTATCGCGGATGTGGACTTGAGTGTCTTTGAGAAACTAGACCTAAAATATGACAACCTAGAATTCTTTAAAAGATATGGGCTTAACGAGAGATTCGCTTGGATGGTGGTTTTTCTGGTCAAGAAGAAGACGATGACTTTTCAACCCTCAAGGGCTGATGATTGAGCTCAACATGAGTGGTGAAAATCGCTGTTTAGAAAACATAGCAGCTTTTCAACCAAAGTTTGAAAAATTGATGGATGCCACAATTTTTATCCACATCGTTACACAGGACTTTCTGTGCAACATTTTCTTAATACTTCAAAACGTTACAAAGATTTAGGTTTGCGCACAGCAGCCTTTGTCAATTCAGTGCGCATACAACAGGCCCGGCCAGATTTGAAGAAAGAGCTTGCACATTAGAAATGCATCGTGATAGGAAATCACCAGTGCTGCGTAATGGCTTGGGCAACAGAAATTAATTACGATGTTATCGTAGCCAACTCTTTTGCTAGCGAAAGAGAAAATTCAAAAAGCCTTGGTGAAATTGATCCATATTTGTTGACATTAGACTGCGAATTGTCAGCCGATGATAGTGAAATCGAGCGTCATATTGTCCGAAGAACCACACTTGGTGCGTGGTGATTCATCTGACTATGTTTTACGTTCATCTCAAAGTCGGATTACCCACAAGGGATCATTTTGGAACCAGCATGATACTCGTCCGATAGAGAAAGGATGATCCCGATTGATAACCACCTCTATACGAAATATGCAGGTGAGTTACAGGTTGCCTCTTGCCGATGGAGAAATCCCTGGCAAGACCAACGTAGTAGTCGCATTCTTGAACAAGATTCTCACCTCTTTTGGATCTGCTAAAACCATAGCAAAAATTCCAATTCTAGTGTAAAGATATAGAAGTAACCAAACATCTTTATCTGTATCTACCAAATGGAGGGTGGACACTATTATTACATTTCTATATCCATTCCCTTAAAAAACTCGCTTTACTCTCCATTTTAGTAGATAGTTTGTTTGACATCCTTATCTGGTACAACAACTCGATTTACTAGCGTGCTTTAAGGCTTTCCTGCCTTCTCGATGAAAGCTGGTAAAAAATCAAACATGACTCAGATGAGTTGCCTTTTTTATTTCATACTTTTATCTAACAGAGCTTTTTATGCCACAATAAGTATTGAAAAATTAAAACAAGAATGAGATAGATTTTATGATTACAATCATTAGCTGAGCCGTTTAACGCGCCAGCCATTTTTCAGAGCATCCAATTCATTATTTAGATCAACATGAAGAGGTTATTTTGCGGGAGATAAAAGCGAGAATTTGCAGGTGTATCTAATATTGATCGATCGATAGAAGAGTATATCAAGGCGGGATACATACGCAGGAGAGCAAGCGCATATCTGACGCCACCTGGATAATCTATCAGATTTGCTCTTGGATCAAGCAAAGTTTTTATTAGGATGACATCCACTTATCAGGAACTTTTGAGATGCGTTTTGAGACCCAGCTTTTCTAATCAGACCAATGCAGCGATCTTACTTGAAGAGACAGATTTTCATACGAGATAAACTGACCTCAAACAACTATTTCTATAAAATGCAACGTCAATACCCGCTGTCTGAAGCTCAAAAGCCTCTCTATGAAATCCTGGGTGATGTCAATCCTGAGTACGCCTAAGTATCTAACGACTTTTTCTTCTCAAGCATGTTCAGGGATGAGCTCGTGCAGAAACGAAGAGACATTTTTGTAGATAGCTTGGTCCGATTAGGCACACTCTGCAAAGAATCCAGATGGGCAAGATGACGAGTTGTTGGCTACTTTTGATAAGGAAGATTAATTTTTCGTCCAACATAATTTTCTTTTTAGATATGCAGAATATTTGACCTTTGACCATAAGAAGATTATACTACTCATAAACGATGTTACAAATCGTAAAAAAGAATGGAGGCATGTCTATATGTCATTAGAAGATAAAATAGAACCAAGTTAAAGGCGATGTAAAGAAGGTCTAGGAAAAGTTTCTGGCGACAGCAAAGACCCAAGCATAGAAGGCGTTGTAGAAAAACAGTTGCTAAAGCAAAGATGCTTGCTGGAGATGTACAAAGGAGCCGTCATGAGGGAGCTAGTAGAAGGCCTTAAAAATTCTTTTTCGGAAAAAAGAAGATAAATAGCAAAAGAGGAAGTATATCTCGATTAGTTATGTCTTTCGTTTTTGAAAGTTTGGTATACGATAAAAACGACTGGGAAGTTTTTCCCTAGTTCTTTTCTTTGCAACATATTTTCAGCAATCTTATAGTCGCCTGGATAAGGAACTTTTTGATCATGGCGCAATTTTGATAAGCATCAGCCTTTTTCCCTGCTGACATAACAGCATCATTTTCGCTTTCGTAAGCCCATCGCCATCTTAATCGCTTCTTCTCTATCTGCGACGATATTAACTTCATGAGAAATGTAGCTAGCGATTTCTTTGGCGATTGCAACAGGATCTTCTCGATTTGATCATCAGCTGTTAAGATGAGGTTGACTTTCAGGATGTTGATTCAGTAAAAGTCCAAAGTCCTTTCGTCTACTTTCGCCTTTATTTCCGGTAGCTCCAAGGACAAGGATAGTTTGACCTGTCTGATGCTCCTGCACGACAGAGAGAAGTTTTGCTAAGCTATCACCATTGTGTGCGTAATCAACAAAGATTTTAGCTCCGTTTTTTTGAGTTAAAACTCCATCGACCTGGTACACGTAGCAGCAATTCCTGCTTGAATGTCAGCTAAGCTAGCTCCCAATCGTAAGCAAGCAAGCCCCGCAGCTAGAGCATTTTCTTGATTAAAGAGCCCGATTAGTTGGATATCGTACTTTCCAGCTATTTTACCACTCGCTTCAAAGCGTAAAAAGCTTGAGAATTAAAATTTGATTACTTTGATCTCAGCTCCATAAAAATCATGTTCTATATTTGCAACTTGGTCAGCTAATACTTGAAAAATGATCCATGCTTTTGTTGATAATAACCGCTCGGCTATTTTCATCAAAAGTCGTTTATGACTAAGTAATCTTCAAATGTTGGGTGTTCAATGGGTCCAGATATGGTCAGGACTGGTATTAAGAAAAACACCGGCATCAAAGTTAACATCGTAGACACGTTTCTTTAGATAAGCTTGGCTAGACATCCATGATAAGATGGGTCAGCCATTTGCAACAGCTTGGGACATCATTTTAAACAAGTCCAAACTTCAGGAGTAGTCAAAGCAGACTTAAAGAAAGTCTCCATCAAGAGTCGTATTCATAGTAGAAAGTAGAGACTGGGCATGACTTTGAGACAAATTTGATAAGCAAAATAAGCTGCAGTCGTCTTGCCCTTCGTACCCGTAAAAGCAAGAAGTTTTGAGCTTTTGCTCTGGATGATCGTAAAACTCCATAGCAATTCAACTCATAGCTTGCTTGAGTGTCGTTACCATAAGGACTGGTATACCCACTTCAAAATCTTTTTCACTGACATAAAAGGCAGTCCATCAGAAACAGCTTCTTCAAGAAACTCTTTTGAAGTGATCTCCTTTGACAAAAAGAGTGCTACTGTTACATCTCGACTATCATAACTAGCATGATCAAAAATCAAGTTGTTTTGATGGAAAAAGTATTCTCCATCTTTCATAATTTCTCGAAAGTTGTGGTCTGCTTTTAAAATGTCAATTACAGTTTCACTTTTTATCATATCCTATTGTAAAACCCAGCCTACGTTTTACAAGAGGAAAGGAAAAGTTTATAATAATATAAAAGACATTAATGACGAGAAGAGGTTTGTATGAGTCAAGAAACAACAAGTCAGCGAGACAGATGTTGCGTGGGACAGCATGGCTAACAGCTGGAAATTTTATCAGTCGCTTGTTAGGTGCTATCTACATTATTCCTTGGTACATCTGGATGGGACAAACATGGCGCAGAGGCCGATGGTCTTTTTACCAGTGGGATACAACATTTATGCCTGGTTTTTGCTCATTTTCAACAGCAGGAATTCCTGTAGCAGTAGCCAAAGCAAGTAGCCAAGTACAATACGATTGACAAAGCTGAATACTAGCTACCTTATCAGAAGTTTCTCAAATTTATGGTATTGCTAGGCGGTATTTTTTGCAGTTTTGATGTATCTATTTTTCACCTATTTTTGCGACCTTATCTGGTGGAGGAAAAGAGCTTAGCCCTATCATGCAAAGTCTTTCTTGGGCTGTACTGTATTTTCCTTTCATGAGCGTCATTCGTGATTTTTCAAGGATTTAATAATTTAAAGCCTTCACGCTCATAGCTAGCTGCAGAGCAGCTCATTGGATTATTTGGATGCTGTAGCAACCTTCTTTATCATGAACTTTGGCTCTAAAACCACGATGTATCAGCAGTGACGCAGCGTCAAGCCTTTTGCCTGCACTTAGGAATGTGTCGCTTAAGCGTGCTGTTTTAGGTTATTTTCTCTGGAAAGTAGCATGCTGCAAGCAATTTTACAACGGCCATCTGCGAAATACGATTCATGGTCGGGAGCTTTTATGGGATACGATTCGTGGAGGCAATTCCCTTTATTAATACTGGGTCAGCGATTCAGCTCTTTCCAGATTATTGAGTCAAATGACTCTTTTATCAGCGTTGCCGTTGGCTTTACAGATTATGCCAATCTCGGCCACATCCTATCAATGCACTGACATATTTTTCGGCCAATCCAAATAAAAGTCACAATGATTTTTAATTGCGGTTGCGACTTCTATTGGAGGAGTTGGGATTCCGCTTTTGACACAGAGAATTGTGTCAAGGGAGATTTTAAGGCGCAGCTAACGATTGATGCTAGGACAATTTAAGTATGTTGCGCTTTTATTTATTCTGCCTGCAACCATTGGGGCAGTGTTGGTGGCGCGTCCTCTGTAGACAGTCTTTTTATGGTCAGCCAGATAATTTAGCTTGTTAGCCCCTTTGTTTTTGCGCTTTTGAACACCTGTACGGAGCTTTTATACAGTTTGTTAGCACTCCATGGTTCAAGCGCTTTTCCAAAACCGCGCAAAGCCATTCGGTATTTTCTATTTTATGCGGTGTTTTGGCTGCTTAGTTTTGCAGCTGCCTTTGCTCATTGGCTGTTTCAGTCTTATGGTCCGCAGTTGCTTTCGACAACGGTTGGGCCCACAGAAACATTAGCAATCGTATTGGTGTATCGTGAAATTCGTGATATCACAGGACTAAATCCTGTAAAATCTTGTCAAAACGCAGCTATTGACATAGATGCTTTAACCTGAGTAATGATTGTAGTGGTGACCTTAGTCAGATTTAGTGCTCTGCTTACCCTTCCAACCATCCGGTCGTATGTTCCAGCATGATTTATTTGGTATTTATTGGAGGCATAGGTGATTGTAGCATATGTTGGATTAGCTCTTCGTGTGCTTGTTGATCGTTTTGTGGGGAGAAGAAAAAGCAACACGCATAAGAAACAAATTTCATGTTTTTCGTAATAAAGAAATCAAATAGATAAGAAACCTTGATCAAGAGTGGTCAAGGTTTACTATAGTTTTGAGACTATAT
>BNJT01000937.1_pt1 | contig 45363 bp, 58 predicted proteins | sample 8540491 | NCBI WGS metagenome assembly BNJT01 (sample SAMD00202455, study PRJDB9452) | human saliva metagenome | host: Homo sapiens | reverse complement strand
GACAGATGCCCTCAATCCACTCCTCTATAAAAAACATATCAAAGAAGCCTATACCCAACTGATCGAAGAGGTGATTGAGCCGTTGAGGGTTGGGAGGTAGGTAGTTTTGGAGAAAAAGTATGAATTGGACTACGATTTTTGCAGGAATTGCTGCATTTGTTTCACTTGTGAATGTTTTTGTAACTATTAGAAATAATAAGGCTCAAATACAAGCCCAGATTATCTCAAGTTCTCGTGTTCAGTGGATTAAGGAAGTTAGAGAAATCTACTCGAATTTTATTAAATTAAGTACAGAGTTTCATAATGAGTTATTGTTTTTAAGAGTTTGTGATAACGAAAAAAATTTTAATATGGTGAGGGGAAATTTGTGGTCAAGTTATTATCAATTAATTTCTTATTTCCCAAAAAAAGACAGTGATGGAAGAAACTCTGAGATTGTAAGTATATTTAATGAATTAGTTAATTTTCTGGAAGAAAAATTAGAGTATTCCTATAGAGATAACACTTTTTCGGAGTTTGTACCAAGTTTTCAGGAATTGCAAAGATATGATGTACCTGAACAATATAAAGCTATGCTGAATATAGTTTCTGATAAATTTTCTTGTTATATGAAAGAGGAATGGGTGAAAGCAAAACTAGAGGTGGAGAACTAATTTAAGTTCTCAAAGTTATAAAATAACAGGTGTTGTATAGTAAAGTACATTGCCGGTTATTTTTATTTTTTTGTCCCTAAATTGACATTTTTGTCCCATAATGTTATACTTAGTTTAGTATTTTAAATGGAGGTCTAGCAATGAAAAAAAAGCAAGTGATTAACTTAATTAAGTATTTTACAGAGAAGAATGAGTCGGGATTCAGGACCGAAGCGTATGAGATAGCAAAATCTTTTGATAAAAATGGAGACTATCAGTTAGCTGAATATATAATGGCATTACTTTCAGATGCTAATACTTTTGTTCCACAAATGAATGAAGAAGATATTGAGTCGTTAAGGAAGGTATCACTGCTGAATTTAGAATCATTGCCTTTGCCAGAACCTATCTCTAAAGATGTGATTGGAATCGTGAATGCTGTTCGGAGGAATATTGGAGTAAATAAGTTTCTCTTTGAAGGGGCACCAGGGACTGGGAAGACAGAGACAACAAAACAAATAACTCGCTTATTGGAACGAGAACTATATATTGTAGATTTTGAAACAATAGTTGATAGTAAATTAGGACAAACATCAAAGAATATTGCTTCACTCTTTAAGGAAATAAATAGTTTTTCTAAACCAAACAGAGTAGTTATATTGTTTGATGAAATAGATGCTATCGCTTTAAATAGATTAGATACCAATGACTTGAGAGAAATGGGGAGAGCAACTTCTGCTATATTGAAGGGAATCGACTCACTAAACGATGAGGTTGTTTTAATTGCCACGACTAATCTGTTTGATGTTTTTGATAAGGCTTTAATAAGACGTTTTGATGCGGTAATTAATTTTAATAATTATAGTCAAGATGATTTATTGGATATTTCGAATGTTTTAATGAGTGATATTTTAAAAGATTTTAAACAATCTGGGAAAAATAGTAAATTATTGAAAAAGATTATCTCTCTGATGAATCCAATTCCTTATCCAGGTGAACTGAAGAATATCTTAAAAAGTGCAGTGGCTTTTAGCAGTTTAACTGATAAATACGATTATTTGAGGCGGATCTTTACAAATGCATATAAATCGATAGATGAAGTTTCAATTGAAGAATTAAAAGAGCTTGGTTTCACAGTACGTGAAATAGAGATTTTGAAAGGTATTTCAAAAAGTCAGGTTTCAAGAGAGTTAAAAGGATGTTAAAGAATGAATGAATTATTGCAATTAAAGGGGCGTTTTGAGCAAAAATCAAGTAGTGGTCGACCAGGCTCTCCAAAGTTGTTAGCTAATCAAATTGTAAGTGAAAAAAAAATATCAAAATTAAAAAAAGAGCTCGAAGAACTTAAAGAATATTGGTTAAATATCTCATATTTTGAAGGAGCTTTAATTTCAGTAACTTATGTAGATGTTGTTGCAAAAAGTAGAAGAATGAGAGAACTATTTAAAAAAAATAGTAGAATTCAACCAAATGATTGCGTTGTTGGAGCTAAATTTATTGATAAAACTTCTACAGAGAAGCAACATGTTATTACTTATTACGTAGATTTAGATGTTTTGGATGAATCGATTAATACTTTGAATATAGTTGCATCATTACTTATTAAAGATTTCAATGGAGAAATTTCTACAGAAAAATTAAATTCGATTAGTGACAGGACAGATAATTATGAACCAGGAATAATTTCTAGAACAAAATTTTTACAAGCTATTGTAGACATTAGTTCGATTGAAAATTTTGCAATACCCAAAAATGAATTTGATGAACTAGAAACATCAATTATTAGTATCTTTGATACCAAAGTACCTACAAGTGAATTGTTAAAGAGGGTTGGTTTAAATGTTCCTGATTATAGGGTGATTGATGAGACAACGATATTATTGACCCCGGATCAGTTAGAAATCTTAAATGAAAAGGCCCCTTATCTGATTTCTATGGCTACTACCGATTTATCGAAATTGGATACTCAGAATTTTGAGATTTTTGATAGCGGGCATAGAATGACAATTCCTTCACCTGTTGATGAACCGGTAGTCGGAGTTATTGATACTATGTTTGATACTAGTGTTTATTTTTCCGAATGGGTGACATTTCAAGATAAGGTAAATGCCGATATTCCAATTAATTCAACTGATTATGAACACGGTACAGCTGTATCTTCGTTAATCGTTGACGGTGCTTCAATTAATCCAGAATTAGATGATGGTTGTGGCCGTTTTAGAGTTAAACATTTTGGAGTTGCAAGGGGTAGCAAGTTTAGTTCATTTTCTATACTTAAGTCAATTAAAGAAATAGTTGCAGATAATAGAGATATTAAGGTATGGAATTTATCATTAGGTTCAGCATTAGAAATTCAAAAAAATTTCATTTCTCCAGAAGCTGCTTTGTTAGATAAAATACAATATGAATTTGATGTTATATTTGTGATAGCAGGAACAAATAAAACAGTGAGCGATAAAGCTAGAATGAAAATAGGGGCACCAGCAGATTCGATAAATTCTCTAGTTGTGAATGCCGTTGATAAGGATAATAAACCAGCGACATACTCTAGAGAAGGTAAAGTGTTGTCCTTCTTTAATAAACCTGACATTTCTTATTTTGGAGGGGATGGGAAAAACAAAATAAGAGTTTGTATGCCTACAGGAGAATATTTTGTAGCAGGAACATCTTTTGCGGCACCTTGGATTACTAGAAAAATAGCATATTTAATCCATAAGATAGGGTTAAGTAGGGAGGTAGCGAAAGCTTTAATTATTGATTCTGCAATATCATGGTCAAAACCAAATAGTTCTATGAATTTAATCGGGTATGGTGTAGTACCTCAAAAAATCGAAAATGTGCTTAACGCCCAAGATGATGAGATTAAGTTTGTTATATCTGGAGAATCAATCATGTTTGATACATACAATTATAATCTTCCAGTGCCTGTTGTTGATGATAAGCACCCTTACATTGCTAAAGCAACGTTGTGTTATTTTCCAAAGTGTTCTAGGAATCAAGGAGTTGATTATACAAATACAGAATTAGATATTTATTTTGGTCGACTTAATGGACAGAAAATAATTACTGTAAATGATAATAAACAAAATGATAATGTGTCCCTTTCTGAAACAGATGCTAGAGGTTTGTATAGAAAATGGGATAATATCAAATCAATTATAGAGTACGTTAAGCCAAATGGGCGAGCTAAGAAGGCATATGGTGATGGTTTATGGGGCTTTAGTCTTAAAACTAAGGAACGACTTAACAATGGTGATGGTAGAGAACTTAGATTTGGAATAGTTGTAACACTTAAAGAAATGAAAGGGATAAATAGGATTTCTGATTTCATTAGTCAATGCTCTATGCGTGGTTGGCTTGTGAATAGAATTGACATTCAGGAAATGATTGATATTTATAATGTTGCTGAGGGAGAAATTAATTTTGAAGATTAATTTTATTAAAAAAAAACTTGACGAAGGTTAGATAAAAATATGATAAAGCGAGATATTCCTAAAATAAGATTCTATTCCTATCAAGGTGCTTGGACAGAAAAAAGAATTGCAGATATGGTCAAAATATCTGCTGGTGGTGATGTAGATAAAATAAAGTTGAAAGAAAGTGGGAAATATCCCGTTATTGCAAATGCTTTGACAAACAAAGGAATCGTTGGGTTTTATGACGATTATAAAGTGAAAGCTCCGGCAGTGACTGTTACAGGTCGCGGAGATGTTGGATATGCAGTGGCTCGACATGAAAATTTTACTCCGGTTGTTAGACTTCTGACTCTTCAATCGGAAAATATTGATGTTGATTATCTTGAAAATCAGATTAATTCAATGAGAATTTTAAATGAGTCTACGGGTGTTCCTCAACTAACAGCTCCTCAACTTGGGAACTACAAAGTGTATTATCCTGAAATTGATGAACAATCCGCCATCGGATCCCTCTTCCGCACTCTTGATGAGCTTTTGGCAAGTTACAAAGATAATCTAGCCAACTATCAATCTCTCAAGGCGACCATGCTTACCAAATGTTTCCCAAAGCTGGACAGACTGTTCCTGAAATTCGTTTAGATGGATTTGAAGGTGATTGGGAGAAAACTGATTTAAATAATTCTACAAGTCGAGTTAAATCCTACTCTTTATCAAGGGATGTTGAATCTAATCAAGACACAGGATTGAAATACATTCATTATGGCGATATTCATTTAGGAAAAGTCTCGCGGATAGATGATGGGAAATTAATTCCGTACATTAAACCTAATACAACATTAAATGAATTTCTTCAAAAGGGAGATTTAATTTTTGCAGATGCTTCAGAAGATTACAAAGGAATTGCTGAAGTAGCGGTATTAGCTTGTGATATACCAGAGACTATTGTAGCAGGACTTCATACTATTGCTGTTAGACCTAAATCAAGTTTTGATTCAATCTTCTTATTCTATATGTTTAAGACTCAAACGTTTAGAAGATATGGCTATAAGGTTGGTACAGGTATGAAGGTATTTGGAATAAGTCCATCAAACTTAATGAAATATGAATTTTACTACCCTGATAAAAAAGAACAATCCGCCATCGGCTCTTATTTCTCAAACCTCGATAACCTCATTAACTCTCACCAAGAAAAAATTTCTCAGCTAGAAACACTGAAGAAGAAACTATTGCAGGATATGTTTATATAAAAGGAGTGCAGTAAAATGTCAAAAGTAAAATCAGAAACGCTAAAGAAAGAAGAAAAACCTGTAGTAGCAATTTGCTATGATTTTGATAAAACCCTGTCTCCTGATGATATGCAAGCCCAAGGATTTATACAGAAGCTTGGGTATGAAATCAGTGAATTTTGGAAGAAATCCAATGGTTTTGCCAAGGCTAATAATATGGACAAGAACCTTGCCTATATGTTTACGATGAAAACAGAATCTGAAGGGAAAGTCCTATTTACAAAAACAGAGTTAGCCAAGTTTGGTTCAGTGGTTGAACTTTTTCCAGGAGTCGAAAGCTGGTTTGAACGCATTCGAAAGTACGGTGAAGAAAACGGAGTTATTGTTGAGCACTATATTATTTCATCTGGTTTGAAAGAAATGATAGAGGGGACTTCAATAGCTAAAAATGGTGCTTTTAAGAAAATTTATGCAACTTCTTTTTATTGTGATGAAAATGGTGTTGCAGTCTGGCCTGCTCAAGTTGTTAACTACACAAATAAGACTCAATTTCTTTTTAGAATTACCAAAGGTATTTTAGATGTCAATGACGATGCAGTGAACGATTTTTTTGCTGAAAGTGATTTACGAGTTCCGTTTAGAAATATGGTCTATTTAGGGGATAGTGATACAGATATTCCATGTATGAAGCTAGTCAAAACAAGAGGTGGTTACTCTATCGGTGTATTCAATCCAAAAACGAATGACAGAAAGAAAGTTCACAAAATGACTCAGGATAATCGTATTGATTATTTTGTTCCAGCTGACTACTCAGAAAATACAGAACTTGATAAGCTAATCAAGACGATTATTAAAAAGACAGCTTATAATGAATTGTTAGAAAACAAGAAAAATGCTAATAAACTTGAAGCAAGCTCAAGAAAGCGAAAAAGAAATCCAAAACTAAGGTAATTGTTTCAAAAGGCTCTGATTTCCTTTCTATCGAAAATCTGGATTTTATAACCCTCGAAAAACATCGTTTATCAACTTCCTATTTCTGATATTCCTTTGGACTTGATTCAAACGGTAGAAAGAGAAGTGATTGGTTATAAATGATTGCTTGTTTAAAAATAATTGAAAAAATTAGAAAGAAACATTATGGAAACAACACAAACTTCCCAGTCGCTCTACCAAGCTCTGTGGAATTCAGCGGATGTTCTCCGCTCTAAGATGGATGCTAATGACTACAAGTCCTATCTTTTGGGTATGGTCTTTTATAAGTATCTGTCTGACAAGATGCTCTTTTTCGTGGCGGAGACCATGGAAGAGGGGACAGATAGTCTTGAGGATGCCCTTGAGGTCTATCGCAACTACTACGAGGATGCGGATACTCATGAGGATCTGGTCTCTGTCATGAACGACGAGCTCAACTATATCATCAAGCCAGACTTGACCTTTACGGCTCTGGTAGCTCGTGTTAATGAGGGAACTTTCCAGCTGGAAGATCTAGCTCAAGGTTTTCGTGATATCGAGCAGAGTGACGACCTCTATGAAAATCTCTTTGAAGATATCGACCTCTACTCTAAAAAGCTAGGGGCAACTCCGCAAAAGCAAAACCAAACGGTAGCAGCAGTCATGAAAGAGTTGGCTGTGCTGGATGTAGCTGGTCATGCGGGCGATATGCTGGGGGATGCCTATGAGTATCTAATCGGTCAGTTTGCGACTGACTCGGGTAAGAAAGCTGGTGAGTTCTATACGCCTCAACCTGTTGCCAAGCTCATGACCCAGATTGCATTTTTGGGTCGTGAAGACCAGGAAGGGTTTACCATCTATGATGCGACTATGGGGTCGGGCTCTCTCTTGCTCAATGCCAAGAAATACTCTCATAAACCGCAAACAGTTGTCTACTTTGGTCAGGAGCTCAATACTTCGACCTATAACCTAGCTCGGATGAACATGATCCTACACGGCGTTCCTGTTGAGAATCAATTTCTCCACAATGCCGATACTTTAGATGAAGACTGGCCGACTCAAGAACCGACTAACTTTGATGGAGTTCTCATGAACCCTCCCTACTCCGCCAAGTGGTCTGCAAGCTCTGGCTTTATGGCTGACCCTCGTTTCTCTCCTTTTGGGAAACTGGCACCCCAGTCTAAGGCCGACTTTGCCTTCCTCCTACATGGATATTACCACCTCAAGCAGGATAATGGAGTCATGGCTATCGTCCTTCCCCATGGTGTTCTTTTCCGTGGCAATGCGGAGGGAACCATTCGTAAGGCCTTGTTAGAAGAAGGGGCTATTGATACAGTTATCGGTCTACCGGCCAATATCTTCTTTAATACCAGCATTCCGACTACGGTTATCATTCTCAAAAAGAACCGTACCAACCGCGATGTCTACTTTATCGATGCTTCTAAGGAGTTTGATAAGGGGAAAAACCAGAATATCATGACGGATGCTCATATCGAGAAGATTCTGGAAGCCTACAAGTCACGTGAGGAGATTGACAAGTTTGCCCACCTAGCAAGCTATGAAGAAATCGTCGAAAATGACTACAACCTCAATATCCCTCGCTATGTGGATACCTTTGAGGAAGAAGAAGTCGAGCCACTGACAGACATCGTCAACAAGATTAACGAGACAAATAAAGCAATCGAAAAGCCAAACAGCTTCTCTACTTGAAATGCTCGGTCAACTCCACGGAACTACACCAGAAGCTGATGCTGAGCTCAAAGAGTTTTTGAAAAACTTTAAAGGATGATGTAGTTAATTGATTCACTTATAATTCGCTCATTTTATAGATATGACTTTGTTTCCGTATTTCCTGGGAACTAGTAGAAAATTAGGAGAAATATGGAAAACAACAACCAACGTGCCCTTTGTCAGCAACTCTGGGCGGAAAATAAATACCTTGTTTTGAGCCATTCCAGCAATATTTACAAGGATATTCGCCAGTATCTTAAGCAAGAAGTGGTGGAGGTGAGTCAGGTTCAAGAGATGATTGACCGTGCCTGCCAGATTCCAGAACACAGGGGTCAGGTTTGCAATGCCTTTCAGCATATTTGGGGCTATTTTAAAAAGAAAGCCAGTCTTGACGAGCGCAAGGACTATATGCTCTTGCTGGATCGCTATCGCTTTGGTCAAGCTTCCAAGGAAGACTTGATTGCTAGGACTAGAGACTTACTCGAACGTTACCCAAATGCTTATCTGCAACATTCTACCTTGCTGAAAGGAGACTCCCATGAGACTTTGGCATGAGGCTTTGATTTCACAACTTCCCCGTCCTCAGCTCTTGGGGCAGCATCGAGAGTGTTGTGCCCTTCGTGGCAATGGCTGGGGCAGAAAGCATGCGACGGTGGACTATGTCTTTACCCACTCGCCCTATCGTCTCTATACCTATCATGACTTGATCATGGAGGAGATGGCTAGCCGTGGCTTCAATGTCAGTCCAGAGTGGCTGGATAAGAACTACCGTGGTAAGACCTGCCCTCCTTATCAAGACTTAGCAGAGGAAAAGCTGAAAAGTCCCATCTATAGTGAGCATGACCATGCCTACTATGAGGAGTGTCTGGCAAATCTCCGTGAGAAAGGGATAGAGCTGGAGTAAGAGTCAGGATTAACTCTAATTTAGAACTCTTTTCGTAATTTTTTCGAATAATAAAAATAAGACCTTTAGAATGATTCTAAGGTCTTCTTTTTATAAGTATTTGGATTTACTTTTAATAACTTTTAAGTTATAATTAAATTGAAAAGAGGTTGCTTGGTGCACACGATTTACTTCTATAAGGACAAAAATGGAAATGAGCCAGTCTTGGATTATATGAGAGAATTGGCCTGTCGTAAAAGTAAGGATAGTCGCATAAAACTCAATAAACTAAACGACTATATCGAGCTACTTAGTCAGCATGGGACTAGAGCTGGTGAACCTTATGTCAAACATTTGGAAGATGAGATATGGGAACTAAGACCTCTTCGGGATAGGATTTTATTTGTAGCTTGGCTTGATGGGAGTTTTGTTCTTTTACATCATTTTGTCAAAAAGACTCAAAAGACTCCTAGAAGAGAGATTGAAAAAGCCAAGCGTGAACTGAAGGACTTAAAAGAAAGAGGGTTAAGTGATGAAAAATAGTGCCATTGGAAGTAACTGGAAGGATGTCCGGTCTCAACTTTTTACCAAGGAGGAAATCCTTAAAAGCGATATGCGAGTGGCAATCATGAGTGAATTGATTGAGGCTAGACGTGAGCAAGGAATTAGTCAGAAAAAGCTAGAAGAGCTCAGTGGAGTGAGCCAGCCTGTCATAGCCAGGATGGAAACAGGTAAGACTAGCCCTCAGTTAGATACCGTCTTAAAAGTTTTAGCCAGTTTAGGCAAGACACTAGCAGTCGTTCCACTTGAACAGGAAAAAGGTTGATAGGGATGAAATGACTTTGTTTGCTAAAATCATCCACTGGATAATTTTACCTCCCGTCCGCACTTTTCAAGGGGAATATCAAAATGAAGAAAAAGACCTATAGTCTTTTCTAATACCAAGCCATAGGTAGCTTTCCATTCACTATTATTTTATGAAGAACACAGCAACCTTGAAAGGCTACTAATCTATATCTACCAAAGGATTTGGGGAATTTCCTCCAAATCTTTTTTTGTCTTTTGAATCAAGATATAGTTTCAAACTATATCAAAGCCTAATTTTTTACAATTATACAGACAGTTTCTTTTCTGTTAAGATAGTTTCAACAACAATTTTTGGAGGACAAAACATGTCAACTACAATTATCGGTTTCCCTCGTTTGGGTGAATTCCGCGAATTAAAATTTACAACTGAAAAATACTTTAGAAAAGAAATCTCAGAAGAAGAACTCTTGGCTGCTGCTAAAGAATTGCGTGCAAAACACTGGAACATCGTCAAAGAAAAAGGCATCACTGAAATCCCATCAAATGACTTTTCTCACTATGACAACTTCCTTGATGCTGCTTTCCTTTTCAACGTAGTTCCTGCATCTGTTCAAAACTTGGAATTGTCTGATCTTGAACGTTACTTTGCTTTGGGACGTGGTTATCAAGGAGAAAAAGGGGATGTTCGTGCCCTTCCGATGAAGAAATGGTTTAACACTAACTACCACTACATCGTTCCTAAATTTGAAAAAGACACTCAAGTAAAATTGGCTGGTCACAAGATTTTCGATGAGTTCCAAGAAGCTAAAGAACTTGGTCTTAACACTCGTCCTGTCCTTGTAGGTCCATTCACTTTCCTTCAATTATCAGACTATGAAGAAGGCGTAAAAGCAGAAGACTTCGTAGATAGCTTAGTAGCTGCTTACCAAGATGTTTTTGCGAAATTGGCTGAACTTGGTGCAACTCGTATCCAACTCGATGAAGCTGCTCTTGTCAAAGACTTGACAGAAGAAGAAAAAGCTCTCTTCTTGAACCTCTACAACAAACTTTTGGCTGACAAAAAAGGTCTTGAAGTTTTACTTCAAACTTACTTTGGTGACGTTCGTGACGTCTATGCTGACCTTGTCAAATTGCCAGTAGATGCGATTGGTCTTGACTTCGTTGAAGGTAAGAAAACTCTTGAACTCGTTAAAGGTGGCTTCCCAGCTGACAAGACTCTTTATGCAGGTATTGTCAATGGTAAGAACATCTGGCGCAACAACTACGAAAAGAGCTTGGCTGTTCTTGAGCAAATTCCAGCTGAAAACATCGTTTTGACAAGCTCATGCTCACTTCTTCATGTGCCATTTACAACTGCTAATGAAGAATTTGAACCAGCTATCTTGAACCACTTTGCATTTGCAGTTGAAAAATTGGATGAGATCCGTGACTTGGATGCTATCCGCAATGGTCAAGGTGCAGAGGCTCTTGCAGCTAATAAAGAACTCTTTGCGACTGAACGTGTTGGTGAAAATGCGGAACTTCGTGCTCGTATCGCAGGATTGACAGATGCAGACTACACTCGTTTGCCAGCCTTTGCTGAACGTGAAGCAATCCAAGAAGAAGCATTCAAACTTCCAGCTCTTCCAACAACAACCATCGGTTCATTCCCTCAAACTAAGGAAGTTCGTGCTAAACGTTTGGCCTTCCGTAAGGGTGAATTGTCTCAAGAAGAATACGATGCTTTCCTTGCTGAAACCATCGACGAATGGATTAAATGGCAAGAAGAAGTTGGATTTGACGTGCTTGTACACGGTGAATTCGAGCGTAATGACATGGTTGAGTACTTCGGTCAAAAACTTGTCAGGTTACCTCTTCTCTAAGAATGGTTGGGTACAATCATACGGTATGCGTGGGGTTAAACCACCAATCATCTGGGGTGATGTGACTCGTCTCAACCCTATCACTGTCAAATGGTCTAGCTACGCACAAAGCCGTACTGACAAACCTGTTAAAAGGTATGTTGACTGGACCTGTTACCATCCTTAACTGGTCATTCCCACGTGAAGACATCTCTATCAAGGATTCTACTCTTCAAATCGCTCTTGCTATCAAGGATGAAGTTCTTGACCTTGAAGCTGCAGGCGTGAAAAATTATCCAAATCGACGAGGCTGCTCTTCGTGAAAAAAATTGCCACTCCGTCGTAGCGACTGGTATGAAGACTACCTTGACTGGGCTATTCCAGCCTTCCGCTTGGTACACTCAACAGTAGCACCAGATACACAAATCCACACTCACATGTGTTACTCAGAATTTACAGATATCATCCCAGCTATCGACAACATGGATGCGGACGTTATCTCATTTGAAGCTAGCCGTTCAAATCTTGAAATCTTGGACGAACTCAAAGCTCAAAACTTCCAGACAGAAGTGGGTCCTGGAGTTTACGATATCCACTCTCCTCGTGTGCCTAACGAAGGCGAAATCGACCACACAATCGAAGCCATTCTTGCTAAAGTACCAAGCAAGAAAGTATGGATCAACCCTGACTGTGGTTTGAAAACACGTGGTATCCCAGAAACTAAAGAAAGCTTGATCCGCCTTGTAGACGCTGCGAAAGCTGCGCGTGAGAAATTGTAAGAAAAGACAATTCTCTCTACACGGTTGATCAGTAAGAAATCAACTAGAAAAGGTTCATACATATGTCACGTCAAACACCGTCCCTCTCATTTGAAGTTTTCCCTCCAAACCCAGAAGTAGGCAATGACAAAATTATTGCAGCCCTGAAAGACATGCAGGGCTTGGCACCACACTTCATCAGTGTGACTGCTAGTAATAATAAATTTAATATCAAAGAGACGACGGTTCGTTTGGCAGACTATATCCAAAATGACTTGGAGATCCCAACCATCGCTCACTTGCCAGCTATCTATTTGACTAAGGATAAGGTGGCTGAGACCATTGCGGATTTGGATAAAGTTGGTGTTCAGAAAATCTTGGCTCTTCGTGGGGATATCATTCCAGGTGTTGAGCCACAGAAGGATTTCCGTTACGCCACAGACTTGATTGAGTTTATCAATGAACAGGCACCGCATTTTGATATTGTTGGAGCTTGTTACCCAGAAGGGCACCCGGATTCGCCAAACCAAATCTCAGATATCCAAAATCTCAAGAGAAAGTGGATGCAGGCTGTTCAAGCCTTGTCACTCAGCTATTCTTTGATAATGAGCGTTTCTACGATTTCCAAGACAAGTGTACCTTGGCAGGGATTGATGTTCCTATTCATGCAGGGATCATGCCAATCCTCAATCGTAACCAAGCTCTTCGTCTCTTGAAGACTTGTGAGAATATCCATCTTCCACGTAAATTTAAAGGCTATCTTGGACAAGTATGAGAATGACCCTGAGTCACTCAGAGCAGCAGGACTTGCCTATGCCGTAGACCAAATCGTGGACTTGGTAACGCAAGACGTAGCAGGTGTGCATCTCTACACCATGAACAACGCAGACACTGCTCAGTACATTCACCAAGCAACCCATGCCTTGTTCAATCACCAACCTTAAAAATAATCAAAAAGCAAACCATTCTTCTTTTCATAGCAGAATGGTTCCTTTTTATAGAAAAAGACCGTACTTTTTTTAAGAAAAAAATATGATAAAATAGACTCTGTACGTACTTGATACAAAGATGAGGGTATTTAAGTTATTAAGGTTGCAAAAACTCAACTCTAAATGTCCAAAAATATCATGAGTAATTGAACACGCCTACAACTCTGTGGAAAAAGATAAATCTACCTAGGAGCATTCGCTCCGTCGTTCGATTTCCTATTTTCCTTTGAGTTGCTTAACGGCTTAGTATCTTGAGAATTGAACCCGGCCGAAAAGCTGTGTAAAAAAGATAAACTGTCTTGTCTTCATCGAAGACTTCACCAGTTTCCTATTTTTACTTTGCTTTTTGCGGCCTTAGTATCTTGATCTTTTGTAGGCAAGGCGTATAATTTTATCAATCCAAAGGGGATTAAAATGACAAAACAAGTGTTTCAAACGACTTTTGCGGGTCGTGAGTTGATCGTAGAGACTGGTCAGGTTGCTAAGCAAGCAAATGGCTCTGTTGTCGTACGTTACGGTGAGTCAACTGTCTTGACTGCTGCCGTTATGTCTAAGAAGATGGCAACTGGGGATTTCTTCCCGCTTCAAGTCAACTACGAAGAAAAAATGTATGCGGCTGGGAAGTTTCCTGGTGGCTTTATGAAACGTGAAGGACGTCCTTCAACAGACGCGACTTTGACAGCGCGTTTGATCGACCGTCCAATCCGTCCGATGTTTGCGGAAGGTTTCCGTAATGAAGTGCAAGTCATCAATACTGTCCTTTCTTACGATGAAAAATGCATCTGCACCAATGGCAGCTATGTTTGGTTCATCCTTGGCGCTTTCTATCTCAGATATCCCATTTGATGGCCCAATCGCTGGAGTACAAGTAGGTTATGTGGATGGCCAAATCATCATCAACCCTACTCAAGAACAAGCAGAACAATCGCTTCTTGAATTGACAGTAGCTGGTACTAAGCATGCTATCAACATGGTAGAGTCTGGTGCCAAAGAATTGTCAGAAGAAATCATGTTGGAAGCTCTTCTTAAAGGACACGAAGCTGTTAAAGAACTGATTACCTTCCAAGAAGAAATCGTTGCGGCAGTTGGTAAAGAAAAAGCAGAAGTAGAATTGCTTCATGTAGATGCTGACTTGCAAGCTGAAATCATCGCAGCCTACAACAGTGACCTCCAAAAAGCTGTTCAAGTTGAAGAAAAATTAGCGCGTGAAGCTGCAACTCAAGCAGTCAAAGACCAAGTCACAGCAGTTTACGAAGAAATATGCAGACCACGAAGAATTTGACCGTATCATGCGTGATGTGGCTGAAATCTTAGAACAAATGGAACACGCAGAAGTGCGCCGTTTGATCACAGAAGACAAGGTACGTCCTGACGGTCGTAAGGTCGATGAAATCCGTCCTTTGGATGCGGTTGTTGACTTCGTTCCCCGTGTGCACGGTTCAGGTCTCTTTACTCGTGGACAAACTCAGGCTCTTTCTATCTTGACCTTGGCGCCAATGGGTGAAACGCAAATCATCGATGGTTTGGATCCAGAGTACAAGAAACGCTTTATGCACCACTATAACTTCCCACAATACTCTGTAGGTGAAACTGGACGTTACGGTGCACCTGGTCGTCGTGAAATTGGTCACGGTGCTCTTGGGGAGCGTGCTCTTGCTCAAGTATTGCCAAGTTTGGAAGAATTTCCATACGCGATCCGTCTGGTAGCAGAAGTTTTGGAATCAAACGGTTCTTCATCTCAAGCCTCTATTTGTGCCGGAACTCTTGCCCTTATGGCTGGTGGTGTGCCAATCAAGGCACCAGTAGCAGGGATTGCTATGGGACTTATCTCAGATGGTAACAACTATACAGTATTGACAGATATCCAAGGTTTGGAAGACCACTTTGGAGATATGGACTTCAAGGTTGCAGGTACTCGCGATGGGATTACAGCCCTTCAAATGGATATCAAGATCCAAAGGGATCACTGCAGAAATCTTGACGGAAGCTCTTGCTCAAGCCAAGAAAGCTCGTTTTGAAATCCTTGATGTGATTGAAGCTACTATTCCAGAAGTTCGTCCAGAATTGGCTCCAACCGCACCGAAAATTGATACCATTAAGATTGATGTGGACAAGATTAAGATTGTCATCGGTAAAGTGGAGAAACCATCGATAAGATCATCGCTGAAACAGGCGTTAAGATTGACATCGACGAAGAAGGTAACGTATCTATCTACTCTAGCGACCAAGATGCCATCAACCGTGCTAAAGAAATTATTGCTGGTTTGGTTCGTGAAGCTAAAGTGGACGAAGTCTACCATGCCAAAGTTGTTCGTATCGAGAAATTTGGTGCCTTTGTCAACCTCTTTGATAAGACAGATGCCCTCGTACACATCTCTGAAATGGCTTGGACACGTACCAATAATGTAGAAGATTTAGTTCAAATTGGTGATTTTGTCGATGTGAAGGTTATTAAAAATCGATGAAAAAGGTCGTGTAGATGCTTCTATGAAGGCACTCTTGCCGCGTCCGCCAAAACCTGAACGTTCAGAAGACAAAGGGGATAAAGATCATCGTCATGGCGATCGTCCTCGTCACCACCACAAGGACCACAAACCTAAGAAAGAAACTACAGAAACACCAAAAGACTCAGAATAAGAAAGGAGAAATGTATGGGATGGTGGCGTGAAACCATTGATATCGTAAAAGAAAATGATCCAGCGGCTCGCACTACCTTGGAAGTCTTGCTGACTTATCCTGGTGTCAAAGCCTTGGCTGCTCACCGTCTCTCTCATTTTCTCTGGAAACATGGCTTTAAGCTTTTAGCTCGTATGCACAGCCAGTTTTGGCGTTTTTGGACACAGATAGAGATTCACCCTGGAGCTCAGATCGAATCAGGTGTCTTTATTGACCATGGAGCAGGACTTGTGATTGGGGAGACAGCTATCGTTGAAAAAAAGGTGTTCTTCTCTACCACGGAGTGACTCTCGGTGGGACAGGTAAGGATAGTGGTAAACGCCATCCGACTGTTCGCAAAGGAGCGCTTATTTCTGCTCATGCCCAAGTCATTGGACCTGTAGAAATCGGTGAAAATGCCAAAGTCGGTGCTGCCGCAGTTGTTGTGGCAGATGTTCCTAGCGATGTAACGGTTGTCGGTATTCCTGCTAAGATTGTTCGAGTTCACGGGCAAAAGGATGAACCAACCATTCACGAAGTCGAAGAAAAACGTGAATACTACGTCAATAAACTTGAGCATGCTAGAGAAGCCAGCCACAGGTCGTCGGGGTTGTAGAGGTTACCTATATGATTCAAGCAAGAAACAAGTTAAGCCAAGAGGAGTTATCTGAGGCGAAAAAACTAATTAACTGTTGCCAAGCCTATGACGGTACCTATCGTGATCCCTATCTTTCTAACATGCTTAATTTTGATCCAAACATGCCCGCCTTTTTCCTTTATTATGAAAAAGGCGAACTTGTTGGTTTATTAACTGTCTATGCAGATGACCAAGATGTGGAAGTGACGATACTGGTTCATCCAGATCATCGCCGTCAGGGGATTGCGCGTGCATTGTTGACTAGTTTTGAGAAAGAAACGGCTTCTTTCCCTATTCGTTCAGTTACTTTTCAGACAGAACGTATTTTTCTAGACCGTTATCCTGATTTTGTCAGCAACTGGGGATTGGTCGAGGACGAGGATACAGAAACCTGGTTAGGTAAGGATAGAAGACCTTATCCGTTAGAAAAAGCTTTCCAATCTTGAAGTTTTGTTAGCAGATAGTTCGTATCAAGATCAAATTAGTCAGTTAAAATTTCAGGCATTTTCAGAGGAACATGAATCGAGAGAAGTTGTGGATCGATATGTCGCTGAAGCTCTGAAGGATCCAGAAAGTCGCTTATATATTTTGTTAAAAGACGGTCAGGTTATTGGAACTTGCACGGTAGATTTATCGACTAATACGAATTACTTCTACGGTTTAGCAATATCGGAACCTGAACGTGGAAAAGGCTATGGAAGCTATTTAGCAAAATTCCTTGTCAACCAACTAATTGAGCAAAATGAGAAGGAATTTCAGATTGCCGTGGAAGATAGCAACGTAGGTGCCAAGCGCTTGTATGAAAAGATTGGCTTTGTCAAACAAACCCAAGTGGTTTATCTGAATGCGAAAGAGTAATAAATGCTATTAGAAGAATTTGAAAATGTACCTGCTGTTATCGAGCCAACTGATCGAAGCCTCCTTAGTGGTGGGGAAGTTTGTGATACCATTATCTTGTCTTTTAATGGAGAAATCCTTGAACGAGTAAAGCAGATAGATGGTGTCTACGAAGGTGGCTATCTTACCAATCTAAGTGGCAAACTGCCATGGTATATCTATGAAAAAGATGGGAGTAAGGTAGCAGTTGCTATGGCTCTTATTGGAGCTCCAATGGTTGTTGGACTCTTAGAAGAACTCAAAGCAAGAGGATTTAAGAACTTTATCGTTTTAGGGTCTTGTGGAGTTCTGGACCAGTCTATTCAAGCAGATAAGATTATCCTACCAAGCTCGGCTTTACGTGATGAAGGTACTAGTTATCACTATGCTCCAGCAAGTGATGAAATAGCTTATGAGCGATCTCTACTCTTAACTATGGAAAAAGCCTTGGATAAAGCTGGTATTGAGCATATTCGAACAAAGTCTTGGACCACAGATGCCTTCTATCGTGAGACAGCTGCTAAAGTCAAACGAAGACTAGCAGCAGGAGCTAGAGTTGTAGATATGGAAGCTTCAGCTATCATGGCCTGGGCCCAATATCGACTAGCCAATGTCTATCAATTTTTCTACACAGCTGACTATGTCGATCATCACAATCACGAATGGGATGCTAGACGCGAGGATAGAAAAGCGGATGCTATGACTTTCTTTGAGATTGCCCTAGTTATTGCTAGAGATTTGGATTGAAACTACTCTCTACTAATAGGTACGAATTGGAATTACTGTTGTCTGGCTTATTTTTCTTGTCCAGCAAGGATTTTGCTGAATACTTTGATTAGCTTAGGTCTAATCATCTGGGTCTATCCCGCTAAGTGAAGGCGAAGCAGAACTAGAAAGGAAACTACAAGAATGGCAGTATATTTTTACGGCTGTATCACCATGGATGGCTACTTGGCAGACAGCCAGCACAGGATAGACTGGCTGCATCAGCTTGGTTCTGTAGAGGATACAGGCTATGATGACTTTTACAGGCAAATGGATATCACCATCATGGGCAAGCGGACCTTTGAGGAAATCCAAGATTTGCAAGATGTAGAAAGTTTTTATCAAGCTACGGAAAACTATGTCTTTACGCATGATAGGCACCTGCCTGTCAGCAATTACCAGCCAGTAGCTGGGGATGTGGTGGACTTTGTTCACCAGATTGACAAAGGCAAAAATGTCTTTGTGATTGGTGGTAATTCCTTGGTAGGACCGCTCTTGGATGCGGATCTTTTCGACTACCTCATTATTCAGATAGCGCCTCTTATCCTGGGAAAGGGGGTTCCCCTCTTTACCCAAGAGGAAGGGCAGCGCTTTTACCAACTGGATAGCCTCAGACAATTTGGTCCTTTTGCAGAGCTGGTTTTCAGCCGAAAAAGTCAGAAATAGAGAAGGGAGTGGACCGCATGATTAAAATTTACGATACCATGACCCGCAGCTTGCGGAATTTTGTGCCTATTACCGAAAAGACGGTCAAGATGTATGTCTGTGGGCCAACTGTATACAATTATATCCACGTGGGGAATGCCCGTTCGACAGTAGCTTTTGATACTATTCGTCGCTATTTCGAATACCGTGGCTACGAAGTTGTCTATATTTCCAACTTTACCGATGTGGATGATAAGATTATCAACCGTGCCAAGGAAGAAGGGATTACTCCTCAGGAAGTAGCGGATAAGTATATCGCAGCCTTTCGTGAGGATGTGACGGCCTTGGGCGTCAAGCCTGCTACCCGTCATCCACGAGTAGTCGAGTTTATGGCTGACATCATCCGTTTTGTGGAAGACCTGATTGAAAAAGGCTATGCCTATGAGAGTCAGGGCGATGTCTATTTCCGTGTGGAAAAATCCCACAACTATGCTAAGTTAGCCAATAAAACCCTAGAAGACTTGGAGTTAGGTGCTTCAGGTCGTACAGATGAAGAAACTGCTCGCAAGGAAAATCCGGTAGATTTTGCTCTTTGGAAAGCAGCCAAACCAGGTGAGATTTCTTGGGACAGCCCTTGGGGTCCTGGTCGTCCAGGCTGGCATATCGAGTGTTCGGTTATGTCAACGGAGATTTTGGGTGATACTATCGATATTCACGGTGGTGGAGCTGATCTTGAGTTTCCTCACCATACTAACGAAATTGCCCAGTCTGAAGCTAAAACAGGAAAGACCTTTGCCAACTACTGGATGCACAATGGTTTTGTCAATATCGACAATGTCAAGATGTCTAAGTCTTTGGGTAACTTCATTACGGTACACGATGCCCTCGAAACGATCGACGGTCAAGTTTTTGCGTTTCTTCTTTGCGACTCAGCACTACCGTAAGCCTATCAATTTTACGGAAAAAGCAGTGCGTGATGCGGAGACAAATCTCAAGTATTTGAAGAACACCTATGATCAACCATTTATAGGGAATGTGGATGCCCAAGAGTTGCAAGATTTTAAAGATAAGTTTGTAGCGGCCATGGATGAAGATTTCAATACAGCTAACGGAATCACCGTTGTCTTTGAAATGGCTAAGTGGATCAACTCAGGCAACTATGATGCAACGGTTAAGGGAAGCTCTTGCAGCTATGTTAGAGGTCTTTGGTATTGTTTTTGTCGAGGAAGTTTTGGATGAAGAGATCGAAGCCTTAATTCAAAAACGCCAAGAAGCGCGTGCCAATCGTGATTTTGCGACAGCTGACCAAATCCGTGACCAACTGGCTGCTCAAGGGATTAAGCTACTGGATACCAAGGATGGAGTGAGGTGGACACGTGATTGATGTCAATCTCATTAACGGGATTGCTCTAGCCTTTGAAGGAGATGCGGTGTACTCTATGTATATTCGTCGCCATCTCATTCTCAAAGGCATGACCAAGCCCAATAAACTCCACCAAGAGGCAACCAAGTATGTATCGGCCAAGGCTCAGGCACGCTTGATTTCCCTCATGCTAGAAGAAGAAGTCCTAACGGAAAAAGAAGAAGAAATCTATAAACGTGGTCGCAATACCAATAGTCATACCAAGGCAAAGAACGCGGATGTTGTTACCTACCGTATGTCTACAGGTTTTGAAGCGGTCATGGGCTATCTCCATATGACTGAAAATATGGAGCGATTAGAAGCTTTGATCTCTTGGTGCATCCAAAAAGTGGAGGAATAGCACATGATTGCAAAAGAACTACTAGATTGGTTTCCTGACGGTAAAATCTTAGATCAGCCAGTTGATAAAGAGGGTTATCTAAGTCTACCTCTGTCAAATTATCAGTGGTTTTTGCTTGAGGAAGCTAGCCTTAGCGAGCGTGAAAAACAACTGGTAGCTCTTTTAACCAAACAGGAGCAAACCATTTCCCTCAATCCTTGGTATACTTATCTGATCGAAGGTAAGGGACAGGCACCGCAAAACTTTAAAAAGTTGCAACTTGTCTATTGTCATCTATCCTATTTTCAACAGGAGAATTTGTCTTCTTGGTTAGAGATGATGCGAACCCTGTTTCCAAATTACTTGACTACGATTCAGGTGGGGGCTCAGGATTACATTTTTGTTCTTCAACAGGACAAGTACTCTTCAGTTCGTTCTATCCTAACAGACACTATCGAAGCGGTAGAGTATGACTTTGGAGTTCGTCTATCGATTATGCTGGGGCAGGTCTGGGCTCAGAATGCCTACCAAACCTTAGCGGACTTGATTAAGGCAGAGCGTGAACTCTTTAAGATTTGGTGGCGTCACGGTCATCAAGGAGTTCATACCTTTTTCTCAACTTTATCTGTGGAGTATGGGTGAAAAGAATTGTGGATCTCCGAGTAATCAAGGAATATCTGCATCGGATGATTGTGGACCAGGATCAGATTCAGGAAATCATCCTTTCACTGTGGGAAAACAGTGCTGTCCTTACAAAAACAGCTCAACAACTCTATTTGCATCGCAATTCTCTCCAGTACAAGATTGATAAATGGGAAGAATTGACCGGTCTTCAGTTGAAAGAATTGACTGACCTAACCTTGTGTTATCAGTTGATTTTACCAGATATAATCTAAAGTTTTGTGCAAGTTGCACAGAACTTTTTTATTTTTTTGGTCAACTTGCCATAGATTAGTTAAGCGTTTTCATCTATAATAAAACTATCAAATGACAAAAGGAGTTCTCCACAATGGTAGAATTAAATCTTAAAAATATTTACAAAAAATATCCAAACAGCGAACACTATTCAGTTGAAGATTTCAACTTGAACATCAAAGACAAAGAGTTTATCGTTTTCGTAGGACCTTCAGGATGTGGTAAATCAACTACCCTCCGTATGATTGCTGGTCTTGAAGACATCACAGAAGGTACTGCATCTATCGATGGCGTGGTAGTCAACGACGTAGCTCCAAAAGACCGTGATATCGCCATGGTATTCCAAAACTACGCTCTTTATCCACACATGACTGTATACGATAATATGGCTTTCGGTTTGAAATTGCGTAAATACAGCAAGGAAGACATCGACAAACGTGTACAAGAAGCAGCTGAAATCCTTGGATTGAAAGAATTCTTGGAACGCAAACCTGCTGACCTTTCTGGTGGTCAACGTCAACGTGTTGCCATGGGTCGTGCGATCGTCCGTGACGCAAAAGTATTCTTGATGGACGAGCCTTTGTCAAACTTGGATGCGAAACTTCGTGTATCAATGCGTGCTGAAATCGCTAAAATCCACCGTCGTATCGGAGCTACAACTATCTACGTAACTCACGACCAAACAGAAGCGATGACGCTTGCAGACCGTATCGTTATCATGTCAGCAACTAAGAACCCTGCTGGAACAGGTACTATCGGACGTGTTGAACAAATCGGTACTCCTCAAGAAGTTTACAAAAACCCAGTTAACAAATTCGTAGCAGGATTTATCGGAAGCCCAGCTATGAACTTTATCAACGTTAAATTGAACGGTGACCACATCGCTGCTGATGGCTTTAACTTGAAAGTTCCAGAAGGTGCTTTGAAAGTTCTTCGTGAAAAAGGCTACGAAGGTAAAGAATTGATCTTCGGTATCCGTCCAGAAGACGTAAATGCAGAACCTGCATTCCTTGAAACATTCCCAGAATCAGTTGTGAAAGCAACTATCTCTGTATCAGAGTTGCTTGGTTCAGAATCTCACTATACTGCCAAGTTGGTAAAGATGAGTTCGTTGCAAAAGTTGACGCTCGTGACTACTTGCAAGCTGGTGCAACAGTTGAACTTGGATTTGACTTGAACAAAGCTCACTTCTTCGACGTAGAAACTGAAAGAACAGTTTACTAAGATAGATTTTAAATGTGTCAGCACTACTAGAGTTTTTCTAGTAGTGCTTTTTTTGCTAAGATAAGCAAACTCTTACAGAACTAGGCTTTTCTAGTTTTCATATTGTCAAAAAAGTGTTAAAATGGTAGGAAGAACTGGAGAGTATGCATGCCCAAAGAAGTAATTTATTCAGGCGATGAAGTCGTCGCTTTAACACAGAAATATTTATCGAAAGAAGATGTGGCTTTTGTACATAAAGCCTTGGTTTACGCTGTAGAATGCCATAGTGGTCAATATCGTAAATCTGGCGAACCCTACATTATCCATCCTATTCAGGTAGCAGGTATTTTGGCTAAGCTCAAGCTAGACGCTGTCACTGTTGCCTGTGGTTTTTTGCATGACGTGGTTGAAGATACGGAAACGACTTTGGATGATTTAGAGAGAGTGTTTGGTCACGATGTTCGCATTATCGTGGATGGGGTTACCAAATTAGGGAAGGTTGAGTATAAGTCTATCGAGGAGCAGCTAGCTGAAAACCACCGCAAGATGCTCATGGCTATGTCAGAGGATATCCGTGTTATCTTGGTCAAACTGTCTGACCGATTGCATAACATGAGAACCCTTAATCACCTTCGTAAAGATAAGCAGGAACGAATTTCCAGAGAAACCATGGAAATCTATGCTCCGCTTGCCCATCGTTTAGGGATTTCAAGTGTTAAGTGGGAACTAGAAGACCTATCCTTCCGTTATTTAAATCCGACTGAGTTTTACAAGATTAGTCACATGATGAAGGAAAAACGTCAAGAACGTGAAGCCTTGGTAGATGAGGTTGTGACAAAACTTGAGGAATATTCATCAGAACGCCACCTTACAGGAAAAATCTATGGTCGTCCCAAGCATATCTATTCGATTTATCGTAAGATGCAGGACAAGAAGAAACGCTTTGAAGAGATCTACGACCTGATTGCCATTCGTTGTATCCTAGATACTCAGAGTGATGTCTATGCTATGTTGGGATATGTTCATGAGCTTTGGAAACCAATGCCTGGACGCTTTAAGGACTACATTGCCAACCGTAAGGCCAATGGTTACCAGTCCATCCATACAACTGTTTATGGACCAAAGGGACCTATTGAATTCCAGATTCGAACCAAGGAAATGCATGAGGTTGCTGAGTACGGGGTTGCTGCTCACTGGGCCTATAAAAAAGGTATTAAGGGGCAGGTTAATGGCAAGGAATCTGCTATTGGTATGAACTGGATCAAGGAGATGATGGAGCTTCAAGACCAGTCCGATGATGCTAAGGATTTCGTAGAGACGGTTAAAGAGAATTACCTAGCAGAAGAAATCTACGTCTTTACTCCAGACGGAGCCGTTCGCTCTCTTCCAAAGGATTCTGGACCGATTGACTTTGCTTATGAGATTCACACCAAAATCGGTGAAGGCGACTGGTGCCAAGGTTAATGGTCGTATGGTTCCCTTGACTACCAAGCTAAAAACGGGTGACCAGGTTGAAATCATCACCAATCCAAATTCCTTTGGGCCAAGTCGTGACTGGCTTACCATGGTCAAGACCAGCAAAGCTCGGAACAAGATTCGTCAGTTCTTTAAGAACCAAGACAAAGAATTGTCCATCAACAAGGGCCGTGAAATGCTGATGAGTCAATTCCAGGAGAATGGCTATGTGGCTAATAAATTTATGGACAAGCGTCATATGGATGAAGTCCTCCAAAAAACTAGTTACAAAAACAGAAGAAGCCCTTTTTCGCAGCCATTGGTTTTGGAGAAATCGGAGCCATCACTGTCTTTAACCGTTTGACGGAGAAGGAACGTCGTGAAGAAGAGCGTGCCAAGGCCAAGGCAGAGGCTGAAGAATTGGTCAAGGGTGGCGAAGTCAAGGTGGAGAACAAGGATACGCTTAAGGTTAAGCATGAGGGTGGAGTAGTCATCCAAGGTGCTTCTGGACTCTTGATCCGGATTGCCAAATGTTGTAACCCTGTTCCAGGTGATGATATCGTCGGCTATATTACCAAAGGACGCGGAGTTGCCATCCACCGTGTAGACTGTATGAACCTTCGTTCACAGGAAAACTACGAACAACGTCTATTAGATGTTGAGTGGGAAGATCAATTCTCAAGCAAGGAATATATGGCTCATATCGATATTTACGGTCTCAATCGTACTGGACTTTTGAACGATGTTTTACAGGTCTTGTCAAATACAACTAAAAACATCTCAACGGTCAATGCCCAGCCTACCAAAGATATGAAATTTGCGAATATTCACGTTTCATTTGGGATTTCTAACCTTTCAACTCTGACAACGGTAGTTGATAAGATTAAGAGTGTACCAGAAGTCTATTCTGTTAAACGGACCAATGGTTAAGTTGGGAGCGATAGATCTAGAAAGGCTATTATGAAAATCATTATTCAGAGGGTCAAAAAAGCCCAAGTTAGCATTGAAGGTCAGGTATATGGACAAATCCAGCAGGGATTATTACTCCTAGTTGGTGTTGGCCCTGAGGATCAAAAAGAAGATTTGGATTATGCAGTGAGAAAACTTGTCAATATGCGTATCTTTTCAGATACCGAAGGCAAGATGAATTTATCAGTCAAGGATATCCAAGGAGAAATACTCTCCATCTCTCAATTCACTCTTTTTGCCGATACCAAAAAAGGGAATCGCCCAGCTTTTACAGGTGCTGCTAAGCCTGATGTTGCAGAGGATTTCTATCAAGATTTTAACCGAGAACTAGCCAAGGAAGTTCCTGTGAAAACAGGTATTTTCGGAGCAGATATGCAGGTGGAACTGGTCAATGATGGACCGGTAACAATCATTCTTGACACCAAAAATAGATAAGAAAAAACCAAGCTAGCGGGCTTGGTTTTTTGCTGATAAAGACTTTAGTTCATTTTTTCAACATAGAGTTGTTTTGCGATTTCGAGGCTGACTTGGAGTTCTTCATTGTTGTGAATCAGAGTGAAGGTATTAGAGAAGCCATCGAACTGCTTGACTTGGAGTTGGTCTCTAATATGGATGCTATGTTTTTCCAAATACTGGAGAAGTTCAAAACTATCGTGAACCCGAGTTAGTAGATAGGTCCCTGCTTCTTTGATATCAGAAAGTGGCAGGTTATTAACCTCAACTAGAAGCTCACCCTTAGCAGGAATGGTTCCTCCATGGGGACAGGTCTTTGGAAAAGCCTAACATAGTTTCCAGTCGCTCCACAAAAAGGTCTGACACTGTATGCTCTAATACCTCAGCCTCATCGTGAATCTGATTGCTGGTATAGTCTAGATGGTGAACTAGAAAGACCTCTATCAGTCGATGCTTACGATAAAGCTCAGAGACCAGCTTTAAACCAATATCCGTTAGTATATAGCCATTTTCTTTATTTTTTAATATAAGGTTTTCGGATTGCATGCGCTTGATCATCTCAGTTACCGCAGGAGGTGATACCTGCATCCGAGCAGCGATTTCCTTGTTGGTAATCTTAGGAACTTCCATGCCAATCTCATAAATACATTTTAAGTAATCTTCTTTATTTGGTGTCATTCGCATTTCCTTGTTTATTATCTCCATCTAGTATACCAAAAAAAGCTAGATTTCTCTAGCTTTCTGTCTTGTTACAAGTGGGCTTTCTTTTAGTCAAGCGACTTTGCTGCTTCAATGGCTGCTTCAAAGTTTGGTTCGCTGTTGATATTGTCCACATACTCAACATAATGGATAATATTGTCAGCATCGAGAACAAATACGGCTCGAGCAAGCAGATGCCATTCATTGATTAAGAGGGCATAATCGCGTCCAAAGGAGTGGTCGAAGTAGTCTGAAAGCATGATGGCATTTTCAATACCTTCAGCACCACACCAACGTTTTTGGGCAAAAGGCAGGTCCATGGAAACAGTCACGACGACCGTATTATCCAGTCCAGCCAGTTCTTCGTTAAAACGACGCGTTTGAGTTGAGCAGATGCCTGTATCGATAGAAGGCACGACACTCAAGACTTTTTTCTTACCGTCAAAATCAGCCAGAGATTTTTTAGAAAGATCAGTTGCAGTAAGAGAAAAATCAAGTGCCTTGTCGCCGACTTGTAGTTGTTTACCTGTAAAGCTCACAGGATTTCCGAGAAAAGTTACCATAAGATACTCCAATCTTTTTTCTTCCATTTTAGCTGAAACAGTCAGAATTTTCCAATGATTTGACCGGAAATGTGGGCATAGAAAAAACGCCAGCTCATGTGAACTGCACCCCAAAAGTTAGACAAAAGAAAATCTAACTTTTGGGGTATTTTTATTATGAAATTAACTTATGATGATAAAGTTCAGATCTATGAACTTAGAAAACAAGGATATAGCTTAGAGAAGCTTTCAAATAAATTTGGGATAAACAATTCTAATATTAGGTACATGATTAAATTGATTGATCGTTACGGAATAGAGTTCGTCAAAAAAAGGAAAAAAATCGTTACTATTCTCCTGATTTAAAAACAAGAAATGATTAATAAAGTCTTACATGAAGGCTGGACTAAAGATAGAGTTTCACTTGAATACGGCCTCCCAAGTCGTACGATACTTCTTAATTGGCTAGCACAATACAAGAAAAAAACGGGTATACTATTGTTGAGAAAAACAAGAGGGAGAATACCTAAAATGGGACATAAGCTAAAAAAACGAGACCTGAAGAGATGACAGAATTAGAACATCTTCAAGCAGAAAAATGAGTACCTGAGAGCGGAGAATGCCATCCTAAAAAAAGTTGAGAGAACTCCGATTGAAGGAGGAAAAAGAGAAAGAAGAAAGACAGAAATTGTTCAAGAATTAATCACTGAGTTTTCGTTAGATATTCTTCTAAAAGCCATTAAACTAGCTCGTTCGACCTACTACTATCACTTGAAACAGCTAGACAAACCAGATAAGGACCAAGAGCTTAAAGCTGAAATTCAATCCATTTTTATCGAACATAAGGGAAATTATGGTTATCGTCGGATTCATTTAGAACTAAGAAATCGTGGTTATCTGGTAAATCATAAAAGAGTTCAACGCTTGATGAAAGTACTCAATTTACAAGCTAAAATGCGACAGAAACGAAAATATTCTTCTCATAAAGGAGACGTTGGCAAGAAAGCAGATAACCTTATTCAACGCCAATTTGAAGCAGCCAAAACCAATGGAAAAGTGCTACACAGATGTGACAGAATTTGCCATTCCAGCAAGTACTCAAAAGCTTTACTTATCACCAGTTTTAGATGGCTTTAATAGCGAAATTATCGCCTATAATCTTTCAACTTCACCAAACTTAGAACAAGTGAAAGCTATGTTAAACCAGGCCTTCAGTGAGGAACATTACACAAATACTATTCTCCATAGTGATCAAGGATGGCAATATCAACACGATTTTTTTATCACAGGTTTTTAGAGAGTAAGGGAATTCAGCCATCTATGTCACGTAAAGGTAACAGCCCAGACAACGGCATGATGGAATCTTTCTTTGGCATTTTGAAAGCGGAAATGTTTTATGGTTACGAGAAGACGTTTAAATCACTTAATCAATTGGAACAAGCTATTGTAAACTATATTGATTATTACAACAACAAACGAATTAAGGTAAAACTAAAAGGACTCAGTCCTGTGCAATACAGAACTAAATCCTTTGAATAAATTAATTGTCTAACTTTTTGGGGGCAGTACAATGTGAGAATGACGTTTTTCAGAGGTTTATACTCAATGAAAATCAAAGAACAAACTAGGAAGCTAGCCACAGGCTGTACTTGAGTACGGCAAGGCGACGCTGACGTGGTTTGAAGAGATTTTCGAAGAGTATTATTTTGCCAATCCTTCAGCAATCTTGTCAAGGTTGTATTTCATCATGTTGTAGTAGCTGTCGCCTTCTTTACCTTGTTCTGCGATAGAGTCAGTAAAGATTTGTGCGTAGATTGGGATGTTTGTATCTTGTGAAACAGTCTTCATTGGACGGTCATCTACACTTGATTCTACAAAGAGTGAAGGAGTTTTTGTTTGGCGAAGTTTTTCAACCAAGGTCTTGATTTGGTCAGGTGTTCCTTCTTCTTCAGTATTGATTTCCCAGATATAGGCACTTGGGACACCGTAGGCTTTAGAGAAGTATTTGAAGCATCCTTCGCTGGTTACGATGAGTTTTTTCTCAGCAGGGATGTTGTTAAATTTCTCCTTAGCTTCCTTGTCAAGTTTGTCTAGCTTATCAGTATATTCTTTGAGATTTTTTTCGTAGAATTCCTTGTTGCTAGGGTCTTTAGCGCTCAATTGTTTTGCGATATTTTTAGCAAAGATCATACCGTTTTCAAGGTTAAGCCAAGCGTGTGGGTCTTCTTTGCCTTTTTCGTTTTGACCTTCAAGGTAGATAACATCAACGCCTTCGCTGACTGCAAAGTAGTCTTTGTTTTCAGTTTTCTTAGCATTTTCTACCAATTTTGTAAACCAAGCATTGCCACCTGTTTCAAGGTTGATACCGTTATAGAAAATCAAATCAGCTTGAGAAGTTTTCTTGACGTCTTCAGGAAGTGGTTCGTATTCGTGTGGGTCTTGACCAACAGGAACGATACTGTGAAGATCAATCTTGTCACCAGCAATATTTTTAGTAATATCAGCGATGATTGAGTTTGTAGCAACAACTTTTAGTTTTTGACCAGAAGCTGCATCTTTTTTTTTCCGCTAGCACATGCTACAAGAGCAATGACGGAAAGAAAGAGAACGAGTAATGTACCTAATTTTTTCATTAGATCCTCCAATTTATTGGGGTTTTGCCCCTTATTTTAACAAATGTTTATTTTTCAGTTTCAAATATCGTTGTTTTGGAGCGATAAAGAAGCTAATGAGAAAGAAACTAGCAGCTGTAAGCACGATACTAGAACCCTGCCGCAACGTTAAAGCTATAGCCGATAAAGAGTCCCAAAACTGAAGCTATCGCTCCAAAGGTTGAGGAAAGGAAAATCATACTTTTCAGGCTATTAGCATACAGATAAGCAGTTGCAGCTGGGGTAATCAGCATGGCTACAATCAGGATAGTTCCGACACTTTGCATGGCTGTCACAGACACGAGAGTCAGGAGTACCATGAGAAGGTAGTGATAGAAATTGACAGGCATTCCCATGGCTTTAGCCAAGAGTTCATCAAAGGAAGTTATCAAGAGTTGCTTGAAGAAAATCCAGATTAACAAGAGAATGGCTGCACCAACCCCCATGGTAATAAACATATCTGTATCTTGGACGGCCAGGATATTACCAAAAAGGATATGGAAAAAGGTCAGTTGAACTTTTTAGCGACACTAATCAAGATGATACCGAGGGCTAAGAAAGAAGAAAAGGTAATGCCGATGGCGGTATCGCTTTTGATAATCGAGTTTCCCTTGATGTAGGTAATGATGATAGCAGCTAGCAATCCAAAGACAATGGCTCCGATAAAGAAGTCAACGCCCAAGATGAAGGAGAGGGCTACACCTGGTAAGACAGCATGTGAAATGGCATCTCCCATGAGTGACATCCCGCGTAGAATGATGAAACATCCTACAGCTCCAGCTACGACCCCGATGACAATGGCTGTTATCAAGGCATTTTGTAAGAAATGGAATTTTTGCAATCCATCGATAAATTCTGCAATCATAGGTCACCTCCATTGAAAAAGAGTCGATTACCGTAAGCTTCTTTGAGATTGGCTTCGGTAAAGGTTTCTTTGGTTGGACCAAAGGCAATCACTTCTCGATTGACAAGCAAGACTTGATCGAAGTAGTGGGGAACCTTGCTGAGGTCGTGGTGGACGATGAGAACCGTCTTCCCAGCTTTTTTCAAATCTCTCAGCGTATTCATGATGATTTCCTCACTGACAGAGTCAATCCCAACAAAGGGTTCATCCAAGAGGATATAGTCGGCTTCCTGCACCAAACATCTGGCAATCAAGACCCGCTGGAATTGACCTCCAGACAGTTGACTGATTTGCCGTTCAGCGTAGTCAGCTAGGCCGACGATTTCAAGGGCTTCTTTCACTTTCTTCCAATGTTTAGCCTTTAAACTTCGAAAGAGAGGGATAGAGGGAAAGAGTCCTAACGAGACGCATTCCTTGACCTTGATGGGAAAGTTGTAGTCGATATTGATTTTTTGTTCGACATAGGCGATTCGATGTAAGGATTTTTTAACTTCCTTGTCATCGAGAAATGCCTGACCTTGATGTGGGATAATTCCCAGCATACCTTTTAATAGTGTTGATTTCCCAGCACCGTTTGGACCAATAATTCCGGTAATCGTTGGTCCTTGGAGCACTAGTGAAATATCCTTTAGTGCCAACGTTTCTTTGTAGGAGACACTGAGGTTTTCGATACGTATCATACAGTTATATTCCTCCTAATTTTTTTAATATACATTAAATTTTATTTATTTAAGTCAAGTTAATTTTTTTGTAAAAATTTAAAAATATTAACTGATTAAAAATAAGAGGTCAACTCGGTATTTTTTTAATTGCAATCCCTAGGGATTTTTTTGCTAAGCTAGGAATAAGTGAAAAATAGGAAAGCGAGAACAAGATGACACGTTATCAAGATGATTTTTTTATGATGCTATAAATGGTGAATGGGAAAAGACTGCTGTCATTCCAGCTGATAAATCGAGAACAGGTGGTTTTATCGATCTCGACGAAGAAATCGAAGAGTTGATGCTAACGACAACCGACAAATGGTTGGCTGGAGAAGATGTTCCAGAAGATGCTATCTTGGCAAATTTTGTCAAATACCACGCTATGGTGAGAGATTTCGATAAGCGAGAAGCTGATGGAATCGAGCCAATTCTTCCTTTATTGAAGGAATACCAGAATTTAGAAAGTTTTGCGGATTTTCGCAGGTAAACTAGCAGAGATTTGAATTAGCTGGCAAACCAAACTTCCTTCCATTTGGTGTATCACCAGACTTTATGGATGCTAGAACCAATGTTCTTTGGGCTAGTGCTCCAGGAACTATCTTGCCTGATACAACCTACTATGCGGAAGACCATCCTCAGCGTGAGGAATTATTGAACCTTTGGAAAGAAAGTACTGCTAATCTCCTCAAAGCCTATAACTTCTCAGATGAAGAAATCGAAGATTTATTAGAAAAACGATTGGAATTGGACCTTCGTATCGCAGCTGTAGTCCTCTCTAATGAAGAAAGTTCAGAATATGCCAAACTTTACCATCCATATTCTTATGAAGATTTCAAAAAGTTTGCCCCTGCTCTACCTCTAGATGACTTTTTCCAAGCTGTTCTTGGTCAAGTACCTGATAAGGTCATTGTAGATGAAGAACGTTTCTGGCAAGCAGCAGAGCAATTCTATAGTGAAGAAGCTTGGCCTTTACTCAAGGCAACCTTGATCTTAAGTGTGGTTAATCTTTCAACTAGTTATCTGACAGATGAGATTCGTATCTTGTCAGGTGCTTATGGCCGTGCTCTTTCAGGAGTTCCAGAAGCCCAAGATAAACGCAAGGCTGCGTACCATTTAGCTCAAGGGCCATTCAAACAAGCCCTGGGCCTTTGGTACGCCCACGAAAAATTCTCTCCGGAAGCCAAGGCAGACGTAGAGAAAAAAGTGGTGACCATGATTGATGTTTATAAGGAACGTTTAGCCCAAAATGACTGGCTGACTCCTGAAACTCGAGAAAAAGCCATCGTCAAACTCAATGTCATCAAGCCTTATATTGGTTATCCAGAGGAGCTACCAGCCCGCTATAAGGACAAGGTAGTGGATGAATCTGCTAGCCTCTTTGAGAATGCCCTAGCCTTTGCGCGTGTGGAAATCAAGCACAGCTGGAGCAAGTGGAACCAGCCAGTTGACTACAAGGAGTGGGGAATGCCTGCTCATATGGTCAATGCCTACTACAATCCACAAAAAGAACTTGATTGTCTTCCCAGCTGCTATCTTACAGGCTCCATTCTATGATTTGCATCAGTCATCTTCTGCCAACTATGGTGGAATCGGTGCAGTTATTGCCCATGAAATTTCTCACGCCTTTTGATACTAATGGAGCTTCTTTGATGAAAAATGGAAGTCTCAAGGATTGGTGGACTGAGAGCGACTATGCAGCCTTTCAAAGAGAAAAAAACTCAGAAGGTTATCGACCAGTTTGACGGCCAAGAATCTTACGGCGCAACGATTAACGGTAAATTGACCGTATCAGAAAATGTTGCTGACCTAGGAGGAATCGCTGCAGCGCTAGAAGCTGCCAAGAGAGAACCAGATTTCTCAGCTGAAGAGTTCTTCCATAACTTTGCTCGTATCTGGCGAATGAAAGGCCGCCCAGAGTTGATGAAACTCATGGCTAGTGTTGATGTGCACGCGCCAGCAAAACTCCGCGTTAACGTCCAAGTGCCAAACTTTGATGACTTCTTTACAACCTATGATGTCAAAGAAGGCGACGGCATGTGGCGCTCACCAGAAGACCGCGTGATTATTTGGTAATCAAAAAAACCAAGGATGATTGTCCTTGGTTTTTTTCAGCTTGCTAGAAAAATGGATTGAAAGTTTTTTCGTGGGCGATAGTCGTAGCCGGACCATGTCCTGGATAGACGTCGTAGTTTAGGGAAGGGTGAAGAGCTGGGTTTGGATACTATGAAGGAGTTGTTCCATGCTACCTGTAGGTAGGTCTGTTCGTCCAATAGTTTCTCGGAAGAGTGCATCACCCGTTAAGACCAAGCGACCATCTGGAAAAACAAATGAAACTCCTCCGATAGAGTGGCCTGGAGTTGGTAATACAGTGAAGCGGAACTCCTCAATCTGGTATTCTTCATGAAAGACAAAGGTGTGTTCAGCTGGTCTACATACGACATCTGCCATATCGTCATGACGAGGGAGACCAGAGAGGTTGTCAACTGGAGTGTAGAGCCAAGTGGCTTCGCTTTCCGCTACATAAACGGGAGGATTTCCAAAAGTATCTCTGACCAAGTCCAGACTCAAGATATGGTCATAGTGGGTGTGGGTTAGGAGAATCGCACAGACCGGTTTATTGATGGTCTCGATAGTCTTACGAATAGCCTCCCAGTTGCTACCCGGATCAACCACAATCAGGTGATGGTCTCCTTCAAGATAATAAGTATTTTCATAGGCGATAGGATTCACAGTTTTATGGATTTTCATAGGATTTCCTCTTTCAAAGATTTACAGTTTCTAGTATAACACAGAAGCATAAAATAAGGAATCAACAAAAGAGTCCCTCCATAAAAGAAGGGACTTTTTTAGACATTAAAAATGATTTTTCCAGGCTTGGAAAGCGAGCATCCAGTAGGAGTTGTGTCAGATTTTTTAAGATTTCAACTTGCTCAGGCTCCAGAGTCTGAGCTTGAGAAACAAGTTGTCGAATGTGTTCAATAGCATTTCTAGAAGATAAATCGTTGATGGAAGTGATTCCAGATTCTAGGATGGTTCCGAAGAAGAGATCAAAGTAGAGCTCTAGTTCTTCATCGGGCACACTGTCCACCCATTCTTTAAGAGTGTCTTTGATTTGGAGACTTTCGCTACTGATAGCCTCTAGTTGGACAAAGTGGTGTCCCTCTGTCAGCCAACTAAAGGTACTGTGTTGAGCGATTCCTCCGAGAGCTGTAGACTTGACGACGATAGGTGTATCAGGGACTTCCAGCATCATGCCAATGACAGATCCCTTGTGGGACGATAACGGCCAATTTTTGGAATAACATCTTGATAACCAGTGGTTTCAGTCAGATGAGCCTGCAAACCAGGGGCATCATAGGTATAAATTGCAGATATCTTTTCCTGCAATTCAGGTTGGATTTGACTTGCAGCATAGACGGCCAGATTCCCACCTTTAGAATGTCCAGCTACAATCACTTTCTGTTTTGGATGTTGGGTAAAGAATTCTTCTAAGTATTCAAGAGCATGCCTTTGGGCAGGGATTTCCTTCATGTAAGTCATATGGAAATCTTCCTTCCAACCAATAATACTATCGTCTGTACCTCGAAAGACAATCAGATAAGTATCTAGGTTCAGACGATAGGTCATAGCAGCGAATTGCTTTTGGAGTTCTGTGTCTATCTCGTTGACAAAATTAGAAAGTTTGCTATTTTTAAAACGTTTGTGTTGGGATAACTGATCGAGGAGCTGAAGCCGTTCTTTATTGGTCAACATGGTACTTTCTCGCGGGATGCGTGTTGCGACATCGCTTAAACGATTGACAGGCTGGTCCAATAGATGATCAAAAGAAAGATAGGTCAGCTCTGTCAAAGCAAGTACATCCAGTTCATTTAAAGGGAGATCATAAAAAGAATCGTATTGAACGTCAGTTAGGTAGTCAAAAATATTGGCCATGAGAATTCCTTTCTTAACTTTTATCATATCAGATTTACATCAATTTCGCTAGTAGTGAGAAGAATTTTTGCTATAATATAGAAAAAAAGGAGGAGCAGATGCACAAGATTTTTACTAGTAGAAGATGATCCAGTTATTCGTCAGCAAGTTGGGAAAATGCTCTCCGAATGGGGTTTTGAAGTAGTTATGGTAGAAGACTTTATGGAAGTTCTGACACTATTTGTTCAATCTCAACCTCATATGGTTCTCATGGATATCGGCTTGCCTCTCTTTAATGGTTATCACTGGTGCCAGGAGATTCGCAAGATTTCCAAAGTTCCTATTATGTTTCTGTCATCAAGAGACCAGGCTATGGACATCGTTATGGCTATTAATATGGGGGCAGATGATTTTGTGACCAAGCCTTTTGACCAGCAGGTACTTTTAGCTAAGGTACAAGGATTATTGCGTCGCTCTTATGAGTTTGGACGGGATGAAAGTCTCCTAGAGTATGCTGGAGTTATCCTCAACACCAAGTCTATGGATGTGCATGTCAATGGCAAAGCTATCAGTTTAACAAAGAATGAATTTCAGATTTTACGGGTTTTATTTGAACATGCAGGGAAATATCGTAGCGCGTGATGATTTGATGCGGGAACTCTGGAACAGTGACTTTTTTATCGATGATAATACCTTGTCCGTTAATGTCGCTCGTTTGCGTAAGAAATTGGAGGAAGAAGGTTTGATTGGTTTTATCGAAACCAAGAAAGGGATAGGGTATGGATTGAAACATGCTTGATATTAAAAGTTTTTTTCTAGCTTATATCCGTTCGCGTAGCCGTTTTTTTTTGCTTTTTATTCTTGCTCTTACAGGTTTGCTTTTTCTCTTTGAAATCTTGTTTGATAAGCAAGGGCCCTACTTTAACTATTTCTTCTTTCTATCTACATTTTTGACATTTTTGTTTTTGGTATTTGATTTCTTGATAGAATTGCAACGTTATCGTAAGGAATTGCTCTATGGCGAAAGAAAAGCTAAGTCACCAATGGAAGTCCTTCTAACTGAAAAATTAGAGAAAAGCGAAGCTGAACTCTATCAAAAGAAATCAGATGCTGAAAACCGCTATAATGATTTGGTGGACTACTATACACTCTGGGTTCATCAGATAAAAACACCAATTGCAGCTAGTAAACTACTAGTGAGCGAGGTGACGGATCGCCAACTGAAACAACAGTTGGAGCAGGAAATTTTTAAGATTGATTCCTATACCAACCTCGTTCTCCAATATCTACGCTTAGAAAGCTTCCATGATGATTTGGTTTTGAAGAAAGAGAATATAGAAGATTTGGTCAAGGAAGTCATTCGCAAATATGCCATTTTCTTTATTCAGAAAGGTCTTAGTATCAATCTGCATGATTTGGACAGAAGCATTGTGACGGATAAAAAATGGATGTTAGTAGTTATTGAACAAATCCTTTCAAATAGCCTCAAATACACAAATGAAGGTGGAATTGAGATCTATATGGAAGATCAAGACCTTTGCATCAAAGATACTGGGATTGGTATCAAAAACAGTGATCAATTGCGAGTCTTTGAACGCGGATTTTCAGGCTATAATGGTCGAATGACCCAGCAGTCATCTGGACTTGGGCTCTATCTGACCCAAAAAATTAGCCAAGAATTAGGACATCAAATCCGTATCGAATCTGAACTTGGTCAAGGGACGACTGTGCGCATTAAGTTTTCAGAAGTAAACCTACTGATCGAATGAAAAGAATTGCTAAGAGCTTGGAAGAATCCTTTCAGGCTCTTCTTTAGACCTTGATATAGTGAGAAAAAAGGCTTCAATTAGATAAAAAATGTAATCTTACAAAAATGTAAGATTAAAGGGCTCTTTTGTAAGGTTATGTTATGGCAAGTCTTCTTTTTTGGGAGTAAACTTATAGCATAAAGAAAAAGGAGAGAACCCATGAAAACAATTTTACAAAAGAAACATACAAGTAAACCAAGTCAAAAAGGATATCGAGCGAGTTCAGTTCGGCATCGAAATGATGCAAGCTCAGTTTCAATTAATGGGATATTAAAAAAAGGAGATTATCATGACACTATTAGATGTAAAACACGTTCAAAAAGATTTATAAAAACACGTTTCCAAGGCAATCAAGTAGAAGCCCTGAAAGATATTCATTTTACTGTAGAAAAAAAGGTGACTACGTTGCCATCATGGGTGAATCTGGTTCAGGTAAATCAACACTACTCAATATTCTCGCTATGCTTGACAAACCAACTCGTGGTCAGGTCTTCCTAAACGGAACAGACACAGCTACCATTAAAAATACTGAAGCATCAAGCTTCCGTCGTGAAAAGTTAGGCTTTGTCTTCCAAGATTTCAATTTGTTAGATACGCTTTCTGTTAAAGACAATATCTTACTCCCTTTGGTATTGTCTAGAAAGCCTATTACAGAAATGATGAAAAAATTAGTCGTGACGGCTGAAAATCTTGGCATCAATCAATTGCAGGAGAAGTACCCTTATGAAATCTCTGGTGGACAAAAGCAACGGGTAGCAGTAGCCCGCGCTATCATTACAGAACCAGAAATTCTCCTTGCTGACGAGCCAACAGGAGCTCTAGACTCTAAATCATCTGCAGCCCTCCTTGATATCTTTGATCAAATCAATGAACAAGGACAAACCATTCTTATGGTAACCCACTCAACAGCTGCAGCCAGCCGTGCAAAACGTGTCCTCTTCATCAAGGACGGTATTCTCTATAATCAAATCTACCGTGGTGAAAAGACTGAACGTCAGATGTTCCAAGAAATCTCTGACACCTTGACTGTTATGGCAAGTGAGGTGAACTAGTATGTTTCGATTAACCAATAAGTTGGCCATATCCAACTTAATCAAAAACCGCAAACTCTATTATCCTTTTGCTCTGTCTGTCATTTTGGCAGTCACTATTAGCTATCTCTTTTACTCCCTAGCTTTAATCCTAAAATTGTGGATTTGCGTGGTGCATCTGCTATACAATTTACCCTACAACTAGGGCTTGTCGTAGTGACACTTGCATCAGCCATTATCGTTCTTTATGCCAACAGTTTTGTCATGAAAAATCGCTCCAAAGAACTGGGTGTATATGGCATGTTAGGCTTAGAAAAGCGTCACTTGATTGGTATGACCTTCAAGGAACTCTTGATTTTTGGGCTAGTAACAGTCACTGCAGGTATTGGGATTGGTGCTCTCTTTGACAATCTCATCTTTGCCTTATTGCTCAAACTTGCAAAGATGAAGGTGGAGTTAGTAGCCACCTTCCAATGGTCCGTAGTCCTTTCCATCCTTCTGGTATTTGGGCTTGTCTTTTTAGTCATTGTCTTCCTAAACGCTCTCCGCATTATCCGTATGGATGCTCTGCAACTTTCTCGTGAGAAAGCAAAAGGTGAGAAGAAGGGGCGTTTCCTAGTCCTTCAAACTTTAGTAGGGCTCATTGCACTAGGTGGTGGCTACTACTTGGCACTAAGCGTAACAGATGCATTCAAAGCTGTAGCTACTTTCTTTATTGCGGTTATGTTAGTTATTGTAGGGACCTATCTCTTATTCAATGCTGGTATTACAGTTTTCTTGCAGTTGCTCAAGAAAAACAAGAGATATTACTACCAACCAAATAACCTCATCTCTGTTTCTAACCTCATCTTTCGTATGAAGAAAAATGCTGTCGGATTAGCAACCATTGCCATCCTTTCAACCATGGTTTTAATCACCATGTCGGCAGCAACCAGTATCTACAACGGTTCTGAGAATATGAAAAAACTCATGTATCCTCACGATTTTGATGTTAAGGGACAACATGTAGAAGTTGAGGATTTAGACAAGCTTTTGACTCAATACGCTAGCGAAAAGAACCTAACCATCAGCAATAAGGATGTTCTCAATTATGCAAGTTTCGGTCTTTCGAGTCAAGACGGGACCAAATTAACCATCTTTGAAAAAGGGCAAAATAGTGTTATGCCCAAGACTGTCTTCTTTAGTTTTTCGACCAAAAAAAGATTACGAAAAGATGACTGGTCAGAAATTAAATCTCACTGGAGATGAAGTAGGGCTTTGGGTTCGAAATGACCAACTTAAAGGACAGAAAGCATTTAGTCTAAACAATCAGAACTATACGATCAAGGAAGCAATCCAGCAGGATTTTATTGCTAATCATGTTTCCAATCCTTATGTACTATTGGTATCGGATTATAACTATCTTGTAGTAGCTGATCTTCAAAGCTTTTTGGAACAATACCAGGATTCAGCTATATACACACAGCTCTACGGTGGTATGGATGTAACAGCTAGTCTAGAGGAACAGTTAAAGCTATCTGATGATTTTGAGGAGTTTGCAAATAATTTTAGTCATAATCTCAAAAATAAAGACGGTATGGTTTATGGTGGAGGCACTGCAAGTGATGCAATTGCCCAAATGAATGCTCTCTTTGGAGGAGTTCTCTTTATTGGTATTTTCCTCTCTATCATCTTTATGATTGGAACAGTACTCGTTATCTACTATAAACAAATCTCAGAAGGTTATGAAGACCGTGAACGTTTTGTGATTTTGCAAAAAGTTGGCTTGGACCAAAAACAAATCAAACAAACCATTAACAAGCAGGTCTTGACCGTCTTCTTCCTCCCTGTAATCTTTTGCCTTTCTTCACTTGGCATTTTGCCTATCATATGTTGAGCTTAATTCTCAAGGTTATTGGGGTAGTAGATACAGCTATGATGTTAAGCGTAACACTTTCTATTTGTGGTATCTTTGCTTTAGTTTATGTCCTAATCTTTATGATTACTTCAAGAAGCTATCGTAGAATTGTTCAAATGTAAAAACAGAAACATCAAAAAAGCAACAGCTGAAACAGTTGTTGCTTTTTTTGTAGCTGGCATTTTGTACCAGGTTTTATCTCTTATTTCTCAACACGTGATTTGTTGGCGATATCAGCTAGGATTGCTGCTACAAACTCACCATGTTTAAACATTAAAACGTTATCTTCTTTCAGAGGAGATATCGTTTTTTTCTTCTTCAGCTAAGGAAACAAAAATTACTTCCTTTCACTATCTTTTTAAATTGATTGAGTTTCTTCAGAGAAAGGTTGTAAAAATTTTTTTGATATAATATCAAGAATGGATTGATAGATATTTAAAAAGAAAATGTTCAAAAGAATGACAGGTGAGAATTAAAAAAATATGTCAAATTGGACAGATGTCTCTCTACCATTATCCATGCAGAAACAAGATTATATGAAATAAAAGGAGTAACCAATGTCCGGAAACTATTCAACACGTGAATACCGTGAGAAATTATATGATGACCTTCATGTTCGATTAAGAGATACAGTGATTTTGATGTGTGCGATTTTTATTGCCTCTATCGGTCTAAATATGAATTCAACAGCTGTCATTATTGGAGCCATGCTGATTTCCCCTCTTATGACACCGATTGTTGGACTGGGATTCGGTTTAGCTATTTTTGATACGCGTTTAATCAAGCAATCTCTAGAGGTTTTATTTACTCAAGTATTGGTCAGCTTGCTTGTCTCGACTCTGTATTTCTGGATTTCTCCCTTATCTTATGCAAGTAGCGAGTTGATTGCACGAACCTCTCCAACCATTTGGGATGTTCTCATTGCTATTGCTGGTGGGATAGCAGGTGTAATTGGTTCAAGGAAAAAAGAAGCAAACAATATCGTGCCAGGAGTAGCCATTGCAACAGCTCTGATGCCACCTATCTGTACTGCAGGCTATGGTTTAGCTAATGGAAATGTACGATTTTTATTTGGGGCTCTCTATCTTTTCTTGATCAACTGTGTCTTTATCATGCTAATCAACATTGTTGGAACAAGAATTTTGATGAGAAAATCTCCCTTAAGTTCATTTAAAGAGCTAAACATTAAAATGAGAATTGGGTTGATATCCTTGATTGTATTATTGGTTCTTCCAGCCAGCTATTCAGCAGTCACTCTGACGATGGATCAAGCGCGAAAAGAAGGGATCAAACAGTTTGTAGGAAAAGAGTTCGCCAATCATACGGTCATTAATCAAGTCTACAAGTCAAGGAACAATGAATTGGTCTTGACGGTTGTTGGAGATCCGATTTCAGAAGAAGAATTAGAAACGCTCCACCAAAAACAAGCCTCTTACGGTATTCAATCTGTTCAATTGAAAGTCAATCAAGTCCATAATTCGACAAAAATTAGATAGTGAGATGACCAAGGAATTTTATGAAACCATTAACAAGTATATCGATCAAAAACTCTCTGAAAAGGATTCACAAAAAGATCTCGTAAAAGAAAATGAAGCAGACAAGGATTGAGGATATTGAACTTTATCTAACTCATGAAAGCAAATCTTGGGAGGATATCCTATATCCAAAAAGTTAGTGGATAGAAAAGGATTGTTGATGAGGATACCATTTGTGGTAGTTTGACCAATCACTACTAGCTCAGGCTTTTGAAATCAAAAATATAAAAAAAGCAACAACTGAAATCAGTTGTTGCTTTTTTTAGGTAGCTAGAGATTTTTATCCCAGGTTATCGTTTTATTTTCTCAACGCGTGATTTGTTGGCGATATCAGCAAGGATAGCTTGCACAAAGTCATCTACTGAGACAGTTTGTGTTTCTTTTTGGCCATAGCGACGAACGTTGACTGTTCCGTCTTCCATTTCCTTGTCACCAACGATTAATTGGTAAGGAATCTTGCTGGTTTGTGAAGCACGGATCTTGAACTGCATTTTTTCATTGCGCTCATCTACATCTGCACGGACACCACGGTCACGGAGTTTCTTAGCTACTTCCCATGCGTAGTCCACGTGTTTTTCGTTAGATACTGGGATGAGAGTTACTTGGTGAGGTGCAAGCCATGTTGGGAAAGGCACCTTTGTAGTTCTCAATCAAGATAGCTGTGAAGCGTTCCATGGTTGAAATAACCCCACGGTGAATCATAACTGGACGGTGTTCTTCACCATCAGCTCCGATATATTTAAGGTCGAAGCGTTCTGGAAGCAAGAAGTCAAGCTGGATAGTAGAAAGGGTTTCTTCTTTTCCAAGAGCTGTCTTAACTTGGATATCCAATTTTGGTCCGTAGAAGGCTGCTTCACCTTCGGCTTCAAAGTAGTCAACACCCATTTCATCAAGGGCTGCACGAAGCATGGTTTGAGCATTTTCCCACATCTCATCGTTATCAAAGTACTTATGAGTATCTTGAGGGTCACGAAGAGAGAGGCGGAAGCGGTATTCATTCAAGTTGAAATCTTCATAAACATCGATAATCAACTGAAGGGCACGTTGGAATTCTTCTTGGATTTGTTCTGGAGTAACGAAGAGGTGACCGTCGTTGAGAGACATTTCACGTACACGTTGAAGACCAGTCAGGGCACCAGATTTTTCATAGCGGTGCATCATCCCGATTTCAGCGATACGGATTGGCAATTCACGGTATGAGTGAACATGGTGTTTGAAGACTTGGATGTGGTGTGGGCAGTTCATTGGACGAAGGACAAATTCTTCCCCGTCACCCATGTCCATAGTTGGGAACATGTCTTCTTGGTAATGATCCCAGTGACCAGAAGTCTTGTAAAGTTCAACAGAAGCAAGTGGTGGAGTGTAAACGTGTTGGTAGCCAGAAGCCAACTCTTTGTCGACGATGTAGCGTTCCAATTCACGACGGATAGTCGCACCATTTGGCAACCAGAATGGAAGTCCTTGACCAACTTCTTGTGAAATCATGAAGAGGTCAAGCTCTTTACCAAGTTTACGGTGGTCACGTTCTTTGGCTTCTTCACGCATTTGAAGGTAGTTTTTCAAGTCTTTCTTGTCAAACCAAGCTGTACCGTAGATACGTTGCATCATAGCGTTGTCGCTATTTCCACGCCAGTAAGCACCAGCTACGTTAAGAAGGTGGAAAATTTGGATGCGACCAGTTGATGGGACGTGAGGACCACGGCAGAGGTCCACGTATTCACCCTGACGGTAGATAGTCAAACCACCCTCGTCTTCTGAGTGTTCTTCAATCAATTCTAATTTGTAAGGGTCATTTTTGAAGATTTCACGTGCCTCATCTTTAGTCACTTCTTCACGGATAGATGGGAAGTTTTCTTTAACGATTTTTTGCATTTCTTCTTCTATACGAGGAAGGTCTTCGTTGGAGATTTGACCAGCAGTATTGTCAGTATCGTAGTAGAAGCCATCTTCGATGGCTGGACCAACTCCCAAGTGAATGTCTGGGAAAAGACGACGAGCTGCTTGGGCGAACAAGTGAGCAGCTGAGTGACGCAAGATTGGAAGGGCATCTTCGTGATCTGGTGTCACGATTTCGATGCTTCCATCTTCAGTGATGGCACGAGTAGTGTCGATGAGTTTGCCGTTGAATTTACCAGCCAAGGCCTTTTTAGCTAGGGAATTGCTGATAGATTGGGCAATTTCAAAAGTTGTAACGCCAGATTCGAATTCACGAACAGCGCCATCTGGGAAAGTAATGTTAATCATGATGTTCTCCTTATATTGGTTATCCATTATTTCTAAAGCAGAAGTGTTCCCCTATTTCGCAGTCTTAAATAAAGAAAAACAAAAAGCGACATCCTCGAAAGGACGTCGCAACGTGGTTCCACCTTCATTTATGTTCCTCAAAAAAGAGGGACACCTCTGATTGGCTCTAACGTGGCCACCGTTTTATGTTTTCATAAAAAACTCAAGAGTAGTATCAGTTTAGGCTCTCTATGCGTTTCCAGCAACCACGCACTCTCTAGTAGAAAGGGACTAAGTGACTTGTCTCTATGGATTATTATAGCATGATTGTGAGATTTTTTTCAAGGATTTTTGTGAAAGTTTTTTTGTTTTTTTCAGTTTTTTTGTAGAATAGCTTGATACCCGATACTGGAAGCCATAACTGACCTAGTAGCATAAAGATTTCATAGGCTAGAAAAGTAAACAATGATAAATTCTCTGAAAGGAATGATAGTAAAAGCAAATAGAGCAAGCAACTACCTAAATAAAGCCACCGAAGTGAAAAACCAAAACGGTAGCTATAAAGAAGAGAGACTATGAAAAAAACTACAACAGGAGAAATAATGAATATATTTAGAAAGATAGAGTCCCGTTAGATTTTAGGGATTCTGATAATAGTAGATAAATAACTCCATAAAGTGGGCCAATAAAAAGAAAAAAATACGACCAGATAGTAGGGGAGATATTTGAAAAAGAATCTACGCATGATAATCACCTCGTTTATAAAAACTAGTCAACTTAGATATCTTGCTATGATTATTATAGCATGTTTAAAACAAGAAAGTAAATCTGTTGACAAAGAAGTTAGTTATTGGTAGAATAGGGATTGTCGTAAAGACAAATAACTTCTTCTTGGTTACAGGCATGCCAACCTGTCACTCGGATGAAGCCAAATAAAAAGGAGAAACATCATGGCAATCTCAAAAGAGAAAAAAAATGAAATCATCGCACAATATGCACGTCACGAAGGTGATACAGGTTCAGTAGAGGTTCAAGTTGCTGTCCTTACTTGGGAAATCAACCACCTTAACGAACACATCAAACAACACAAAAAAGACCACGCTACTTACCGTGGATTGATGAAGAAAATCGGTCGCCGTCGTAACTTGCTTGCATACTTGCGTAAAAACGACGTTAACCGTTACCGTGAGTTGATCAACTCTCTTGGACTTCGTCGTTAATCTTGCGTCTAAAACGTTTCTATACTTCGTTGGCTTTCGCCTCGATGTACCATCAGTACAATCTTCGGCTTGCCGCCTAGTCTACAAACGTTTTATCCAGCAAGAATCAAGCTCTCTGACTTCAGAGGGCTTTTTGTTTTTGTCAAGTGCTTAGGCCGTGTTCAATTGAGCACATCTTGAAAATAAGGCTACTCTAGTTGAGTAGCTTTTTATTTTTGTCACCTTACCTCGATATACTCAAGTATAATCTTCGGTTACGGTTCCTAGCACTGTAAGGTAAAATAAACCAGAATGATCTCCCTTCGGGGAGATTTTTTGTTTCACTAACATTTTTGTACAATCTTCGGCTTGCCGCCTAGTCTATAAACGTTTTATCCAGCAAGAATAAAGTTCTCTGATTTCAGAGAGCTTTTCTTTTTGCCAAGTGCTAATGCCGTGTTCAATTGAGCATATCTTGAAAGTAAGGCTACTCGATTGGGTAGTCTTTTTATTTTTGTCACCTTACCTCGATATACTCCAGTATTATCTTCGGTTACGGATCCTAGCACTGTAAGGTAAATTAAACCAGAAAGATCTCCTTTCGGGGAGATTTTTTTAGTTTCATTAGGATTTTAGCCTGAGCTCAAATGAGTTCTCTGACTTCAGAGAACTTTTTTTATTTTTCTCACTTTACCTCGATATACTCAAG